>ERZ869936.1694-NODE-1694-length-15004-cov-18.861931_pt1 | contig 15004 bp, 16 predicted proteins | sample MGYA00520876_ERZ869936 | MGnify/ENA primary metagenome ERZ869936 (study PRJEB32218, sample SAMN09650985) | biofilter metagenome | isolation source: enrty point of leading RO module | place: Saudi Arabia: Thuwal, RO plant located on Red Sea | collected 2016-02-17...
ACCTAATCAGAGACAGACAAAGGGGCATCGCCTACACAAAGTCGCCTGTCGCCTACCTCTTCCGACGTATCACGTAGCTCAACGGCGTGCTTCATCATCCCGGCAAGTCGGTTGATCGAGGCACGATCCGGAATCGCCCCGATGAGGCTGGCGGGCAGTTTCCAAAGAAACTGCCAACGGACGCCGGCCGGCGAGTCCGCGTGGAGCTGATCGGATTTGAACCGACGACCCCCTCGTTGCGAACGAGGTGCTCTGCCAGACTGAGCTACAGCCCCTAGCTGAGAGCGAAAGTGTAAATGAAGGACTCTCCGTAGTTCGACTCGGGGCGGCAGAGGCGCTCCTCAAACCTGATTTTTGCCACCTATAAGTGTGACAAACAGAGATGGCCACCTGATTCAGGCGGCCATCTCTCGCTTGCGGTTCCTGTTCTACGGCTGGAATTCGACCACGAGTTGGTTTTCATCCATCTGCAAGGCGTGCGCGTATCCAGCCTCACTTTCAAGGCCGACAACCCAGGTCATCACGTTCTCAAAGTCTCCGGTCAACACGATCTCGGTGACGACGAAGGCATCATCCAAGGATGGAACCCTATCGGGCCCGGTGTAGATCTCCTGTGGCTCATCGCCTGACAGATCGACGGTGCTCGCCGGTGTCATGGTGATCTCGTAGAACGCGTCGCCTTCCACATCGATCTCCTGACCAGAAGGATCTTCGAGGATCGGTGCCTCGACCGGGTTGATCTCGTAGGTGAACTCGTCTACGGAGTCGTGGAACTCGAAGACGACCCGATCGAATCCTTCCTGGGGAGTGAAGCCCACGTGGATGAGAAACGCGGTCGTACCGCTTCCGGGGAACCCATCACTCGTGAAGGGCTCATCGGTGAACTCGCCAACAGGAGTCTCGTCGGGTGGCGTCACCTCGGAGGTAGTGGTTGGGTCGTCGGTAGTGGTGGTCATCATGTCCGACGTAGTGGTCTCTTCCGGCTCGACGGTCGTCGTGGTGTCCTCGACGGCGGTACCGCCGCAAGCGGCCACCAGTAGACCAAATATCGCTACAACAAGCCCCAGTCTTCGAATTGTCATGTTTTCTCTCGTCTTTCTTCTCGCTTCTGCGCGGACGGCTCAGAGAGAGGTACGGGTCGATCACACCCGGGGTCTGGAGGCTCGAGTCGACCGGCTCTCGGCTGCCGGCCACAGGATGTGCATACCCGATCGGGACCTTCGCAAACTACGGCATGCGAGGATTGGTCCCAGCCACGGACCGCCGGCGAGATAACACCCGAGGGTCATTCGGGCCGAATTGCCTTTTCTCGTAGTTGTCGGCTTCGTCAGGGGAACCGCTTGGCCTGGGGCGGGTTCACCACTGAGCCGAGTCTGCTCTATCCCGACTGGATCACGCTTCTTGGACTCGAAGTGGGCTGACGAACGAAGCCCTATCCCGCCTTGCGGCTAGTTGGCGATGACCTTGATCTGAGGCTCCTCGAAGTCGGGACGCTGCTCCGACACGTGGGTCACCTTCAGTCTCTCCTGGCGGCGCTGCTTCACCTGGGCGAGGGCAGCGATGTAGAGGAAGAGCAGGCCATCGACGAACAAGTGGACGAGCAGCCAGACCAACGACATCTGCCAAAGGGCGATGCCGCCCGTTACGACGGCTGCTCCAGCCAAAAACATCAAGACGATTCGACGTCGTGCCCGGACATGGTTCCGGGATTCGGGCACTATCGAGCTACGCGGCCGCTTCTGGACATCGGCCATGAGATGGGTGAAGCGGTCGAACTCTTCGGCGGAATGCATTGCCGCCTCACGACGGTCGCCGAAGAACGAAGGCAGCAAATAAATGCTCCAGACTGCGGCTATCACCAGCAAGCCGACGATGAGTGGGGCTTCCAACATTGCTTTCTAACTCCGTCCAAGGTGGAGGCTAGCGATCCACCGCGCGCACTCCAACGATTTCATGTCCGCTCCCACGACCCGGAGCGACCTCCAGACTTCTTCAGAAGCCGGATGCTCGAGATCTCGACATGCCTCTCCATCCCCTTGACCATGTCGTAGATGGTCAAAGCCGAGACCGAGACCGCAGTCAGCGCTTCCATTTCCACGCCTGTGCGGCCGTCAGTGCTAACTCTAGCGAGCACCCTGATTCCTTTTCCAGTCGGCTCCAGTGTCACCTCGATGCCATTGAGGGGCAGGGGGTGGCACAACGGGATCAACTCGGCGGTCTTCTTGGCCGCCATGATCCCGGCCACTCTCGACACGGCGGCGGCATCGCCTTTGGGCAAGTCCCCGTCAAAGAAACTCTCGACGAGCGTCGCTGACATGATGACCTCGGCCTCGGCGACGGCTTCGCGGGTCGTTATCGCTTTCTCGCCAACGTCGACCATGTGCACCTCACCCCTCTCGTTGAGGTGACTCATCTCTTCAGCCAAGAGCCAAACTCCTCGTCTCGGGGTTGCGAAACAGCTCGATGTCCACGCCTTGACCGGCCTTTACGAGGTCCTCACCAACCGGCACAACGGCAAACCCGTCGGCAGCGGCCAGCGCGGCCAGCATGTGCGAGCCCTGTCCGCCAGAAGGCGTCGCCACCAACCGGCCCCTGTCCTGGAGCTCCAGCGAAACCCTCACGAACTCGAGCCGGTGCTTGTCGCTTTCGATCTTCTCGCCCGCTATTGCTCGAATCCGGGGCCTGAGGACTCGGGTGGCTCCTTGCATGGCGAGAAGGGCAGGGCGGACGAGCTGCTCGAAGGCCACGAAGGCTGACACGGGATTGCCGGGCAGGCCGAAGAAGGGGACGCCACTCAACCGGCCAAATGCGAATGGCTTCGCCGGCTTGATGGCCACCTTCCAAAAGTCGACGTCGCCCATGTCTCCAAGGATCTTGCGAACGTAGTCGTGGTCCCCCATCGAGACGCCACCCGAGGTGACGATCACATCCGATCCGGCCACGGCTCTTCCGAAGGCGCCTCTGAGTGCGACGGGATCGTCGCTCACAATGCCCTCATCGAGCACCGTGGATACCTCGGCGAGCATCGTTTTGAGCATGATCCGGTTCGAGTCTCTGATCTGGCCGGGTCGCAGCGTCGCCGTCGAGGGTGCGGCAAGCTCGTCCCCGGTGGAGAACAAGGCGACTCTCGGCCGCCTCGCCACCGGTGGGCGTGCTGCGCCGACGGTTGCGAGCACACCGATGTGTGTCGGATGGAGCCGAGTTCCCTTCGAGAAGACGACACTGCCCTTTGGTATGTCAGAACCTGCGGATCGAACCGACGTCCCCTCCGGAACAGCCGGCAGGATCTTGACAACATCGTCGACGCGCTCTGTGTCCTCCACCTTGACGATCGTGTCGGCTCCGGCTGGCATCGGTGCCCCGGTCATGATCTTCACCGCGGTGCCCGGTCGCACTTGAAGGCCGGGTTGACTGCCAGCGGCCGCCTCGCCTGTCACCTTCAACATCGCGCCCGGTTCGGTGACGTCCAAGCCTTGGACCGCATATCCATCCATTGCCGAATTCGGGAACGGGGGAATCGCCTCACGTGCCTCGATGTCTTCGGCAAGCACCCGACCGACAGAATCTGCCAACTCAACCGTCTCGGTGCCGAGCTTTCGCAGTTCCCCGAGGACGGCCGCCTGCGCATCGTCGAGGGGCTTCACTCGCCGACCAGGCCGTCCAGGAAGTCCTTGAAGTCCGACCCGAACTGATGAAGGCCGAGCTCAACCGTGGCCTTCAGCAGACCGGCCGGAGTCCCCACGTCGAGAAGGTCGGTGTCGGAGACGTAGCCACGCAGACGGCCCCTCTCTCCGAGCTGGTTGATCCCATCGGTCAACTGGATCTCGTCCAGGGCGCCAGGAGGGGTCTTCTCCAATATCGAGAAGATCTCGGGTGTGAACACATACCTCCCGACCAGGCCGAGATTGGAGGGGGCGCGGTCTTTGCCGGGCTTCTCGATCGATCCGGCGAGGTCCAGGTACCCACCTTCGACGTCGGACGCCGGGATGACGAACCCATACTTGTCCAGGAACTCGTCGCCATACTCCCGAAGGCACATCACAGAGACTGAGCCGTCTTCTGAGCCGTCGGCGAGAGCCGGGAGGACATCATGTCCGGGCCGGACGATGTTGTCGGAGAGTATGCAAAAGAACGGACGGTCTCCCACCATCTCCCTCGCCTCAAAAACCGCGTGGCCAAGCCCCAACGGCTCCTCCTGAACCGCAGGTCGGATCCGGATGTCTTCGAGGCCAGGCAGTGGGCCTTCGATCGTGAAATGTTGAGATATCAAGTGGCCGGTGTCGAGATCGACTACGACGATCGCCTCTTTCGCCCCTGCCCGAGCCGCCTCTTCGACCCCGTACTGGACGGCGGGACGATCGACCACACTCAGCAAAGCCTTCGGGACGACGCGGGTGGCCGGGCGCATACGGGTCCCGCGACCGGCTGCGGGGATGACTGCCACTTCGATACTCATGCAGGAACCTTCTGCTCGCTTCCCTTGATCATTCTCCCGATGTTGCCACGATGCCTCCACACAACGAGAAGCAGGATCAAGCCGAGCCAGACCAGCCCGAGACCCTCGATACCCCGCCACAACGCCAGAGGGACTGTGATTGTGATGATGATGAGGGAGCCAATCGACGCTACCTTCGTCAGCTTCACCACCACCGCCCAAATCAAGGCGTTGACGATGGCGACCAGCGGAACGACCCACAGAAGCACCCCGCCGGCCGTTGCCACGCCTTTGCCACCCTTGAAGCGATGGAATACCGGGTAGCAGTGGCCCAGAACGGCCGCCAAACCGGCGAGAAGGGCCCAATGACTCATCGGATTTGCAGTGCCCGATGCGATGGTCCCCATAGCTGCGGCGACTGTCCCCTTGAGCAGGTCCCCGACGAACACCATCGCAGCAGGAAGGCGTCCCAGTGTGCGAAGAACGTTGGATGCACCTGGATTGCCGCTGCCCTCTTCGTGGATGTTCACGCCGTACATCCGACCGACGACCACGGCAAAGTCGATGCTGCCGATGATGTAAGCCGCGACTATCGCGAGCGGGAGGGCCAGGGCAGTCGACATCGCAGCCCATCTTACGTTGCCCACGTAGGTTGCAATCTGCGTCCAGGTAGAATCAGGTCGCGGTCAGCTACGGAAACCAGATCGATCAAACATGCCCACTTACGAATACGCCTGCAAGAACTGTGGTGAGACCATCGAGGTCTTCCAGTCTTTCAACGCTCGCCCTCTGAAGAAGCACGATGCCTGTGGCGGCGAGTTGAAGAAGGTGTTCCACGCGCGTGGTGTTGTCTTCAAAGGCTCAGGCTTCTACAAGACCGACTCTCGCAAGTCAGCCGCTCCGGATTCCAACGGCAAGTCGGAGAAGTCCGAGAAGTCGGACAAGGGCGCCAAGAAGGAAGACAAGCCTGCCACGACAGCGTCCAAGTCCACGTCCAAGTCTGACGACTGACAAGCGCAAAAGACCGATAGAGATCTAGTTTCGCCGACCCAGCGGACATACGTTGGTCGGTGTGATCTGGCTTCAGAATCCGCCATATCTTCGTTGGGCCCTGGCTGCCCTCATCTCGGTCGGTGCTCTCTTCGTCGAGCTCCGGGGCGAAGGGACCGTCGAGCATCCCTTCGCGACTCAGCCGATAGCGGCCGGCGAACCCCTAGACGCTGCAAACGTCGAGATGCGATCGGTCCCCTCCGGATTGCTGGACCCGGTTGTCGCCGATGGGTATGCGAAGCGCCCCTTCGCCGAAGGTGAGCCAATCACCAGTGCGGGCGTTTCCGCAACGGCATTGGCCGAGGAGCCCGGCTGGTGGAAAGTCGAGATCCGCATCCCCCAAGGCTCGGTTGCAGGCGACGAAGTCCAGCTCGTGCTGATAGACACGGGTCTCGTCGTCCCGGGCAGGATTGCGTCGGCTGGAGACGACGATCCCCTCTCTCCCGGCACGGGCTCAGTCGCCATCCCGCCGGAGCACGCCGCTGCCGTTGCTTCGGCCGTCGCGGCACAACGCGTGGTGGTGCTGGTCTCCACGGACTGAACAACTACTGTGCCCGCGTGCTCGCTGCGATCATCTGGGGGCTCGTCCAGGGCCTGACGGAGTTTCTCCCCGTGTCTTCCTCAGGGCACCTCGTCGTGGTTCCCGCCCTGTTGTCCGAGCTCGGACTCGACATCGCGCAGCCCAATCTCGCGGTGAGTGCGGTTCTTCACCTCGGGACTCTGGTCGCAGTCCTCGTCTACTTTCGAGCCGACATAGCCCGGGTGCTCAGGTTTCGGACCGATGCCGAGGGGCGTCGCATCGCATTGCTGGTTGGGATCGGGACGATCCCCGCCCTATTCGGGCTGCCGCTTGCCGACACTCTGGACCGGTTCCAGGACTCTGCGTCGAATGTGGGATGGGCCCTCATCGGCACCGGCGTGATACTGGTGGTAGGGCAGTCCCTGGCCAGGGGGTCGAGGGAGCTCGCCGATGGCCGCATCCCCGATGCGATCGTCGTCGGGCTGGCGCAGGCATTCGCCCTGATTCCCGGGATCTCCCGGTCTGGAATCACGATCGCGGCCGGCAATGGGCGCAACTTCACCCCCACCGAGGCCGCGCGATTCTCCTTCCTGCTCGGCATCCCAGCGATAGCGGGCGGGGGTTTGAGTCAGCTTCTCGAGGTGTCGGCAGCGGACGCATCGATTGCCGAGCTGATCGTGGGGACCACCGTCGCCGCCGTCTCCGGCTACGCCGCGATCGCCCTGTTGCTCGCAGCGCTTCGCCGCATCGGCCTCTTCCCGTTTGCCGCATACGCGATCATCATCGGTCTGATCTCGATCATCTGGCTCTGAGCCGCAGGGCTACTGGGAGTAGTTCGACGACATCCTCATCGTCTCGGCGAGGTGGACATTGATCAGCGACGGGAGGCCCGACGCTCTAGCCCTCTCTAACGCAGGCCGGATCTCTGCCGGGTCTTCGACGAACTCTCCATAACCGCCCAGACCCTTGACCATCTCGTGATATGGCCGGACCCCGAGGTCGGTGGCGACGAGCCGCTCCGGGTAGGCCATGCGGTGGAATGTCTTGATGTTCGACCAGACGCCATCGTTGCCCACTATCCCGATGACAGGCAGCCCGAGCCGGACCATCGTGTCGTACTCCATCCCGTTGAAACCGAAGCCTCCATCGCCGAAGACAACACCGACGAGCTTCTTCGGATGAGCCACGGCCGCCGCGATGGCATACGGGGCCCCGGTTCCCAGAGTGCCGAAGGGGCCCGGGTCGAGCACATGTCCGGGTGTAGATACCTGCAGCCAGCGCGCCGTTGTCGAGACGATGTCCCCACCGTCCACGGCGACAATCGCATCTGTACCGAAGAACTCTGCCACCTCTCGTGCGAAGCGCTGCGGCATGACGGGCGAGGAGTCGTCCTTAGAGTCTGTCAAAGCAGACTCGGAGCGCTCCTTTTCGAGTTCCATGATTTCCTTGGTCCACACCGGGACATCGGATCGCCCCAGCCTCTCCCCCATGTCGGCAAGTTGGGAGACCACTGCCAGCGGATCGGCCACCACGCCGATGTGCGCCGCCCGGTTCCAACCCACCTTCGGAGCGTCCGCATCCACCTGGACGACGATTGCCTCTGTGGAGATCTTCTCGCCATATGAAGTCCTGAAGTCCCAATCGACTCCGAGCGCCAGCACGAGGTCGGCGTTGGCCATCGCTTGACTTCGTGCGTGATTGCCGAGTAGATCGTGCCCGTATGGCAGAGAGCCCCTGGCCCGACTGTTGACGTATGTCGGTGCCTTGAGCAGCTCGGCCAGCTCCCGCAGGCGATTCTCTTCTCCGGGCCGCGCACCCGCCCCGGCGAAGATCATGATGCGCTCGGCCCCTTCGATGGCTGTGGCGATTTGCTCTAGGGTCGCCTGGTCGGCACCGGCTGACGTGCCCGAGCGGTACGACTTGGGAAATCGAACGGCCGTCTCCTCGACCATGTCGAATTGGACGTCCATTGGTATGTCCAAGAAGACAGGACCTCCACGGCCAGAGAAGGCGTGGCGGGAGGCAGTTGCCACGTAGTCGGCCAGTCGATCGACCTGCCACGCAGTGGCCGCCCATTTGGTGATCGAATGGAACAGGCGGGTGTGGTCCATCTCCTGGAGGCCGCCTTTGAGCTCCTGGCGGATCATGTGGCGGCCCCCGATCACGAGCAAAGGCGTGTTGCCGTAGAAGGCCGTGGCAACACCCGTGACGGTGTCAGTGACGCCGGGGCCGGCCGTGACGGCCGCCACGCCCAGTCTCCCTGTCAGCCGGGTATATGCCTCTGCAGCATGAGCGGCGGTCTGCTCATGTCTCACGTCGACGACCCGGATGCCCTCCTGGATGCAACCATCCAGAATCGGGACGATGTGACCACCAGTGAGGGTGAAGATCGCATCGACGCCCTCGGACTTCAGTGCCCGGGCGATGATCTGTCCGCCGTGAATCTGCGCCATGTATAAACGCTATTCGAGCAGGGCTGCCAAGCCCAGGTGGACGCCAGGATCCAGGTCGCGCACCTTGCGAACTGCGAGGAGGGCACCGTTGGCAAACGACTCATAGGAGGTCGACAGATGCTCGATTGAGAGAACTTCTCCAACGTTCGACATCGCCACTTCTTGTTGGGAAATCAGACCCGGGAGCCTCAGTGCGTGAACCCGGACTCCTGCGACGTCGGCGCCGCGAGCGCCGGGCACCAACTCTTCGGATCCCTTCGACGACTCGCCACCGCCCCCCGAGATGCTCATGGCCGTCGCGAGGGCCGTTCCGGAAGGTGCGTCAGGCTTCGTCGAATGGTGCCGCTCGATGATTTCTACCGCCTCGAAGTAGCGAGAGGCGGTTCGGGCGAACTCCATCATGAGCACCGCTCCTACTGAGAAGTTGGGCACGACGAGACAAGGAGGTCCCGCCTCTCCCCACAGCGCTTCGAGGCGCTGGAGGCGCTCCTCTGTGAAGCCGGATGTGCCCACAATGGCCGCCATTCCGGACTGCTTCCAAACCTCGAGATTCTCGAACACATGATCCGGGTGGACGGTCTCAACCACGACGTCAGCCTGGAGAGCCGCAGCGTCACCGCTCACGTCCACGCCGTTCATAACCTCGCCGGCGCGGTTGGGGTTGTACAACCCGGCCAGCTCGAGGTCGTCCGAACCGGCTATGCCGGCGATTATTGGCGCAGCCAGTTTGCCTCCCGCGCCTGAGACGATCACACGAGTCATTCGCTCAGCCTACGTCGGCGACGTGGCCTATCACTGATCGTCGACTGTCTCCCCTAGCGACTCCTCGAACACCTGCAACGTGGTGGCAACGTCGTCATCGGTGTGCGCCGCACACACGAACCACGGCTCCTTCGCGTCCGGGCAGGGCATGACACCTTTCTCGATCATGCGCATCGTCAGCCGCTCGTACAGGTCTTCGTCGTGCTTCGCTGTGTCTCGGAAATCGGTCGGCTCCCCCTCACCGAGGTAGATCGAGAACATCGAGGGATGGCCCACGACCTTCCCGGCCACGCCGCGGTCGGCAAGAATCTTCTCGAGCCCTTCCATGAGGTCGCGGCCCACCTTCTCCACCTGAGCGAGGGGCTCCCCCGTCTTCAGCCGATCCACGGTGGCTCCGGCGGCCGCCGCAGCCACCCCGTTGCCGGAGTAGGTGCCGGCTTGGGCGATCCCTCCCTGGCGCCAGCCCTCCACGAAACGGCCAGTGGTAGCTATTGCCGCCACCGGGAACCCGTTGCCCATGGCCTTTGCGTACGTCCCGATATCCGGGGTCACACCGAAGTGCTCTGCGGCGCCACCAACGGCGATCCTGAACCCTGTCTTGACCTCGTCGAAGATGAGAGCGGCCCCATACTCACCGGTCACTTCGCGAAGGCCCTCGAGGAAGCCGGCGACGGGGAGGAGGCCGAAGGTGTTCCCCAGCGTCGGCTCCACGATGACGGCGGCAATCCGATGGCCCTCCCCACGGAACAGGGCATGCACCGCATCGAGGTCGTTGTAAGGAAGGGTGCGGATGAAAGTCCTGATCTCGTCGGGAATTCCCGAGCTCGACTGTACTGGTATGGGGCGCATCCTCGAGCCGAGAGAGCCGTAGGCGGCGCTGGCAGTCGAATACATGACGTAGTCATGGACACCGTGATACTGCCCCTCGAACTTGAGGACGATGTCACGCCCGGTTACCCCACGCGCCAGGCGGATCGCGTGCATCGTCGCTTCCGTCCCGGTATTCGTGAACCGGATCCGCTCCGGCCAGGCCAGAGCAGTGAGCACCTTCTCGGCCGCATCGACTTCGCGACGCTGCGTCATCGCAAAGCTCGCTCCCTCGCGGGCTGCCTCGGCCACAGCCTCAGACACGGCCGGATCGCCGTGGCCCAGGATTATCGGGCCGAATCCGAGCTGATAGTCGAGGTAGCGCTTCCCGTCCATATCTACGAGGTAGCCGCCCTCGCCGTGGTCGATGACGATGGTGTCATCGTCGCCCCAGTAGCGGAATTGACTGGATACACCATTTACGAGGACTGCATTCGCCCTCTCGAACCACTCTTTGGTGTGCTTGCCCTGGAGACTCATTGTCTCACTCCTTTCGGACCCGTCCGCACACCGAAACCTCCAGGATCTTCGGTGCCGGCCACGAGCCCATGCTCAGGTCCAAGGAGACTACCCGGCAGAATGGGAGGTCACGGTCGGATATCAGGCCCTTATCCTCCATGAACGGGTCCGCGAGCGGGTACATTTCGGGCATGACCACCGATCTCAAGCTGTTCATTGCCGGCGAGTGGACCGAAGGCAGCGGGGACGACCACTACGAAGTCAGATCGCCCGTGTCCGGTGAGCACATCTACAACGTCCCGAAGGCGTCACAGGCCGACATCGATCACGCTGTGATGGCTGCCAGGGAGGCGACCGAGCAGATGCGGCATTGGACGGCTTTCGAGAGAGCAGAGCTCTGTTTGCGCATATACGAGCTGTGGCAGACCCGAGTCGAAGATGTGGCCCGGATCCTCACCCTCGAACAGGGCAAGCCCTACGCCGCCGAGTCGATAGACGACATCGCGGAGTCGGGCGACTATTTCCAGATCGCCGCTGAGGACGTCAAGCGATTCTCCGGCGAGCTAATCCCGACAACGGAACGGCATCGCCGGATGTTCACGGTTCACCGCCCGGTTGGAGTGTGGGCAGCCATAACCCCGTGGAACTTCCCGGTGATGATCCCCATGGAGTACGTGGGTCCCGGGCTGGCGACCGGCAACTCCATAATCGTCAAACCCCCCGAATTCACCTCGTGGGCCCTCCTCGAGATGGCAAAGGTATTCGAGGAGGCCGGCGTCCCCAAGGGAGCGATATCGGTCATCCCCGGTGCGGGAGACATCGGTGAAGCGCTGGTGACCCATGATGGCATCGATGCCATCGGCTTCACCGGATCCTCGGCGACCGGCAAGAGGATCGTCTCTCAGATGGGGCTCAAGCGATCGATCATGGAGATGTCCGGCAACGGCCCGACGATCGTGACCTCCGACGCCGACATCAAGAAGGCCGCCGAAGCCGCCGTGTACGGCGCCTATTACAACGCTGGGCAGGTTTGTTGTGCCACCGAGCGCGTGATCGTTGTCGACGATGTCCACGACGATTTCGTAGAGGCGACCCTCAAATCTGCTCAGGAGGTGAGGCTGGGCGATCCGTTCGATGACAACACGAACATGGGCCCCCTCAACAACTCGCCCACAGCCGACAAGATGGATCGCCACGTAGCGGATGCGAGGGAGCGCGGCGCCGAGATCCTCATGGGAGGGGGACGAGCCAAAGGACACCCGACGGACCTCTACTACGAATTCACCGTGATCGATCGAGTTCCCGAGGATGCCCAGGTCTCACAAGAGGAGTCATTCGGACCCGTCCTTCCGATCCTCTCCGCACGGGACGACAGCGACGCGGTCGCGGTTGCCAACCGCACTCACCTCGGCCTTCAGGCCGCCGTCTTCACAAACGACCTCAGCAAGGCATTCTGGTATGCCGACCGCATCAGGTCCGGGACGGTTGTGGTCAACGATTCGACCGACTTCTGGGAGACCTTCCAGCCCTTTGGCGGGGCCGCCGGCACCGACACGGGATGGGGTCGTCAGCGAATCGAGGAGTTCACGGATTTGCAGACGATCGTCTTCAGTCTGCGGGAGGACATGTAACCCGCCACCTTGGGCGGTCCCGGACCCTCAGCCGGATCACTCCATCGTCAGCGCCATGCCGGCGAATCCTCCGCCGAACACACCAAGGAGGATGCCGGGGAGTATTGCCGTGGCGAATGAGTCGGCGAGGTCGTTGTCCGTGATCAGGAATATGCCGAGGGTCAGGCCGACCAGCACCACCGGGACGCCAATGAGGACTCCTTTGACGATCGCACTGCCCATTCGGTCTTTTCCGGTGTCTTCACGCTCTTCCATGGCATTCAATGATGACAGATCCGGCGAGGCTCAGGTGTCGAATCCCTCACCCGGGACGACCGGGGCCTCCTCCGGCCTCTGCACCTTGTCGGCGTCGAGGTCCATCGCCTTGACACGGGCCAAGAACGGAATCTGCAGCGCGTAAGCGATGCCGGCCACGACATAGCCCGTTCCCAGCGACCAGACGTCGGCGACGCGCCCGAGGGCCGGCTGCGAGACAACGCCCCCGGCAGAGCCGCTGAGCGAGACGAATGAGAGCACTGTCGCCCGCTGTTTGGAAGGGATCACAGCATTCAGGTAGGCCTGCTGCATGGGCATCGCCAGGGCGAAAACCAGGGATGTGACAGCGAGCAGCCCGATCGCAACCCAGAAACCGACCGGGATCTCGAAGAGCTCGGCCAAGCCGACACCGACCATGGCGAGCGACCCGAGGGCGACCATCGTGATCAAAACCGACGTGCGGCTCCGGAACAGACGTCTGGCCAGACCGACCGACGAGCCGCCAATCATCTGGGAGATGGCGAACAACGCGGCCGCAATACCGGCTAGATACGTGGCATCCGGGTCGCCAAACAATTCCAGGAGATAGGGCTGGAAGGCATAGAACACCCAAATGCCGATCCCGGCTGAGAACGGCGCGGCGAACAGGAACATGCGCACCGGCGGGTTCCTCAGCCCATGCTGCAACGACGCCCTGAGTATCGAACGCGCCTGCTCGGAGACCTTATGGACCCGGTCGGGCTCATATCCGATGTCGTGCATCCACCGCCAAGCGGCCGCAATCACGGCGAGCAGTAGGAAAGACCGGAGGGCGTAAGGGATCCCCAACGAGATCGCCCCGAGAAACCCGCCGGCAATGGTACCGGCCAAGGTCGCGGCGCCGGCAATGGCCTGGCCCTTCCCAAAGACGGTCTCCACGGCGCCCTCGTACCCGGTGGCCTCGAGAGCATCCACCAGCCACGCCTCGGTTGCACCAGAGAAGAACGTGAAACCGAGCCCGATGAGAGCAGACACGAGAATCCACCAGATGATGTGGGCCTGAACCGCCCAGAGGCCGAGGTACGCCATCGTGGTTATCAGGAGTGTCGCTGCGCCCATGATGAAAGACGTCCTCCGGCCTCGAGCGTCGGCGACGACACCCGTGGGTATCTCGAAGAGGACCATTCCTGCCGTGAAAGCGGCATTCGCCACGAAAGCGCCGGTGATGGACAGCCCGGCGTCGAGAAGAAACAGGGTGTTGATGCCCCAGATCAAAGACGCCGCAAGGGTTTGCAGCAGCAGCAAAGTGAGATACGTCCGTTGGACATCAGCTGGAGTCATAACCGCCACCGAACAGTTTCGGGTCAGTTAGCGTAACCGCCGATGCCGACGCCCTACGAAAAGCGCCAGGACGAGATCCCCTTCGCCTCGGCCGAGTACATCTCGTTCGCGTCACGGAACTCGTTTCTTGGCGTACCGGCCGTCACACCCAAGAACCTCGGCGATGGAGACGTGGTAATCGTCGGCGCACCGTTCGACTGGGGCACGACGTACCGTCCTGGAGCGCGCTTCGGGCCACAGGCGATTCGCAATGCCGACTACGGGGCAATGGATGGCTACAGGCCGCATCTCACGACCGGAATCGACCCGTTCGAGGCGCTCGGCGTCGTCGACCTCGGCGACGTCTACGTCTACCCCGGCCAACTGGAGCGCTCCATCGAGCGGATTGCCGACGCCGTCGAGTACATCGCCCGCGCCGGCAAGGTTCCCATCGTTCTCGGCGGCGACCACTCCATAACGTGGCCCGACGCCACCGGCGTAGCCAGGGCGCATGGCTTCGGTGAGATCGCTCTGATTCACTTCGACGCCCATGCCGATACCGGCATGACACAGAACAACTCTCTCATCGGGCACGGCACACCCATGAGACGACTGATCGAGACCGGGGCCGTTCCCGGGCATCGGTTCGTCCAGATCGGGCTGCGTGGCTATTGGCCCGAGCCCGATGTCATGGAGTGGATGTCTGAGCAGAAGATGCGGTGCTACATGATGAGCGAGATCGTCGATAGGGGTCTCGACGCAGTCGTCGACGACGCCATCGAGTACTCACTAGAGGGCGGCGCCAAGGGGATATTCATCTCGGTTGACATCGACGTGGTTGACCCCGGACTTGCCCCTGGCACCGGGACACCCGAGCCAGGCGGGCTCAACTCGCGAGAGATCCTCGACACCATCCGGCGCATCTCGCGCGAGCTGGTGGTTCTCGGCGCCGACGTCGTCGAGGTGTCACCGCCATACGACGGGCCCGGCGAGCAGACGGCTTACCTGGCCAACCGCATCGTCATGGAGATCCTCAACGGCATGGCCGAGCGGAAAGTCCTCGACTGAGGGCGAGTCGCACAATCCTTGTCGACGAGGTCTCACACCCCTTGCGGCCATCGCAATCCTGCCGAGGCAATCCTCCGGCAGCAGGTCTCACTCCACTTCCGGCTGTCGCAATCGTGCCGACCCAGTCCTTGACACCGAGATCTCACTCCCCTTCCGGCTGTCGCAATCGTGCCGACCCAGTCCTTGACACCGAGATCTCACTCCC
>ERZ869936.1695-NODE-1695-length-15002-cov-5.307955_pt1 | contig 15002 bp, 11 predicted proteins | sample MGYA00520876_ERZ869936 | MGnify/ENA primary metagenome ERZ869936 (study PRJEB32218, sample SAMN09650985) | biofilter metagenome | isolation source: enrty point of leading RO module | place: Saudi Arabia: Thuwal, RO plant located on Red Sea | collected 2016-02-17 ...
ACTCGGCGACGGACTCAATGCGGCGCGGCCGTGACGGCGGCGCTCGATCATCCAGACCGCGCCGGCGATCGCGGCGAAGAGGAACAACTGCAGGCCGAGCGCGCCGGCCAGACCGAATTCCTCGAGCAGAGAGATGCTGCCGAAGCTGCTTTGCTCCAACCACCAGGGCAGATGCAAGGAGCCGAGCAGCGAGCCGACGAGAAAGAACACCAGCGTCACCGCCATGTGCGAAGTGCCGCCGCCGACGGTGTAGAGCGCGCCCGAGGCGCAGCCGCCGCCGAGCTGCATGCCGAAGCCGAACAGGAAGGCCCCGGTCAGAACCGAGAGCCCGACCGGCGCGACCGCGCCACCCACGGCTTCGCCGAACAGGCTGCCCTGGGCCAGCGCGGGCAGGAAGATTAGGCTCGCGACCGCCAGCATCAGCATCTGCGCGCGCAGGCCCGTGCCGCGCCCGTCGCTGAGGAACACGCGCCAGGAGGACGCGAAGCCGAAGGCGGCGTGATACAGCACCAGGCCCAAGGCGGCGCCCAGGACATAGAGCATCGCCTGATGGCTATCGAAGGCCTCGGTCAGATAAAGTGCGCCGCCGAACACCAGGGCCAATCCGGGCCCGGCCACGCGCCAATCGGGCGCCCGCCGCACGGCGGCGGAGGGGCTCAGCAAGGCGGCGTCCCGGTTCGCGAGAGTCATGATCCTGACTAGCGGTCGCGTGCCCGCGGTTCCAGTAAACTTATTGCGCGGCCTTGACCTCGACCGGCAGTTCGTCGTGCGCCGCCCAATCGACCATGGAGCCGTCGTAGAGCTTCACGTTCTTCTTGCCCAGGATCTCGCTCTTGGCGAACCAGCCCAGGGACGCCCAGTGCCCAGTGTTGCAGAACGCGATCGAGTCTTCCTCCGGCTTCACGCCGGCTGCCAGATTGTCGCTGTACACCGCGCCCGGCACATGGCCGTCGCGATAGGCCTGCTCCGACCCGCCGCCAAGCTTGTTGCGGATGTCGAGAACCACCACACCCGGCGCCGAGGCATTGGCGCGCAGCCACCCGGCATCCACCAGGGGCGAGACCGCCGCCTACGCAACGGCACTCATCGCGAGGATCGCGAGCAAGGCCAGAAGACCGCTCGACAAAGAATTCAAGGCACGCCGCCTGTCACGTCTCCCGCAAAGGCACGTTAATTAACAATTTAATAGTGTTAAAGAATTTCTTTATACTGTCAGAATGTGGGTAATTTGACGAATATGGCAAGCGCCAAACGCGCCCGCGGCCCCGCTTCGTTCATCATAACACCCGCGGAAACAGCGGCGAAAACGGCTTAGAGCAGATCCGGGTCGGATGGAATCGCCTTCGGCGATCCCCCGGCCCGGTGAATCTGCTCTAACACTATGAGATCGATCGGATTCACATGTTTAGCCGGAACCGCTTTGCGCTTCCGGCTAAACATGATCCGATCTAGCCGCGCCGGGCGGTTACCGCTGTGCCAAATCCGTGGCAAGGCTCCGGCCGGCCAAGCCCGAGGGGGGAGCTAACTATCTGTTTCTTTTCATTGTGAAATCGAATCCGCCCAAAGCAGATATTCCGCCCTGTTAAGACCCTATTGGCGCGCGGCTGGTAGGATTTCCGGGTTAACGCACTTGGTCTTGTCGACTACAGCCGAGGGTCCCGACGATGCGCCACACCGTCCCATCCCGTCCGTTCTCCATCGCGCCCGGCGCGGCGCTCATCCTGAGCCTGGCCATAGCCGGTTGCGCCGAGGTCAAGGGTGCGTTCAATCAGGCCGAAAGCAGCTTGAGCAACCTGTTCAGCAGCGACGGCACGGCCACGGCGCCCGAGACCGAATTCAATGCCGCCGCGCGCACGGATACGACCGGCAGCGCGACCGCGGACAAGGCATTGCCCGAGGACGCGCAGTACCGGGACGCCCTGGCGGCACGGGCGCGCGGCAACGATACCGAAGCCTTCAAGACCTTCCGCGGCGCGGCCAGCAAGGGTCACCCGGCGGCGGCCTATGAAACCAGCCAAGCCTATTTCGAGGGCCGGGGGGTCACGGCGGACTCGGACAAGGCCATGGTCTGGCTGGGCCGGGCGGCCGTGCTGGGCGACGCGCGGGCGCAACATGCCATGGGCATGGCCCTGCTTGAGGGCAAGGGCGTCGAGCAGGACGAGACCAAGGCGATCGCGATGTTGAGCGACGCGGCCGCCCAAGGCCACATGGAAGCCCAATACCAGCTGGGCGAGGCCTATTCGTCCGGCCGTGGCGTGCCCAAGAACGCCCCCTGGGCGGCGCGCTGGTACGGCAAGGCCGCGAACCAGGGCATGCGCGACGCGCAATACGCCTATGGGCTGGTGCACGCGCGCGGCATCGGCCTGCCGCTCGACCGCACGGAAGGTTATCGCTGGTTGCTGCTGGCGGCGCGCGCCGGGCACGAGCGGGCCGAAGTGGTGCGCCGGGCGCTGGAGGCGAAGATGGCGCCCGAGGCGATCAAGCTGTCCGAAGCCTGGGCGGACCGTTTCCAGCCGGTGCGCGAGCAGTCCTTCGCCGACGCCCCAACGGTCAAATACGTGCAGCAGGTCCTGAACACCATGGGTTACGAGGCCGGGCCGGTCGATGGCCAGCCGGGCCAAAAAACCCGCGTCGCGGTCGACGGCTATCAGAAGTCGGCCGGATTGCAGCGCGACGGCCGGATCTCTCCCGGCCTCGTCGACCGGCTCCTGGCCGAACAAGCCAAGGCGCCCTGATACCGAATCCAGTTCAAAGCGCGGCTGTCCAAACGTGAAGAACCGGCGGAAAGTTTCCGCCGGTTCTTGCACATGCACTAACAGCTGATTCACCCCGCCACACGCGACCGGTCGGTGGGTTGAGAAGCTTCGGCCCTCCTCCCGCGTGTCTTGGGACCCCTGCCGCATTTCCACCGCAGGATCGTCGCGCGGACAAACCGCTCGATCGGCAACGGTCGCTTCCCCCCGAAAAAGACGGCGCCGACGATTTGTCCAACGGCTGAACTATGTCAGCCGATTCGGCGCCTGCCTAGGGCTTGCACTGTGTCAAATTTGTGCGGCGGCGCGTAAACTCGCGCGCTGGCGATGCGAAACTTTCCGGGGAATGGATGCCGTGACCTACGAGGAATACAACGCGTTCTGCGGCGCGCTGCCCGCCACCAGCTACGTCGTGCAGTGGGGCGGCTCGCACGTCTGGAAGGTCGGCGGCAAGGTCTTCGCGATCGGCGGCTGGGGCGACGACATACCGGCCTACACCTTCAAGGTCAGCGACATCGCCTTTGAGGTTCTGCAAGAACAGCCCGGCCTGCGCCCCGCGCCCTACCTGGCCTCGCGCGGCATGAAGTGGATTCAGCATTACGCGAAGCCCGGCTTGTCGAACAAAGATTTACAAGCCTACCTGCGCGAATCGCACCGCATCGTCGCCGCGGGCCTGTCGAAGAAAAAACAGAAAGAACTTGGATTGGCTTGACGTTGTGGCGCGTGGACTGAACTTGCGCGCGATCTGTGCCGTCGCGCTTGCGGCAACGCTTGCGGCATGCAGCGCCGATTTGCGCGCCACGCTGGAGCGTGCCGGGCGCGATCTGAATGCCGCGCTTGGCGCCGATCCGCCCGGCAACCGGGACCCCGCCGATACCTTGTATCGCGAAGCGCTGCAATCACGCGCACAGGGCGACGAGTCGCGCGCCTTCGCCACTTTCGTGGACGCCGCGGAACGCGGCCACGCGGGGGCGGCTTACGAAGTCTCCCGAATCTACGCCGAGGGCAAAGGCCGGCCGCAAGACCTCGACGCCGCCGCGGATTGGACCGGCCGCGCCGCCCGGTTGGGCGACCCGCGCGCCCAGTTCCTGATCGGCAGTGCCTATTACAGCGGCATTGGCGTCGCGCAGGATTACGCGGTCGCGGCGTCATACCTGAGCGATGCGGCGGAACAGGATCACGCGCAGGCGCAATACTTGCTGGGCGAAGCCTATTCCAACGGCCGCGGCGTCGCCCAGGATGCGGCCTGGGCCGCGCGTTGGTACGGCAAGGCGGCGGCGCAAGGCATGGCGCAGGCGCAATACGCCTATGGCGTCGCACATGCCGCCGGCCTGGGCATGCCAGAGAATTTATCGAGGGGCTATGCCTGGCTGCGCCTCGCCGAACGCGGCAGACATGCCGAGGCCTCGACGCTGGCCGAGCGTTTGGCGCCGCGCCTGAACGAGGCTGAACGCGCAGCGGCAGAAAATTGGATCGCGGCGTTCTGTCCGCACCGCGAGCCCGCCTACGGCGGCGCGGCCAGCCTGATGTTCGTTCAGCACGCTTTGAACCGGCGCGGTTTCGATGCCGGGCCCGTGGACGGTATCGCCGGCGCGCGGACGCGCGCGGCCATCGAACGCTATCAGCGCGAGAATGGTATACCTGTTGACGGCCAGGTGACGCGGGACTTGCTGGAGCGTTTGCGCGCGCGCTGACGCGCGGTTCGCTATTGGTTCTGCTGGTTCTGCGCCGCTTCCTCGGCGACCGCTTCCGAAACCGCCGGGTCGACGTCGATGCCCAGCAGGCCGTTGACCGCCTCCACCACCGCGGTGTTGATGTCTTTGTTCGCGGCGGCGGACAGCGCCGCGGCGGCCGCCGCGACATCCGGCTCGTCTTGCGTGATGGCGTCGCGGAAGGCGGCGATTTGCCCGACCTTGGAGTTTGGTGCGGCGTTCGCCAGACCGCTTTCCGAGGCGTGGGCCGCGTTCAGGCTGCCAAGCGCCGACGCGGAAATGCCGTGGTTCTTGCCCCGATGGCCGTCCTCGCTGTGGTTCGCGCCCTTGGTGTGGCCAAGACCGTGCGCTTTGGCATGACCGCCGGCGCTCTTGCCGTGTGCGTCGTTCAAGCCGGCCTGCGCGGCGCCATGCGCGCCCTTGCCCGACTTGCCGCCCTTACCGCCACCCGATGCCTCGGCATTGCCGTTGCCGCCTGCATTGCCATTGCCACCGCCATTGCCATTGCCATTGCCATTGCCGTTACCCCCGGCCTTGGCGAAGGCAGGCTGGTCATCCAAAGACAGCGTCACGATATCGGGGACGACCGGGCTGGCAACAACGGCCAGCGCCAAGAGGCCCGACGCACTCAACAACGCGGCCCGGCGGACCGAACGACTGAGAATCATCTGACGTCTCCTGGAATTCATGGCAACAGCATCGCTACAATATCTCATGGGTTCCTGGTAAAACCTAGTCAGGTCGCTGTGGCATTTCTTGGCCAAACGCATTGACGCTTATGCGTTTGCGGCTGTTTCAGGGCGTTTGTGCGTCACAGTAGACGCGGCTGTGCCATAGTCTCCTCGGGCAGCGCGTCCACTTCCAGCGGCTCGATCAAGGAAAGATCGTCGTTCGCGACCGCGTTCACCCGCCGCGACACCCGGTAGGCGATCAGGTCTCGCGACGGAAACGGCCGCAGCAAAGCTTGCAGGTCCGCGGGCCGCGCCGCCGGGTCGAGCCAGGCCGCGAAGTCGGCCGGATCGAGGATCACCGGCATGCGGTGGTGAATCGGCCGCAGCGTTTCGTTGGCATCGGTGGTGACGATCGTCGAGGTTTCGACCGGCACGCCATCGGATGCTTTCTCCCACCGCTCCCACAGTCCGGCGAAGGCAAAGGGCGCGCCGTCCGCGCGCGCGATACGGTACGGCTGCTTGGCGCCGTTCTCGGTCTTCCATTCGTAGAAGCCGTCGGCGGGTATGAGGCAACGCCGGGCGCGAAACGCGGCGCGGAATGCCGGCTTCTCCGCCACCGTCTCCCCGCGCGCGTTGATCGTCTTGCTGGCGATCGCGGCGTCCTTGGCCCAGGACGGAATCAGGCCCCAGCGCAGGGTGGCGAAATGCCGCGCGCCATCCTCGCCCAGGCGCACCGCCGCGACCGCCTGCGTCGGCGCGATATTGGCGCGCGGCTCCAGGTTCGGCCGCTCCGGATAGTCCAAGACATACCGCACCAACTCGGCCAGAGCGGTCAGGGAATAACGTCCGCACATGATTCCTTCTTACAGAAGGAACCCGATTCGGAACCACGAAGACACGAGGTTCGTTCAGGCCAGCAAAGAAAACGAAAAGCCCTCACCCGCGCTGACGCGCCGCCCTCACCCACGAGGAGAGGGTTTTTTTTTGCGTACCGAATCTTTTCCCTCTCCCCCATTACTTCAAAGAGCGGGGGGAGAGGGAGGGACCCGCGAAGCGGGAGGATGAGGGAGATAAAAGTTTAAAACCACGAAGGCACAAAGGCATGAAGCTAGAATAATCTGAGCGCCTTGAAGTCAGACTTCCGCTCTAAGACCTTCGAGTTCGGCACATATCCCTTCGTGTTCTGTGTGCCTTTGTGGTGGAACGCCGCATGCCAGGTAAGCGCGATCCTTGGATCCACCCACTGTCATTCTTGCAAAGGCGGGAATCCATGGCGGTCCTGAATGCGGCAATCGAATGTGGCCCCCAATCTTCCCAGCCGTGAAGGATTCCTGGACGAATTCTCGTTGGCAGCAAGCCACCGAAGGATACCCGCGCCACGCGCAATTGCCCTTCAGCCTTCTCGTCGCGGAAGAAATCGCGTATACTCACCACAGTCAGCATTGCGAATTGCCACAGTAATGCTGTTGCCTGGGGCACAGGAGCACCCATGGCACTGAACTTAGACGACGTACTTGAAGTCGAGTTGGAGGAGATCCGCAAGCGGCGTCTCCACCAATGGCAGGTCGAGAGAGCCCGCCGCGGCGCATTGCGCGCAGCCGGCAACGGGCAGGAGCGCACGCCGTGCGAACCGGACCTACCGCCGACAAGTTTCAGGGATCGCATCATCGATGGCGTGCCCTTGGCAGCGGTACCGAAGGGCGACGGCGCCGAGACTCCCCTGGTGTTCAACAGGGCGCTCGAAGACCTGGAACGCTCCCGCAAGACGTTTCTCAAACGGCAGAAAAACCGGGCCGCCCGGCACGCCAAACACCAATCGGGAAACGGTTCTGCCGATGCCGATACCGATGCCGACGACCATGCCATATCCGGCACAACGGACGGCCTGCCGAAGAACGCCCATTACGGCTTGGTTGGGTTGGCGCTTTCCGGCGGTGGCGTTCGCTCATCGACGTTTTGCCTGGGCGCGATTCAGGCGCTGGAAAAGTGGGGCGTCTTCTCCAAGATCGATTACCTGTCGACGGTTTCCGGAGGCGGCTTCATTGGATCCTGTCTCAGTTCGCTGTACTCGGACGGCAGCACGAAATTCCCCTTCTATCATGAACGCGGCGTCCCGGAAGGGCAGCCGATGCGGCACCTGCGTAACTACGCCAACTATCTCGCGCCGCGTGGACTCGTCGACTACCTCAAAGCGCCCGGCCTGCTGCTGCGCGGAATCCTGGTCAACTTCCTGATCATTCTGCCCTATGTGCTCCTTGCCGCCATCTCTACGGCGGTGCTGTACGGCCCTCTGGTCCGCGAAGCGATTCAAGTCACCACCGGCCAAGGCAAGGGGCCGCTGACGCAAGTCGAAGCGGAACGCTGGGCGGATGCCGGAAGAGAAGTGATCCTGAGCGGTTCCTTTACTTTCGCCGGCTGGTTCGTGGTCTTGTTCCTATCGAGTCTCGTCGTTTTTCCGATCGCGCAGTCCTTGGGCACTGTTATGGGCTGGAGCAACTGGGAACGCCGGAACCGCGGTAATGCCATGCTGGCGTTCGGCATGATGCTCACGCTTTGCGTCGCGGCAATCGAGGCACAGCCGATTGTCGTCTATTACTCCGCGATGCTTTGGAGCAATCCATGGTTCAAGAATGAAATTTTCACCTTGGACGTTTGGACTGGCATATTTTCCGTCCTCGCCGGACTTGGCGCCACCGTTTCAGGCAAACTCGCCCCCAAGACGAATCAGTTGGCAGCCAAGCTGGCTTTGCTGGGTATCGGATTGCTTGGGCCGCTCGTACTGTGGCTGGTTTACCTGATGCTGACGCGTTGGGCGATCTGCGGCCCGCCGGACTGGACCAATAGGATTGCGGGCCTTGTGGGTTACGAACCTTGGCCGGTTTCCGGGAGGCTTTGCTTCAGCATCCCCTTCGGCGCCAATCCGGAGAAGATGACCTGGACCGTGGTGTCGGTGCTGGCAATGGTTGCCGGCATCATCTGGCTCTATGGCTTTTTCTTCATCAACGCCAACCGAAATTCTCTGCACGCCTTCTATCGCGATCGCTTGAGCCGGGCTTATCTCTTCAAGAGGGTCCAGCCGGAACACGGCGACATGCACAACTCGAAGCCGGCCGCATCGCAAATCATCCACAATGACCGGCAAGCCTTGGAAGACCTGCGCACCAAGAGAATAGAACGCAGCCTTGCAGACCGGCTCAAGGCAATCCCGAAAGACCTTCGTGAAATCACTTGGCGAACGCTGTGGAGTCTTCTGGGCACGCCGAGGCGCGCGTCCGACGAAGGCAAATACATCGCCCCCTATCATTTGATAAACGCCACGATCAACGTGCGCCGGCCGCGCACCAATCTGGTCGAGGAAGGCGACACCCCGGAGGATGGCACCGAGAACGGGCTTGATCTGCACGGCCGCAAGGCCGACTTCTTTCTGTTCAGTCCCCATTTCATCGGATCGAAAGTCACGAGCTATTGCCGCACCGAGGACATGCACAGCGTCGACCGTCATGTCGATCTGGGCACGGCCATGGCGATCTCGGGCGCGGCCGCGGCGCCGAACATGGGGACCAGCACGGTGCGCCCGCTGGTTTTCATCCTGACCTTGCTCAATGTCCGGCTGGGCTATTGGCTGCCTAATCCGAGGGCGGTCCACCAGAGATTCCATCCCGAGAGCGGCCTTGCGGTATCGCCGAGCCCCGCCAAGCTGTTTCATCGCATTCGCGAGCGGTTGAACAAGTCGCTGAAGAAGATCCTGTACGTTGCGCGCCTGAGTTATCGGGTCGGGCCGATGTACTTGCTGTTCGAGATGTTCGGCCTTCTCAATCAGGAATGGCCATTCATCAATGTGTCCGACGGCGGCCACATCGAGAACCTGGGGTTGTATCCGCTCTTGCAGCGGCGATGCCGGCTCATTTTCGTGATCGACGGCGAACGCGACCCGGCCACGGATGCTGGGCACAAATTCTCGGCTCTAGCCGCGGCAATCCGCTATGCCAGGATCGACTTTGGCATCGACGTCGATATCGAACTGAAGAACATTGGCGGCAAGAACGGAAAGCATTTCGCGGTCGGCAGGATCAACTATGGGCCGCATTTTCCGCATGGTTGGCTGATTTACGTGAAATCCTCACTGACCGAAGACGAAAACGCATACATACGCGAATACTGGCTCAGGAACCGGGCCTTTCCGCACGAATCCACCGGCGATCAGTTTTTCGACGAAACCCAGTTCGAATGCTATCGGGCGCTCGGCTATCACGCGATCGAGAATTTCCTGGCCCACGCCGACAGCAACGTGTCGTCCGACCATGGCCTGAAAGACCTTTTCGCGGCGACCAAGCGCAAGCAGCGCCGGGCAGCGAAACCCAAGCAACCGGCCTCGGTTCAGACGTCGCCCGCGCAGCGGACATAGCGAACCCGGCCAGCGCTAGATTGTCCGGATCGGGCCTTTTCTGCCTTCGTACTTTTCGACAGATTGGATCCTATGGAGTCGCCGGACGTCATAGGAGATCTCAAGACGTGCTGAAGCTTGACCACATCACCGTTATCGCCCCGACGCTGAGCGAAGGGGTGGCGCATGTTCGCGACTGCCTCGGCCTCGAAGTGCCGTTCGGGACTCGTCACCTATACATGGGCACGCACAATCACCGGCTTCAGCTTGGAAACGCCGTCTATCTCGAGATCGTGGCGCTCGACCCGGATGGCACCGCGCCCGGCCGGGCGCGCTGGTTCGGGCTCGACAATCGGGAACAGGTCAGATCGGACTGAAGCGAACGCCGGCGCCTGCGCGGCTGGGTCGCCAACACGGCCGATATCGATTCGGTTCTTGCGACGCACGGTGCGGTCTTCGGCGACAAGGTTCCCCTTCCCATGGCGGCGCCGAGCTTTGCCTTTTCCATTCCCAAGGATGGTTCGCTCCCACTCGACGGAGCGGCGCCCTCGATGATCGATCACCGGCGCGATCCGACTTCGATGGCCGAGATCCCCGATCTGGGCGCGCGCCTGCGTTCATTCACGCTCGAGCATCCCGACCCGGCAGCGATTGAGAGGCTCTATCGCGAACTCGCCATCGTTGACCTGCCTGCGGTCGTCCAAGGCCCCAAGCTCCGCTACCGCGCTCAGATCGAAACACCAAGCGGGCTGAAAGAACTGACCTGACCCAGTCGCGGAGTCCGCATTAATACCGCTGAGCCGATCTTGGTGCCTTCGTGACGGAACGCCGCATGCTAGGCATGCGCAAGCCTTGGATACACTCACCGTCATTCCCGTGCAGGCGGGAATCCATCGCGGTCTGAGATGCGGCTCTCGAAGATGGACCCCCGCCTGCGCGGGGGTGACGAATACAGGCTTTTGGACCCCGAGCTAACTTGGCGCGCTCAAACCGGTGGAACCGGCTTCACCTTGCGCTGGTCCAGGATCGTGTGCAGGACCAGGGCGAAGAGCACGATGCCACCGCCGATCAGCGCCATGGCACCGGGATGCTCGCCCAGGAAGGCCCAGACCCAGATCGGGCCCAGGATCGGCTCCAGCACCGAGATGAGCGCGACCTCGGCCGCCGGCGCCAGGCGCGCGCCGGTCGCGAACAGCGCCAGGCCCAGTCCGAGCTGGCCGGCGCCAAAGACCGCGAGCAGGCCGAAGTCGCCCGGCGTGACCGAACCCGGCGCGGCGAAGGGCAAGGCGATCAGGCCGGCGAACAGCGCGCCCAGGCAGGTCGCCGGGGTCATGCGCACGGCGCGGTACTTGCGGATGGTCACGGTCGCGACCGCCAGGCTGCAAGCGATGACAAAAGCGATCGCATCGCCGGCCAGCGAGGTCTGGCCCGAGGAGTCGGAGACCATGAGCCCGACCCCGAACAGGGCTGCCGCCATGGCCAGCCAGCTGCGCGCCTTGACCCGCTCGCCCAGGACCACGCGGCCGAGCAGCGCGGCGATCAAGGGCGCGGTGCTGATCATGATCAGGGTGTTGGCGACGCTGGTCAGGCTCAAGGCCAGGACCAGCCCGATCGAGGCGCTGGTGAAACACAGGCCGACGACGAGTCCCGGCCGGCCGATGGCGCGGAACACCTGAAACGCCTGGCCCCGGTCGCGCACGGCGATGAAGGCGACCAGGAACAACACCGCGAAGGCCGAACGCCAGAACACCGTGGTCCAGACGTCGGCTGATTCGAGCGAACGCACGATCAGGCCGCCGGTGCTCCAGATCAGGGCCGAGAGGCCGACCAGCGCCAGGCCGCGGCGGCGCGCGGCGGCATCGGATTCGGGCATGAGCGCGGGCGGCGCGAGGCTGGTCACGGCGGAACTTTCGGCAGGCGTCGAAAAGCTGACGAAGCACGAATCGCCGGGGCCGACAAGCGCCCTGCGCGCAGGTCTGATCCCCGTTTCGAGTCTAAGACTTGGTGCCGAACCGAGCCGGAACCACAAAGACACGAAGACACGAAGGCACGAAGTACGCTGTGGTTACCCCCCCCTGTCATTCCCGCGAAGGCGGGAATCCATCGCGGCCCGAGTCTCGGTTCTCGATTATGGACCCCCGCCTGCGCGGGGGTGACGGGAAATGGAGCGCGCGGGGGTCACGGGAATAGAGCGCGCGCCGGCGGCGCCAGGCCCAATGCCGGCGATCCCTAGCCCGAAAGCGGTACTCAACGCCCCTTCCCGCGTTGCGGCCTCCGCCGTGTTTCGGTAATGTGACGTGTTCACGATATGTTCGCGTTCACAAAGGCACAAGTTATGGTATCTTCGCGGCCCTTGCGCGCAAGATATTGGGGTTTGTCCCCAAAACATTCCATCCACACCTGTGGATAAGGGGGGAGTTTGCATGGACGGCCTGGGCAGGCATCAGGATCTTGAAGAGCTTACGCGCGACACCGTCGCTGTGGATAACCGCGCGGATTCGCGGGACGCGAAGGCGCTGATCGCCGACGTGGAAGAGGCCGACCTGTTCGGCGGCGACCAGGTCCGCGACGTGTTCCAGAACGAACGCGGCATCAGGGTGCGGCTCGACCGCGCGCGCGATTCGCGGCTGACCGAATTCGGCAAGGCGACCCTGGCCGACCGCTATCTGATGGACGGCGAAAGCTTTCAGGACCTGTTCGCCCGAGTCGCGGCCCATTTCGCCGACGACAGCGCCCATGCCCAGCGCCTCTACGACTATATCTCCCGGCTGTGGTTCATGCCGGCGACGCCGGTCCTGTCCAACGGCGGCACCAAGCGCGGCCTGCCGATCTCGTGCTTTTTGAACGAGGCCTCCGATTCGCTCGAGGGCATCCTGGGCCTGTGGAACGAGAACGTCTGGCTGGCCGCGCGCGGCGGCGGCATCGGCAGCTATTGGGGCAACCTGCGCTCGATCGGCGAGCGCGTCGGCCACAACGGCAAGACCAGCGGCGTCATTCCCTTCATCCGGGTTATGGATTCGCTGACGCTGGCGATCTCCCAGGGCTCGCTGCGGCGCGGCTCGGCGGCCTGCTACATGCCGGTCTCGCACCCCGAGATCGAGGAGTTCGTCGAGATCCGCCGCCCGACCGGCGGCGACCCGAACCGCAAGGCGCTGAACCTGCACCACGGCGTGGTGATTTCCGACGCCTTCATGCGCGCGGTCGAGGCCGACGAGGACTGGGCCCTGCTCAGCCCCAAGGACGAAAAGCCGATCCGCAAGATCAAGGCGCGCGACCTGTGGATTCGCATCCTGACCGCGCGGGTCGAGACCGGCGAGCCCTACATCATTTATGGCGACCACGTGAACCGGGCGATTCCCGAGCATCACAAGCTGGCCGGCCTGAGCGTCAAGATGTCGAACCTGTGCAGCGAGATCACGCTGCCCACGGGCCTCGACCATCTGGGCGAGGAGCGCACGGCGGTGTGCTGCCTGTCGTCGCTCAACCTGGAGACCTATGACGAGTGGTGCGAGGCCGAGGGCTTCGTCGCCGACATCATGCGCTTCCTCGACAACGTGCTGCAGGATTTCATCGACCGGGCGCCCGATTCCATGGCACGCGCCAAGTACTCGGCCATGCGCGAACGCTCGGTCGGCCTGGGCGTGATGGGCTTCCACTCGTTCCTGCAGATGCGCGGCATCCCGCTGGAAGGCGTCATGGCCAAGGTCTGGAACAAGCGCATCTTTAAGCAGATCCGCACCGAGGCCGACGCCGCCTCGCGCGCCCTGGCCGCGGAGCGCGGGCCCTGCCCCGACGCCGAGGAATTCGGCATCATGGAGCGTTTCTCCAACAAGATGGCGATCGCGCCGACCGCCTCGATCTCGATCATCTGCGGCGGCGCCTCGCCGGGCATCGAGCCGATCGCGGCCAACAGCTTCACGCACAAGACGCTGAGCGGCTCCTTCGCCGTGCGCAACAAGCACCTGGAGGCGCTGCTCGCCGGGTACGGCCGCAACGACGAGGACACCTGGACCTCGATCACGCTCAACGAAGGCTCGGTCCAGCACCTGGACTTCCTGAGCGACGAGGAGAAGGACGTGTTCAAGACCGCCTTCGAGCTCGACCAGCGCTGGCTGATCGAACTGGCCGGCGACCGCACGCCCTTCGTGTGCCAGTCGCAATCGCTCAACATCTTCCTGCCCGGCGACGTGCACAAGCGCGACCTGCACCGCCTGCACCTGCTGGCCTGGAAGAAGGGCGTGAAGAGCCTCTACTACTGCCGCTCCAAGTCGATCCAGCGCGCCGAATCCTCGGCCACCGAAACCGCGCGCGTCAGCGCCGCCGCGCTCGCCCTGGCGCAAGCCAGTGGCCAGGCGATTCCCCTGCTCGGCAAGATCAACGGCCACGAGAAGGCGAACGGCAAGGCCGCGGAGGTCGACTATGAGGAATGCCTCGCCTGCCAGTAATTCACTGACGGACGAGCTTGCCGGAGGGGCCGTGACCGAGGCGTAAAGACCAAAGGCGCGGCCCCATGCGGGGTTACTATTTTTGTCATTGCCGGGCTTGATCCTCGGGTCAAGCCCAAGGACAGGCCCGGCAATCCATCGGGGTCCCGCGCCCGGTCTTTCCATGGACCCTCGGGTCAAGCCCGAGGGTGACGGTTTGAAACTCTATTTAACACGGTAACACCCATGTCCCTGCTCGATGCCAATCCCGTTTACAAGCCGTTCCGCTATCCCTGGGCCTACGACGCCTGGCTGATGCAGCAGCGCCTGCATTGGATGCCGGAGGAGGTGCCGCTGGCCGACGACGTGAAGGATTGGCAGCACAAGCTGTCCAAGGGCGAGCGCAACCTGCTCTCACAGATCTTCCGGTTCTTCACCCAGGCCGATGTCGAGGTGAACAACTGCTACATGAAGCATTACGCGCGCGTCTTCGGCCCGACCGAGGTGCAGATGATGCTGGCCGCGTTTTCCAACATGGAGACGGTGCACATCGCCGCCTACTCGCACCTGCTCGATACCATCGGCATGCCGGAGGCGGAGTATTCCGCGTTCCTGCGCTACAAGGAGATGAAGGACAAGTACGACTACATGCAGGCCTTCGGCGTCGAGACCAAGGCCGATATCGCCAAGACGCTGGCCGTGTTCGGCGGCTTCACGGAGGGGCTGCAACTCTTCGCCAGCTTCGCGATTCTGCTCAACTTCCCGCGCTTCAACAAGATGAAGGGCATGGGCCAGATCATCTCCTGGTCGGTGCGCGACGAATCCCTGCACACGCAGTCGATCATCCGCCTGTTCCGCACCTTCGTGAACGAGAACCCGGAAATCTGGACGCCGGCGTTCGAGCGCGATCTCTACAAGGCCTGCGAGACCATCGTGACCCACGAGGACGCCTTCATCGACCTGGCCTTCGAACGCGGCGGCGTGCAGGGCCTGACTGGCGCGGAAGTGAAGGCCTACATCCGCTACATCGCCGACCGCCGCCTATCGCAGCTCGGCCT
>ERZ869936.1696-NODE-1696-length-14989-cov-5.192715_pt1 | contig 14989 bp, 4 predicted proteins | sample MGYA00520876_ERZ869936 | MGnify/ENA primary metagenome ERZ869936 (study PRJEB32218, sample SAMN09650985) | biofilter metagenome | isolation source: enrty point of leading RO module | place: Saudi Arabia: Thuwal, RO plant located on Red Sea | collected 2016-02-17 ...
CAAAAACCGGTGGTATGCGCTTTCGCTGGCGTGCTTTGGGCTCGGCCTGATGGCAAAATTCACTTTGGTGACGCTGCCCTTTGTGCTGCTGCTGCTGGATTTCTGGCCGCTCAAGCGGTTCAGGGGTTTTATTTTTCCGGCCGCCGGTTCCCAACTGGAGGGCGGTGCCTCTGATAAAATAAAAGTGGATGTCACTTCGCTGGCCATTGATGCCAGGCGACTGGTTGTCGAAAAACTTCCATTTTTCGTCCTCACGATGGTTTCCTGCGCGATCACCTATCTGGCCCACCACCGTCTGGGAATCGTGATGAGTGGGCAGGACTATTCTTTGGGAGCCCGGCTCGCGAACGCGGTCGTTTCCTACGCGCGATACATTCGAAAAACTGTTTGGCCCGATGACTTGGCTGTGTTGTATCCGCACCCCGGTTTTTGGCCCCTGCTGGCCGTTGTGGCTTCGGTGCTGTTGTTGACGGGATTGACTGCGCTCGTTGTCTGGAGATGGCGGCGTCAACCCTACTTGGCGGTGGGCTGGTTTTGGTTTTTGGGAATTCTTGTGCCAGTCATCGGGTTGGTGCAGGCCGGGATACAATCCATGGCCGACCGGTTTGTTTATGTGGCCATCATTGGGTTTTTCATCGCTTTGGTCTGGGCCGTGGCCGACCTTCTACGAAAGACGGGCGCGCGAAAAATACTGTCTGTGGTGCTCCTCGTGGGCGGGTTGGGAGCGAGCATGATCATGACCTCCTTTCAATTGCGCCATTGGCAGGATTCAGAGCATTTGTTTCGGCGCGCCCTGATGGTGACCCAGAACAATTATCTGGCTCACAATAATCTCGGGCTTGCCCTGTTGCGGCGGGGCGAAATGGAATCGGCGCGCCATCATTTCATGGAGGCGATCCGGATCAATCCATTTGACCCGGACGCGCATTTCAACCTTGGCGTGCTGGCGGAGCGGGAGGACAACCTCGATGAGGCGGTTCTGTGGTATCAAAAAATGGCTGGGTTTGGCTACAAGTTGGAGCAACCGCTATTTCGCCTTGGTCAGATTGCCCAGAGGCAGGAAAAGGCGGATGAGGCCTTTCAATATTTTGCGGGAGCCGCGAAGGTTAAGCCTTCCTGGGCGGAGCCGTTCAACAGCCTGGGCATGATGTTACAACGCCGGGGACAACAGGCTGAGGCCATACAGCATTACCAGCGGGCTTTGCAGTTGGATGCGGATTTCGCGGAGGCGCACAACAATTGCGGCGTGGCGCTGGCGTCGCTGGGGCGGTGGGACGAGGCGGGGTGGCATTTTCGTGAAGCAGTGAGAGCGGCGCCTGAAAATTCTCAGGCCCACAGCAACCTGGGATTGACGCTAGTTCAGAAGGGCCAGTTTGCCATGGCCAAGGCCCATTATCAGGAAGCGATCCGATTAGACCCTGAAAACGCGGACGCCCATTTCAATCTGGGGTTGGTGCTCGTCCGCGAGAACAAATACCTCCCAGCCCTGCCGCATCTTGAGAAGGCGGTTTCACGCAACCCCGAAAATGCGCAGGCACTGAAGGAACTGGGGCTGGCATTGATGGAGGCTGGACGATCTGAGGAGGCGCGACCACGGCTCCAGGCTGCCTTGAAATTGCAGCCCAATTATCCCCAGGCCCATTTGGCCATGGGGCGTTTGCTGGCGTCCTTGGGCGAAAGGGAGTTGGCGGTGGATCATTTCAGGCGAGCGATTGCATTGATGCCTGATTTGACTGAGGCGCAGGAACAGTTGGAGGCCATCATCGGGAAGCGGACGGAACACCCATCGGAGCCTTGAGGTGATCAAGGGGGCGAACGATCAGGCGTCGGCATCGCAAACGGTTTTTCATTTTGGTAAAGGCTGAGGCGCTCTCTGGCGAGTTTGGCCAGCACATCGTTACCTTCGGACTCCGCCAGTGAAAGCGTTCTTTGGACAGTGGCGATGGCTTTTTCAAACTGTCCATTGGCTGCGTAGGCCGCGTCCAGAGTGCCCAGAAACGCGGTCCGCTTCCATTCAGTCAACTCGCAGGCGCGTTCGGCCAGGCGCACGGCTTCGGCGCCGTTGCGGACCTGTTCATCCGGGTGCGTGGCCAGGATCCAGGCGAGCTCGTTTTTGGGCAGCGGCCAGTTTGGGGCAAGGGCAATTGCCTGTTGAAAATGCCGCGAGGCTTCCCTTGCCTTTCCTTCTCTTGCCATCATCAGCCCAAGGCTGACACGGGCCGCCGCGTTGTCGGGTTGGGCTTGAACGGCCTGCTCATAATGCGCCTCGGCGTTTTCGAACTGATTGGCATGGTAGTAAAAATCGCCCAGTTTCAGGTGCGCTTCCGCATGGGCAGGATCCAGCCCAATCACCTTCTTAAGCTCGGCTGCGGCGTCACCTTTATTCCCGGCGCGTTCGAGGGCCGTAGCCAGATTGAACCGCGCCTCGATGAAGTCAGGCCTGATTTTCAGGGCGGAATTCAACCGGTTTATGGCCTCGGCAATTTGGCCCGCTTCAAGCAAACAGTAGCCAAGGTTGTTCAATGTGTCGGGGTCTTGGGGACGAATCCGGGCGGCCAGGGCAAATTCTTCCCCGGCCTCCTGCCATCGGCCTTGGCGGGCCAGGAGCGCGCCGACATTGTAATGCCCGTTGAATCCCATGATCTGAGGCTCGATGCGGGTTGCCTCCCGGTAATGTTGAATCGCGTCGTCGTGCCGGTTTTTTTCAGCCAGGGTAAAAGCCAGATTGTAATGCGCCAGGGCATTGTTGCGCGTGACCTCCACGGCCCGTCGGAACACGGCCTCTCCGTCGCGCCAGTGCCACAACTGTTGCCTGGCTGCTCCCGCGCACGCCATCGCCGCCACGCCTCCAATCAAATAAAAAAGAGCGGCGGGAATCCGGTATCGGATTAAGGATTCAGAGCCCCCCCAAACTATGGCGACAAACAAGCCAAGCAGAGGCACGTAGGTGTAACGGTCGGCCATCGCATGGCTGCCCACTTGCACCAGGCCGATTACGGGAACCAGCGTGCCCAGAAACCAGAACCAGCCGACCGCCCAGGCGGCGCTGCGTTGTCGCAGGCAAAACGCAAAGAGCGTGATGATGATGAGCAGCAGAACGGCTCCCAAGGCCTGCCACCATGGCCATGCCCCCGTATGCGGGTAAAACGCCGCCAAATCAGCCGGCCAGAATGTTTTTCCCAGATAGCGGGCATAAGAAACCAAAGCGTTGGTCAGGCGAGCTTCCCACGGCACCAGGTCGAGCGAGAGAACGGCCCCGGTCCGGTTCTGCGCGATATAGGCTGTGACCGAAGCGGCCAGAGCCACTATGAAAAATGGGATTTTTTCGGTGACAAGGCGCCTTGCTTCCACAGCCAGCAGGCTGAAATCCGCATTTATTTTATTGAAAGTGCCGCGCCCTTGGTTCGTCCCTGATGGCTCGTGTTTTGAGCCCGAAAACCGGCTAAGGGGCCAGTAATCCAGAAGCAGCAGCACGAAGGGCAGGGTGACCAGCATGGGCTTGGCCATCATGCCCAGAGCGAAAAACACCAGCGCCAGCCCATACCAACGCGTTTTGATATCTGAAAGGCCAAAATTTAAATCCCCCGCGGATGATTTCAGTTCCGCGTATCGGAAGTAGGCCCACATCGTCAGCAGCCAGAACAGCGTGCTCAACACATCCTTGCGCTCGGCCACCCAGGCAACGGACTCCACGTGCAGGGGATGCCATGCAAACAGGGCCGCCACCAGGGCGCTTCGCCAAACCGCGCCGGTCATTTTTCTCAAAACAAAATATACCAGCAGGGTGTTGAGGGCGTGCAGGAGCACGCTGGTGAAGTGATGGCCGGACGGATTCATCCCGAACAACTCCACATCGACCAGATGGGACAGCCACGTCAACGGATCCAAAAAATTGGCATAAGTGGTGGTAAACGCCCACCTCACCGCTTTCCAGGTAAGCCCGTCATTCAAATGCGCGTTATCGGTGACGTAAATGTCGTCGTCGAAACCCGTGAACTCAAACCGCAGCGTGGGCCAGAAAAGGGCAAGGGTGCCGGAAAACAATACAAGCGCGATGGCGAGCGGTGTGTGTGATCGGTTTGGTGTCACAATCGCCTTCAAGAGTGGTGCAAACAGGCGTTCGGTTCAACCTCGGCAACGCGGTTAATCGGGTGTGGGCGTGAAAAAAAGTTTTCCGGATCGGTATAGCTCAAGCCGCCTGTCGGCCATCTCGGCCAGCGTTGAATTGCCCTCCGCCTTGGCCATGGCACTCACTTTTTGGGCGGTTTTGATGGCGTCCTCAAACTGCCCGTTGGCAGCGTAGGCGGCATCCAGTGTTCCCAGGAACGCCGTCCGTTTCCACCGGGACAGCTCACAGGCGCGTTCAGCCTGGCGCACCGCTTCCTGGCCATCGCGCACTTTGGGGTCCGGGTGCGTGGCGAGGATCCAGGCCAATTCGTTGCGAGGCAGCGCAGCGTCCGGATCCAGTTCAATGGCGCGGCGAAAATGAGCGATGGCTGTTGGTTGCTCTTGCTGCTGTGCCAGCGCCATGCCGAGGCCGATTTCGTGCTGGGCTTCGCGGGGGTTCAATTCGGCCGCCCGCGAGTAATGTTCCATGGCTTGGGAATAGTGTCCCAGTTTATAGGCGGCGTTTCCCAGGTTGTGGTGCGCAGCCGCGCTTTGGGGAGAGAATTCGATGGCCTTCCGGAAATGTTGAATGGCCTCCTGAAGTTGTCCCTGTTTGTTGTAAATGGCCCCCAGATTGATGTGCGCCTCGGCAAATTCGGGCTTGATGCTGAGCCCTTGGTTGTAAAGTTGGATCGCTTGATCCAATTGCCCTTGTTTTTCGAGGACGTGGGCAAGGTTGAAGACCGCCCCGACCAGTCCCGGCCGAATACGGAGTGCATGCCTGAAGTGTTCCGCTGCGGCGGCGAAATCGCCCTTCGACGCCATGGCCAAGCCCCATTGGTTGTGGGCCTCGGCATCGCGCGGATCCAGCTTTAAGGTCGTTTGAAGGGCGGCAATGCCTTCGTCAAGGCGGTCCATCTTGATGAAAGTGATGCCCAGGTTCAAATGAGCCTTGCTGAAGTCTGGCCGCAGGCGCAACGCCCGTTCGCAGTGGCGCAGGGCTTCTTCCAGGTTGTTTTCCGCGGCGGCGACCGACGCCAAAGCGGTGTGGGCAACATAATTGCCTCCAGTTACGGTGGCGGCGTGCTCGAACAGGGCCGAGGCGCTGCGCCAATGCTTGGTTTGGGCGCGGCTGGCAAAGCCGCAGAGCACCATGACCGCCACTGCGGCAGCCATGGCGGCCACGCGCGCCGGAGGGCGGCTTTTTGTTAGATAAAAGAGCCCCCAGACTGCGGCAATGGTCAGTCCGATTGAGGGCAAATAGGTGTATCGATCGGCCATGGACTGGGAGCCGACCTGCACCAGGCCAATGACGGGGATCAGCATGCCCAGAAACCAAAGCCAGCCCACAGCCAAATGAGGCGCCCGCCGCAGGCCGCGTGCGACGCTCCAAGTGATCAAAAGTATTCCAAGCGCCGCTCCGGCCACCTGCCACGCGGGCCAGTGCCGAGGGTGGGGATAAAACACCGCAAGGTTTGCGGGCCAGATAATTTTGCCGAGGTAGCGCGCGACCGAGACGGCCGCGTTGGCCGCGCGGTCCAAGAGAGAAAGGTCTTGGAGTTGGGCCACGGCGCCACCACGTCCTTGAGCGTAGAGTGTGATGACGCAGGATGCGGCAGACAGCGCAAAAAACGGAATTTTTTCAATGACGAGGGGTTTGGCACCGCGAGCCAAAGTGCCAATGCCCGCTTTCATTTTATTGAAGGCGCTGCTGTTTGGCGGCGTGTTTGAAACCGCGATGCGTAAATCGGAAAATCGCTTGAGCGGCCAGATGTCCAGCAGCAGCAACACAAAGGGCAGCGTGACCAGCATCGACTTGCTCATCAGCCCCAGCGCGAAGAACAAAACCGCCAGCCCATACCACCGGCTCTGTTGATCTGATTGTTGCTCTTTGAGTTTATAATATTTTGCGTACGCCCACAGCGTCAGGAGGGCAAAGAAGCCGCTCAAGACATCCTTGCGTTCGGCCACCCAGGCCACCGATTCCACGCGCAATGGATGAAGTCCGAACAGGGCAGCCGCGACGGCGCTGCGCCAAAGGGAGCCCGTGCATGCCCTGAGTAACCAAAAGAGCAGCGCGCTGTTGGCCGCATGCAAGAGGATGCTCGTCCAGTGATGCCCCCGGGGGTTCAAATGGTAGAAGGTCACATCGAGCATGTGGGAGAGCCAGGTGATCGGGTGCCAATTGGCGGCATCAACCGATTTGAGCGCCCAAACAATGCCAGACCACGTGAGTCCCTGCTGCACTTGAGCGTTTTCTGTGACGTAGTCGGGGTCATCAAACTCGACGAAGGGATGGCCCAATACTGGCCAGTAAACGATGATCACTGCTGCGGCGAGCGCCAGGGCAAGAAAGAGTGAGCGCAGGAAAAGCGAACGTGAAGCGGCGTTGGCCAAGCGATGATGTTCAGGGCGATTCACGGTAGGGTTGGCCTTTTTGATAAAGCGCTAGGCGTTCTCGAGCCAATTTGGCTAGTAATTCCTGCCCATCTTTTTGGGCTTCCTCAATGACTTTTTTTGCTGTTTGGATGGCATCGTCAAACCGGCCGGCTTCGGCATAGGCGGCGTCCAGCGTGCCAAGAAACGCCGTGCGTTTCCACTCTGTCAACTCGCAGGCGCGCTCGGCCAAATGAACGGCTTCGGGTCCATTCCTGTATTTGGCGTCAGGATGGGTGGCCAGAACCCATGCCAGTTCGTTGCGGGCCAGCGCGGATTGAGGGTCCAGTTCAATGGCCCGTCTGAGGTGTGGAATGGCTTCCTCGACCTTTGCCTGTTGAGCAAACAGGAGAGCCAGATTCAAATGCACTGTGGGATCATTGGGGTGAAGTTTGAGGGCGGCGCTGAAGTGCTTTTGCGCTTCTGAAAAGTTTGCATTTTTTGCCAGAAGCGAGCCGAGATTGAGGTGGGCCTGGGCCATTGCGGGGTTGAGCTTCAGGGCCTCCCTGTAATGGCGCATGGCGTCGGCAGGTTTGCCTTGGCGGGCGCGGCATCGGCCGAGATTGAAGCGTGGGTCCGCTGCTTGGGGGTTATGGTGAACGGCGTTTTCAAAATGAAGGGCCGCTTCCTCCCATTGTTCCTCCTCAATCAGCGCCATCCCCAGGTTGTTCAGGGCGGCAAGGTGCAAGGGATTGGCTTGGATTGCACGCCGGTAGTGTTCGACGGCATCCTTCCTCTTGCCTTGGTGGGAGAGTATCCTTCCGACGTTATTGTGAGTGTCCGCTTCCTCGGGAAACAGCTTCAGCACCTCGCGGCAATGGTGCAGGGCCTCATCCCACCGTCCCTGGTCCATCAATTCCAAGGCAAGATTGTAATGGACCAGAGCGTTATCCTTGGTCACTGAAAGGGCGTGCCGATACAGCGTCTCACTGTTTTTCCATCGAGGAAGGTGGCGTGTTGTGGCTATTACGGCCCCCGCCAGCAATGCCACAAGCAGCAGAGAGACTGAAATGCGCGCCCAAAGCCGGTTTCCGGCCAGATGCCAAGCGCCCCAGACCCCAGAAATCAAAAGGCCAATCATGGGCAAATAGGTGTAACGGTCGGCCATGGCCTGGGTGCCCACTTGAACCAGTCCGATCACGGGAACCAGCATGCCCAGATACCACAGCCAGCCGGTCATCAGCCAGGGGCAACGTTTTCTCAGTCGTAACGAGGCAATGCTGGCTGTCGCCAGAACCAATAGGGCAACGCCTGCTTTCCAAGTGGGCCACGAGGAAGGATAGGGATAGACGATTGACAGGTTGGCGGGATAAAACATTTTTCCAATATAGGACCCGGACGCCACCACGGCGCTGGTGAATCGCCGGACAATGGAAAAATCCTCCAGCGGTTGCACCGCATCGCCTTGCGCCCACAGGGTTAAAGCGCATGAAACTGCCGCGAAGGCAAAAAAGGGTGTCTTTTCTGCCACCAAAGGCACCAACTTTTTCCTGAGGGGTAAGGGATCAAGGTCGTTTCTCTCCGGATTGAAAATTCTTCGGAGTGGCCAGAAATCCAGTAGCAGCATGACAAAGGGCAGCGTTACCAGCATTGGCTTGCTCATGAGACCCAAGGCAAAAAATAAAAGCGCAAGTCCGTACCAGAGACGAGTTCGCACCGAATTCTGGGTTTTAAACGCAACAAATCGGGCATAAGCACCAAGGACCAACATGGCAAAAAAGCCGCTTAAAACATCCTTGCGCTCGGCCACCCAGGCGACGGATTCGACGCGGAGGGGATGCCAGGCAAACAAGGCGGCAACGATCGCGCTGCGCCACACTGCGCCGGTCATTAGGCGCAAGATTAAAAACATCATGAGCGAATTCAAGGCGTGGAGACAAATGCTTGTCAGGTGATGCCCTTCAGGACTTAGGGAAAACAGCTCCGCGTCTACCATGTGGGATAACCAGGTAACGGGATGCCAGTTGTTTGAATGCCTTGAAGTAAGAGAAAAGATTACACCCTGTGGGGTTATTCCTTGTGCTATATTGTTGTTTTCGAAGACATAATCCGGGTCGTCGTAGTTAATAAACCCATGTCGGGTTGCGGGCCAGTAGAGCGATAATGTGCCCGCCAACAATAGAACCGCCACCAGCCAGGACAGAATTCCCCGCGGGGAAAGCCTGCGGTTTTTCATGGCGCATATAGGGTTTGAACTCATGTATAGAAGTGAAAATGCCTTTTAATTCCACCTTTTCGGTTGAAGAGGTATTTGGATTAATCGAAGTGGCTCATTTTAGTATGCCGAGAGTCAAAGTTAATCTCATCCGCATGGTGACAAGCGAAAAACAGGAAAATAAATTTGACACAGTGTGGGGTTTCTGGTGGTATGGCCGAGCATTAAGCCACTACACACGGTAATGAAAACCACTACCATGCACATCGCGTCGATGCCGACAGTCGCGTGTTTCCAATTGGAAAAGTCTTGTTCATCCGCACGTGTGGCGCGGCTCCTTGCCAATCCGTTCATCCAAAAAGCCTGATAACCAACTATGAAAACCGCAACATTAAAAACCCTGTTTGCCACAGCCACGGCGCTCGCGCTGGTGGGCTCAGTGGCAAAAGCGCAAACGGTCATTGTCGAAAGCCGCACTGCCAGCGGCACCCTGACTGCCAACCCGCCCTACCAAGAGGTGTCCGGCAACTGGGGTAATTCCACGGCGAAGAGTTCGGCTACGGGCCTTTCGGGTTCGGCGACCCAGGGGTCTCGTTTTGCCACCAGCGCCAGTTCGACATTCAACGTCAAGCCAACCTTGGCAACGGCGGGCGGCATTTACTCGGTGGATATCAGTCATCCAACCTCAACTTCAATTCCTGCCAACCTGAGTGTGAACATCTCGGTGACTGGCGGAACGGGGTTGCCCGCCTCCACCACGGTGTTTTCACAGTCTGGTTCCCACACATGGGAGGCCATCGGCACGTTGACCCTGAACGGTGGTGTGACGGTGCCCACCGTGCAATTCACCAAGAACACTGGTGACGGCACAGGCCAGCGGTTTTACTCGGACGCGGTGCGGTTCACTTTTCAAGGAACACCGGCATCGGCGCGGACATGGGATGGCGGTGGCGCGGATGACAACTGGAGCACGGCGGCCAACTGGGGTGGAACGGCCCCGGCGCTGAGTGGCGACGCGGTGGTGTTCGCCGGCAATACCCGCCTGACCCCCTCAATGAACAACAGCTACAGCGTCTCGTCGCTCTCCTTCAGCGCAGGCGCGGGCGCGTTCACCATCGGACGCCCCGGCAGCGAAACGCTTACAGTGAGCAGTTCGGCGGGCATCACCAATCTCTCCTCCTCTCTACAGACGTTGAATGTTCCCGTGGCGCTGACGGGCACAGGCGGCAATGTGGATGTTGGTTCCGGCGGCATGGTCATTGATGGCGCTGTGAGCGGCACGCAAGGACTGACCAAAAAAGGCAGCGGAGTTCTGACGTTGCAAGGCAGCGATGCCAATACGTTCACGGGCACGGTGAATGTCAACGCCGGAACGCTGGTGCTTAACAAGCCCGCCGGAGTGAATGCGGTGGGCGGCACGGCTATCACCATCGCCGGCAGCAGCACAGTGGTTCGGCAGGACGCCGATGACCAGCTCCCAAACGGCCTGAATTTAACTCTGACCGGAGGCGGCAAATATGATTTGAACGACAATTCAGAGACGATCCTCAATGTGTTGATCGGCAGCGCCAATGCGGCCTCCGTTATTGATCTAGGATCGGGGTCACTGACGATTGCCCCCACGGCTCAAAACCTCTTTTATGGCCAGATTTATGGCAACGGCGGCACCTTCATCAAGAACGGCGGCGGCGAGTTCCGCGCTCATAACACCAACAGCTCGTTCAGCAAGCTGGTGGTCAACACCGGCCTCTTTCGCGCGGGCAACTGGAGCAGCACCAACTGGAGCGATACTATTTTCGGCGCGCGTCCCGCTTCCTTCGTGGCCGATGCCATTACTCTGAATGGCGGATCGATCGGCGCGAGCTTCAATCTCTTCATCACGCCCAACCGCGGCATTACGCTGGGCGCAGCAGGCGGTCATATTGACGGCTCGGCAGGAACAACGACAGTGCAGAGCCAGATTTCGGGCGTTGGCGCATTTAACAAGACAACCGGGGGCACGGTTATCTTTGAAGGCGAGAATACGTACAGCGGTGGCACAATAATCAATGCCGGAACAATCCGCATTGTGGCGGATTCGGGTCTCGGCGCGGTTCCCGGAGCCTTGGACACGCTGAACATCTCCTTGGGTGGCGGCACTCTGGACATGACCAATAATTTCACGCTGAACGCAAACCGCGGCATCACCATGACTGCCAACAGTTCGTTGAGCGTCCAAGCCAATTCCACCGTGACCTACAACGGGGTGGTCAATGATGGTGTGGATGATTTTATCCTGACCAAGAGCGGCACGGGCAAGTTGATCATGGGTGGTGAAAACTTTCACTCTGGCGGAACCAAGCTCAACGGCGGCATCCTGGCAATTACACTGGCTGAGGCCATTGGCAGTGGCCAGCTTGATTTGGCTAGCAGCTCGGCTGAATTTCAAAATGAAGCCGCCTCTCTCATTACCCTTCTCAACTCGGTGAAATTTACGGCCGCGACAGTTAAGATTGGCGGCAATGGCAATTTGGGGTTTGCTGGCGACGTGGAAACTGGCAGTTCTCCCTCGGCTTTGTCCGTGGCTGATGGGCGCACATTGACCATATCGGGCACAATGATGGGCGCGGCAACTTTCACCAAGATCGGTGATGGCACGGTGGAAATCACCTCCGACACGCATGCCTCCACCTTGGACACCGTCGTTAATGCTGGGACGCTCAAGTTGAGCAACGGTGCGACAGGCAGTGCCATTGGTACCGGCAATTTGATTGTCAACACTAATGGAACGGTCAGCGGCGCCGGCACGATCACCGGAAGCATCTCCCTGGACCGTGGCACCATTTCTCCTGGAGCCAGCCCTGGCACGTTGTTCAGCGGCAGCCAGACTTGGGGGCCCGGTTCGACCTACGTGGTTGAAATTAACGACGCAACAGGCACCGCCGGCGCGGATCCCGGCTGGGACAAGATTGCCATCACGGATGGCTTGGACATTACGGCATCCTCTGGAGACCCAATTGTCATTGATGTGACCTCGCTCACGACCGGCAACGTGCCCGGCAGCGCCGCCAATTTCAGCGGCAGCACGGCTTACACATGGACGATTGTGACGACGACGGCCGGCATTACTAATTTCAGCGCCGACAAGTTTGACGTTCAAACGGCCAGCTTTACCAATCCTCACAACGGTATTTTTGTGGTGGAGACGGCCAATGGTGGGAACGATTTGGTGTTGAAGTATCTGCCGGGTCCGTCGATTACCGGTCAGCCTGCCAGCCAGAGTGTGGCTGTGGGCGGCGTGGCGACCTTCAGTGTGACGGCTGTGGACAATGGATTTGGTCCGTTGAGCTATCAATGGAAGAAGGGCGGCGTGGACATCAGCGGGGCGACTGACAGCGATTACACGATCAATCCTGTGGCCGGTTCGGACGCTGGCAGCTACACGGTGTTGGTGAGCAATGCCAACGGCAGCGAATTGAGCGCGGCGGCGACCCTGGGAGTGCCTCCGGACATCACGGCGCAGCCGCAGAGCCTGGTGCGTGACGCGGGGCAGAACGCGACCTTCAGCGTGACGGCGACGGGCAGCGCTCCGTTGAGCTATCAGTGGAAGAAGGGCGGCGTGGACATTGGCGGCGCGACCGATTCGAGCCTGACCCTGGTGGGCGTGTTGAACGCCGATGAAGGCAGTTTCACGGTGGCTGTGAGCAACAGCGAAGGCACGGTGACGAGCGACGCGGCGACGTTGACAGTGAATGATCCTGTGATCGTGAGCAACCCTGGCAACCAGACCAAGAATGCGGGCGAGAATGCCAGCTTCACGGTTGGGGCCAACGGCACTGGGTTGACGTTCCAATGGCGCAAGGATGCGTCGCCGATTGGCGGCGCGACGGATGCGACCTTGAATTTGATCGGCGTGGCGCAGGCGGATGCCGGCAGCTACGACGTGGCGGTGACCGGTCCTGACGGGACTGTGACGAGCGCGGCGGCGACATTGACGGTGATTGATCCGCCTGTGATCACGGTGCAACCCGCGAGCCAGAGCGTTGGCGCCGGCAGCAACGCGGTGTTCACCGTGAGCTCCACGGGCAGCACCCCAAGCTTTGTGTGGAAGAAGAATGGTTCTCCGCTGTCGAATGGCGGGAATGTGAGCGGCGCGACGACAGCGACCCTGACTCTTGCTGGCATTACGCAGTCGGACGCGGCGGATTACACGGTGGAATTGAGCAACGCGGCTGGAAGCGACACCAGCGCGGCGGCGACCCTGACGGTAATTGATCCTCCGGCGATCACGACGCAACCGCAGAGCCAGGCTGCGGCGACCGGCAGCAACCCGAGCTTCACGGTGGCAGCGAGCGGCACGGCGCCGTTGAGCTACCAGTGGAAGAAGGACGGCAGTGATTTGAGCGATGGCGGGAACGTGAGCGGCGCGACGACCGCGACATTGACGTTGAGCAACGTGGCTGCGGAGGACGAGGGCGACTACACGGTTGTGGTGAGCAACGCGGCGGGAAGCGTGACCAGCGACGTGGCGAACCTGACGGTGAGCGACGTGCCGGTGATCAACACCCAGCCTGAGAGCCTGGTGAAGAACGCGGGCGAGGAAGCGACGTTCAGCGTGGTGGCGAGCGGCGCGGCGCCGTTGAGCTATCAGTGGCGCAAGGACGGGACGCCGATTGGCGGTGCGACCGAGTCGAGCTACACGATAGCGAGCGTGGCGCAGAGTGACGCGGCGAGCTACACGGTGGTGGTGACCAACACGGTGGGCAGCGCGACGAGCGACGCGGCGACCTTGACGGTGATTGATCCGCCGGTGATCACGGTGGATCCCTCGAATGTGGACGTCGGCGCCGGCAGCAACGCGGTGTTCACGGTGAGCTTCACCGGGACCAGCCCGAGCTTCCAATGGAAGAAGGACGGCGGCGACATCAGCGGCGCAACAACGGCGACGCTGACCCTGACCGGCGTGACGACCGCCGACAATGGCAGCTACACGGTGACACTCAGCAACTCCGCTGGCACCAACACCAGCGCTGCCGCAGTGCTGACAGTTTACAATCCTCCAGTGATCACGGTGCAGCCTGTGTCGCAGAATGCGGCGACGGGAGCAAACGTGGAATTCACAGTGAGTGCGACCGGCACCTCCTTGAACTATCAGTGGAAGAAGGATGGCGGGGACATCAGCGGGGCGACAACGGCAACATTGAGCCTGACCGGTGTGACCGCTGCGTCGGATAATGGCAGCTACACGGTGGTGGTGAGCAACGTGGCGGGCAGTGAGACCAGCAGCGCGGCCACCTTGACGGTGATTGATCCGCCTGTGATCACGGGCCAGCCTGCGAGCCAAGTGGTTAATTCCGGCGACCCGGCGACCTTCACAGTGGTGGTGAGCGGTGGCGGCAGCATTACCTACCAGTGGAAGAAGGAAGGCAGCGACATTGGCGGCGCGACCGATTCAAGTTACACGATAGCCTCGACGGTGCTGGGTGACGCGGGCAGTTACACGGTTGTCGTTGCCAATGAAGTGGGCAGCGTGACCAGCGACTCCGCGACGTTGACCGTCAATCAGGCTCCGGCCATTACATCTCAGCCGGCCAATGCCAGCGCCTCGTTTGGCGGCAACGCGACCTTCACGGTCACGGCCACCGGCAATCCGTTGAACTACCAGTGGCGCTTTAACGGGGACGACATCTCCGGCGCGACCGACAGCAGCTACACGGTGAACAACGTGCAGCAGGCCAATCTGGGCTACTACTCGGTGCGTGTGCATAACTCGCTCGGATCGGTGACCAGTGTGGAGGCCTCGCTCTCCAACGCGGGAGCACCCCTCCTGTTTGATAATTTCGATGGCTATGTGGACCAGGCAGCCTTTGAGGCTTCTTGGCAACCCATCGCAACTGTAGCACCGACCAGTGCTACCCTTTCGACAGCCCAGGCTGTAAGTGCACCTAAGTCAATTCATGTGGCTGGGACTTCCACAAGCAACCAGCAACGCAACCAAAAGATCTTCACCACTACCGGCCTTGTGTCGGCGAACAACGTGGTCACGTTCAGTTTTGATTTCTATGATTCAAACGCTGCGGCGTCACCTTACCGCCAACACGCCAACCTGCAGGATGGCACAGCTCCAGGTGGCAGCGGCCAGTTGGTGTCGATGGGCTTGAACAACAATCTCACGGGAACCAACTACATGGCGCGCATTCTGGGCTTCAATGGTGGGGCTTACTTCAAGCTGGATGATGCCGGCGCGGTGGGACGCTCCACAGGCTGGCACAACTTGAAAGTGGTGATCAGCGATGTGGACTTCAAGTTCTA
>ERZ869936.1697-NODE-1697-length-14986-cov-52.001005_pt1 | contig 14986 bp, 12 predicted proteins | sample MGYA00520876_ERZ869936 | MGnify/ENA primary metagenome ERZ869936 (study PRJEB32218, sample SAMN09650985) | biofilter metagenome | isolation source: enrty point of leading RO module | place: Saudi Arabia: Thuwal, RO plant located on Red Sea | collected 2016-02-17...
CGCTCCGATTATGCCCGTCGCTGGCGCTCCGATTATGCCCGTCGCTGGCGCTCCGGCTTCCGAATTGCGTTCCGGTTAGATCAGATCGCGTTTTGCACGTTCGACGAGTTCGTCAAAATGCTTTTCTAGTTTTCCGTTGGCTCCGCGCAGTCCCGCAAAAACGCGTTCGCCCCATTCCACGTACTCCAGTTTCCTTTCCAAATCCCAATCCGCCGGAGGATTGCTGACGATATCCGAAATGTTGCTGATCTTGTCGCACATCTTCAGCTGTTTTGCTTCGTGCGAAAGATGAGGGGCATGTTCTTCCTGAAGCTCTTTTCGGCGCTGTTTCGGAAGCGACTTGTCGTCCGTCACCTCCATCACGATTGAACAAACGCGCTCGCCGAATATCTTGGCGATATCGTTTTCAGATGCGTCAGTATCTTCGATCGTGTCGTGAAGAATCGCGGCGATCAGGACATCCGGATCGTCGACCCCGCCGATCGTGGACAGCAGTTTTGCGACCTCAAGTGGATGAACTATGTAAGGCTCAGCATTGGCACCTTTTCTTTTTTGGTCTTTGTGTTGCCGCGCGGCATAGTGAGCGGCTTTCAAAAGAGCTTCCAGGTCAGAGTTCATAATCTAGTGAGCAGTGAGCAGTGAGCAGTAGGCAGCAAGCAGTGAGCGGTAAGCAGTGAGCAGTAAGCAGTAAGCAGTGAGCGGTAAGCTGTGAGCGGCGCGCCACAAACCGCGATCGTTTAGCGTACCCGTTTACGGGTAGGAAATTAGCGAAATAGCCGCCCACGCATGAATGCGTGCGCGGAACGAATAGCGATCTGGAAATTAGATTGGCCATCACCTATCTTCCGCTCACCGCTCTCAAAAGCGGGCAAGCCCGCCGCTAAACGGCTCACCGCTCACCGAATTATCTGAATTTTAATGCTCTGCTGGCCCGTAACTATGAATTCGGCCGGGGCCACCTCAACTTCTGAAACAAGCGTTTCAACGGTCGGCTTGAAGCCGCCAGCCGAACGGTTGTTGTTCATTGTCGCGAGAACGGACGGAGGCAGGTTGGGCATCTCATTCGATCCGACGATCGCCCCCTTCGTAGTCCTGTAAGACTGAACGTATAGCCTGTCGTTCTTTTTGACTTCGTTGATCTTTCCGATCAGTTCGGCGAGCGTGTCGGGAACAAACTTCTTCGAGGCTGATTTCTCCTGAAGCTTGGCACCGTCGCCGACTTCGATCGTCAAGCTGCCTTCCGGTGTCCCTTTCGGGATCGTAAACGGAATCTGTTGCGTGAATACGCGTCCGGAATCTCCGCGAACGAAAGCCTGGATGTTGATCGTCTCTCCCGCTCTTGCCTCGGTCCGGTCAACCTCTATCCTCTCAAGAGCCGCTACTTTATTTCCTTCGGTCAGGGAGAGGTCCACTTCTATTCCCTTTATCGAAAGATTATCAAAGCGGCTGACCAGCAGGTTGCCGACCGGGACAACAACCGTTCCCGCGGCGAGCCTGACGGCCATCGGGCCGCCAAAACGCCCTTTCATATTTACAGGATCGTGGCCATTGAGATTCACCTTGCCATTCACTTCGATCGTCAGGTCTCCCAGGCCCCGTTCATATGCCATGATCGTGTTGATCAAAGCCATATTCACCAGCAAGGGGCTAAGCAGTTCGTCATTGGCGATCGAAAACTCAAGCGTCTCGAGCTTGTTTCGGCTTGTACGTAGATTGATCCTGACAGGGATCATTTTCGGAGCCTGGCCCAGCTCTCCAAAGACGCCAGTATTTCTGTCCTGAGTCATTCTTCCGACCATTCCGTCGGGCACAGCCAGCTTGAACGAGTTATTGATGTTCGGGACGACGGTCACGACATGAGACTCTGACATCGGAAGCGACGAGGCTCCGGCCGCGAGGAAAGGGTGGCCAAATGCGTAGATCTTGTTTCCGTCGCGAAGCGTGACGGTTCCGCTCGCGGCCATCGAAATGTCGCCTGTCGTCAGATGGATCACGACCGAGTCGCCGCCGAGGAGGGTATTCTCGTCAGCCTCTTTCATCTCCATCGTTCTTGCCGCACCGACCGGAGCCGAAACAGGAAGCAGTCCGGCTTTCAGAAGCTGAGGCGCAAACCGGTTGAGTGTGGCTTGAGAGATACCGGAAAACGATACCGGAACCGATATTGGTCGGAAGGTCTGGCTGACGGCAGCCCCAAGCGGATTCGATGAGCTACCGCTAACGGTGTTCGCTTGCGACAAGGCAGAGCCGTCTGCAAGATCAGGCAGCCATTCGCTCGCTGCAAGTTCTGCGAAGGAGAACGTCTTGGGACTCGAAGAACTCGCTTTTCCGCCTTTCTCCTGCTCGAATATCGAGATCATCTGCTCGATCGGAGTGATCCCGCAGATCGCTTCTGTAGCGAAAGGAAAAGAGTATGAAATCGCTCCGACCAGCTTGCCGTCAATGTACACCGGAGAGCCGCTCATCCCTGCAAAAACCTTTGTCCTGTCGGCCTGTCCACCTGAGATCCTGCCGACGATCAGATCCTGTTTCGGACCTATCCAACCCGGCAAAACGCCCAGGATCTCGACGTTGAACTCCTCGGATCTTGATCCGCTGAATACCGTTCGTGCCGTTCCTCTCATTCCTTCTTTCAGGTCGCCGACGGGAAAGAAGTTCTTTTCCGGATTATCAGTGCGTTCCGATGAAGCCCCAGAATTGGCCGCAACCTGACCGTATGAAACAGAGCTAAGTGCGAGAATGAAAAGGATAAAGGCGGACGCGAAAGTTCTCATAAGATCAAAAGCCTTCCTATAGGGACTCCGATTATGGTAGCATTTTAGATGACTCGCCGAAAGGTCTTTCCAGGGCGCTTTCAGAGTTCGACTCCCTCAAAACATTACAAGTTGTTTCACCCTCGCAGACAAGGCCGTTTCCGGTCTCAAGAATTCCGAAACTACCGTTATGTATAAAGTTACCCGACTCGTAAAGAGTGTTGTCCGCCTGTTTCTGCCGGTGGCCGTTTCCATCGTTGTACTCGTAATGGGTGCGTCGGTCTGGCTGGTTCACTCCACATCGACTCCTCCCAGAAACGAATATCTCGTTACTCCTGAAGTATACGGCCGGCTGAGTTCGCACGCAGCCCAGGTCACAGAAGAGACCTGGCAGAACCGCGACGGCTCGAGTTCCAGGGGATGGCTCTTGCGTGGGAGAAAAGACTATCCGGCGGTGATTCTTCTGCACAAGTACGGAGCTGACCGGTCCTACGTTCTCAACCTGGGCGTAAAACTTAGCGAGGCGACGGATTTTACGGTGCTAATGCCCGACCAGAGGGGCCACGGCCAGAACCCGCCTGTTCAATCGACTTCTTTCGGCGGATGCGAAGTGAATGACACGCTTGCAGCTATCGATTACCTTCGAAGTCTAAGAGACGCAAACCGTGACAATCTAGTAGGCGAAGACATTGGTATTTACGGGGTTGAGATGGGTGCTCTTGCCGCGCTTGCAACATCTTCAAAGGACCAGAGCGTGAGGGCAGTAGTGCTCGATTCCGTCCCTCAGCAGTCCGACGACCTCATCGATACGGTCGTCGCGAAAAGGTATCCGTTCCTAAGCTCCGTTACTTCAAGCATGGCAAGGAACGCCACTTACATCTATTACGCCGGCAGTTGCTACGAAAGGCAGTCTGTTTGCGAGGTGGCGCGAACGGTCAAAGACAGACGGGCGCTTCTGCTCTCCGGTCAGGATGTTCCGGGGCTCAAACAGTCGACCGACTCGATGGCGGGATGCTTCCCTTCGGACACAAAGGTACAGTCATTCACAGACCTTACCGCATCAGGAGTCGACCTGGTTAATGTTTCACCGGACAAAGCAGATTCGTACGATCAGAAAGTGATCTACTTTTTCCAGGAGAATCTCAAGACGCCTCCGCCGCCGATCGTAGACGATCCGGCACAGGGCGATGAGCCTGCCAGCGAGGGCGAGGAGGATTCGGGCGAGATTTAGTCGATATCTATCTTCTTGTTGACGTGGCCATTGGTTCTCGAGACCCTGTTGATCTTGGCGGTTTCCTCAACCTGGTCCACTGATTTTGAAAGAACGTCCTTGAGGTGCGAAAGCCTCTCGGACGTTCTTCGCATTTCAAGCATTCGGTACTTGATAGTGTTGTCGAGGTTGAACGCTGCGGAGACAAGGAAAGAGAGTTGTTCCGGTTCCGCCTTTGGGATTTCCGGGAAATCACCTTGCTGACCGCTTATCTTGTGAGCCGCTTCGGCAACCCGTTTGAAAAGTTCGAATACCTCGTCGGCGAGCGGTTCTACGTCTGTCGCTGTCTCTTCCTCGTCTTCAAAGAACTCCACCTCGGCAACAAGGTACGGATCCGGGGACTCGATGTACCTCTCGATCCGGTAGCGGATGACGCCGGTCGTAAGAATATTCGAGCGGCCGTCCTCCAGAAGGTGTGACTCTCTGATCTCAGCGACACATCCTGTGCTTCCCGCCTTTGGCTTGTCGGCAACCTCCTGGTCAGCCTCCAGAAGCGAGATCCCGAACATATTTTTGTCGACGGCAATGTCTTCGAGCATCTTCTTGTAACGGTCCTCGAAGATGTGCAGTGGGAGGATCTCGAACGGCATCAGTACCAGCGGAAGGGGGAAAATAGGCAGATGACGTATACCCAGGACTTTTTGTGATTCTTCAGACATTCCTACGCTGCTTTCTGATCAGCTTCATCGCTCGATTTGATCGCGATGAAGTCCGCGATCTTCTCAGGCTCGTCGTCGCTCAAGACCATATTCTTGGCGCCGATCACCGCTTCCGCGATCGACTCGGTTCTCTTGTTGAACCTTTTGTCACGGTAGATAAGGTCCTCTATGACGCGCCGTTCCAGCTTATCTCTTGGCACACCCTCTTCTAAACCGGCTGCGGAAGCGAGTTCGATCGGCACGCTGTGGTTCTTTAATCTGACATGCAATGCTCCCGAGATCTCGCGCGATTTGTCCCGGATCTTCTTCAATTCGAGCTCCGAAGCAGGGAATCCCAGGTGGCCTGTAAGCGTGATCTCGATGATCGGCCTCCGTTCTCCTTCTTTTCCATCGAAGCGATGCCCTTGTGTTTTTACGAGGTTGAGAACGCCCTTCGAGACCTGATCGGGCTGCTCCATCCTCGAAACGTCGAACGTAAGCCTTTGGAACGGACGCTGGACGTACTCCTCAATGTGCCTTGCGGAAATGGCGTTCGACTCATCGACCTCGACCAGCCAGGCTCCCCGCTTTTCTGAGTACTCCACGATGTTCGTGATCTCGAGCGAGCCGGGATTGAACACCCAGTTATCTATCTCGAAACACTTGTGTGTGTGACCGAGACCGACGTATTCCGTAACAGCGCGCAATTCCTCGAGTTTCTCGCGGCTGAGAGCCGGGATCGGATGAGTCTCGTGACCCTCGACATCAGTATGCAGAAGCAGGATATGAAAGGCGCCTTCTTTTCTGTTCTTCTCGATCTGTCGGACAAGCTGTGGTATCGCTGCGTTTGCCGCCGCCCCAAACCAGTCAGATCCGTAGATCCGGGCCCGGCCGATGTCGATGAAACCGCCGCGCTTCGTTTCCTTGTCCCACGGGACGTATCCGAGCTTTCCTTCGACCATCGTCGGCTCTAGGAGATAAACAAGGTCCCAGTCGGCGAGTGACCTCAGCCAGCTGTACTCGCTGTCGCGGTGCTTCTGATCGTGATTTCCCTCGATGCTGACAACAGGTATGTCTTCCGCTTTCAACCTTGAAAGGCCTTCAAAGGCGTAATTCATCGTTTCTGGAGGCACACTTCGTTTGTGAAAGAAGTCGCCGCACATAACGACAAAATCGACTTTCTCGCCGATCGCATATCGTTCGAGGACGTCGATCCAGGCCTCAAAGAAATCCCTCTGGCTTTCTTCCAGGTGATACCTGGTACAGCCCAGATGAACATCCGCGATGTGGAGGAATTTCATGATTGCAGTCTATCATCAGCCTCACAGGCAAGCCCAAACCGCTGGCCAGCGATCCATAGCCGAATCCGAACTCTCGTAAACAATTTAATGCAACATATTCCTCGGGAAGATTCGTAGAAACGACCGAGCAGAATTTCCGGAGAAGCACTCAATATGTTGGAAACACAGGGACTTTGCAGGACTTTCACGAGCGACGCCATAGATTATGAGGTCCTGAAAGGGATCGAAATCACGATCAAGAAGGGCGAGAGCGTCGCGATCGTTGGCAAGTCGGGAAGCGGGAAATCGACATTGATGCACCTGCTTGCGTGTCTAGACGAGCCTACGTCGGGCTCGGTCTCGTTCGAAGGAAGGGACTACTCCCGCATGTCAGAGAAGCAGCGCGACCGGCTGCGAAACGAAAAATTCGGTTTTGTCTTTCAGCAGTTCTTTCTGAACGGCCGCGAAACGGTTTATGAGAACGTCGTCCTGCCGATGCGGATCCGGGGAGCGTCGGAGAAGGATCTGAAGCCGAGGGCTCTTGAAGCCCTTGAATCTGTCGGGCTTGGCGACAAGTCAGAAAAGCGTGCGAAAGACCTTTCTGGAGGAGAAAAACAGAGGGTATGCATCGCGCGTGCGATCGTCGGAGATCCGGATGTAGTGTTTGCGGACGAACCTACGGGAAACCTGGATTCGAAGACGAGCCGGACGATCGAAGATCTTCTTCTGGATCTCAACCGCGAGAACGGCATCACGGTCGTAATCGTGACTCACGACGAAGACCTGGCACGGAAATGCGGACGGACGATCGATCTGAAAGACGGCCGCGTGAGAGGCGTTGAACCGGTGCCGGCCGAATTATTCGCGGGAAGGGAACAATAGGATATGAGACTTTGGGACCTTGCACGTACGGCAAACCGCAACCTCTTAAGGGCAAAGCTGCGGACATTCCTGACGGTGATGGCGATCTTTGTGGGAGCTTTCACGCTATGTATGACCAACGGCATCGGGGACGGTCTTCGTAACTACGTCGAGCTTCAGGTAAAGACATTTGAAGGCGACCGCATCCTTTTTGTCCGGAAGAAATTTCCACAGGAGATGGAAGAACAGATAAACAACACCGGGCCCGTCGAGTACAAGGAAACATCCGTCGACGAGCGGGGAAACGAGATCGATCCGAATTCGGTAATGGTCTCTCTCGAGCAGATCAAAGGCCTCGAATCAGACCTTCCCGAGGTTCGCTCGATCACGCCGGCATTCAGAATGAGCGCTGAGTACATTACAGTCGGCGGAGGAAAGAAATACACGGTCGGGCTCGGAATGCTTTCTGAAGGGCTCGTGCAGAAGCTTGAGGTCGGTGAAATGTTCGACGGTTCGAACCAGATCATTCTTCCGATCCACCTTGCGCGCGCTTTTGATGAGAATGTCCAGAATCTGGTCGGGCAGGATGCCACGATCGCCTACAGGGCGGGCCAGGAAAGGGATCTAAAGACTCGCGACCTGAAGGTCGTTGGAGTTGCGACCAAGGGAATGATCTCGAACACCAACGCTTTTGTGGATGCGGATACTGCTCGATCGATCTATGACGAACAGAATGCGGAATCTCCCAATTACAACAACTTCCAGAATTTCACGGTCCAGCTTGAGCGCGCTGACGATGAATTGGTCGGTTCCACAAAGGAGAAGCTTGAAGAAAAGGGTTTCGTGGCAATGGGTATCGAGGATATCGAAAAGCGCACCTACGACGCGATAGGGATCCTGCAGGTGGGACTGAACCTATTCGCTCTTGTGGCTCTTCTCGCTGCTTCGTTCGGGATCATCAATACGCTTGTGATCGCCGTTATGGAGCGGACGAAGGAGATCGGCCTGCAAAAGGCGCTCGGGATGGGCAGGTTCAGGGTCTTTCTTCTTTTTGCACTTGAATCGGTCCTCATCGGTTTCTGGGGTGCGATGCTCGGGATCGTTTCGGCCGTAGGGGTAGGGACAGCGGCAAACGCCTTCCTTTCAAGCACATATCTCGAATCTTTCGAAGGGTTCAGCCTGTTTGCGTTCAAACCGCTCGCGCTTGGCGTCGTCCTGCTTTTGGTTTGCGTCATCGCGTTCCTGGCAGGTGTAATGCCCGCGATCCGGGCGAGCCGTCTGAATCCGATTGAGGCGTTGAGATATGAATAGGGTGCTGGTCAGCTTTGCGGATCTTCCGGCAAAGCGCCCAAGCCGAAAAGGGCCGCCAGGAAGCACCAGATTCCTAACCAGGATAAGTTCGGTGCATTAGACCGTAAAGTCGCCTAGAATGCCGCTATGTCAAAAGTAATGCTCATTACCGGAGCCTCGAGCGGAATAGGCAAAGAGACGGTACGGCTGTTCCAAAGCAAAGAGTGGAGGGTCGCCGCCACGATGCGTTCTCCCGTAAAGGAAGAGGACCTAAAGGACGTCGTCGATGTAGAACTTGTCCGGCTTGACGTCACAGATAAGGACTCAGTTAGAGAAGCGATCGCAACTACCGTGGAGAAATTCGGGCGTATCGACGCGGTCGTGAACAATGCCGGCTACGGTCTTGTCGGACCCTTCGAAGCGGCATCGGAGGATGAGATACGGGAACAGTTCGAAACCAACGTTTTCGGCCTGATGAATGTCTGCCGCGAGATCCTGCCGTATTTCAGGGAGCAGAAACGGGGAACGATCGTAAACGTGGCCTCGATGGGAGGAAGGGTCACCTTTCCTTTCTACAGCCTTTACAATGCCACGAAATGGGCTGTCGAGGGTTTCAGTGAATCTTTGCATTATGAGCTTCGCCCGCTCGGCATAAAGGTCAAGATCATCGAACCGGGCGCGATCAAGACAGACTTTTACGGAAGGTCGATGACGATCGCGAGGCGAGACGATCTTAAGGGCTACGATCCTTTGCTTGAGAAAGCGATGCCAAGACTCGAGAAAGCGGGTGCCGAGGCGCCGGGCCCGGCGATAGTCGCCGAAGCGATCTACACCGCAGTGAACGACGATTCGTGGAAGATGCGCTACGCGCCGAACGCCAGGCTTATCCTGACGCTCAGAAAGCTGCTCCCCGACTGGGCGTTTTTCAGCGTCGTGAGGAACTCGATCCTCCGCTAGGCCCCCGGATCGGGACCGATCTTACCGTTAATTGACAAAAGGTTTTGATGGTTTCGGGAAATGTGATAGATTTCCTGCCAATCAAGCTCAGGTCAGTCCCCCAACAAAGCTTCACCCGCGGTCGGGACATTCACTACTCAGCCGCAAGTGCACTGCACTCAGGCCGTTGACTCTTAATCTATTTTCGAAAAGGAAGAGAATGATGAAAAGAATTCAGAGCGTCTTGGTGGTTACCGCCTTTTTGTTCATCTTTAGCACGGTCGTCGCAGCCCAGTCACAGGCGACGACCGGACTCATTCAAGGAACCGTTTACGACCAGGCCGGTGCGGTAGTGCCGGGTGCGTCGGTTACAGTTACGAACACAGCGACCGGATTTACAAGAACCGTCACGAGCAACTCGGACGGTTTTTTTACCGCGCCGCTGCTCCCGCTGGGAACATACACGCTCCGGGCAACGGCGCAGGGTTTTGCTGATTTTTCGGTCGATAACCTCAAGGTGACGATCGGTCAGACCCAGTCGCTGCGGATCGAGCTGTCCGCGGCAGGTGCAAATGTCACGGTCGACGTGACTGAGGCGACGGGCCCTCCTGTTGAGGTCGCAGAGACAGAACTCTCTACTCAGATCAACGAGCGTTCGGTCGAGAACCTTCCGATCAACAGGCGAGATTTCTCGCGATTTGTCCAGCTGACTCCCGGGGTCTCCATCGTGCAGGGTCCGGACGGTGACGAGATCACGATCAACGGCCAGAAAGGAATTCAGAATAACTTCTCGATCGACGGTGCCGACGCGAACAACCCGTTCTTTGGTGAACAGCGCGGCGGACAAAGGCCGGCATTTACCGTCAGTCTCGAGTCGATACAGGAGTTTCAGGTGGTCCCTGTCGGCGCCTCGGCCGAATTCGGTCGCAGCTCCGGCGGTTTCATCAACGCGGTGACGAAATCGGGCACCAATCAGTTCAACGGATCAGCCTTTATTTTTTTCCGAAACGATGCGCTTTCAGGCCAGAACCCGGATGCCGTTGAAGCTGGGCTTCCGATCGAGGATTCGCGGAACTATCAATTTGGCGGAAATCTCGGAGGACCGATAGCAAAGGACAAGGCATTCTTCTTCTTCGCATACGAGAGGAACGACGGAGAAAGCAGCAAGCCGAACAGCATTGATCCTATACTCGTCGACATTTTCGCGGACAGGTTCGGCTCTCCTAATGAGGAGAGGATCATCGACCGTACGAACGACGCCGACGTCCTTCTCGGTAAGGTTGATATCAACATCAACAACACGAACCTGCTCACGTTTAGGCATAACTACAGCCGGGCCGAGCAGATAAACGGAACGTTCGATGTACCGACCTGGGGCTACAGCGCGAATGGGCGTGAGACGGACAATTCCAATGCTTTCATCACGCAGTTGGTGACCACGTTCACGACGACTCTATTGAACGAATTCCGATTCCAGTGGGCCAAAGAAGAGAGGCCGCGTTTTTACGACGGGCCGGACCTTCCGGACACGACGATCGGAACATTTGACGGATCTATCTCCTACCGGTTCGGCAGGCCCTTCTTCCTGCCAGTGCCTTCAGACGACGTTCGTTTCCAGTTTACCGACAACATAACCTACGTTACCGGAAACCACATTCTGAAGTTCGGAGCAGACATCAACCGCACCCGTGTTTCACAGACCTTTATCGGTTTCGCACGCGGAAGGTACATCTTTGCGGCGGGAACGATCGAAGACGCGATCGATGGATTCATCGACTACATCGACGGAGTCAACGCTGATGCGCTCGCGCTTTATCTTCAGTTTGCCCCTATCGGCAACCGTACGGTCGAAGAGGCGGGAACCCAGGCTTACAGCACCATCGAGCCGGGACTCTATGTTCAGGACACCTGGAACCCGAATCCGAATCTGACGTTCAACTTCGGTTTCCGATGGGAAGGTCAGTATCAGCCGGATACCATAACCCCGCCGTCCGAAACGAGATACGGCCAGTTCTTGTCTGACCCGAACTTCCCGTCTGACGGAAGCATCCCGGATTTCACGGACGGATTCGCACCGCGAGTCGCAATGTCCTGGTCGCCGGGAGATGACGGAAAGACGGCTATCCGCGCTGGATTCGGACTTTATTATGCGAGGATCCCGGGTCTCGTGGTCGCAGGTCCAAGGAACACAGACGGTGTGATCGCCGGAAACATTTTCTTTGCAAATTTCCTTTGTCAGCCGGACGATGACCTTGGAGGCGGAGGGCCGAACGGGTGCCCCGCGTATCCGGGGATCGTTCCGACGGCGGGATTCGTTCCGTTTAATCCGGGTGTCGCGGTCTTCGAGAGGGACTTTAAGAATCCGCGTACGGTACAGTTCAGCGTCTCGGTCGAACGGGAAGTGTTTGAAGACACGACGCTTTTGGTCGCATACAACCTCGCCAAGTCGGACCGTCTGACTCGCTTTATCAACCGCAACGATCCGAGGCTTTATGACGGTGTTGCGATCTTCGAACGTCCCGATGGGTCGGGAGTGGGCGAGATAAGGTCAACGGAGAGTACGGCAAGGTCGTTCTTCCAGGGGCTGACTTTCACCTTGAACAAGCGTTTCTCGAGCAACTTCCAGTTCCAGGCAAATTACCTGCTTTCGTGGGACAAGTCGGATGACGATAACGAGCGCGATCCGTTTACATTCCGCTACGCGGATCCTCGCGATCTGGATGCGGAGTACAACTGGTCAGATCGTGACCAGCGGCACAGGTTCAATGCATTTGCCACGTTCGCATTGCCCTATGACATCACTCTTTCGCCTATCGTCCAGTATCGTTCGGAATCGCCGATCTCGGCGGTCGACCGAGGCACGTTCCCGAACATAATCAAAAGGAACACCCTGAGATTGGACAACGCATTCTTCACGTTCGATTTCCGTGCGTCGAAGACCTTCAAGTTTGGCGAGAGAGTTGAGTTGGAAGGGATCTTTGAGGCTTTCAACTTGTTCAACAACCGGAACCAGAGGAGTCTTCCGAGACCCCTGACCTTCAACTTCGACGGCACTGTCAGCGCCGGCTTCGGTGAACCGAGGCAGGCTCAGATCGGAGCTAGATTGAAGTTCTAACGCGAAGCGGTTTTTACCACAGAGAGCACTGAGAGCGCAGAGAGAAAGAAGTATGTTTTCTAACTCCCTGCGCTCTCAGTGCTTTCTGTGGTTTAACTCCTGTAGCGGGAGCGGCCGAACTCGGCAAGAAGCGGTTTTAGGTGCGCGACTGCCGCGTCCTTCGATACGCCGTTTGTAGACAGGATCCCGTTGTGGTTCCTTACATCTTCAAGCGTGTAGTCGATCTTTTCTCCAAAGATATCCGTCAACAGTCCGCCGGCCTCCTCCAGGATGACCTGCGGTGCAGCAGTGTCCCAGAATTTAGTGTACGGCGAAAGATGTATATAGATGTCGGCCATCTGGCGGGCAAGAAAGCCTATCTTCAGGCCGACCGAGCCGTGCCTGAACTCATCCGCGAATCCATAATGTTCGAAGATCCTGTTCATCTTCGGACTCCTGTGTGAGCGGCTGACCGCGATCGTCATTTCCTTGAAGTCCTCTTTCCCCGACACCGTAAGAGCCCGAGCCTCGTCTCCATTCTCTGAAAGGAAAGCGCCGCTGCCTTTCGAAGCGTAGAACATGCGCGATCCGATAGGCTGAAAAACGACGCCTACGCTCGGAACGCCGTCGATCACGAGGCCGATCTGGACGGCGAAATCACCCATTTTTTCCGTGAATCCCTGGGTGCCGTCGAGCGGGTCTATTATCCAGACCCTTGAGGAAGACAATCTTCTTTCTACGTTGTCAGGCTCCTCCTCGGAGAGAATGGCGTCGTCCTTAAACTGTGCTGCCAGCCCGTCTACTATTATCCGGCTTGCGGTCTTGTCGGCTACGGTTACGGGTTCGGAGTAGGAGTCCGTGATCTGCTTCTCTTCGATCTCGAATCCCTCGTCATAGATCTTCATTATTGCCGCGCCCGCTTCCTTCGCGAGCGAGACCGCGGCGTTCAGTTCGTTTTCCAACATCAGTTCAAAACTACAGATTAAAGTCCGGCTTCGCAAAGACAGCGGGATGCGGCAACAGGAACGATTCTGCTAGACTCTCCGCTATGGCTGAAACAATCTCATTCACACGCGGAGCGCCGCGAGACCAGATCTACTCAGAACTCGTCCCTCAATTGCGCGATCTTGTAAAGGGAGAGCCGGATGTAACGGCGAATCTGGCGAACATCGCCGCCGCATTGAAGGAAGCATTCGGATTCCTGTGGATCGGATTCTACCTGCTGAAAAAAGGTGAACTAGTGCTTGGACCCTTTCAGGGGCCGGTCGCGTGCACTCGTATAGAGGTCGGCAAAGGTGTCGTCGGCACGGCTTTTGAGAAAGCCGAAACACTGATAATTCCGAACGTCGACGAGTTTCCCGGTCATATCGCCTGTAGTGCAGATTCTCGATCAGAGATCGTTGTCCCGGTCTATGGAAAGCCGAAAAAGCCAAAAGGCGTGCTGGATATTGATAGCAATCTTCTTCACGATTTCACCGAAGTAGATTCAAGAGGGCTGGTCGAGGTGTGTGAAGTCGTACGTGAAGTCCTGACGGGAGAGAACGTATGAAGTCCGGGGTTGCGACAGGAGCAGGTACGGGAAAGTTTGCGGCGAGATATGCGAATGCCGAGGGTTTCTACCGGGATGTGAACGGCATTAAGCTCGCTTCGGTCGGAATCGGAACGTATCTTGGCAACTGGGACGATGAGACGGACGTGCGTTACAAGGATACGGTGTCCGCATACGTACGAAAAGGCGGGAATGTGATCGATACCGCTGCCAACTACCGTTTTCAGCGGAGCGAGAGAAGCATCGGGAATGCCCTGAAAGAACTTTCGGGGGAGTTCGGTCGCGATGAGATCTTTGTTTCGACCAAAGGAGGATATCTTCCTTTCGATAGCGAGCCGGAATCCGATGTCGGTAAGTACTTCGAAGAGGAGTTTGTCTCGAAGGGGATCGCGGCCAGGGACGACCTGGTCGGAGGCAGCCACTGCATTGCTCCAGACTACCTTGAATCGCAGGTCGAACAGTCACTCCGGAACTTAGGGATCGATTCGGTCGATCTGTTCTACATCCACAATCCAGAAGCTCAGCTCGGGGCTGTCGACCGGTACACTTTCGAAGCGCGGATGGCGAGCGCCTTCGAGAAGCTTGAGGAGTTGAGAGACGAGAAAAAGATCGGTTCGTATGGTGCGGCGACGTGGAACGGCTTCAGAGTCTCTCCGGACGACCAGGGTTACCATTCCCTCGAGGGTTTCGTAAGGACGGCTAGCCAGGTTGGAGGTGACGAACACGGCTTCAGGTACGTCCAGCTCCCTCACAACCTTGCCATGCCGGAGGCATATCTTGTTCCGAATCAGTCGGCAAAGGGCCGGGCGGTCTCGCTGCTCCAAGCGGCTGAGGATCTTGGAATAACCGTCATGGCAAGCGCCTCGATCCTTCAGGGCCAGCTGTCAAAGGGTGTACCTATGCACGTCCGCGGCGTACTCGGAAACCCGACGACGGATGCGATGACGAGCATCCAGTTCGTAAGATCAACTCCGGGGATTACGACGGCGCTGGTAGGAATGAGCTCGCTTGCACACGTTGAAGAGAATATGAGCCTCGTATCTGTTCCGCCGACTCCGGAACAGAGGTTCGCCGAGCTGTTTACGAAAGACGCCTGAAATAGTACTGAGGCGAAAGGACTGAGAACAAAAGAAGTACTGAGGGGAAAGTACTGAGGACAAAAGAAGTACTGAGAGAAAAGTACTGAGGACATAGGAAGTACTGAGAGGAAAGTACTGAAGACTGAGAGAAGAGGTTGACTCTGATCGAACGATCCGTTTCCCTTCCTCAGTCCTCAGTCCTCAGTCCTCAGTCCTCAGTCCTCAGTCCTCAGTCCTCA
>ERZ869936.1698-NODE-1698-length-14985-cov-19.894039_pt1 | contig 14985 bp, 9 predicted proteins | sample MGYA00520876_ERZ869936 | MGnify/ENA primary metagenome ERZ869936 (study PRJEB32218, sample SAMN09650985) | biofilter metagenome | isolation source: enrty point of leading RO module | place: Saudi Arabia: Thuwal, RO plant located on Red Sea | collected 2016-02-17 ...
CCCGCCGGCCGGCGATGCGACGAGGGACGACCGTCAGTAACAGTCGTCGTTGTCCATCAGGTCGTTCTCGGTGACCAGACGATAGCCGAGTTGCGTCAGCACCTCTCCGGCCTGGTCGATGTCGTCGAGGTGCATCGCGATGGCCGCTTGCCCGTGACGGCGATACAGGAGCGGGTAGGTGTAGTTGATGTTGAGTTCCGCGCTCAGCAGGGCCGAAAACACGCGGGCGAACGGATCGCTCTCCGACGGCAACTCCACGCCCAGAATGTCGTTCTCCATGTAGGTGAAGCCCGACAGGTCAAACACCTCCCGCACCCGGTCGGCGTCGTCCACCATCACCCGGGCGACGGCGAAATCAACGGTGTCCACGACGCTCAGCGCGATGATCCGCAGATCCCGTCCTTCCAGAAGTCGCAGCAGTTCATGCAGGCGACCGACGCGGTTCTCCATGAAGATGCAGAACTGCCTCAGACAAGGCCACGATTTCCCCCGCATCGTCGCAGGCGGAGTCGCCGTGTTGTCTGAGAAGCCGCTCGACATCGTTCCCTGATCCCCCGGCAGCCAAATGACCTCAGCAGCCGCTTCCCGTCGGCACAATGGCCGCTGATGCCGCCGACTCTAGACAGCAGCCCCGGATGAGTCAATCTGGCTTTCCCGACGGTCGGTCTCGCGTCAACATCCCCTCTCGGACGTGGAACCAGCCCGGCGGTCGAAAGCACAGCATTTCAATGGCGTCATCGGCCGATCGGTGAGTTCATCGACTGCCGCAAGTGTCTTCGATTGCAGCACGAATCCCGACGGGTTGAGCGCAGAGACTCGGTCCAGCCAACCGGACCACAGGCCGCTACTCTTCCGTCTCGGCTTCCGGCCCCGGTGGAGACAGTTCGCTGATCCATTCACGAAGTAATTCAACGGCTCGCTCATCAACCCGTGTCGTCGCCAGCGGCGGCATCTGACCGCGGCCCCGTTGCCTGACCCGATGGAGCAGAATCGATCGTTGGGAATCGCCGGAGGCGACGATTCGCGCATCTTTGATTCCGAACTTCGTGTGCACCGGCGGCTCATCAATAAACATCGCTTCGTCCGGCCCGGCGGTGATCTCCAGATCCATCGCCGAATTCCCGCCGCCCGCCTGGACATGACAAAACGCGCAATTCGCGTGCAGGTAAGAGCGTGCTCGCATGTCGAGCGCATGGTCTGCATCGTACGGGTCGACGATCCGTTCCGCGTCGGTAATCTCAACCGGCAACTCGCCCGTAAACAAACCCGCCTTGGCGAACGCCTCGATCTGGTTCATCTCAAAATCGCCATAGTCGTGTACGCGGTTCATCTGATGCTCCTGCGGTCCGAGCACGAATTTCGCAGCCCGCGAATGACACACCATGCACTCCGCGCGGCTGGGAAAATGCCACGTCTGCCGCCGCTCGCCCTCGGAGTCCGCAACGTCGAAACCGACGTCCTTGCCCGATTTTTCGACGAGTTGGGCGTCCTGCTGGCGTTCGTCCCACTCGTACGAGTACCCGACCCACTCGCCCTGCTGCCGGGTCAGCAGCCGCGTTTCGATCCATCGCCGGGACGTCTGATTTCCTTCCGTCACGTCCAGCGCGAAGCTCTTCACCAGCACCGTCCCCTCGGGGAACTCCCACCCCCGCTCCCGCTCGTACCCGATCTGACCTTCGCCCGGAATCGCCATCCACCGCTCCTTATGCGCCCCGTCGGACCACAACTCGGCGTTCACTGAGTAGGGAATCAGAGCCGGATGCATCTCATGCTCGGGAACCGATGCAAACAAACCGGTCTCACTCAGCCTCCGCGGAAACTCGTGGCCTTCCTCCGGCGGCGGCGCCGGTTCCAATCGGTAGATCGCTCCGCCGTAGTCAACGACCAGGAGTTCTCCGGCCCTGTTCTCTGCGAATCCGGTGATCTGCAAAGTCGTATCGGCCAGCTCTTCGTGATACGTCACAGCGTCCCCATCGTGACGCACGCCCCAGATCTTTCCCGTCGAGTAGTCGCCGTAGATGTAGGTGTCGTGCAGTTCCGGCAGCGCCTCCCCGTGGTACACGATGCCCCCGGTCAGGCTTCTGGCCTCGGAGTGGTGATGCTCGGTCGTCGGCGGGGTGTGCGGCTGCGGCCCCAGGGGACGTTCGAGATAGAAGGGGTGCGACCCCTCATAGACGCTCCAGCCGTAGTTTTCGCCCTTCCTGACCAGATAGACCTGCTCCCACAGATCCTGACCGTTCTGCGTGACCCACAACTGATCCAACTCGTGGTCGTAGTCCATTCGCCACGGATTTCGGAAACCGTAGGCCCAGATCTCCGGACGCGCGCCGGGAACGTCCACGAACGGATTGTCCGGTGGAACCGAGTACTGTTTGCCGTCGCTCGGGTGATCGACGTCGATCCGCAACAGCACGGCCAGCAGATCGTCCAGACCCTGCCCGGTCTTCAGCGGATCGCTGTCACTCGTCCCGTCGCCGGTGGGACAGTACAGATAGCCGTCCGGGCCGAACGCCAGGTCGCCCCCGTTGTGGCCGTTGGAATCCCACTCAAGGATGACGAGTTCGCTCTCGGGAACCACGGCATGCGGCGGCTCTCGGTCGATCGTGAACCGCGAGATGCGATTCTGCTTGTTCTCGGCCTCCGCCGGCCCGTTGCAGATGACATACAGGTATCCATTCTCCTCGTGCTGCGGATGAAACGTAAACCCGTAGATCAAGCGATCGATCTCCAGCAGCGGCTGCGTCTCCGAAGCATCCGCCGCATCGCGGAATGTCACGATCTTCCCCGGACCTTGCCCAGTGCCGACGTGCAGGGCCAGCAGCATCCGGTCCGTCCCCGGCTCAGCCCGCACGTAGACCGGCTGGGTCAGCTCGAGTTGCGGATAGGCCTTCGTCACGCGATACGGCAGCGGCGGCTCAGGCGAGCCCACGACGCGGGAATCGTTCCAGGGAACCCGCGCCAGATTGCCGTCCGCGTCGCGAGTAATGCCTCCCGCGAGAATCGGCGTCGATTGCAGCACGCCGATATTCAAAACGCACATGAAGAACGCAGTCAATCTCATGGAAAAACCGTCTACCCGAATCTGACGAAAGAACACGGTCAGTCGCACGTCCTGCTCGTTTACGGACCGAAACACCGCCGCGCCTCCTGCGGCTGTTCGTGATGATATCACCCGTCGCTCGCCGGCGTCAGCGGACAGGACCGAATCTCTCGGCTCTCCCGGTCTTGTCTCGACAGATCGCTCCGGATCGAAGACAACACGCCGCATGAAAATCACCTTTCTCGGTGCTGCGAGCGAAGTCACCGGCAGCCAGCATCTGATTGAAACGCGAAATCTGCGCGTCTTGCTGGACTGCGGAATGTTTCAGGGGCCGCGCGCGGAGGCCCGCCGAAAAAACGAGACCTTTCGCTGTGTCCCCAAAGATGTCGACGCCGTCATTCTTTCGCACGCCCATATCGACCACTGCGGGCTGCTCCCGCGGTTGTACGCCCAGGGGTTCCGCGGTTCGGTGTTCTGCACCGACGCCACCGCCGACATTGCCGAAATGATGCTGATGGACTCGGCCCGCATCCAGGCCGAGGACGCGGCCTACCTCGCGCACCGGCTCAAGCCGGGACATCCGCCGGTCTTTCCACTCTACACGGAAGACAATGTTGTCTCGCTCCTGAAGCGGATGCAGCCTCTGGACTTCGGCGAGTGGCACGATTTGAGCGATGACTTCCGGCTCAGGTTCCATCCGGCCGGCCACATCCTCGGCTCCGCGATCATCGAAATCGAGATCGAGGACCAGGGCGACGTCAAACGCGTCGTCTTCTCCGGAGACCTCGGCCGCCGCGACATGCCGTTGCTCGTTGATCCCGCGCCGGTGCAGGGCTGCGACGTGCTCATCACCGAGTCAACCTACGGTAATCGCATCCATCCTCCCCCGGGAGATCTCAAACAGGAACTGCTGAAGATCATTGAAAACACCGTCAGAGCGCAGGGTCGGGTCATCATCCCCGCGTTCAGCCTGGGACGGACGCAGCAGGTCGTCTACTACCTGAACGAGCTGTTCAATGAACGCAAGTTGCCCCGGATTCCCATCTTCGTCGACAGTCCGCTGGCCACGCGAATCACAAAGATTTTCCGACGCTACGACCACACCCTCGACGCCGACGTGCACCGCACGCTCCGCCGGGACCGGGACGCGTTCGGTTTCGACTCGCTCACTTACACCGATTCCCGCAAGGAATCGATCGCGATCAACCAACTCGACGAGCCGCTGGTTGTCATCTCGGCCAGCGGTATGTGCGAAGGGGGCCGGATCGTCCATCACCTCAAACACGGCGTCGGCGAAGAGCGAAACACCATCGTCCTCATGGGGTATCAGGCGCCCCACACCCTCGGCCGGCAGATCGCCGAACGCCGCAAATACGTGAAAATCTTCGACCGCGACACGCCGCTGCGGGCGGACGTCGTGCAACTCGAAGGCCTCTCCGCGCACGCCGACGTCGAAGACTTCAAGTGGTGGTTCAGCAAGATGTCCGAAGACAGCCACATCGGCCAGGCCTTCCTGGTCCACGGCGAACCGGACTCTGCTCACGCGTTGGCGTCCATCCTGCGGGACTACTGCGACGAAGAGCCGATCGTTCCCGAACTGTATCAGACGTTCGATGTCTGATGCGGCGGCGTTCACCGAGTCCCCCCAGAACGATGACTGATCCGTCCATCCAGATTCTTGAGGAAGAAGGGTTCTCACGGGAGAACGAATCCCGCAGGGTTTCGTGCGAATCGGCAGTCCAACCACCCCCCCAAGACAGCCCTGAGCGGGCTCAGCTCTGAGTGAAGGTGCCGATTGCGCTTGTTCGTGATTGCTGCATCCGGCGGGAATCAACGATCACGTGCCTCCGGCGGACGCCGCCGTTCCGGCGTCTCCGGGACCTGCTCGATGATCTCGTTGACCTGCCCCTCCCGCTTTCTGAGCGTAAACGCGTCGTACAACCGTCCGATCGCCGTACGCGCTTCGTAACGGAGTTCGTCGCCGTCGACGTGAATGATCTGATAGAGCTGCGTGTCCTCACCGACACGCCGCATGAATTTCTGCGGGTCGACGTCGTACATCTTCGGTCCGCTGACCGAAACCACGTAGACAGTGCCCCCTTCTTCGCTGCGGGCTGTCACGCCCGTCGGCACATTTTCTCCCGCGCTCACCATGCCGGTTCGCGCATAGCTGTGATCGTGTCCCTGCAGCACGATGTCGACCTGGTACTTGTCAAAGATCGGCTGCCACGCCGCCCGGATGTGGGGATTGTCCCGCTCCGGCTTCGCCGAATAGATCGGGTGATGGAAGGTCACGATCGTCCACTCTTGCGGATTATTCTCCAGCACTCCCCCCAGCCACTCCGCCTGCTGCCTGATCTTCCGGTTGGAGTTGAGCGAGACAATCCGCGCCCCCTGGTAGTCGAACCAGTAGGCCGTCTCTTCCAGACCCTCGGGGCCGTTTTCCGGCAAGGTAAAGGTCGGCCGCCAGTTTTCCGAAAGATAATCTTCAATCGTTGGCAGGCCGTCTTCGATGATCGGATCGTATTCATGGTTCCCCGGCGTCGGCACGCAGGGGACCATCCGGTGAATATGCCCCCCCGCATAAAACCACTCTCCCCATTCACCGTCGCTGTGCGCGTCGTTGACCAGATCACCCGCATGCAGCAGAAACGCGGCCTTTGGCGCGTCGCGATACGCCTCGCGCACCACGCGCGACCACATCGATTTGACGTCGTTCTGCGCATCGCCGAAGTACACGAAAGAAAACGGCTCCGGCGTATCGCTCGCCGTCAGAAACTGGTTCCACTCGCTCCAGTTGACGCCGTCGCCGACGCGATAGGCGTACCGCGTCTTCGGCTGCAAACCGGTGAACGTGGTCGAATGGTAATGCGCCGGCCCGAGGTTGGACTCATACAGGACCGTCTTCGCAGAGTGTCGATCCGCGCTGTCCCGGAATTTCGGACCGTCTTCCGCAATCGCGATTTCAGCGAAGGCCTTCTCGACCGTGGCGTCGGTCCTCCAGGTCACGCTCTGCGTCGTCGCCGGGTCGTCTGACCAGGTCAGCACAATGCGATCCGGCACCACAGTCGGACGATAGGTCTCCGCATCTTCCGCCTTCCTGGGTTTGTGATCGTGGTCGTGCCCGTCGTGAGCAAACACAAAGCCGGCCAGAAAGAAAATCAGGGCAATCGACCCCAACTCAGCTCTCACGTCAATCATCGAGGAATTCCCGTTCAAAAGACTCTGGTTCGTCGCCGCCGCCAGAGTACGCGAGCGGGCCAGGGGTGAGAAGCGACCGCGCCCCCGTTCACGCGCTGCGGCGACGATCGGAGGACGCGAGTGGGAGAATGTCATGCTGATCGGCCTCAGACTCTTCTTCACCTGCCTCGCCTCTTCGACGACCGATCACCGTCAGCAAAGCCGGCATCGTGATCAGCGACAGAAACAGACAGCAGCCGATTCCGATCAGCAGCACGAGCCCGAGGCTGACCAGCCCCCGGTGGGCGGCGCCCAGCAGACTCCCAAAGCCCACCATCGACGTCACCGACGTCAGCACGATCGCATTCATCGTGCTCGGCGACATGCTGTAGCCGACCCCGCTTTGGTGCCGGTAGTCGTGGACCACGTGCACGCCGTAGTCCACCCCGATGCCCAGAATCAACGGCAGAATAATCAGGTTTGCCGGGTTGAGATCAATCCCCGTGATCCCCAGAAATCCGGACAGCAGGAATCCTCCCCCCACCGGAGGCAACATCGCCAGCAGCGTGTAACCGACGTTCCGAACGTCAAACAGCGCGGCGATCGAAGCAGCCACCGCCGTGTAGAGACAGGCCAGCCACAGCGGGTTGATCGACCGGCCCGGTTCATTCAAGAGCAACACGGCGAACAACACCACCCCGCACGGAGCAAGCAGCGCGATTCGCAGTGTCGACCGCTCCAGCGAATCGATCAGCAGCACCACGAAAATCACCAGCAGCGCGTAGATCGCCGCCGACAGGTAGCTCTCCCGAATCTGACGGGCCGCCTCGAAGTTCTGAAACGGCGTTCCGGTTGCATCGGGATCGACGGAACGAACCTGGTGCACAAAGTCGTCCAGCGGCCGCTCGTCCCACAAGGAACTCGTTGCATGCACTTTCAGCAGCCAGTCCCCCTGCGGGCTGACGAACCGTTCCCTGATCGGCTCGGGAAGATCCGCTGCGCTGACAGGGGCCGGGTCGGAGATTGCGGCGATCGCGACGAGTTGCTCCCGCAGCGCCATGAGCATGCCCTGCTCGTAACTCGAAAGAACCTGAACCTGCGATTCGAGCGGAAGAGCGTCCATCCGCGTTAGCGCCCCGTCCAGAGCGGCTGCCGCGTTCTCCGCCACCGGACCGGACTGCTCCCTGAGTTGCAGATACAGATTCTCGAGCGCCACCCCGATCCGAGCCGGATTCACCTCCCGCGGCGGCGAGAGTTGCGGAATATGGTTGAGCCGCGCGTGAATCGCCTGCACCAATAGTTGCGTCCTCTCCGGCGGAAATTCCGGCAGCATCGAAGCCGCCTCTTCGATTCGGCCCACCGCAGGCAGCGACTCGAATTCTCGCCGGAGTTCTCGCACTTCCTCCCGGCTCTCGGCGATCGAAACAGCAAACAGCAGCGACTCGTCGGAGTCGCGAAAAACGCGGTTGAGCGTCTCGACCGACTCGATCCCCTCCGCCTGCAACTTGAGCAGGTTCGCGTCGTACTTCACGCGGGATGTCACCTCCCCATTCTCAACCCGCAGGCTGCACGCTCCCACGGCGAGCACCATGGCCAGCGAACTCAGTCCCGTCAACCACGGGCGGCGGTCGATCAACCGCCTCAGTCCATGGCCTTCAAACGGCGTTGGCAACCGCCGCGGTTTCACCTTGCGATCGGCAATCGCCACCAGCGCGGGAAGCAGCGAGAACGTTGCGATCGCACAGAGCAGAATCCCCCCCGCCGCGATCACGCCCAACTCAGCAACGCCCAGAAAATTCGTCAGTTTCGCGCTGAGAAAGGCCGCAGCCGTGGTCACGGCCGAAGTGGCAATCGCGGTCCCGACTTCAATCGACGTCAACTTGAGCGCCGGCCGCAACGCTTTCTGCTGATGCCGATGCTCCAGATATCGCGCCAGATAGTGGATCGCATAGTCGATCCCGAGCCCGATCAGGATGGCGGCGAACGATATCGAAAGAATGTTCAGATGGCCGATCGCGAGGGTCGTCCACCCCAGCGACCAGGCAACAGCAATCGCCAGTGTCGCCAGCGCCAGCACGGGATGACGGAATCCGCGAAAGCCCAACAGCAAGACAATGCCGACTCCCACGAACGCGATGACCGACGCTCGCGTCATGTCCGCTTGCGAGCGATGCATCTCGTCCGCCTCGAGGATCGGCAACCCCGTCAGCGAAATCCTCAATTCGGGGAATTCATCCGACGCCGCTCGGATGATTGCCCGCATGCGGTCGATCGACTCGGAGGAACCGGACAGGCTGTCGGCGGCCGCCACCGGAGTCGCCAGTACAAAGGCTCGCGTGCCGCCGTCATTCAGCAGATACTGCGGCGAGAAGCGATCGGCCTCGTCGGCATGAGCGAACTCCGACGATCCACCCGGCGCCGGCCAGGGCGACACAAAATCGGCCGGTTCACTCAGAAACCGGCTCAAGCTGTCAGCCAGCCGCTCTGCGCGGTGCGCAGCGGCCAGTTTCCCCGCACCGGTTTCGCCGAGAGAGCCGCTCGTCAACTCCAGCGTCAATTGCTGTGCGTACGCTTCGAGGCCGGCCTGGTCCCACTGCCCCTCCAGAACGGGAGCCGATGCCTCAATCTGTGCAACGAGACCCTGCAGGTCGGCAGGAGACAGGTACTGCAATCCCTTCGCCTTCAGGCGTCCGGGATCAATCCGGTACAGCACCCTGTGAAAGAGCTGCGGTTCCGCCTCCAGCGCCGCGCCGATCGCATCGGCGGCCCGTTGGAGCGGCCGGGCCGATTCCCCTTCCAGGACAACTACGGCGTCGGCCGTGTCCCCGAACCGCTCGACGTAGTCCAGCCAGCGTTGGTGAAACGACGCGTCGGGATCGATCAGATCCGCTCGATTCGTCTTGAACGCCAGGAACCGCGCGCTGACAGCCAACGACAGAATCGTGAACAGCGCGATGACGAACAGGGCCGTACCGGGGGATCGCGTGACGACGCCCGTCAGGCGGCGCAGCAACAGCGGCACAAGCGGCAGCCCGCCCTTCTCGTGCGTCGCGTCCGTCATGAATCATCCCTGCTGAGCGCAAGCCGGAGCATCACAGACGCCGCCGACCAGCAATGCGGATTCCTTCCCGGCCAGCATCTTAACGCACGATGAGAGCGATTTGCAAATTCAGTGTTGGCGATCTGTCTCGCGGATTCTCGTCCTCGACAGTCCAAACACCGCTCGACGCGGACACATGGTAGAGCAATTTGCTCTAAAAATTGCGGCAACTGGAACTGGGGAACGCCGCGAGCCTCAATTGAGTTCCAACGCCTCCTCCCAGTGCTCAACCAGCTTTGCCAGTTCCTCCTCCGCCTGCTTGTGTTCACTCGTCACCTGCCGGATCGTCTCCCCGTTGCGCAACACGTCCGGATCAGCCATCTGCGTCTGAAGTTCCGCAATGCGTGCTTCGAGGCTGGCGATGTCCTCTTCGATGTCATGCACCTTGCGATACGGAAACCGGCGCCGACGTTTCGGCGCGTCTTCCTTTTCTTGAGTCGATCCACGCCGCGCGGTCGTCTGGGTGGACCGTGACTTTTCAGACGCCGTCGCCGCAGCAGGCTCACCCGTCACCTTCGACAGATGCAGATAGTCTGAATAGTTGCCTTCGAAGAGCCGCCACCCCCCGTGTTCGAGGACGAGCATTTTCGTCGCGACGCGATCGAGAAAGAACCGGTCGTGACTCACTACGATCGCCGTGCCCGGGTAGTCGCCCAACGCCTGTTCCAGCGCCGCAGCCGACCAGAAATCGAGGTGGTTGGTCGGTTCATCCAGGATCAGCACGTTCGGCTCCGCGGACGCCAGCTTCGCCAGCGCCACCCGCGTCTTCTCCCCGCCGCTCATCGCGCCCACGGTCTGCAGAGCCAGGTCTCCCCGCACACCGAACCGCGCCAGCAGTTTCCGCAATTCGCCCGGTGTGACACTCGGATCATGCACCGGCCGCACGGCGTCCACCGCAGAGAGTTCCGGATCGATGCTGGTCAATTGCTGATCGAAATACGCAATGCGGACTCCCGTCCCCTGGCGGACCTGCCCGGTATCGGGCGAAAGCTCACCCGTCAGGATGCGAACCAGCGTGGTCTTGCCCGATCCGTTCGGACCGAAGATCGCCAGCCGATCGCCGCGGTCCACCTGCAGGTGCAGATCGTCAAACAGCGGCCCATTTTCATCACCGTTCCCCGAAAACGATTTCGACAGCCCTTCGCACCGCAGCACCCAGTCGCCGGTGCGTGTCGGCTTGGGAAATGTAATCGGAGGCTCGTCAATGCCGGGCGGCGGTGCGACTCGCTCCAGACGCTCCAGCTTCTTCTCTCGATCCTTCGCCTGCGCATGCTTCTGCCCGTAAGCGTTCCGGCGGATAAAGTCCTCCGTGCGGGCGATGAACTCCTGCTGCTTCTCGTACGTCCGCTGCTGCAGTTCGTGCCGTTCCTTCCGCTGCCTCCAATACGCGGAAAAATTGCCCGTATACTCGTTCACTCCGCCGCGGTAGATCTCCACCGTTCGCTGAGTCACCCGATCGAGAAAGTACCGGTCGTGGCTGACGACAATCACCGCCTGTCTGGACCGAATGAGAAATCCTTCGAGCCACTCGGTCGTGGCAATGTCAAGGTGATTGGTGGGTTCATCGAGCAGCATCACGTCCGGCGACGCCAGCAGCAGTCGTCCCAGAATCGCGCGGTTCTGCTGACCGCCGCTGAAGGTATTCAGATCCCGCTCGTAGTCGGATTCCTCGAATCCGAGACCGTGCAGCACCTCATCCACGCGGTGCTCAACGTGGTATGCGTCCAGCCGGTCCAGCGCCTGATGAAGATCGTCATATTGCCTTTGCAGTTTCTCGCGATGAGCCTCGTCCTCGGTGGTCGCGATCTGCTCGGCGACGGCGTGCGCCCGCCGCTGAAGCGAATAGAGATGTTCCAGGCCCGACTGCACCTCCTCCCGCAGCGTCCGCCCGCTCGCAAACGCAATCTCCTGTTCGAGCATGCCGACCGACGCCGAAGGGTGACGCTCGATCACGCCGACGTCCGGTTCATCCCGGCCGGCCAGAATGTTCAGCAGCGTCGTCTTTCCGCAACCATTCGGCCCGACCAGCCCGATCTTTTCGCCGTCGTGAACCTCCAGCGAGACTCCGCGAAACACCGGATCGGCGTCGAATTGTCGCGACAGGTCGCTGGCGGTGAGCAAAATCATCGTCGAACGGGTGAAACTCCGCGCCTGAGTGCGGTTCTGCCAGCACGCGAGCGCAATCAGACCATTTGAGACCGGAACCGCGCAACCCGGCGGAACGGGATCGTAGGGAATTCGTCCTGCACGGATCAATCGGTTTGTTCCTTGCGGGGTTCCAGACTGACCGATAGGCTGGCTCTCAAGACCCGAAAACACAGCGAGCATCATGACCACGACGACCGAAAAGCTGGCGATCCGCGTCGGGCACAGCCCGGATCCGGACGACGCCTTCATGTTTCACGCGCTGGCCAACGACAAGATCGATACCGGCCGATACGAGTTTTCGCACGAACTCCAGGACATCGAGACGCTCAACCGCCGCGCATTCGCCGCCGATCTCGAACTGACCGCCGTCAGTCTCCACGGCTACGCTTATCTCACCGAGACCTACGCCCTCTGTGCGTGCGGAGCGAGCATGGGCGACGGCTACGGCCCGATGGTCGTCACTCGCGAACCAATGTCGATCGACGACCTGCACGGCAAGACAATCGCCGTCCCGGGGACTCTCACGACCGCGTTTCTCGCGCTGAACCTCTGCCTCGGGGGAGTCCCCGATGAAGTTCGCGACCGTGAGCAGGGCAGCAGCGGCAATGCACAGACCTTCCGGTACGTCGTCCGCCCATTCGACGAGATTCTGGATCGAGTGGCCGCCGGCGAGGCGGACGCCGGTCTGATCATTCATGAAGGCCAATTGACCTATGGCAATCAGGGACTGCACCTGGTGGTCGATCTCGGAAAGTGGTGGATGGAACAAACCGGCCTGCCGCTGCCGCTCGGCGCAAACGCCATCCGCAAGGATCTCGGACGCGAAACCATGCAGGAAGTCACGGCGCTTCTGAAGCAGAGCATCGAGTACGGCCTCGAGCACCGGGACGAAGCGCTCTCACACGCCCTGCAATACGGTCGCGACCTCGACCAGCGCAAGGCGGACGAATTCGTAGGCATGTACGTCAACGACTGGACAATCGACTTCGGCGAACGGGGACGCAAGGCCGTCGCGGAACTGCTGGACCGCGGACACCGCGCCGGCATTATCCCGAATCCGGTGAATCTCGAATTCATCGGCTGAGCAGCGAGATGAGTTTCAAAGCGGGTCGGCACAAGAGTGGACAGCGATGAGTGAGCAAGCGAAAGCGTATCTGGAGTCGGTCTTCGGATTGGAGGGCAAGACGGCCGTTGTCATCGGAGGCACAGGAACGCTCGGCGGAGCGTTCTGCGATGCCTTGGGCGGCGCGGGCGCGCACGTGCTGGTGGTCGGACGCAACGAGGATCATGGACAGGGCGTTGCAAAGCGCATCAACTCCCGGGGCGGCTCGGCCGAATTCTGCCGCGCGGACTCAACCAGGCGAGCCGATCTGGAATCGCTCGCAGCGCATCTCAAGTCCGCCGATCGAAACTGCGACATCCTCATCAACGGCGCCGGCATCAACTCGGCGACCCCCTTCCTCGAGATCGATGACGACGAGTGGGACCGCATGCTCAACATCAATCTCCGCAGCGTGCACCTCGCCTGCCAGGTGCTCGGCAAGGAAATGATCGCCTCCAAAACACCCGGCTCGATCATCAACGTCGCGTCGCTCTCCGGAATGACCGCCCTGTCGCGGGTCTTCACCTATTCGGCCACGAAGGCCGCCGTGCTCAACCTCACGCAGAACCTCGCCCGCGAATGGGCGCCGCACCGGATTCGCGTCAACGCCATTTCGCCCGGGTTCTTTCCAGCCGAGCAGAACCGCAAGGTTCTCACTCCCGATCGCGTCGAAAACATCATGCGGCACACGCCGATGGACCGCTTCGGCGAACCGCACGAACTGGCCGGCGCGATCCTGCTGCTGGCGTCCAATGCCGCGGGCGGCTTCGTCACCGGCGCCAACATCGTTGTCGACGGCGGATTCACGGCGATGACCATCTGACGAGGCAACGCCTGGGACGATACGAGCCGCCGCTCGCCGGCGGGCGCCCGCTCCCGTTGGTCGCTGAGACTTGACTCAACTGCAACAGCTTCCGGAAAAAAACAACTCAAGGCCCCGCCGGGGACTGCCGCATCGCTCATCGAGGAGGGGCTGCCATGCACGCGCACGTCGTCTTGCTGTCGATTCCCGGTCTCCGCGCCGGCGACCTGTCTCTGATGCCGCGACTGTCGGCCCTCAACGCCGGGAGCGGCAATGTCGTCCCGCTCACCCCCTCGTTCCCCTGCGTCACCTGTCCCGTCCAGGCGAACCTCACAACCGGCGTGACGCCTGAACAGCACGGCGTCATCGCCAACGGCTTCTTCTGGCGGGACAAAGGGGAAGTCGAGATGTGGACGGCCTGGAACGACGTGATTCAGGCTCCACAGATCTGGGATGTGCTGCATCAGCACGACGAAAACCTGACGTCGGCGGTCTGGTTTCCCCTGCTCTGTAAGGACGCCGGGGCCGACTTCATCTGCACTCCCGCGCCGATCCACAACCCCGACGGAACCGAGTCGCTCTGGTGCTACACGCGGCCGCAGGAACTCTATCAGGAATTGCTCGACAAACTCGGGCACTTCCCGCTGATGAACTTCTGGGGTCCGCTCGCCAGCATGAAGTCGGCCGACTGGATCGTCGATTCCGCCTGCATTGCAGCCGCGAAGTTTCATCCGAAGTTCAGCTACATCTATCTCCATCACATCGACAACGTCGCACAGAAATTCGGCCCCGACAGCCCGCAAGTGCAATCGTCTTACGCCGACATGGACGCCGCGATCGGCAAACTGATCGACGGTTACTCTGCCGCCGGACTGGACGACGTGCTCTGGCTCGTCGCGAGCGAGTATGTCCTGACCGAAGTTGATTCCGTCAGCTATCCCAACCGCCTGCTGCGCGACGCCGGTTTTCTCACATTGGGCGACGACGGCGAAGGACGGGAACTGCTCAACGTCGCCCGGTCTCAAGCCTGGGCGCTGGTCGACCACCAGTTCGCCCACGTGTTCGTCCGAGATGCAGCCAACGTGGACCGGGTCGCCGCAGTGCTCCGCGAAGACCCGCAGGTCGAGCGATTGCTGATCGGAGATCAACGTGCTGATGTCGGGATGAACCACGAACGATCGGGCGAGATCGTCCTGATCTCCAAGCCGAACGCATGGTTCGCCTACTACTGGTGGCTTGACGATACGAAAGCGCCTTCATTTGCACGGACCGTCGACATCCACCAGAAGCCGGGTTACGACCCGGTCGAACTCTTCATCGACATGCCGACCCGCCAGACGCCGCTCGACCCGACCCTCGTGAAAGCGTCACACGGCTACCCGGCGGACGATCCGTCTCGCAAAGGAATCTTCCTGACCTCCGACGCCAGCGCCCTCACCGCCGACGAGATCAGCGACATCGACGTACCATCCGTCATCTACCGCAACTTCGGCCTCCCAACCACGCCATAGAACAGGTTTCCGAACCTGTCCAAAGCCGGCTTCGAACTGCGTAGAACGACTCACAGAATCTCGTGGTTGTTCAATCCTGAAGTGACGGCGTTGGGTGCCACT
>ERZ869936.1699-NODE-1699-length-14985-cov-7.281112_pt1 | contig 14985 bp, 14 predicted proteins | sample MGYA00520876_ERZ869936 | MGnify/ENA primary metagenome ERZ869936 (study PRJEB32218, sample SAMN09650985) | biofilter metagenome | isolation source: enrty point of leading RO module | place: Saudi Arabia: Thuwal, RO plant located on Red Sea | collected 2016-02-17 ...
TGCGTTTCCGGGATGATTTCATGGCTGATGATGTACAGGATCGCGCCGGGCGCGCAGGGTGCGACGACGTCCACGTCCTGGAACAGGATGTCGTCGAGCGGCACCGCGGTCGCGCCGAACTCCTCGACGGCTCGGCGCACGCGCGTGTCGTCGATGTCCGCGACGCGCAGGCTGGCGCCGGCCTCGTGCAGGTAGCGGCACAGGTAGTAGCCCACGTTGCCGACGCCCTGCACGGCCACGCTCAGGCCATCGACGCCGTCGCGCCGCAGGCGGAAGCGTACGGCCGCCTCGATGCCGCGGAAGATGCCGTAGGCCGTCTTCGGTGACGGGTCGCCGCCGGCGCGGCCGGCCTGCTGCGGCAGGCCGGACACGTAGCGGGTGCGACGCGCGATCGTCTCCATGATCGACACGCTCATGCCGACGTCCTCGGCCGTTATGTAGTCGCCGTGCAGCGACTCGACGAAGTCGCCGAAGCGCTCGAACAACGCGTCGCTGGCACGGAAGTCGGGCGTCTTCAGGATCACTGCCTTGCCGCCGCCGAAGCGCAGGCCGGCCATCGCGTTCTTGTAACTCATGCCGCGCGACAGCCGCAGCACGTCGTAGACCGCCGCGTCGTCCGACGCGTAGCTCCACAGCCGGCAGCCGCCGGCCGCGGGACCGAGCGCGGTCGAGTGGATCGCGATGATCGCCTTCAGGCCGGTCGCGGCGTCGCGGCAGAACAGGACGCGCTCGTGATCGTCGAAAGCGGAGTTGCTGAAAGCGGACATGATGAACCTGTCGATTTGCGGCGGGCGGGCGCGGCGGGGCCGCGCGCGGCGCGGATTCTAGCACCCGCTGTCGCCGGGGTCATGGGCGCCGCCTGTGCGCATCAGTACTTCACGTCGACCGCCCGGCAGAGGAAGCGCATGAACGGCGTCGCGGCCGCGAATGCGTTCGCGACGCGGCGCGGGAACGCGGCCGACAGGGCCGCCTCCCGGTCGAGTTCGGCGACGCCGACGAAGTCCTTGCGCTTCAGGTCCTCGAGCAGCGGATGGTCGGCCGGATAGCCGCGCGGCGCGCGCGTCAGCGTGTCGCCGCCGAGCGTGTAGCGCCGCTGGAAGGCCGGTTCGTCGCGCACCCGCCGCCACGCGCCGGGCCGCGCGTCGAGCGCCGCGCGGATCGCGGCGAGCGCCGCCGACGACGGCCGCCAGAGGCCCGCGGCAATGAATACCCGGTGCGGGTCGAGGTGCAGGTAGTAGCCGGGAGCGTGCACGTCGCGGCCCTCCTCGTGCCTGAACTGAATGCCGACGTTGGTCTTGTACGGCGTCTTGTCGCGCGAAAAGCGCGTGTCCCGGTACACGCGCATCAGCGACCCGCCGGAGCGCGCCGGTATCGCGGTGAAGTGCGGCGCGATGCGTGCGAGCGGCTCCTGCATGCGCTCGATGAAGCGTAGCGCGGGTTCGAGCACGTGCTCCTCGTAGCGCGGCTTGTTGGCCGCGAACCAGGCGCGCTCGTTGTTCGCTTCGAGTTCCTCGAGGAAACGGAAGGTCTCCGCCGTGAACAGCGCCGGCGGTGTCATCGACGGGTCGCCGCGAAGCGCGGCCGTGCCGCGCTGCCTACTCGGCGATGACGTTCTCGGCCTGCGGGCCCTTCTGGCCCTGCGTGACCTCCATCGACACCCGCTGACCTTCTTTCAGCGACTTGAACCCTTCCATCTGGATCGCGCTGTGGTGAACGAAGACGTCCTTGCCGCCCTCCTGCGCGATGAAGCCGTAACCCTTTTCGTCGTTGAACCATTTGACGGTTCCACTCACTCGTTCGCCTGCCATGTCGCCCTCTTGCGTTGCTGTCACCGGCTCCTGCCGGCCCCGTGCCCGGCGGCCTCGCCGCCGCGCGCGCCTATGGTACCCGTTCTCGCGCGCGAGCGCCTTATCCGGGCGGTATGGACCTTTCGTGACAGCCGACCGCCGGAAACGCCTGCTTCAGCCGGCGGCCTTGTCGTCGGCTTTCAGGACACCGCGCCGGATCTGGTCCAGTTCCAGCGACTCGAACAGGGCCTTGAAGTTGCCCTCGCCGAAACCCTCGTTGCCCTTGCGCTGGATGATCTCGAAGAAGATCGGACCGATGACGTTCTTCGTGAATATCTGCAGCAGGATGCCCTCGTCGTCGGCCGGGGCGCCGTCGATCAGGATGCGACGCTTGCGCAGCTCCTCGAGCGCTTCGCCATGGCCCGGCACGCGCTCGTCGACGAGATCGTAGTAGGCGTCGTTCGTGTCCTGCAGCTCGACGCCCGCCGCGGCCAGCCGGTCGACGGTCGAGTAGATGTCGTCGGTGCCGAGCGCGATGTGCTGGATGCCCTCGCCCTTGTAGTCGCGCAGGAACTCCTCGATCTGGCTTTCGTCGTCCTGGCTCTCGTTCAGCGGGATGCGGATCTTGCCGCAGGGACTGGTCATCGCCTTCGACAGCAGCCCGGTGTGCTGGCCCTCGATGTCGAAGTAGCGGATCTCGCGGAAGTTGAACAGCCGCTCGTAGAACTCGGCCCAGGTCGCCATCTGGCCGCGGTGCACGTTGTGGGTCAGGTGGTCGACGTAGGTCAGGCCTGTATCGGCCGCGCGCATGCGCTCGCGCCAGTCGTCGAAGAACACGAAGTCGACGTCATAGATCGTGTCGTCGCCGTAGCGGTCGACCAGGTACAGGCGGCTGCCGCCGATGCCCTCGATCGCCGGGATGTTCAGCTCCATGGGACCCGGGTCGCCGGGCACCTCGGTAGCGCCGAGGCCGACGGCGCGCTCGAGCGCGGCGCTCGCGTCCTGCACCCGGAATGCCATGGCGCAGGCACAGGGTCCGTGAGCGCGCGCGAAAGCCTGCGCGAAGCTGTCCGGCTCGGCGTTGATGATGAAATTGATGTCGCGCTGCTTGTGCAGCGTGACGTCCTTGGAGCGGTGGCGGGCTACGGCCGGCAGCCCCATGCTGTCGAACAGCGAACGCAGCAGCCCGGGATCCGGCGCTGCGTACTCGACGAATTCGAAGCCGTCGGTGCCCATCGGGTTGTCGCTCGTACTCATGGCTCCTCCGCGTGCCTGGTCGGTCGGCGGCCGCAGCCGCCCGATCGGCCCATGGTAGCGAAAGCGGGCCGCGAATTGCCTGCGCGGCGGCGCCCGGCCGCGCTAGAATACGCAGGATACGGTCGCTGTCAGTCAATCTTACGACGGAAACCTGCAATGATAGACAAGATCGATTACAGAATTCTGCGCGAACTGCAGGCCGACGGCCGGCTGTCCTGGGTCGAACTGGGGGCGCGGGTCAACCTGTCGCCGACGGCCTGCCAGCGGCGGGTGCAGGCGCTCGTGGACACGGGCGTCATCACGGGCTTCAGCGCGCGCGTCGACCCGGCGGCGCTCGGCTACGAGGTCGAGGCCTACGTCGCGGTCAGCGTCGACCGCCAGGACCTCGAGAGCGCGCAACGCTTCCGCGAGGCGATCCGGCGCTGCCCGGAAGTGCAGACCTGCCACATGATGAGCGGCGAGGTGGACTACCTGTTGCGCGTCGTGGCGCCGGACCTGAAGTCCTTCGGCCGCTTCATCGAGGAACAGATCCTGAGCGTGCCGGGCGTCAAGGACGCGTCATCGTCGATCGTGCTCGACCCGGTCAAGTCGGCCTCGCTGGACCTGCCCGCGCGCCGCGACCCGGCCGGGCCTACGCCCCGACCGCACTGAGCAGCGCGGGCGCGCCGAGGCCGATCAGCAGCAGGCTCACCGCGCCGATCAGCGCGGCCGCCAGCAGGCCGAGCAGGAACGGCCGCGGGCCGATGTCGCGCAAGCCGGCGAACAGCGAGGTCAGCCCGACCGCTGCCATCGCGACCAGCAACAGGTGCTCCGCGGCACTGCGCAGGAAGTCGACCGCCTGCGACCAGTCCGCGGGCGACAGCACCCCGAACGGCCGCTCGCCGGCATCGCCTGCCGTGCGCAGCGCGGACATCAGCGCGAAGCCCACGATGAACCACGGCACCATCGTCCATAGCGGCCGCCGCTCGCCGACCGCCCGGCCCTCGGCTGCGTACAGCATGCCGACCAGCGGGATCACGGCGATCATGCACAGGTTGCGCACCAGCTTGGTCACGGTCGCGGTGTCGAGCGCGAGCGGCGCGGCGTACTGCGACTCGTACATGAGACCGGCGCCGGCGACCTGCGCGGTCTCGTGGATCGACGTGCCGAGGAACAGCCCCGCCATCGCGGGCTGCTCCGCGAACAGCGCGTGCGCGAGCCAGGGATAAGCGAACATCGCGGCCAGCCCGAACACGGTGATGCAGGCGATCGCGTAGCTGACCTCGGCCTCGCGCGCCCGGATCAGGGGCGCGGTCGCGACGATCGCGGTGCAGCCGCAGATGCTCGTGCCGACCGCGATCAGCCCGGACAGCTCGCGGGACAGGCCGAGCCGGCGGCCGAGGTAGCGCACGGTCACGAGCCCGATCGCGATCGCCGCGACCACGAACGGCAGCGCGACCAGCGTGAAGCGCCCGGCACCGAACAGGCTCAGGCGGATGCCGAGCAGCATGATGCCGATGCGCAGGATCGTCGTCGCGCAGAATTTCAGTCCGCCGCGCAACCCGTCCGACAACGGCAGCAGGTTGCCGATCAGCATGCCGATGATGATCGCCAGCATGATGTCGCTGATCGGGCTGCGCGCGAAGCCGAGCAGGTCCTCGCCGATCCAGGTCGCCGCGTGCCCGGCGGCCCAGGCGACCGCGACGGCCAGCAGGACGCCGGCGATCCACGGCGGACGCAGCGCCGCGCTCAAGGGCGCCTCGCGACCGACGACGGGCCGAGCTCGGCAAGCGCACGGCAGCCCATCAGCTGCATGTCGCGCAGGAGCTCGTCGCGGAACAGCGTCAGCGCGCGCCGGACCCCGGCGGTGCCGGCCGCGGCCAGCGCATAGAGATACAGGCGGCCGCTCGAGCAGGCCGTCGCGCCCATCGCCAGTGCCTTCAGCACGTGGGTGCCGCGGCGGATGCCGCCGTCGACGATGATCTCGATCTCGCCGCCGACCGCGTCCGCGATCGCGGGCAGCTGGTCGAAGGGCGCGCGCGAGCCGTCGAGCTGCCGGCCGCCGTGGTTCGACAGCATGATCGCGCTGGCGCCGATCTCGACCGCGCGGCGCGCATCGGCGACGGACATGATCCCCTTGATCGCGAACGGCCCGCCCCACTCGTCGATCATCGCGGCGGCGTCGTCCCAGCTGATCGAGCGTTTCATCTGCTGGTTGATGTAGTCGACGACCGAGGACTGGACTTTCGAGCCCAGGTCGACGACGGAGGAGATGTTCGGCAGGTCGAAACGCTCGGCGCGCAGGTAGTTCAGCGTCCAGCCGGGGTGGCCGAGAAAACTCAGCAGGCTCGCGACGGTCAGCTTCGGCGGCGTCGTCATGCCGGTGTGGAAGTCGCGCTCGCGGTTGCCGGCGACGGTCGTGTCGACGGTCAGCGCCAGCGCGTCGAAGCGCGCCTCCCGGCAGCGCGAGATCAGCTCGCTGGTCAGGCCCGGGTCGTTGTGCACGTAAATCTGGAACAGCTTCGGCGCAGCCGTCAGCGCGCCGAGCTCCTCGATGCTGCGCGTGCCGATCGTCGAGACCCCGAACAGCGTGCCGAGCTCGTCCGCGACGCGCGCGAGCGCCAGCTCGCCGTCGGGGTGGAACAGCCGCTGCATCGCCGTGGGCGACAGGAACAGCGGCATCTCGAGCCGCCGGCCGAAGACCTCGACCGACAGGTCGACCTCGTCGACCCCGGCGAGCACGTTCGGCACCAGGTCGACGTCGTCGAAGGCCTCGCTGTTACGCCGCATCGTGACCTCGTCGTCTGCGCCGCCGTCGATGTAGTGAAAAATGGGCGCGGGCAGGCGCCGCCGGGCGAGCCGCCGGAAGTCCTCCGTTTTGTAACAATCGCTGAGTCGCACGCGGCCATCCCTTGTCGTGGCGAGGGGCGGCCCATATCGTAATGCATCGGGCGGCCGGCGTCGGCCATCGTGCCGCCCGTGACTCCCGGCACTTGCTGATAACATGGCGCGCTTTCGCGCCCGTTGACCCGTGATGAACCCGACCGACATCGACCGCAATGACCGCCTGAAAGTCGCCCGCTGGCTGCTCGTCTGCTGTGCCCTCGTGTTCGCGATGGTCGTGCTCGGCGGCGTGACCCGCCTGACCGGCTCCGGGCTGTCGATGACCGACTGGCGCCCGGTGACCGGCTGGCTGCCGCCGCTGACCGCCGAGGCCTGGGACGAGGAGTTCTCGCGCTACCGGGAATCGCCCGAGTACCTCAAGGAAAACAGTCACATGGATGTCCACGACTTCAAGGGCATCTTCTGGCTGGAATACCTGCACCGGCTGCTCGGACGGATCATCGGGCTCGCCTTCCTGCTGCCGTTGCTGTGGTTCGCGTGGCGCGGCTACATCGCGAAGCGCGAACTGCCGAAGTACGGGCTGATGTTCGTGCTCGGCGGGCTGCAGGGCGTGCTCGGCTGGTACATGGTCAAGAGCGGCCTCGTCGACCGGCCCGACGTCAGCCAGTACCGTCTTACGGCGCACCTGGTCGCGGCGTTCTCGCTCTATAGCTTCATGCTGTGGGGTGCTCTGTCGATCATCTGGCCCGCCGGGGGCCGGGTCGTGCACCCGCGCTTCAGGATAACCGCCTGGCTCACGGCGCTGATCGGGCTGACGATCGTCTCCGGCGGCTTCGTCGCGGGCCTGAAGGCCGGCAAGGTGTTCAACAACTTCCCGAAGATGGGCGAATACTGGCTGCCGCCCGGCGGCCTGGCACTCGACCCGTGGTGGCGCAACTTCTTCGAGAACGTCGCCACCGTGCAGTTCGACCACCGCGTGCTCGCGCTGACGACCTTCGCGCTGATCGTCGCCTACTGGTGGTCGATGCGCCGCGTCGAGTTGCCGCGGCGGCTCGGCATCGGTGTCAACGCCCTCCTGCACACGGCGGCGCTGCAGGTCGTGCTCGGTATCGTGACGCTGCTGACCTTCGTGCCGATCGCGCTCGGCGCGCTGCACCAGGCGACCGCGATGTTGCTGTTTACGGTCGCCATCTTCCTGTGTCATGGTCTGCGCCGCACCTGACTGACCGCCGGCCCGCTCGCGGAGACCCCCTAGCTTGAGAAGCGCGCTGACACCCGTCGCCTCGCTGCTGATCGGCGTGGCCCTGCTGCTGACCGGCCAGGGCCTGCAGGGCACGCTGCTGCCCGTGCGCGCCTCGCTGGAAGCCTTCGGCGCTTTGCCGATCGGCATCATGGGCGGCGCCTACTTCCTCGGCTTCACGCTCGGCTGCGTCAAGGGCGGCGAGCTGGTCGCGCGCGTCGGGCACGTGCGCGTATTCGCAGCGATGACCGCGCTGGCCTCGGCCGCGCCGCTGTTGCACGGCCTGCTGGTCGAGCCGCTGCCGTGGATCCTGCTGCGCAGCCTGACGGGTTTCTGCTTCGCGGTGCTGTACATCGTCATCGAGAGCTGGCTGAACGCGGTCTCGACCAACGCGAACCGCGGCGTCGTGTTCTCGACCTACACGATGATCACGATGAGCGTGTTCGCGATCGGCCAGATGATGATGCTGCTGTACGACCCGAAGCAGCTGTACCTGTTTGCGATGGTCGCCGTGCTGGTGTCGATCGCCGTGATCCCGGTCGTGATGTCGACCGCCCAGGGTCCGCAGCAGCCGGCGCATGCGAAGCTTGACCTGCGCCGGCTGTTCAACATCTCGCCGGGCGGCACGCTGACCTGTCTCGGCAGCGGCCTCGCCAACGGCGCCTTCTGGGCCCTGGCGCCGGCTTTCACGGTCGGCGTCTCCGGCGATGCCACGCTTGCCGCCTGGTTCATGACCGCGAACGTGATCGGCGGCGCGGCCTCGCAATGGCCGGTCGGCTTCCTGTCGGACCGCGTCGGGCGGCGCCCGGTCGTGATCGGCTGCGCGCTCGCAACGGCGTCGGCCGGCGCGGCAATCGCGCTCACGGGCGGCGCGCTCGGCACCCTCGGCCTGTCCCTGCTCGGCTTTGCCTGGGGCGCCTTCGCGTTCCCGCAGTACGCGATCGCGGTCGCTAACGCGAACGACTACGCAGAGCCGAGCGAATACGTGATGGTCTCGAGCGGTCTGCTGCTGATGTACGGCCTCGGCGCGATCGCCGGCCCGCTGGTCGCGGCCGCCCTGATGGCGCTGCTCGGAGACCCGGCGCTGTACCTGCACACGGCCGCCGTGCACCTGCTGGTCGCGGGCTACATGGCGTTCCGCTCGACGCGCCGCAAGGCCGCGCCCGAAGCTCAGCACCTCGACTTCACGCAGTCGCTGGTAGCCGCGCGCACGACCTCGCAGGTCTACGAGGACGAAGTGTACGGCGACGCCGAGGCCGCCGGGCGGGACTGAGCGGCCGGCCTCAGGCGGCCTTTTCGCTCACCGCGTCCAGCGCGACCGACAGCGCCTCGATCAGGTCCTCGGCGTCCTCGAGCCCGACCGACAGGCGCACGAGCCCGTCGGTGATGCCGACCCGGTCGCGCTCTTTCTTCTCGACCGCCGCGTGGGTCATCGTGACCGGGTGCGTGATCAGCGATTCGACCGAGCCCAGGTTCTCCGCGAGCGTCCACAGCTCGATGTTGTCCATCAGCGCCTTGCCGGCAGCGACTCCGCCCTTGACCTCGAACCACATCATCGCGCCGAAGCCGCTCGCCTGTTTCTTCGCGAGCTCGTGCTGCGGGAAGGACTCGAGCCCGGGATAGGCAACCTGCTTGACCTGCGGATGGCTCTCCAGGAAGCGCGCGATCTGCATCGCGTTCGCCGACTGCTGGTCCATGCGCACCGACAGTGTCTTCGTGCCCTGCAGCGTCAGCCAGGCGACCTGCGGCGACATGATCGAGCCGGTCGAGTTCTGGATGAAGCGCAGCTTCTCATCGAGCGCGGCGGTCTTCGCGATGACCGCGCCGCCGACGGTGGCGTTGTGGCCGTCGAAGTACTTCGTCGTCGAGTGCAGCGACAGGTCGGCGCCGAGATCCAGCGCGCGCTGGTAGTACGGCGTCAGGAACGTGTTGTCCACGACGTGCACGGCTTTCTGCGCCTGCGCTATCTCCGAGATCGCGGCAATGTCGGACAGCTTCATCGTCGGGTTCGCGGGCGTCTCGGTCAGGAACAGGCGAGTGTTATTGCGCACAGCCTTCTTGACCTCGTCCGGTTTCGACGTGTCGGCGAACGTGAACTCGATGCCGAAGCGCTTCAGCACCTGGGTGCACAGGCGGTAGGTGCCGCCGTAGGCGACGTCCGAGACGATTGCGTGGTCGCCGGCGTTCAGGAACGCGAGCATCGTGCAGTTGACAGCGGACATGCCGGTAGCAAAGCAGGTCGCGTCCGCGCCGCCCTCGAGTACCGCGAGCTTTTTCTCGAGTGCGCGCACGGTCGGGTTCCCGGAACGCGAGTACGAATAGCCCTTGGCGAGGTAGCTGTCGACGGACTCCTGCACGAAGGTCGTCGACTGGTAGATCGGCGTCAGGATCGAACCTGTCGTCGGGTCGGGCGTTACGCCCGCGTGAATCTGCTTGCTGCGAAAGCGCATGAACGGCTCCTGGCGGGGTGAACGTTGGCGTGGCGCTGGGCCTCTGCCGAAGGGCCGCTATCATACACACTCACCCGCGGCACAGGTATGCGCCGGGGCATCCTGATACACTCCGCGGGCATCGCCAGCGCCGCCCCGGTGCCGGCGAAAAACCGGGGGAAATCAATGCCGCTACGCACGCTGGCCGGGGCCGCCCTGGCGCTCATCCTGTCCGCCCAGGCCCTGGCCGACAGCGCCCGCCAACGCTGGGAACTCGAAAATCAGATCCGCCGCGAGAAGTTCGACCTCGTGCTGCCCGAGGCCATGCGCGAGAACGGCATCGACATGTGGATCACGGTCAACCGCGAGGGTTACGAGGACCCGCTGACCGACGACTTTGGGCGCGGCTATACCGGCAGCTGGGGCTACTACATCTTCACCGATCGCGGCGGCGAGCGGATCGAGCGCGCGGTCTTCGGCGTCGGCACCTACCTCGTCGAGGAAAACGGCGCCTACGACATCGTCGCCGGTGACGTGGACCTCGCAGCCTTCGTCGCCGAGCGCGACCCGCAGCGCATCGCGCTGAACTACGCCGAACACATCGGCGCCGCCGACGGCCTGACCCACAGCGCCTTCCGCAAGCTGGAACGGGAGCTGGGCGAGACCTACGCCGCCCGCTTCGTCTCGGCGCAAAAACTCGCCTCCGACTTTCGCTCGCGGCGCGTCGCGACCGAGATCGCGGCCTTTGCCGCCGCCGGCGAGATGTCCCGCCAGATCGCCGAGCGCGCGTTCTCGAACGAGGTCATCACACCGGGCAAGACGACCCTGGCCGACGTCGCGTGGTGGATGCGCGAGCAGCAGTTCGAGCAGCGCCTCGGCACGTCCTTCGGCATGCCGTCGGTCTACATCACGGGCCCGGACGGCTTTGTCGCGCTGTCGAACGACCACGTGATCCAGCGCGGTGACTTCCTGGCCATCGACTGGGGCGTCGGCTACCTGAACTTCTACACGGACATGAAGCGGCACGCGTACGTGCTGCGCGAGGGAGAGACGGAGCTGCCCGCCAGTATCCAGCGCGCCTTCGACAACGGCCGCGCCGTGCGCGACATCCTGAAAGCGCACATCCGCGCGGGACGCACGGCCGGCGAGACGCTGGCCTTGCTCAACGCGGAGATCGACAGGGCAGGCTTCCGCGTCATGGAGACCTTCAACCAGCCGACCGCCGATCCGGACAATATCGACGTCATCATCGGCTGCCATTCCGTCGGCAACTTGGGCCACGGCATCGGCCCGTCGATTGCCTGGTTCAATCCGGAACGGCTGACCTACGAGATCCGCGAGACGAACATGTTTTCCATCGAGCTGTTCGCCTACACGGCGATACCGGAATGGGGCGGCAAGAAACTGCGCATTCCGCTCGAGGACAACGCGATCGTGACCGCGCGCGGGGTCGAGTGGCTGTACCCGGTCAACGAGCGCGTGCTGCTGATCCGCTGACCAGCTGATCCCGCGCGTTCCTAGGGCGCGCGCCTGCCGGCCAGCGTGTCGAGCCACAGCCGCGCGCGGCGAGCGCGCCGGTCACCGGCCCCGGCCTCGCTCTCGAGCACTGCAACGCTGCCGGTGAGCAGGGTCTCGGCCGCCGCCAGGTCCCCGGCCAGCGCGCGGTTGCGGCCGAGCACGCTCAGCGTCGAGGCGGTCAGCAGCTGCGTGTCGTCGTAATCCTTGCGGCGGATCGCGACGGCACGTTCGAGCAACGGCGTCGCCTCGTCGCCGCGGCCGGCGTCGTTCAGCACCGCGCCGAGCTCGGTAAGCGCCGAGGCGATGTACTGGTGTTCCGGCCCCAGCGACGCCTCGTAGATATCCAGCGCGTGGCGCATGTGTTCTTCTGCCTCGGCCAGTCGGCCGGTGTCATGCAGCAGCATGCCGAGGCTGACCAGGTCGTAGCCGACGAACGGATGCGACTCGCCGCGTGCCGCGCGGTGCACGCGCAGCGCGTCGCGGAACGCGTCCTCGGCAGGCCCGTACTGTTCGCGGTCGTGCAGCAGGCGACCCTGCATGACCAGCGTCTCGCCGAGCAGGCTGTGCTCCTCGCCGAGCACCTTGCGGGTCACGTCGATCGCCTCGCCGTACATGCGCTCCGCCGCGTCGAGTTCGCCGCGCGCCTGCAGGACGACGGCGAGGTTTTGCGTGTAGTAGGCGCGCAGCGGGTGATCGTCGCCGAGTTGCTCCCGCACCAGCTCCAGCGCCTGGCGCAGCAGCTGCTCCGCTTCCGCGAGCTCGTTGCGCCACTGCAGCACCCGCGCCAGCATGCCGCGGCTCTCGGCCAGCTCGACCGCGTACTCGTCGCCGAGCCCGGCGAAAATCGCGACGCTCGAGCGCGCATCGCGCTCGGCGGCCGCCGGGTCGCCGGCGGCAAGATGGAGTTCCGCGAGGTTGTACTCGGTCAGCGCGACCTCCGCGCTGTCGGCGCCGAACTGCGCACGGTTGGCAGCCAGCGCTTCCTCGAGCAGGCCGCGCGCCCGTTCGTACTCCGCGGCGCGCGTCAGCGTCGCGGCCAGGTCGTTGCGTACCCGCGCGACGTCCGGGCCGTTGTCGCCCTGCTCCGCGCGGCGCACGCGCAGCGCCTCTTCCAGCATCCGGATGGACTGGTCGTATTCGCCGAGGTTGAAGTACACCCGGCCGATCGTGTTCATCAGCGCCGCCTGGATCGACGGACGGTCGTCGAGCTCCGAGGCGATGCGCGCGGCGCCCTTCTCCAGGATCTCGCGCGCCGTGACGCTGGCGCCGCGCGCATTGCCCGGGTCGGGCTCCATGAAGATCTCCTCGAGGAACGAGGCGACCTGCATGGCCGTGTCGCGCTCCTCGGCGATGCGCCGGTTCTGCAGCACCGTCATGACGGCGAACGCGACCAGCAGGACCGCGAGCGCGCCGGCGAGCGAGACGCTGGCCGTGTGCCGGCGGACGAAGCGCGAGGTCCGGTAGGCCCAGGTGTCGGGCCGGGCCGCGACCGGCTCGCTCTTCAGGTAGCGGCCGAGGTCCTGGGCGAAGGCGTTGACCGAGCGATAGCGGCGCGACGGTTCCTTGCGCAGCGCGTACATGACGATGTTGTCGAGATCGCCCGCGAGCTGGCGCGCGAGCCGGCGCGGCGTGGTCCTGCGCGCGGCGGCGATGGCGGACGCAGAGCCGGGCAGCCCCTCGCCGCCCAGCGTCGTGTCGTCGGCATGGCGCACGCCCTGGCTCGGCGGCGGCGGCACGCTCTCGCAGACGATGCGCGGGATATCGGCCGGACGACTGACGGGGATCCGGTACGGAGCCCGGCCGGCCAGCAGCCGGTACAGCAGCACGCCGAGCGCGTAGGTGTCGACCGCGGTCGTCAGCGGCTCGTTGCGCACCTGTTCCGGCGCCGCGTTTTCCGGCGTCAGCACGACCGCGCCGGCGCGCGTCAGTTCGGAAGCCGACTCGCCCTCCGAGTCGAGCACGCGCGCGATGCCGAAGTCGAGCAGCTTCGGCACGCCGTCCGCGGTGACGAGAATATTGCTCGGCTTGATGTCGCGGTGCACGACGAGGTTCTGGTGGGCGTAATGGATCGCACCGCAGACCTTGCGGAACAGGTCGATGCGCTGCGTGACGGTCAGCCGGTTGCGGTCGCAGTACTCGTCGATCGGAATGCCGTCGATGTATTCCATGACGAGGTACGGCGTGCCGTCCCCGAGCGTGCCGCCGTCGAACAGGCGGCCGATGTTCGGGTGGTCGAGATTCGCCAGGACCTGGCGCTCGAAGCGCAGGCGCGCCTCGACGTCGGGATCCAGCAGGCGCTGCCGCACCAGCTTGACCGCGACACGGTGCTCGAACTGCCGGTCCGCGCGTTCGGCCAGGTAGACGACGCCCATGCCGCCCTGGCCGATCGTGCGCACGATCCGGTAGGCGCCGATCTGCTGGCCAATCGTCGACTCGTCGCCGGCCGGGGCGTCGAGCAGCACGTCGCGGATGGGCTCCTCGATGATCGCGTCGGCCGCATCGCCGGAATCGAGCAGGGACGCGACGTAGCGGCGCAGCTCCGGGTCGTCGGCGCAGGCGCGGGCGAGGTAGGCGGGCCGTTCCGCCGCCGGCAGTTCGCCCGCCGCCGCGAACAGCTCCTCGACCCGCGCCCAGCGCGCCGGGTTCAGGTCAATCGTCCGCGAGTTCATGCTTCAGCCACGCCTTGCCGAGCCGCAAGTCGCGGTCGACGGTCGCGGCCGACACGCCGAGCGAGGCCGCGATCTCGTCGTAGCTCATGCCGCCGAAATAATGCAGCACCAGCGCGTCCGCCTTGCGTTCGTCGATGCGGGCGAAGCGCTCCAGCGCCTCGTCGAGGGCCAGCAGGTCGGCGGGCCGGTCGGCCGCGGGCGCCCTGCCCTCGTCGAGCTGGGTGTGCAACGCGCCGCCGCCGCGCCGGTCGCGCGAGCGGGCCTTGGCGTAGTCGATCAGGATACGCCGCATCTGCCGGGCCGCTACCGCGAAAAAATGCGCCCGGTCCTGCCACGGCACGTCGGCCTCGGCGAGCCGCGTGAACGCCTCGTTGACCAGGCCGGTCGCCTGCAGCGTGTGACCCGGGCGCTCGCTCAGCATGTAGCGGTGCGCCAGCCGCCGCAGCTCGTCGTAGACGATCGGCGTCAGCCGCTCGAGCGCGGCACGGTCACCCTCGCGCCATTCGACGAGCAGTTGTGTAACGGCGGCGTTGTCCGGCATAGCGCCTCGCGAACCATGGGCTTCTCAGCATGGTAACGATTCGGCCTGCCGGCGCAACGCGCCAGCGCCAGTGCGCCGCCGGTCGCCGGCGGGCTACACTAGGACCGGCGTGCAGATTCCGCACGCCGCCTCGCGAGAGGCTCGCAGGGAGGACAGGCGCATGGCTGAAGGCAGTATGCCGCCACAGAACAAGAGGTCGCTTGCCGGCCAATCCAATGACGATTCGAACGGAGTAACCATGGCTGAAGGAAGTCTGCCGCCGCAGAACCGGCGGATTGCACTGTACGCAGGAGGCGGCGGCTTCGGCGGCGCCCTGCTGGCAATCATCGTCGCACGCCTGCTGGAGGGTCCCTGCTGCTGCGCGCCGCAGCGGGCCGCCGATGCGCAGCCGCTGCCGGCCGTGCCGGAGACGATGCTCGCCGAAGCGCGCTGAGCGCGGCCGGCCGGCCCGCCGCTGGGCCGGCGTGAGGGAATTCGCCGCCGTGCGTCGCTTTGCCCCGTGGGAGAGCAACGATCGCGGGGAACGCCCATGTCCGACGACAAGGGCCGGCGGCTGTGCACGATCGACCACGCCGGCAAGCAGCTCGAGGCGCGGGACTGGAACGAACAGCGTTTCTGGCTGGAACTGGTGCGCCGGCGCCGGCTCGCTGCCGAGCGCGAGCGCGCGGCCGCCGTGCGGCGGGAACGGCGGCGCGCCGGCTGAGCGGGCGCAGCCGCGCAG
>ERZ869936.1700-NODE-1700-length-14956-cov-8.081001_pt1 | contig 14956 bp, 16 predicted proteins | sample MGYA00520876_ERZ869936 | MGnify/ENA primary metagenome ERZ869936 (study PRJEB32218, sample SAMN09650985) | biofilter metagenome | isolation source: enrty point of leading RO module | place: Saudi Arabia: Thuwal, RO plant located on Red Sea | collected 2016-02-17 ...
TGCGGGTGAGGCTTCCGTTTGATGGAACGCTGGCTTCAAGTATCAGAAGATGGCATCTCTTTTCCTTTGAGGGTGAAAAAATTGCAAACGATGTGCGAAAGGAAAGTTTAAGCTTTAATCGTTTGATTGATATTGGCTCAAAAATATCAGACAGAAAAAGGAGAGATTTACATAAACAGATTATTTCAAACTATAAAAATTTGATATTATAGGGTACATTACCTACGTTACTAATCTTATTAGTAGCATCCGTAACTGAGTTAGCTAATCTTTCAGATTTTAGTAAGTATTGGAACCATAATTTAGTACCATTATCACCATCGCCTGGGATAGGGAATATTCTAAGTTGGTTATTAATTAACTCAAATGAGAAATTAGCTCTTCTAATTTGATCACTCATTTCGATTTGTTGCATTCTAGCTAAATCAAAATTTAAGGGCATTAGTAAGAAGTTTACAGCAGGTGAGTAACCACCCCAACCAAAACTATCTACTAAGCCAATCATACCAGTTCCTGTACCACCAAATGGATCGTAAAATCTATCAATAGCAGGGGGAGCTTGATAAAATACTCTTCTAATTTCTACATCTGAACCTTCATATCCATTTTCTGTAGCCCAAGCATTTAAGTCATAATCTTGGATGGATCCAGTTAGTGTTACAGAGGCACTATAAAAACTTACATTACCACCTACTCCAGCTTCAGTACCATATTGTTCAGAATAACGAATAACATTTGCTAGGTTAGGGGTAACTAATTTATCGTTTAAAGTAGTTGTAGCATCTCCACCCTCTAGACTTAAATAATTTTCACGTACTTTATAAGCGTATAATTCGTTACCATAAATTGTAACAGCTTCTTCAAAAGCAGTATAGAAGTTGATATCCTGTAATTCAACGTTTTGAATAGGATATCCTAGTCTTTGAGCACAGAATTTTGCTACTTTATCTGCGTCTGCTTGAAATTGAGGGTCATTATCATAAAACCCAAAAGGAGTTTCTCCGGGGGCAAATGATGATGAGCCTGGCCAAATTGCAATATCTGCCATAATATTAAGCGTTTACAATTGTATATTCTACATCTACAGCACTGCCTGAAGCAAATGCTTTTACAGTATTAATGCCATCATTAAATGAATAACTAACTGCATTAAATACATCTGCATTACTAGCTGTAATGCTTGAATTAGCAAATACATATGAAGTATTTGCTGTTACATTTTGAGTAAATGATCCTTCTGACCCACTAAAAGTTAATGCGATTGAGTTTGTATCGTCTAAGTTAGATATTCTAACGTATTTTAAGCTAGAAGATACAAATTGTCCTGCACCTGGTAGAGTATTATCTATGTTAAATAGTTCAACTGAGGTGGTTAAAGGACAAGTAACTAATCTTCTGTCTACTTGTTTGACAGAAGGAATTGAGTACTCAACTTCATTAACAGAAGAAATACCTTTAATAGTTTGTTCTTCTTTAATAGTTACTTTAAATGTAGTAGGTGATACTATAGATGCCATTATTTATTTTGGTTATAAATATGGTAAAATTTTATTTACGTTTACCATTACCATTAGTAATACCTTTTTCTTCGGCCTCTTCGTAGATTTCAATTAAGTTATCTACAATTGGATCTCTATGATTTTGCATTAGGGTAACTCCTACCATATTTTTAATTTTACGGGCTGCTGTGTATAGGAATCTAAACCCAGAATCTCTTCTTTGTTTTAAATCTACCTGGTGGTCATCCCCACAAATAATCATTTTAGATCTTAAACCAATACGGGTTACAATCATTTCCATTTGCTCGTGTGTTACGTTTTGAGCTTCATCAACTATAATAACACTATCAAGGAAAGTTCTACCACGCATAAAAGATACAGGAACAATTTCGATTTTACCCTCTTCGATGAGCTTTTCAATTTTGACTTTGTCATATAATGCAAACATGTTTTGATAGATAGGTTGAACCCATGGGTCCATTTTTTCTCTAAGGTCACCTGGGAGAAAACCAATATCTTCTTTAGATACAGTAGGTCTAGTAATGATTACTTTACTTGCCTCTTTCATAAATAAGGCTTCAAGTGCGATTTGACATGCTAATAACGTTTTACCAGAACCTGCTTTACCCGCTAATAGGGTTAATGTGTTTTCTAAAATTTTTGCTTTTGCTTCTTTTTGTTCTTCGTTTAAAGAAATTTTAAATTTAATTGGATTTTTTGGTTTTCTTTTTTGACGAAAGACCTCGTCATTATGATGGTTTGATGCCATGAATAAAACGTTTTTTGTTCGGATATAAATACAAAAAAGAGCCCCGCTTTCGCGGGGCTCAATTAAGTATCTAACTTAACTCTCTATTATAGAGTGTTTAGACCGTTAACGTAAATTCTACCGTAGAATTCTGGTCTTAGCATTTTCTTAGCGTAACGCGTTAATAGACCTTTTCTTGGTGTGAACGTATCTGGATCGTATACTAAAGGAGTCATGATTAGAGGAATGTATGGAGCGAATACAGCACCTGCCTCTAAGAACTGAGAACCTCTAAAGCCCATTAAGATAGTGTTTTCTTTCATGTATGGGTTTTTGTATACAGTGTATCTCGAGTTCATTTGACCTGCTTTCTGTACACCAAATGCGTAAGAAGCTTTAGATACATCACCGTCAGAGTTACTAGCGAATCCTGGGATAGACTCGATGATAGTAGCTACAGTTGGAGAACATACTAAGAAGTTTGCACCACCTCTTAAAGTTCTTTGGTGAATCTTGTTGCTTAGTTTTTGCATTTTAGTACCTAAAGTTTGGAACCACTGACCTTGAGTGTTGTAGAAGTCTGAAGATGCAGCTTCGAATGCAGTCTCACCAGCGTTGATTACTTGGTTGTTTTTAGCAGACCAGAACTCATCACCAGCAGCAGCATCTCTGATTAACATATCTAAGATCTCTAAGTCGATTTCTAAAGAAATGTACTCAGATAACATGTTAGTTACCTCAGCTTCAGCATCTACAGATTGGTAAGCGTTTAGATCCTGAGCGAATTCTGGAGTCCAAACTGCTTTTAATTTCTTAGTCTTAGCTACGATAGCTTCTGACTTCATCTGGATGTTGATTTCTGGGATAGAGATATCAGTAGTTGAAGAATCCCAATCGTTGTCAGTAGCGTAATCGTTACCATCTTCGAAATCACCTCTTTCTACAGCTGAAGTTTCTTTAGAGTAAGCAGCTGAGAATGCAGATAATGTTGGGATTTCAGCAGTTGAAGCTGATACGTAGAATACTACGTTTGAACCTACTACCTCGTGTAATGCGTTAAGGTTTCTAGCAGCTGAAACTGAACCAGAAGTAATAACGAATGATCTTACTGCTAATGCATCCATTGCAGTTAAGTCTGAAGAAGCAACAGTTAATTTCTTGATTTCACCAGCAACAACTGAAGCTGATAAAGCTGAATCAAAGTTTACTTCTGCAAATGAAGCTGAAGCAGCAGTAGCTGTTACAGTTTCTACGTGAGTGTTAGTAGAGTAAGAGTATCTACCTGCACCGTAAAGACCACCTTCTGCAGCGTTACCGAAGTTAGCTGAAGAATCACCGTATAGTGAATCACCTGAAGCGAATGGAGCTTTAGTATCACCGTACTGGAAGTCTAAGTAGAATACTAGACCTGAAGGTAAGTTCATTGGTTGTACAGATACGAATTCTTGAGCAGCGATTTGACCGAATACTTTACGTACTAATGGTAAAGCAACACCAGCCCACTGAGCACCAGTACCTGAGAAGTTGTTTGTGTCCGAGATAGCCGCACCAGCAGTGTTAGAAGCTTCAACTACTAACTGCTTAGCTTGGTTCTCTAATAGCATTGACATGTTGTTAGAAGCTTGTCCTTCCATGCCTTCTAAAAGACCTGTAGCTTCCCACTTGCCAGCTAATCTAGCAGCGTCAGACTGTAAGCTCTTCCATGAGCCAGCTGCGCTTTCTAAAAGTGTGTTTAATTGTGACATTTTAAAAATTACAATTTAAAGTTATTATTATTTAATTCCGGCAAGTTTTTGCCATCTTGCAACCTGTGGATTTACTTCCACGATTGGAGCTTTTCTTGTTGGAGCAACACCAGCAGCTCTTGAAGCTGATCCTAAGTTTTCTTTAACTACAGTTTTAGTTTCTTTAACTTCTTCTGTTAGTGTTTCGAATACTAGTTTTACTTCGCTTACTGTTGTAGCTTTATCAAAAGCTTCTAATACCTTAACCTTTTGAGCTTCTTTTAAGTTTTTAGCTCTAAAGATTTTGTTTGAATAAAGAAGTTTGGCATTTAGAAGATTAACTTCGTGAAGTTCAGCTCTTAAAGAGTTGATTTCTTCCATCATTTCTTCCATATCATCTTTTTCTTCAAGATTTTGACTAGCAGCAGTTGCACCCGAAGAGATTTTTTCTAGGAAATCCATTACTTTTTTAGCTTTTGGTCCTAATTTACCGTCTTCATGGGCTTGCTGTAGCAATGCTAATGCATAAGAACCACCGAGAATAGAAGCCATACCAGCAGCGATTGCCATTGCAGATACAGGTTCTTCATTTAGTGTTTCTTCGTCCATTTCTTCTTTTTCACCTTCCATGATTTCTTCTGCTTCATCTTCGATTTCGATTTCATCGTCACCTTCAACTTCTTCGTCTTCGGCTTCAAATTCATCTCCAGCTTCTAATTCACCAGCTTCAACCATGTCAGCAATTACATCTTCGATAAAAGATTTTAGATCTTCTTCAGACATTTCTTCAAGGTCGATTTCTTCGTCTTCGTCTTCGCCTTCCATTTCTTCTTCAGCGTCAACTTCTTCGTCTTCTTCTTCCTTAATTTCTTCAGCTTCATCCATGTCCTCAGCTTCAGTCATTTCTTCCTTAGCTTCGTCCATTTCTTCTGCTTCAGTCATGTCTTCTTTGTCTTCACCTTCTTCGAGTTCAGCTAAAATTTCATCAAGGTCTAATTCTTCGTCCATTTCTTCAGCTTCAGTAGTAATGGTTTCATCCATTTCTTCTTTAGCTTCTGTTACTTCTTCTTCCTTAGCCTCTTCAATTTGAGCTTCGTCCATTTTCTCGTCGTAGCCTTCGTCCATATCTTCTTTTTCCATTTCTTCCAGTTTAGCTGAAAGCATAGAGCGAAGTTGTGGGGCAAAAGCTTCTTCAAGAGCTACTTTAGCATTTGCGATTGCAGTTTCCTTAATGGTTTTTGCATCAGCAATTGCTTCTTTAAGCAAATCTCTGTTTGACATAATACCACAAAATTGTTTTGAGGAGTACGGTTATTAGGAACCGTAATAAGAATTAATATAAATGAGACGCCATATAAGAGGATGGCGTATTACAGCGATACATATATAGGGAGATATAAAAAACGCCCTCCTTTCGGAAAGCGTTTTTTAGGGTAGCGCCTCATACAGAGGTATTAGTCTAAATAACAAGTGCAAGTATTAGCACATAAGATTTCTCTTACAATGTTATTTACTTCTTTATAAGAATCAATTTGTTGTACTTTACCTTCGGTTAAGTGCATGTATGAACCTGGGTTAGATGGTGTTGAAACAAAATCCCAACATAGTAATTCGAAGTCATCTTGTACTTCTAACACACCATTTTTTTCTTCAAGTGAACCCATACCACGAGAAGATACACCTACCATAATATTATTATCAATAAGTGATTTTAAGATATTACCACTTGGGGTAGGTAAGATTTCAATTTTACCCATTACCTTATCTCCGTCCCACCACATATCTTTAATGTTGTGTGAAACGTTTTTAAGGTTAATTACTGAAGATTCTGGGTGGTCTAATTCACCTAATGCTCTGTTTTCTTTAACAGATTGCATGTATTTGTCAATTTCCCTTTGCCATAACTCTTTTGAGTAGTAACGACCATTACCATTTTTTACTTCAGCAGTAGCTAAAATACCTTCAACCATAGGGTTTCCTCTATCGGACATTTTACCTTCCGATAGCATTAAACCTTTAGGCTTAAATAGTTGAGTTTCTACTAGTACCTTTTTCATCTTAATCTTCGATTTCTTCAGATACTTCTACTTCGTCAACAATTTCTTGTTTAACGTACTTCATACCACACATTTTTTCGTACATCTTGTCCATCTTAGCTCTACGTTTTTCTAGAAGCTTGATTTCCTTTTGCATGGCTTTGATTTTCTTTTTATCAGCTAATTCTGCTAAATCGTCATCTTCGTTTACCATTTCTACTCTTTGTGTTTTAGAAGCGATTAATTCATCTAAAGCATCCATTTGAGCTTCCATAGTAACAGCTTTACCTTGTTTCTCGATTTCAGCTAATTTAGAATCTACAGATTCTTTTTTAACTTTTTTCTTTTTAGCTTTTTTCTTTTCGATTTCTTCACCTGCTTCTTTACCTTTCTCGTATTCTTCAGCTCCATACCCTTCGATAAGAGATTCTGAGATTAGGTCCATAAGCTTAGTTGAGCCTTCCTTAACTACTTCCATACCTGAATCAGCATATTTACCTTTTACTTCTTCGGTAGCACCTAAAGATGGAGCTTCATCTGTGTAACCAATACCTTTAACACCAAATGCAGCGTTTTTAACGTAGTAGCTTCTATCTTTAGCTAAGTTTTTAGCAACGATTTCTTTTAACTCATCAACTGTTTTATCCTCGTTTTTAGGATCTTTCATTTCAGCGTAGTATCCTCTTAAGAATTGCTCACCAAATAGATTGTCAATGTTTTTAGTATCAGTGTAATCGAATGCTTCTTCTTGTACTTCTTCTACTTCTTTAGAAGTTTTCTTTTCTTCTACTTTAGCTTCTTCAGCTAAGAAGTTTTTGAAAGCTGTCTCGTAAGAAGTTTCAGTTGAAGTAATAGGGGTAACAGGTTGGAAACCAACGAAGTTTTCTGAGATAATTTGTTTTTGTTTTAGTACTTTAACCGCTTCGTCTTTAGTAGCATGGTTAGTTACTAATTCAGGGAATAATCTTCTAGCAGACTTTAAGAACACGTCAGCGTGGCCTTTACCTTCCTTTAATAAGTTGTATTGTTCTTGTAGTGTTTTCATGATAATAAATATGTTATATCTTATTATTCTTCGTCTTGAGCAAACATTTTAATCATATCATCAATGTAGTCAATTGCTAAATCCGTTGAATACACTACAGAGTATGACGTTGGGTTTTCTTTATAAAATTGTTCTGTTTCAATTCTAGCATCATCTACTAATGCTTTAAATTGAGCTAGTTTATCTGATATATCGTCAAAAGCACGAAGGCGTTCCTGTTGGAACGCTTTGTTACTAGGTTTATCTTGTTCTTTTAACTTAAATCGATACATTATTTTTCAAATAATTGTTTTACTTCTATGCCTTTAGCTTTTTTACGTAATTCTTTTTTATTAACTGGTTTGTAACCTAGTTTATAATAGTAATTAACTGGTTTTTTACCAAAAGCATATTTTGAATCATATGAGCCAGCAGCACCTGAGGTTGATACCTCATCTACTCCTTTCATTCTAGCATATTCTTCAGGGTAATTATTTCTAAGATAAGTTCTTAGTTGATTTCTTAGTTTACGAACGTCGTTATAGTAATCTTTAAAGAATTGATCTTTTGTTTTTAAAGCAACAGCTTTAGCATCATCTAATAATTCAGATACTTCTTTATATAATTCACTAAAGTTAGCTGTATATTCTACAGACCAAGTCATTTGCCCAGTTTCTGGGTCAACATTAGTTAAGTCGGTTCTAAATCCTTTCTCAGCCATTTGCTTTTTTAACTTCTTCAATTAAAGAAACGTATTGCATTAAATTAATAATGTCATCGCTCTTAACTGTAGCTTTTTTATCTAATTCAACTAATAATGAAATAACCTCATTTAACTTAATTTTAGTTACCTCATTTGAAACAGCTGAATTTAGCTCAGTTAAAGATGCTTTAAATTCGTTAATTTTAGTATTATAGAAGTTTTTAAGCGTAGCTGCTGAATCAACTGAGTTGATAAACTCTTTAAGAATTTGTTTTTGATCAGGGTGTAAGTTAGTGTACTTACCATTGAATTTTTCTAATAGAACTTTATAAGTTAAAATTCTAGTATCTTTATCATACCCTTTAAATTCTTCGATTATGTTTTCTTTTACCTTAGTTTCAGAAATTTGTTCAGCACATAAATGCTCTAAAAGAGTTACTTTATTAGAAACAATTTGAGATGGATTAGTAATCTCTTTAGAATTTTCAATTTCAACTAATGTATAGAAAGCAGCGTATGCTTTATAATGAGGAATCTTATGTGAAAAGAACGCCTGAGTATCGTAGTGTTCTTTAATTTCTTTGATTAAGTTGTATTTTTCTCTTTTAAGAGAAGAACGATTTAGTTTTCTAGCTGATTCTAATAGTGTTTGTACTAATAGATTTGCCCTAGATTCTACTAAATGAGTATTTTTTGTTAGGGCCTCATATAATCTAAGCTCTCTGCTTAGTTCACCCTTACTAAAATATTTTTTAATAATATTTAAGGCCGATGACTCAGTCGAGTTCAAGGTATCAGCGGTTACTTGACGAACAAGTAACTCAAAAAGGATACCAGTATTTTTAAACTTTGAATGTTTAATTTCCATTCTCAAATTGTTTATTATAAATATATAGGGATATTTTATTCTTTAATTTTTGATTCGTCTAGTAGTGATTCTTTGCGTTTATCCGCTGTGTACACTAAATCTTTCCCTAATGATTCTATAAGTTGTTTATTTTTTGCGTATACCGTTTGAGCATTCTCCATAGCTAAGCTATTGTTGCGGGCAGGATCATTGTAATCGTCTTTCATACCAGCAGCTCCTAATCTATCTTTTCCGAAATTATCGTCTTGAGTGTTACGTTTTGTAGCTTTTTCTTGTGGTCTACCTAAAGGTGATTTTTCATCGTATCCATCTGGTACATTACCTGGATCCGAGAACATTCTACCTTGACCATATAATGAAGCTAAATCGTGTGGTGTACCGTAAGATTTACCTGTCTCTAATGGGTCGTTACCTTCAGACTCAATTTGAGCTCTTCTAAACTTACGTTTTTGGTCCTGGATGATTAGATCTCTGTATTCATCATATTCGTCTTCGCTTAAGTGGAAGATATGATCATAAACCCAATCAGTAGGTAACAAATTACTTTCCATAATAGAATTAGCTAATGTTACTTTTTCAGTTAACAATGCAATTCTCTCTTGATCGTAAATAATAGAAGGAGTAGTTAAACTTAGTTCAAAGTTTACTAATTGATCGTCTTTAAATCCTTGAGCGTATAAGTGAACTAAAGCAATTTTATATAGTTCAGATACCACAATACGCTGAATTCTTTCAACTGTACGAGCAAATCTAACATCTTGAGCAGCTAATGTAGCCTTACCATCTGTGTTCTCATCGTAACCCATAAATGCTTTAGGGACTTTAAGAGCAGCAAATAGTTTATCTCTTAAGTATTCTACATCTTGAATACCATCATATTGTAGACCTGGTGTAGTATCAATTTTAGTAGCGCTATCATTACCTCTAACTGGAATGTAGAAGTCTTCAAGCATATTTTGTACGTTATATTTTAAGTTGTACTCACCTGTTTTCTCATCCATGTGTGGGGTACGCTTCATTGTAGAAATAGTTTTCTGCATGAAGTTTTCTACTTCTTGTGGTGGGATACCACCTACATTCATATAGAAGATACGTTTTTCAGGTGCACGTACAATTCTATGGATTAACATAGCATCCTCCATTAACGTATATTGCTTAAATAGCTTACGACCTGGTTCTAGGTAAGAACGACCATAAGGTAAATAGTTTAGATCCGATAATAATCTAAAGTGAGCAATCTCGTAGTTATCAAACTCAACTTGGTTTTGATTTTGTTGGTTTGGAGAATAGTAGTAACCTGAACTACCACCGAAATAACCTTCAGGGTTATAAGTAAATACTACTTTAGTTGGATGTTCAGGATCAAAGTTTTCTTTTCTTTCAATATGGTAAGCAGAATAAGGAATCACATTATAAACACCAAATTTTTCTGAGATTTCTAGTTTTAGGAAGAAATCACCATACTTACACATTTGTCTAACCCACGACCATAAGTTAAACTCAATGTTTAATACATCGTAGAATAGGTTATATAGGATTTTTTGTACATCATCATCCGAAGAACGAATAGATAATACCTCACCCATATCATTTTTTAATGTAGACTCATCAGCAATAATATCTAGAACAGAAGCACAAATGGCATCTGTATCCATTCCATCATAATCTGAGTATAATTGGGTTCTTAAGTACTGATAGTTTAGGTTAAAGTTAGCTCCGTATAATGAAGTTGAAGCCGGGTTTTGATAGATACCTTTAAATCTATTCATTAGCGAGTTTGTTTCATACTCGCCAGAGGTTTGAATTCTATCAGCATCAATTACTTTTAATTGATTGCCCCCTTGATTTCTAATGACTACGTCAGTAGAAAATAATCTTTGTAATCTTGAAAAGAGTGAAGTATCTGCCATCGTATCTACTTATATCGTATAAATATGTTAAAGGAGCCAACTAATATCCTCTTGCTTACCACCACCTATATCTTGACGGTATGGATTTTGCACTTGAGAACTATTCATATTGTATACTCCTTGGTAACTTGTTTTTCTTGATGTAATATTATTTAAAGCTGCTTTAGTTAAATCAAGTCCTTGTTGTCTAAACTTAAATGCTGTATCACGCATAAACATAGCAATAGAGAATGACATAACCAAATCGTCATTGTAGCCTTGTTGAGCTTCTGCTCTACCATTTTTCCAAATAAAAACTTTCATTTCACTTACTAATCTACTGGATTGTATTGTAACTCCTCTATCACTAATGTATTCTTGGAACTTACCAATTGTCATAGGTCTAGTTCTTGAAGACATAGTAAAACCAGGAGTCATTTTACTAGTATCCATATATTGGTCAAAATACGAATCAGCTGTTATATTTCCACTTTTAGGTGAGTAATAGAGGTTAGGATAGTTATTATCTATTAATACTTGTAAAGTAGCCCAACCAATATTGGCATTCTCTACTACCATTAAAGCATTATTATACTCAACCCCAATTCTAAAAAGTAGTTGACCATATTCTTTAGTACCAATTTGACCTTTATATTCTGCTACCTGAACGTTAGCTTCAACATCAATAATATGAAATGCAGAATAATCTTTACCATCACCACGAGCAACATCGGCTACAACCATATAATTTCTAGAGTAATCAGCTGGTTCCCAGATCCATAGGTTTTGGTCTACACCTCTTCTCTCTAATGGTTCTTTAACATAGGTTTGCTCGTAAAAATCTATATATTCAGGATAAAAGACAATATCACCAGAGGTACTAAAATCACAGTCACACTCTTGAGCTGCCATACGAGGATCACCTAGTAATTCATCCTGTCTATCTCTCCATGCTTGATCACGTTCTGGGTGTACAAACCAAGGTAATTTAATAGGTAAAAAGTCATTTGTACCTTCTTCTGCTCTAACCCATGTTTGGTGAAACCAATTACCAGTACCATAAGGAGTAGATAAAGCAATACACCCACCACCAGTAGCAAGTGTTTGTTGAGCTGAAGCCCAGATCTCACCAATTTGATCAATAAATGCTGCCTCATCAATTAGTAGCAAAGAAACGGCTTCGGATCTACCAGCATCTGAACTCGCGGATGTTGCTTTAATTTGGGATCCATTATGTAATCGAAGTGTTAATTTGTTATCTTCAACTGCATCAATTTTAAGCCAGGAAGGTAAATTATGATACATAAATTTAACCTTCGTTACCATATTCTTAGCTGTATCTTGTTTCGTAGCAATACAAAGAATATTTTTATCTTTGTGGAACAACATCAACCACAGTGAGTACCCCGCTGACAAAGTTGAAATGCCTAACTGACGAGATTTTAAAATAATTGAATATGGGTTTTCTTGTACTAGTCTAAGTACTTTTTCCTGAAACGGGTATAAATGGAACTGTATTCTACCCCTTTGTGGGTGCTGGATAAAGCAGTATTTTTTCATAAAGTGTACTGGGTCTTGAGCACACTTTAAATACTCTTGTCTTATTACCTTTTTTAAGTCGGCCATTATTTACCTATTTTCCAGTACATACGGACTGTATAAACAGGTTGCCATTGTGGATTTAAACCTACTCCAAAACCGTATGCTTGTCTTTTTTTATTAACGTATAATAATTCAGCGTTAATATTTTGTACTGCTTGATTAGTTGCTCCTACCGAAACACCCCCATAAAACTCCCGTTTGTAGAGGTAAACAGTATTAGTAATTGTAGTTGTTGGGATGAATATGTCGGATTGAACATCTCTGAATGAAATTAAGTTTCTAGTAATTGTATCATTTACAATAATAGAACCTAATGTATCTAACTGAATAGTATCAGTATAGAAATATTTTGCATAATAATCTTTTAATACAGCTGTTGTATCAATAGGAGCAGAGAATGTATCAATATTAACTACTACTTTTTCTACTACTTTAGGAACGTATTCTGTTTTTTCTACCTTAACAGTGTCCCATTTAGTTACCACTTCTGTAATAACCTTTGGTTCTACTGGAGGTGTAGAAGAGCAGCCTCGTTGTAAAAACAATAAAACTGCTAATACTACAACCAGTAAAGTTTGTATATTTTTAAAGTAATTTCTCAAGTTTTTTCTTTTCGGCTGTCATTGCTTTCAGCTCATCCTTGATTTTTTCTTTAGCATCACCTTCAGCTGCTTTATAGTCTTTAGCTTTAGCTTTCATTTTTTTAGTTAGTTGAGCTAACTCTTCTTTTGCTTTAGCTAATGATTTAGTTTTTTCTAATTCAGCCTTTGTTGGTTCAGCATCTTCATCTTCATTTAACTCCTTAGATAGTTCAGCTGTTTTTTCAAGTTCCTTATTTAGGTCTTGTTGTAGCTTTACATCCTCAGGAGTTGCCTCTGAAAGTAATTCAACGATTGTTTCTTTGATATAATCCGTAAGTTCTGAACGTCTCATTATAATGTTGTTTTATTATAAATATCACAAAGAAAGCGCCTCTAGCATTTGTTTAATGCGTTCTTCCGTACTGCCACTTAATATCCCGTAATTTTTAATGTAATATTTATTATTACTAATAATATTATTAATTACAAAATCAATTAAGTCTCTATATTCAGCATCTGTTTCTCTAATACCATTATCCTCAATTTCTACCCCTTCAGGAGAGACATAAAAAATATAATCGTATTCTTTAATAAAACGTTTAGCATACTGGATGAATTCTTCCTTATCTATATAGTTCATAGATTTAGAAGCTCTAGCAAAGGCCATAACATCAATTACAGTTCTATCTGTAATAATATTTTCAACCATTAATTCACTAGTACGCTCAGCTAAAAATACAGTTTGACCCTTTAATGTTGAATCTGTATTTAATGGAATACCTTGAGCCATTAACTCTTTAGAACGCTCTGTTCTAAACATATAATCCTTAAATTCAGGACGTTCTTTTAAAGCATTGACAAGTGTGGTTTTACCCACACTCATCGTACCACATAATCCTATTTTCATATTAGTTTCTGTAATCTGAAAGTAAATGTTTCATTGAAGTGTTTTTGTACCAAGGTAACCCTTCACGCTCTTGCATAATAGTATTATAAGTTTCTTCATCATACTTAATACCATTTAGATAGTATGATTTAAACATTTCACTATCTGAAGCATAAGGTTCGATTGCTGGTCCATCCCATCTGTGGAATTTCCAGTGTTCTTCACCTTGCATTCTAATTAGATGAATAATTGCTCCTCGTGAGTTAATCTCTTTGTACTCGTATAACTTTTCTCTCTTTGCCATAACTTTTAATTTATTAAATATACGAAAATTAGTAATGTTCTACAAATTCAGGATATTCTTCCGGAAAATGATCTTCTAAAATAGAATCCACAACGTAGATCCCTTGTGCTCCTGATACTGTAATACCACGAGCTGATAATGCATCTCCTACAAAGTGAACATTATCGTAATCGATTAATGATAGATCACTGTAGTTTACTAATGGTTCTGGTGATAGATACTTGACTTCAGGAATGTAAATACCCCAATCATCTTCAAGTGTTGGGAATACTTTTTTCATATCATCAATAAAATCAACAATATATTCAAAATAACCACCAAATGCTTCTGCTACCTCTTGTAGCTCTAACCAGCTAATTTGAGTTGCACTTACGTCTTCACCCTCAGATGTTGTTGAAGGTTTACGTGAAGGGCTGTAATATAAGCCAGTAGCATCTTTTTGAATTTTCTCTACCAATTCTCTTGACCATTTGAATGGCTCATCAATACCTCTAATTTCCATTAGGATACCAAAATTGGTCATATCGTTTCTGTACTGCTCGTCTTTTTTAGCGTGTCCGTTGTACGAATGATTTCCATACGTTTCTTCAACGGCAACATAAGCTGCGTTGTTGTTTGTACAGAAACTACGTAACGAGACTCCTTTGTCTTCGAATTTACGATATAGCTTAAAATCATAACTAATATCAATTAGTTTCTGGAAGTGTTTTTGTGGTGCCTCAAATCGCACCCCAATTTGTACTGGTTTAGGTTCAGTAGGTAATTTGTAATCTGTTGCTAGTTGTTTACCAAAGTCAATACCTGATTTACCAACTGCAAACATTAGGCGGTCATATTCAAATGTATGATCTAGATCTGATTCTAGTACGTTTACAGTACCTGTACAGTTTTCAAAATCAATGTGAGTTACTTTAGCTTCCCATTCGAATTTAACACCTTTAGATACTAGATAATCGTACCAATTTTTACCAATCTCATGTAGATAATCTGTACCAACGTGCCATACAGGGAACAAACGTAAACCAAAATATGGTTTAATAAAATCTGGTTCTGCAACTGGATTTGAACATTGTACTTCTTCTGGTTTAGGGT
>ERZ869936.1701-NODE-1701-length-14955-cov-6.945906_pt1 | contig 14955 bp, 10 predicted proteins | sample MGYA00520876_ERZ869936 | MGnify/ENA primary metagenome ERZ869936 (study PRJEB32218, sample SAMN09650985) | biofilter metagenome | isolation source: enrty point of leading RO module | place: Saudi Arabia: Thuwal, RO plant located on Red Sea | collected 2016-02-17 ...
GACGAGGTGTTCCCTGTGACAGTGGAGGGAGGCGAGAGCGGCTTCGGCGGCTGCACAGCCGCGGAAGTGGGCGAGGGGATCGCGCGCGCTGACACGAAACTGCCGGCCGGCGCGGTGCGCGGCAGCGAGCGCGACCTGCTGATCGAGGTCGACGGTGAACTGGAAACGGTCGAGCGCGTCCGCAACATCCCGCTTAAGCGGGCGGGAGGCGCACTCGCGACGGTCGGCAGCGTGGCCGAGGTCCGCAAGGACTGGCGCGATCCGCCGGCCGACATCGCCCGCGCCGACGGCCGGCGCAGCGTGCTGGTCGCGGCGCAGACCCGCCGCGACGTGCGCGTCGACACCTGGGCGGCGGCCGCGCGCGACGCAGTCGCCGCGTTCGCCGCGGACAGCGCGGGAGGCATCGACGTCGACGTCGTGTTCGACCAGAGTACCTACACCGAGGACCGGCTCGCGACGCTGTCCGGCAACCTGCTGGCCGGCGCCGCGCTGGTGGCGCTGATCGTGTTCGTCGGCATGGGCTGGCGGGCGGCGCTGATCGTCGGTGCCGCGCTGCCGCTGTCCGCACTAGCGACGGTGTTCGGCCTGTCGCTCGCCGGGCAGCAGATACACCAGATGACGATCTTCGGCATGATCATCGCGATCGGCCTGCTGATCGACAACGCGATCGTCATGACCGACGAGGTCAAGAAAAAGCTCGACGCGGGCGAGGAGCGCGCGGACGCGGTGCGGCACGCGCTCGGCCACCTGTTCGTGCCGCTGCTCGCGGCGACGCTGACCACGGTGCTTGGCTTCATGCCGGTGTTCCTGCTGCCGGGGGCGATGGGCGATTTCGTCGGGCCGATCGCGATCTCCGTCGTGCTGGCGCTGGTGGCATCGTTCTTCATCGCCGTCAGTATCATCCCGGCGCTGGCCGGCCTGTTCCTGCGCCGGCGGACCGGCGACGCGCGTCAGGGCTGGTGGGTCGACGGCTACGCGAGCGAGGCGCTGACCCGTCGCTACCGGGAATTCCTCGCCTTCGCGATCGCGCGACCGCTCGCCACCGCTGGCCTCGCGCTGGTGCTGCCGGTCGCGGGCTTCCTGTTGTCGGGGACGCTTGGCCAGCAGTTTTTCCCGCCCGCCGACCGCGACCAGTTCGAGGGCGAGCTGTGGCTGCCCGCCGACGCGTCGCTCGCGCAAACGAACGAACTCGCGCGCCGCGTCGAGACGCGGCTCGGCACCGAGCCCGGCGTCGAGGCCGTGCACTGGCGCATCGGCGGCAGCTACCCGACGATCTACTACAACCGCATCATGAAGGTCGAAGGCAACGGCGCCTACGCGCACGCCATGGTCTACACCGACGGCGTGCAGAGCGCGAAGCGGCTGACCGGCGTGCTGCCGCGCGAACTGGCCGACGCGTTTCCCGAAGCCCGCGTCGTCGTGGCACCCTTCGCGCAGGGCCCGCCCGTGGATGCGCCGGTCGGCTTTCGCATCGAGGGACCGGCCGTCTCCGTGCTGAAAGAACGCGGCGAGGAGCTGCGTCGAATCATGCACACGGTGCCCGGGATCGTGCAGACGCGCGCCAGCGTGGCCGGCGGGCAGGCGACGCTCGAGTTCGTGCCGGACGAATTGGCCGCGGCAGAGGCCGGCCTTACGCTGACGCAGATCGCCGCGCAGATGCAGGCAGGCACCGAGGGCCGTGCCGGTGGCTCGGTGCTCGAAGACCTGGAAGAACTCCCGGTGCGCGTGCGCATCGCGCCCGGCGACAGGGATTCTGCCAGCGCGATCGCGTCGTTGCCGTTCGTGGCGGCGGGCGGCAGCAGTCAATACGTGCCGGCGAGCGGGCTCGGCGAGGTCGAACTGCGGCCGGCGACCGGCAGTATCGCGCGGCGCAACGGCGTCCGTTCGAACGACGTGCTGGGCTACATCACGCGCGACGCGCTGCCGATCGACGTGACCAACGCGATCCTGGCGCGCGTCGAAGCAGAAGGCTTCACGGTGCCGGCAGGCTATCGCTTCGCCGTCGCCGGCGACAGCGCGGAGCAATCCGAGGCACTCGGCAGCCTGACGACGTATCTCCCGGTCCTGCTGCTGCTGATGGTGGCGACGATCGTGTTGTCGTTCCGCAGCCTGCGCCTCGCCGCCTTGATCGCGACGGTCGCCATCCTGTCGGTCGGACTCGGCATGTTGTCGCTGTGGCTTGGCGGCTATGCGCGCGGATTCAACGCGATCATCGGCTCGGTCGGCCTGGTCGGCGTTGCGATCAACGGCACGATCGTCGTGCTGGCGGCGATCCGTGCCAATGCCCGCGCCGCGGCCGGCGACGCCGACGAGATCGTCGCCGAGACCATCGGTGCCACGCGCCACATCGTATCGACGACGCTGACGACGGTCGGGGGCTTCGTGCCCCTGTTGGCATTCACGGGCGGCGACTTCTGGCCGCCGCTCGCGGTCGTCATGGCGGGTGGCGTCGCTTTCTCGATAACGCTGTCGCTCGTGTTCACGCCTGCCGTTTACCGCTTGCTGCACGGCCGGCGGTCGGCGGCCCCGGCGCCGGACCGGGCCGGCGTCGCTGCGGTGACACCGTGATGGCGCGCCGCGCTGACCGGTCGGTCGCGCTGGCCGCGCTGCTGCTGACGGGCGGCTGCGCCGTCGGCCCCGACTACGCGCCGCCCGCCAGCGACGTGGAGCCGGGCTGGCTGGAACCCGGGCCCGGCCTTGTGGCCACGGCGGCGCCGGACGGCTGGTGGGAGGCGCTGCGCGGCGCGATGGACCGTGCGCCGGACATTCGCGCGGCCACGGCACGTATCGAGCAGGCACGCGCGGCACGCGGCGTGGCGCGCTCGGTATTCTGGCCGCAGGTCGCGGCCGGCGCAGCGTGGACGGACGTCGAGCAGAGCCTCGAGTCGCCGGCGGGTGCCGGCTCGCTGATCCGCGCCGGCTTCGTGCCGCGCGACGTGGACTTCTACAGCGCCGGCCTCGACGCGAGCTGGGAGCCGGACCTGTTCGGTGCCGTGCGGCGCCGGGCCGAAGCGGCCACGGCGGAACTGGGCGCAAGCCTCGCGGCGCGCGAGGGCGTGCGCCTCGGCGTGCTTGCCGAGACCGCCTCGGCGTGGTTCGAACGGCAGGGCGCGCTGCAGCGGCTCGCCATCGCCGAGCGCAATATCGCCGCGCAGCAGCGAACCCTCGAACTGACACGGCGGCTGGTCGGGTCGGGGCTCGGCCGCCGCATCGACCTGCTGCGGGCCGAGGCGCAGCTCGATGCGACCCGCGCCGGCGTGCCGCTATTGCGCGCGGCCGCGCGCGCCGCGCACTACCGCCTGCGCGTGCTGGCTGGAGAGCTGCCCGATACTGCGCCGCTCGACGCCGCGCCGGCGCTACTGCCGCTCGTGCCGGACGTGCTCGCCGTCGGTACGCGCGCCGACCTGCTGCGCCGCCGCCCGGACCTGCAGGTCGCCGAGCGGCAGCTCGCCGCGGCCACCGCGGGCATCGGCGTCGCCCGGGCCGATTTTTTTCCCCGTCTCGTGATCTCGGCTAGCTACGGCTTCGAAGCCGCGGAGGCCGGCGATCTCGGCAGCAGCGCCGCGCGCAACACGGCGATCGTGCCGTTCGTCAGCTGGCCGCTCATGCAGGGCGGCCGCCTGCGGGCCGCGCTCGAGGGCGCGGACGCACGCGCGCTCGAGGCGGCGCTGCGCTACGAGCAGGCCGTGCTCGAGGCCATCGCGGATGCCGAGACGGCCCTGTCGGCCTACGTCGAGGAACGGCAGAGCTTCGAGTCTCTAAACGCGGCGGCGACGGCGAGTCGCGAAGCCGCTGTCATCGCCGGCCGGCTCTACGAGCAGGGACTCGCGGATTTCCTGACCGTGCTCGACGCGGACCGGCGCAGCCTCGAGGCCGAGGACCGGGCGGCGCAGAGCCATACCCGCCTGCTGCTGAACCTCGTGCGCGTCTACAAGGCCCTGGGCGGCGGTTGGGAACTTCCGCCGGCCTGCGCGGACTCAGCCGAGAATTGCGCGGCGGCCGGCCTCGCTCGCGCCGACGAGCAGCCCGGCGACCAGCAGCGCGGCGTACAGCAGGCTGCCGCTCACGCTGGCCCCGTGCAGCCGACCGCGGGTCCGCCGGTCGTGCAGCGCTAGCGACCCGAGCAGCAGCCCGGTGCCGCCGACCAGGAACGGCAGCTCCGTCAGCCCGGCGAGCGCCGGGAAGCGGCCGAAGCGCGCGAGCGCCGGACCGACGATGCTGATCGATGCCAGCAGCATCAGGCGCATGTGCCAGTCCGGCTGCCGGCGCCGAACGATGGCCCAGCCCAGCAGGAGCCAGAACGCGGCCAGCATGCCGATATTGCCCCAGGCGACGAGCGGAACCCGGTCCAGCGTCGCGTGGCCCGGGCCGTTGAGCGCCTGCAGGCGCGGCGCGTAGCAGAGTGCCGCCAGCAGCCCCGCCGGCACGACGGCCAGGCCGAGAAGGATGCCGATGGCACCGCATAGCGCGTGCCAGCGAAAGCTGCCGATCGCGATTAGCAGGCCCTGGCCCAGGTACAGCAGGAACCACGCGGTCAGGATGGCCGCGTGCAGGTGCAGCGTCCACGGCAGTGCGGGTTGACCGAATGCCGCGCGCAGTGGCCAGGTCGGGGCGAAGCCGACCAGCACGGTCAGCAGCAGCACGGCGGCGACCGCGGGAAAATAGCGCCGGTCGGCGGCGAGCAGCATCGTGCGGGCTCCGGGGTGCGGGCAGCTGATTGTGCGGCAAGCGCCCGGCCGAATCCGGCGTCAGCTGTATCCGTTTGTATGCGTTCGCGGTTCAGTCCGTGAGAAAGCCGGCGAGCCAGGCCGGGTACGATGACGAGGCGCGCGCCGGCAGTTCGGCGCGGAAGCCCCCGGCGAGCAGGTGCGCAACGGCCGTGTCGAGTTCCGCGAGACTGACGAGCGAATCCCCGAATGCCTCGACGCAGATGCTGTACCAGCTGGGCGTGCCGGCGAAATCGTCGAGCGAGCGCGGCCGGCCCGACTGGCGTCCTCGAAACGCCCGCAGCGCGCACAGCTCGGCCTGGTAGCCCCGCGCCGCGAGCTCGGTCGGCTCGATTTCGACGAAGCCCCGGCCGCGCGGGGCGAACTTGCGCAGGCGGCGCGTCTTGGCGACGAACAGCCAGTCGTCCACGGGATTGCTGACGAGTGCCCGTAACGCCGCGCCGTCGGCGGCCGGGCGCGACCACTTGATCCAGCCGTCGCGGCGGCCGGCGATCGTCGCGCCGTAGCTGACGGCTTCCGGTGCGCGGGTCCGTGCCTTGACCTCCAGCCGCCCCTCGCGCAGCTTGATCCCGGTCGCGTCGCAGCCGGGCAGCAGGACGTATTCGTCGATGCGCTGCGCCGCGTTCGGGGTGTCGCCGAAGTACGCGTCACGCAGGCCGGCCGGTGCGGTTCCCTGCAGGAACCAGCGAATCTCGGCGCTGTAGGTGAGCGATGAGCCGGTCTGCACGCGCTGCCTCCGGTTCGTGGCCGGCGCCATGATACGCAGGCCCGGGGACGGCGGGAAGCCGCTGACTACCTGATCGGTTGACGGCCCGCAATACATGTTGACGATTCGACGCGGGGATCCGGGCTATCATGCGGACGCGATCGAAGCAGGGAACGAGGCATGCGCTGGAAGGGGCGGAGACGCAGCAGCAACATCGAGGACCGGCGCGGCGCGCGCGGCCGGCGCGGACTGATCGGCGGCGGCATCGGCACGCTCGTCGTGCTGCTCTTCGCCGCCTACACCGGGGTCGATCCGAACCTGCTGCTGCGGGGGCTCGAGTCGGTCAGCGTGCAGGGCGGCAGCCCGGAGCCGCTGCCCGCCGAACTCGCGAACGACCCGGGCGCCGAATTCACCGCGGTCGTGCTCGCTGACACCGAGGAGGTCTGGGAATCGGTGTTCGCATCGCTCGGCCGGCGCTACGAGCCGCCGACGCTGGTCCTGTACACCGGCAGCACGCGCTCGGCCTGCGGCCTGGGACAGGCGGCAATGGGTCCGTTCTACTGCCCGGCGGACCGCCGGATCTACATCGATCTCGGTTTCTTCGACGAGCTGTCGCGCCGCTTCGCCGCGCCGGGCGATTTCGCGCGCGCCTACGTGATCGCGCACGAGGTCGCTCATCACGTTCAGAACCTGCTCGGCGTCAGCAGCGAGATCCGCCGCCAGCAGCAGCAGGCCGGCAATTCCGCCGCCGCCAACCGGCTGTCCGTGCGACTCGAGCTGCAGGCGGACTGTCTCGCCGGCGTCTGGGCGCAGCGCGCCGACCGCCTGCACGCGATCATCGAGGCCGGCGACGTCGAGGAGGCGTTGAACGCGGCGAGCGCGATCGGCGACGATCGGCTGCAGCGGCAGTCCGGCAACGTCGTCGCCCCGGATTCGTTCACGCACGGCACGTCCGAGCAGCGCGTGCGCTGGTTCCGCGCCGGGCTCGAATCCGGCGATCCGGGCAGCTGCGACACGTTTTCCAACCGCGCCATGTGAGGCTTGCGCCGCGTGGCGCTTGCCTGACCCGGCCACGCTTCGGGACAATGAGCGAACCGCCGGCTCCGCGGTGCCGGCATCGGGGATTGACCGTGGACCTGACTCAGCTCAAGACGCTGGCGCGTCACGTCGGCTGGCCGCGCGCGATCGCGGCGAAGGGCTCGCGCAAGCTGCTCGACCTTGCGCACGTCCGGGTTTACCACGTGCGCGCGACGCCGATCGACGTCGAGCGCGCGCCGCCGCCGCTCGCCGGCATACGCATCGCGCCGATGGACCGCGACGCGTTGCTGGCGGCGAGCCGCCGCCCGGAACTCGCGATGCCGCCGGAATTCGTCCGCGCCGCGCTCGACAACGGCGACGTGGCCTGGGGCGCGTGGGACGGCGACCGGCTCGTGTCCTACGTCTGGCGCACGCTGTCCGCCGCGCCGCACCGCGACGGCATCCTGGTCCGCGTTGCCAAGCCCTACTGCTACATCTACAAGGCCTACACGCTGCCGGAGTACCGCGGCCAGCGCCTGATGCCGGCAATCGTGCTGCGGTCCGACCCGCATTTCGCCGGCCTCGGCTACACCCACCGCGCGTCCTTCATTCACGCCTGCAACCTGGCCAGCCTGCAGTCCGCCCGCAGCCTCGGCAGCCGATTCCTCGGCCTCGCCGGCTACGCCGAATGGTTCGGCCGGCCGCGGTTCTTCCGCACGCGGGCCGTCCGGGACATCGGGTTCGAGTTCACCCCCGGCTGAGCACCGCGGCTGCGGTACAATCCCGGCCCATGCTCCGCCTCACCCATCTCGCGCTGCGGCGCGGGCCCCGCCTGCTGCTCGACGACACGACGCTCGACATACACCCCGGTCAAAAGGTCGGCATCACGGGTGCGAACGGCTGCGGCAAGTCCAGCCTGTTCGCACTGCTGATGGGCGACCTGCAGCCCGACGCCGGCAGCGTCTACCTGCCCGCCGACTGGACGATCGCCCACGTCGAGCAGGAAGCCCCGCATGGCAGCCGCGTGGCGATCGACCATGTGCTCGACGGAGACGCCGAGTTGCGCGACGTCGAGAACGGGCTGGCGGCGGCCGAAGAAACCGGCGACAGCTCGAAACTCGCGGCGTTGCACGCGCAGCTCGAGGCAATCGGCGGCTACGCCGCTCCGGCGCGGGCAGCGCGCCTGCTGCACGGTCTCGGCTTCGCGGCCGGTGACGAATCGCGCCCGATCGACGGCTTCTCCGGCGGCTGGCGCGTGCGCCTGAATCTCGCCCGCGCGCTGATGTCCCGCGCGTCGCTGCTGCTGCTCGACGAGCCGACCAATCACCTCGATCTCGACGCGGTCATCTGGCTCGAACGCTGGTTGCGCGACTACCCGGGTACGCTGCTGCTGATCTCGCACGACCGCGACTTCCTCGACAACGTCGTCGGGCACATCGTGCACATCGAGCAGCGGCAAGCGACGCTGTATCGCGGCAACTACTCCGCATTCGAGGAGGCGCGCGCCGCCCGGCTCGCACTGCAGCAGGCCCGCCATGACCGGCAGCAGCGCGAAATGGCACACATGCGGGCCTTCGTCGACCGCTTTCGCTACAAGGCCTCGAAGGCACGCCAGGCACAAAGCCGACTGAAGGCGCTGGAGCGCATGGAACAGGTCGCGGCCGTGCACGCGGAGTCGCCGTTCCGGATTCGCCTGCCGGCGCCCGACAAGCTGCCGAGCCCGCTGCTCAACCTGGACCGGGTCGCTGCCGGCTACGACGAGCTGCGGGTGCTGGACGGCCTGCGCCTCAGCGTCCAGCCCGGCGACCGTGTCGGCCTGCTGGGACCGAACGGCGCCGGCAAGTCCACGCTGATCAAGCTGCTGGCAGGCGTACTGCCGCCGCTCGCCGGCGAGCGACAGCCGGCTCGCGACCTCGCGGTCGGCTACTTCGCGCAGCACCAGGTCGAGCAGCTGCGCCCGGAATCGTCGCCGCTCGAGCATTTCGCCCGGCTCGACCCGCAGGCGCGGGAATCCGAACTGCGCGACTGGCTCGGTGGCTTCGGCTTTTCCGGCGACAGCGTCTTCCGGCCGACGGCGCCGTTCTCCGGCGGCGAGAAGTCCCGGCTCGCCCTCGCGCTGCTGGCGTGGCAGCGGCCGAACCTGCTATTGCTCGACGAGCCGACCAACCACCTCGACCTGGCCATGCGCGAGGCGCTGGCCGTCGCGCTGCAGGATTTTGCGGGGGCGATGATCATCGTGTCGCACGACCGGCACCTGTTGCGGCTGGTCACCGACCGCCTGCTGCTCGTCGACGGGGGCACGGTCGCCGAGTTCGACGGCAGCCTCGACGAGTACCCGGCTTGGCTGCTCGCGCGCGAGCGCGGCGACGGCGATGCGGCGGACGAGCCGGCGTCGCCGGCACCGGCGCACAGCGCCGGCGCGCGCAAGGAACGCAAGCGGCAGGAAGCGGAGAAACGCCGCTTGCTCGCGCCGCTGCGCCGGCGTATGCAGGAAGTGGAGCGCCGGCTCGAGGAGTTGCAGGCGGAGAAGGCGACGCTCGAATCGCGACTTGCCGACACAGCGCTTTACGACGACGACAACAAGGATGCGCTGAAACACCTGCTCGCGGAGCAGGCGGGCAATCAGCGGGCGCTCACCGAAGCCGAGAGCGCCTGGCTCGAGCTGTGCGACGAACTGGAGAACCTGGACCTACCATGACCGATTCCATGCACGACGTACTGCGCCGGGTGTTCGGCTACCCGAGTTTCCGCGGCCGCCAGCAGGAAGTCATCGAGGCGGTGCTCGCCGGTCGCGACGCGCTCGTCGTCATGCCGACCGGCGGTGGCAAGTCGCTGTGCTACCAGGTGCCGGCGCTGTTGCGGGAGGGCACCGCGCTGGTCGTCTCGCCGCTGATCGCGCTGATGCAGGACCAGGTCGCGGCACTCGAGGAGGCCGGCGTCGCGGCAGCCTTCCTGAACTCGACGCAGGAGCGCGAGGAGCAGGAGGCGATCGTAGCGCGCCTGCGGGCGGGTTCGCTGGACCTGCTGTACGTCGCGCCGGAGCGGCTGGCGGGCGGCAACACGCGGGCGCTCTTGTCGTCCGTGCCGCTGTCGCTGATCGCGATCGACGAAGCTCACTGCGTATCGCAGTGGGGTCACGACTTCCGGTCCGACTACCTCGCACTCGGCGAACTGCGCGAGCTGTTCCCGGGCGTGCCCCGGCTCGCGCTGACCGCGACGGCGACCCGCAAGACCCGCGACGAGATCATCGAGCGGCTCGCGCTCGACGATCCCGGCCTGTTCATCAGCCCGTTCGACCGGCCGAACATCCGTTACCTCGTGCAGCCCAAGGCGGAGGCGAAATCGCAGTTGCTCAGGTTTCTCGAGGCGCACCGTGGCGAAGCGGGCATCGTGTACTGCCTGTCGCGCAAGAAGACCGAGTCGACGGCCGAGTGGCTGGCGGGGAAGGGCTACACGGCGCTGCCGTACCACGCCGGCCTGCCCGCCGAAACGCGGGCCGCCCACCAGCGTCGCTTCGTCAACGACGACGCCGTGATCATCGTCGCCACGATCGCCTTCGGCATGGGCATCGACAAGCCGGACGTGCGCTTCGTCGCACACCTCGACCTGCCGAAGTCCATGGAATCCTACTACCAGGAGACCGGGCGCGCCGGGCGCGACGGCGAGCCGGCCGATGCGTGGATGGTCTACGGCCTGCAGGACGTCGTCAGGCTGCGGCAGATGCTCGACGCTTCGGAGGCGGCCGAGGACTACAAGCGCCACGAGCGCATCAAGCTCGACGCGCTGCTCGGCTGGTGCGAGGTTACCGGCTGTCGCCGCCGGCCGCTGCTCGAGTACTTCGGCGACCGGCTCGAGGAGGATTGCGGCAACTGCGACGGCTGCCTGACGCCGGTCAGCACCTGGGACGGCACCGTCGAGGCGCAGAAGCTGCTGTCCGCGGTCTACCGCACCGGCCAGCGCTTCGGCGCCGTGCACGTCGTCGACGTGCTGCTCGGCAAGGACACGGAAAAGATCCGCCAGCATGGCCACGCGCGGCTGTCCGTCTACGGCATCGGCGCGGAACACGGCGCGGAGCGCTGGCGCTCGGTCATTCGCCAGCTCATCGTGCGCGGCTACCTGCGCTCGGACCCGGACCGCTACGGTGCACTGGTGTTGACGAAATCGAGCCGCGGGCTGCTGCGCGGCGAAGTCGAGGTGCAGTTTCGCGAGGACCCGAAGCGCCCCCTGCGCGTCGCGCGCACGACGGGTGCAGCGGCCGCTCCGCTGGCGGAAGAGGATCGCGAACTCTGGGACGCCCTGCGCGACTGCCGTCAGCGCCTGGCCGGTGAGCACGACGTACCGCCCTACGTGATCTTCCACGATCGCACACTGCGCGAGATGATCGCGCAGCGGCCGAGCAATGCGTCGGAACTGCTGGAGATCAGCGGCGTGGGCCAGACCAAGCTCGACCGCTACGGCGAGCGCTTCCTCGAGGTCCTGCGGCGCGCGAGCTGAGCCCTGCGCGGTGTCTGCATCGCCGCAGCGCGCTCAGGGCGCGATCGTGAAGTCGTCGGCATCCACGGCGAACGGGAAGCGCTCGCGAAACGCCGCGAGTGCCTCTCCGTCGAGCGAGACCAGCGCGGCGCCGGCCTGCTCACCGAGATCGGCGAGGTCCCGGCCGAGGTAGTCGATCACGGCGCTGCCGCCGGCATAGGGAACGTCATTGCCATCGACCCCGATGCGGTTGACGCCGGCGACGAAACACTGGTTCTCGATGGCCCGCGCGCGCAGCAGCGTCTGCCACGCGTTGTGCCGCGGCCGCGGCCAGTTCGCGACGTACAGCAGGAGCTCGTAGTCGACCTCCGGGCGCCGGCGGCTCCAGACCGGGAAGCGCAGGTCGTAGCAGATCAGCGGGCATACGCGCCAGCCGTCGACGGTCATGACAGGCAGAGCGCGGCCCGCGGCATAGTGCTCGCCTTCGCCGGCGAGGCGGAACAGGTGGCGCTTGTCGTAGGTTGCCGCGATGCTGCCGTCGGCCTGCGCCATGACGAAGCGGTTGAAGTAGCGGCCGCCGTCCTCGACGACGAGGCTGCCGCAGACGGCGGCGCCGACGCGCCGCGCCGTTGCCGCGAGCCAGGCCACGCTCGGGCCGTCCATCGTCTCGGCCTGGCCGGGCGCGTCCATCGTGAAGCCCGTCGTAAACATCTCGGGCAGCACGATCAGCTGCGCTGCATCTTCGAGCGCGTCGATCGCGTCGGTGAAGCGCGCGCGGTTGGCGGCCGCGTCGTGCCAGTCGAGCTCCGCCTGGATGATCGCGATATTCAGAGTCGACACAGTCGTTCCGCCGCCCGGTCGAGCGTGGCGTCGTCCTTGGCAAAACAGAAACGCAGCCGGCGGCTGCCGGGCGGCTGCCTGCAGAAAACGGACACGGGAATCGAGGCGACGCCGATTTCGCGGGTCAGGCGGCGCGCGTAGTCGACGTCGTCCTCGTCGGAGATGTCGGCGTAGTCGAGCACCTGGAAGAACGTGCCGCCGGCCGGCCGGAAGCGGAAGCGCGAGTCCTCGAGGGCGCGGCAGAAGCGATCGCGTTTCTCCTCGTAGAAGGCCGGCAGGTGAGCGTAGTGGTCCGGCGTTTCCTGCATGAAGTCCGCGAGAGCGTGCTGTATCGGCGTCACGACGGCGTAGCAGGTGAACTGGTGGACGCGTCGGAACTCGGTCGTCAGCGCCGGCGGCGCGACGACGTAGCCGACCTTCCAGCCCGTGGCGTGATAGGTCTTGCCGAAAGACGACACGACGACCGAGCGCTCGCGCAGCTCGGCGTGCGTCAGCAGGCTGTGGTGCTGCGCGCCGTCGAAGACGATGTGCTCGTAGACTTCGTCCGACATCAGGAACGCGGGGCTGTCGCGCAGGACCTCGGCCAGGCAGTCGAGGTCCGCGCGCTCCAGGACCGACCCCAGCGGGTTCTGCGGAAAATTGACGATGACGAGGCGCGTGCGCGCGCTGAGCGCATCGGCCAGTTCGTCGAAATCGATGTGCGCGTCGGGCCGCGTGGCCGTCTCGCGCAGCGGCAGGTGGATGACCTTGCCGCCGGCCAGCCGGACGGCCGGGGCGTAGGAATCGTAGGCGGGGTCGAAGACGATGACCTCGTCGCCTCGGTGCACGAGCGCCTGGATCGTCGCGAACAGGCCCTCGGTCGCGCCGGTACAGACGGTGACCTCGTCGTCGGCGTCGACCCGGGCCCCGTACAGGCGCTCGACCTTGGCGGCGATCGCCGCGCGCAAGGACGGCACGCCGGGCAGCGGAGCGTACTGGTTCCTGCCGGCCGCGAGGTGTTCCCCGATCAGGTCGAGCAGGCGCGCCGGCGGCTCGAAACCCGGGAAGCCCTGCGACAGGTTGATCGCGTCGTGTTCCGCGGCCAGCTGCGTCATCACCGCGAAGATCGTGGTGCCGACGTCGGGCAGCTTGCTCGTTGGCGCGGACGGGCTGATGGCGCGGCCTCTCAGGCGGAATCCGGGACGGTCCAGCCGGTCGGCAGCGGGCCCTGGTCGTGGATGATCTCGCGGTGCGCGCTCCAGGTGATGCGGATCGCCTCCGGCGTGCCGATGCCGGCGCCACGCGGATCGCCGCTCGGGCCGAACCAGTGGTTCTGCGGCGCGCCGGTCGTGCGCGCGCGCAGGCCGCAGTAGGTCGTACCGTTCACGGTCGCCGCGAGGACGCGCTGCTGGAACGCGACGTCGGCGCTGACGACCGCCGCCGTCAGGTGGTGCGACATGCGCTCGAGCAGGCCGAGCACCGTGTCGACGTCACCGTCGCCGTAGCGCACGACCACCTGGAACGGGCCAAACAGCTCGGTTGCCGCCAAGTCGAAATGCTCGCCGGCGAACGCCGCGAGCGGTACCTCGACGGCCGTCGGTTCCAGCGTGCCGTAGCAGTCCGGGACGCGGTGATCCTCGAGCGGCCGTCCGCCGAACAGCAGGCGCGCGCCGGGCAGGGCGGCCAGGGCCGCGACGTGTTCCTGCATGCGCGCGGTGGTCCAGCTCAGCACGGGCCCGACGGTCAGGTCGGCCAGCTTGCGGCGCGCGGCGAGTTCGCCGAGCTTGGGCAGCAACGCCTCGGCCCAGTTCTCGTGCACGAACAGCGCGCTCTGCGCGGAGCACTTCTGACCGGTGGCGTTGTACGCGTCTTCGTCACACTGCCATGCGACGTAGTCGAGCCATTCCGGGGCGAAGTCCGGGCCGATGACCTTCCAGTCGTAGCCGGCGTCCTCGAGTCGCACCCTGCCGTGCATCGTCGCGGCGATGCGTTCGGCGACGCTGCTCGAGCCGGTGAACTGGACCAGCCGCAGCACGTCCTTCGCTTTCTCTATCAGGTCCCCCATGCGCGCGCCGCGGCAGTGCAGCAGGTCGAGGTCGGTTGCGGGCAGGCCGCTGTGGATCAGCAGGCGAACGAATTGCTCGAATACGGCGCTGACCTTCGAGTCGACCTTGACCAGCGGCCGGTTGCCCATGAACAGCGCGCCCATGACCTGCAGCGCCGGTATTTCCAGCGGGAAATTGAACGGGGCGACGACCGCGACCGGCCCGTAGGGCCAGCGATAGCCGCGCGACTCCTGGCCCGGGTGGTCGCCCGGGTTCGAGAAGCCGCGCCCGAGGAATCGCACGCCGTCGCCGGCGAAGTTCTGCAGGAACGTCAGCGTGATATCGACCTCGCCGGCGCACTGCTTCCAGCTCTTCGGCACGACCCGCTGGATCAGCCTCGTGAAATAGTCGTGCACGTCCTTCCGCGCCAGCATTGCCGCGGCCCGCGCGCAGACCTGGCCGAGCATGACGTAGCGTTCCGGGTTCTTGAGCGGGTTGTGCAGGCCGGTCTTCGGGCAGCCGCGCAGGCCGTCGATGAAGCCGTCGACGTCGCGGGTATCCGGTACGTGCAGGAACAGCTCGCCGTTCAGCGGATCGACGATGTCGTCGCGGGTGGCGTCGCCGTCCAGCCAGCGGCCCGCGAGCAGATTCTGCACCCGGCCGGGCACGGCGCCGCTCATTTCGTTCCACGGGTCGACGGTTGCGAATTCCGGCATGCCGGGCATGGGGCCTCCAGGCGCTGGGACGGCAGGGGCAGCAGAGGATACCAACCCGCCCGGGGAGTCGAAAGCGGCCGATGCGCCCGCGCGGGGCGGTTTGTAACCCGCCCGCAGGGAGGTCATAATCGCCGCCGGTCCGCGTCGGCTACCCCGCGACGGCCAGCCGTGAACCCCGTCAGGCCCGGAAGGGAGCAGCGGCAGCGGTGACGCCGGGTGCCGGGGAGCGGCTGGCGCGGGCCACTTTTCCTGCCGCCCCGCGGCCGCTTGTTACGCCGGCCCGAGCGGTTACACTGTCGGGGCACCACGCATCTGCGCCGCTCCCGGCAGCCAACTGGACCGCGATGAGCTACCTCGTACTCGCCCGCAAGTGGCGACCGAAGAATTTCGCCGACACGGTCGGCCAGCAGCACGTGCTTGAGGTTCGCGTCTGCCGTGGAATGCACCGCCAC
>ERZ869936.1702-NODE-1702-length-14945-cov-5.205641_pt1 | contig 14945 bp, 10 predicted proteins | sample MGYA00520876_ERZ869936 | MGnify/ENA primary metagenome ERZ869936 (study PRJEB32218, sample SAMN09650985) | biofilter metagenome | isolation source: enrty point of leading RO module | place: Saudi Arabia: Thuwal, RO plant located on Red Sea | collected 2016-02-17 ...
CTACCGGCATCAGCCCAACTTCGCCGGCGTCGTGAGTCGCGGGTATCTGCTCATGCAGCCCGACGTCCACTTCCGCATCGGCAGCTCCCACTCCGACATGCTGGAGGCCGTGGAGGCGGCGACCCGAAAGGTCATCGAGTTGGGGTACGCCGACCCCGACGCCATCGGGCTCAGCGGGCATTCGTATTCGGGCGGCGGCGGGGCCTACATCGCCACCCGGTCGGACATGTTCGCCGCCGTGGCCCACGGAGCGGCGCCCATCAACCTGGTGAGCGAGTTCAACCAGCTCTTCGTGGGCAGTGGGCAGAACAACCACAGCTACGACATCTACGGACAGGGTCGATACGCCACCGATCCCTACACCGACTTCGACCTCTATTGGGACCAGTCACCCATCTCCGGCGTGGAGACCATGAACACGCCGGTCCTCTACCTCCACGGCGAAGCGGACCCGACGGTGAACTGGGAGCAGGGGCTGGAGTGGTACAACGCCCTTCGCTTCCTGGAGAAGCCCGTCATCTGGCTCTCGTACCCCGACGAGGGACACGGCCTGAGCAAGCTCGAAAACCGCATCGACTTCCAGTACCGGCTCCAGGACTTCTTCGACCACCACCTGCGGGGGGCGCCGGCTCCGTCGTGGATGACGGACGGGGTGCCTCAGGTCGACAAGGACCGGCATCTCCGGGAGTACGCACCGAAGGTGTTCAAGAAGAAGGAGGGGGGGCATCCCTAGCGGAGAGGACGCGCGGGATTCCCGGGCGGAGAGCCCCGAGACCGCTCTTCAGGCGGCGGACCGGCAGGACGTAGAGGAAGCCCGGGATCGCAAAGGGGCAGCCCTCCTCGTCGCGGCGGCCACGGCCGTAGTGGTCACGGTCTGGGTCCTCTTCGAGGCTCCGGCGGGTCCCGCCGTGGCGCTTGCGGTCCTCGCGCTGTTGGGCCTGAAGAAGGCCGCGATGGACTATCGCGGACTGCCCGAGGACTCAGCCCGCCGCGAGGGCGGGGGTGGCTTCCGCGCCCGATGGGAGGGTCCGGGCCAGGAGGGTGTCGACGTCGTCGAGGCGGGGGGCCGCGACGAGGATCTGGTAGGCGAACAGACTCGGCCAGACCCGGGCCAGGAATCCGGCCACGCCGTCGATCATCCGAAGGACGCCTGATCGACCCACCATGTCCTGGATGGGCGGACCGAAGCCACGCACCGACTCGACCCGGAAGCCCTCCCCCTCCAGCGTCCGGCAGAAGGAGCGCACGGTGAAGAGTCGGGTGTGGGTGAGGTCGAGAATCCCCTTGGTCCCGTAGTTGAACTGCCCCAGGGCGAGCATGAGGCGGACGAGGACGTAGGCCACGTTGCCCGTGCTCGCCACCAGCGTGCCACCCGGCTTCATCGCCTGGCGGATCTCGGAGAGGCTCCGCTCGGGCCGGGACAGATGCTCGATGACGTCCAGGGCGACCACCACGTCGGCTTCGCCTTCCATGGCATCCACCACGTCCTCGGCGAAGGGCTCGTCGAGGTTCGCCGCCAGGTAGGGGAAGGGAAACTCCCGCTCGGGCTTCTCCAGATCGACCGCGACCACGTCGAGGCCGCCACGGTGCAGCCGACGCCCGACTTCTCCGTGGCCGGCCCCCAACTCGAGAACGCGTCCCTCGTCGGGCCACCCCCGGTTGAGCACGTGCTGGTGGACCGTGTTGGGCGCCTCCTTGAACACGTACTCGTCGCCCCCGAAGACGTCGAACTTCGGATGGTACACCAGATGGTACCGGTTGGCCTTGGACCGGAGCACCGTGCTGATGCAGTGCGCCGCGTACGGGATCCCCTCCACGTGACAGATCTCGTCCCCGTAGTACGTGGGGATGGGCACCTCGACGATCTTCATCTCACGACCCAGGAGCTGGATGATGATCTCGGTGTCGAAGTGGAAGTCGTTGGTGTTGTACTGGAAGGGCACCTGCTCCAGAGCCGAGACGCGGTACGCCCGGTAGCCCGAGTGGAACTCGGAGAGATTGGCCTCGAGAAGGTGGTTCTCCGCGATGGTGAGGATGCGATTGCCCACGTACTTGTAGAGGGGCATCCCACCACGCCGGGCGGCTCCCGGGACCATCATGCGGGAGCCGAAGACCGCCGCCGTCTCGGGATCATCGAAGGGAGCGAGGATCCTCGGGAGGAACTCCGGCGCGTACTGCCCGTCGCCGTGCAGAAGGACGACCACGTCGAAGCCCCTTCGTGAGGCGTACTGGTAGCCCAGCTTCTGGTTGCCGCCATACCCCTGATTGTGGGGCGTCTGGAAGACCTCGAGGATGGGGATCTCGTCCCCGAGAGACCGGGCCAACGACGTCGTCTCGTCGACGCTGGAGTCGTCGATGACGTAGATGCTGGTCAACGCCTCCATGAGCTCCGCCGGAATCCGACGGAGCGTCTGGCGGATGTTGGCCTCGGCATTTTAGGCTACCACGAAGACCGCGACCCGCTGCGTGCGAGCCACGTGCAGGCCACGCTCGAGCTCCTCGCTCGTGAGTGCCTGGACCTCCGATGTCTTCGTCGAAGTCGCCATGGGAGCAACTTGCTCCGATCGCCCGACGGATCCAAGAGGTTTCCGTCGCCCGTCGGGGAAGATTCTGGACCTCGTCGCCGAGCGAACCTTACCTTGCCGGTCGTGAACTCCTCCACCCCCGAGCCGCTCGTCCTCCTGCGGCGCTACCGCGGAATCACGGCCCTCGTGGCGGCCGCGGTGTTCATCCGGCTGTCGGGTCTTTCCGAGTGGTGGCTGAACCCCGACGAGGGCATCTACTACTCCCTCATCACCCGCGACAGCTTCGACGGGTTCTGGACCGAGGTCCTCGCCAACGCCCACCCCCCGCTCTACTACATGCTCCTGCGGGCGCTGGGCAGCTTCACCTGGGACTTCTCCTTCCTTCGAGCCTTCTCGGTGGTGTGGGGCGCCGCGGGCATGGTGGGGATCTGGGCCGTCGCGCGGCTGTTGGCGACACCGACACCGTCGGAGCACGCGGCCACGGAAGCCTCCGTGATCGAAGGCGCGGCCGTGGACTCCCACGGTCGAGCGTCGTCAGACGAGGGGTCGGCGGACGAAGGCTCTTCCGTCGCGGTGGGCGCGGGCTTCATCGCGGCCTTCATCGTCGCCTTCGCCCCCACCCCCGTCCAGATGTCGCAGGTCATGAGGCCGTACGCCTTCCAGACGGCGCTCCTGGCCTGGGCGCTCTTCTGCCTTCTGATCCATCTCCGTGAGCCCTCCGCTCGCCGGCTGGCCGCCTACCTGAGCCTGACGTGTCTCGCCCTCCTCACCCACTACAGCTCGGTTCTCGCGTTGGGAGCCTTCGGCATCGTCGTGCTGCTGGACGGGGCGCAGCACGGCTTCGGTCGCACCGCGTGGCGCAAGCTCGCCGCATGGCACCTCGTCCCTGCAGCACTCGTGGTGGGGCTCTACCTCTTCCATCTCCGCCCTCTCGCCGCCAGCGCCCTGGCCGACGAAGCCCTGGACGGGTGGCTCCTCCCCTTCATGATCCAGTCACCGGCGGACGTCTGGATGAGCCTCCTCGGCTACCAGCACCACCTGGCCGGGCCGTGGCTACGCGGCCCCCTCGCCCTCCTGTTTCTGGGAGCCGTGGGCCTGGCCATGTACCGTCGTGACCTCAGGGTGGTCGGGGTGGGGGCCGGCGCCGTACTCGTGGCCATGGTCGCGGCGGCCCTGGGCGCCTACCCGTTCGGCTCGACCCGCCACGCCGCGTGGGCCACCGTCTTCGTCGTCCCGGTCCTGGGATGGTTCGTGGCCACGGCCCTCGAGGCGGGCTCGGCGGGAACGCGTCGCCGCGTCCTCCTGGGTCTGTGCGGCCTGCTCGCGGTAGGCGGGCCCGTGGGCACCCTCATCGGCGCCGACCGCGCGCGCTGGGCCCCCGAGGAGCGGGTTCTGCGGGAGCCCTACCTGCAGGCCATGCTTCCTGAGCTCGATCCCACGGGCGAGCCGGAGCTCATGGTGATGAGCGATCAGACGTTCAACCTCCTGCTCCCCTTCTACCCGGCGGAGCGCGAGCAGGCCGTCTTCTCCGCCGACAGCTCCGCCTTCCACTTCCCGTACGGAGAACGCCGCATCCTGGTGAGTCGCACGTGGGCCTTCCTGTCGTTGGCCAACGGCCGTCCCGGCACCGATCTCCAGACCTTCCTCCACCGATCCGCCGACGAGTTCGCTGAGCTCCAGTTGCGGAGCCGGGACCGGGTCATGTTCGTCGACGGTGGATGGGGACTTCCCGCCTCCGTCCAGATCCAGAACGTCATGTCTGCGGGCACGCCTCTGGTGGCGTCGTCGCGCGTGGTCCCCGGGCTGCACTCCTTCGTGCTCTGGACGGAGCCTCTCCTCGGCACTCCGCCGTAGACCTTCACTCCGCCATCGGGCCGCGCTCCGCCGTAGATCCTCGTTCCGCAATGGAGCGGCCCTCCCGCGAGCACCCATGTCGACGCCGCCACGGCCGTCGACCGGACATGTGCTGGAGTTTCCGGACGACCGTCCGATACTCCCGTATACCATGTGTCCCATCGATTCGACCCCGGCCCAACTCATGGATGAGCTGCGCAAAGCCATCCATGAAATGAACAACGCCATGACGCCGGTGCTGGCCAACGCCCAGCTGGCCCGACTCATGGTGGACCCGTCCACCGGCGAACTCGACGAGATCCTCGAAGACATCGTCGAAGCGTCCTCGCGCGCCAAAGGCACGGCGGTGGAGATTCGCACCATTGCGCGGAGGCTTCGCGAGGAGCTTCCCGAGACCGCCGGCGTCGGAGAGGGCCGGAGGGAGACCAACGATGGCTAGAGTCCTCATCATCGACGACGACCCCACCATCCGACGGGTGCTCCGACGACTCATAGAGCGTGAGGGCCACACGGTCACCGAGGCCGAGAACGGGAAGATCGCCCTTCGCCGCTTCGTGGGAGAGCCTGCCGACCTGGTCATCTCCGACATCTACATGCCGGAGATGGATGGCATCGAGTTGCTGATGCGGCTTCGCGAGACCTACCCGGAGACCCGGCTCGTGGCCATGTCGGGCGGAGGGATGCTCCCCGCCGACCACCTGTTGGGAGCCGCCCGCGCGCTGGGCGCCGTCGCAGTCATGGAGAAGCCGTTTCCCATGGACGCGGTGCGCGACCTTCTGGCGGACCTCCCCGTCCAACAGGCCGCCTCGTGATCGCTCCGTCGAGCCCGGGTCTAAGGGCGGCCAGCCCGGCCACCCGCAGGTGCCTGATCATCGACGACGACGACGCCATCATCCGGACCCTCCAGCGGATCCTCGTCCAGGCCGACTTCGGCGACGTGGTCGTGGAGACCGACTCGCAGGCCGCCCTCGAGGAGCAGGACGCCCGCGCGTACGACGCCATTCTGTTGGACCTCCACATGCCCGAAGTGGACGGCTTCGCCCTCATGCATCGCTTCATGCAGCAGATGGGCGACGAATCGTACGCTCCCATTCTGGTCATCACGGGGGATCACCGGGTGGACGTCCGGGAGCGCGCGCTGGCCTCCGGCGCCAAGGACTTCGTGCAGAAGCCCTTCGAGCCCACCGAGGTGGTCGCCCGCCTCCGCAACATCATCGAAACCGCTCGCTTGCATCGGCGCCTGACCTCGTTCAACGAGATCCTGGCCGCCCGGGTTCGCGAGCAGACCGCGGTCCTGGTAGCGGCGAAGCTCGAAGTCATCGAGCGCCTGGCGAAGGCCGGTGAATACCGGGACGACATGACGGGCAAGCATGCCCGCCGGGTGGGGACGCTGGCCGGGCTCATCGCCCGTGAGCTGGGGCTGGACGAGGAGACGGCCACCACCATCGAGCAGGCCGCCCCGCTGCACGACATCGGGAAGATCGGCGTTCCGGACCAGATCCTCTTGAAGCAGGGCGGCCTCACCGAAGAGGAGTTCCACATCATCCGGCAACACACGGTCATCGGGAGCGCCATCCTTTCGGGCAGCGCGTTCGCTCTGCTCCAGACGGCCGAGCGTATTGCGCTGACCCACCACGAGCATTGGAACGGTGGGGGGTACCCGAACGGTCTGGTGGGCGAAGCCATTCCGGTGGAAGGACGCATCACCGCCGTGGCCGACGCCTTCGACAGCCTCACCAACGATCGCCCGTACCGGAAAGCCGCCTCGGTGGAGGCGGCGGTGGAGGAGATCCTGCGGTGGCGGAGCCGGCAATTCGCGCCCGCCGTCGTCGATGCCCTGGCGGCCCTCTACCGTGCCGGTGTTCTCGCCGAGATCGAGGAACGCACCGATTCCCTATGGGGCGATCGCGACCCCGCTGCGTTCCTTCGCGAGCGGGAGCACTGGATCACCGCCACGGCGAGCTGACCCGGGTCGCGACCCAGACGGTCGCTGCAGAAGAGGGTAGCCCTCTACCCTCGCGACCCGTCGTCGTCCCGGCCGCGCTCCGAAGGCCTCGAGCCGCGAGGGGGCAGCTCACCCGCCTCCGACTCCTCCTCTCCCCGCACCATCTTTTCCAGGCGACCGACGAAGGTGTCGGCCCCGGCCCGACTCCCGCCGAAGAGACCGTCCTCGGAGTCGGCGGCGTCCATCTGCTCGAGGACGCTGTGGAGGTTGATCCAGCGGTCGAACTGCTCGCTGGCGCGAACCACGGAGTAGAAGAGCCTCGGCCGCTTCCCCCGACCGGCGATGATGTCCAGGATGATGGCTCCGGTGGAGAGCCATATGGCCAGAAGGTCCTTCATCCCGTCGAGGAAGAGCTTGATCTGGAAGATGACGAAGTCGCGCAGGGTCACGCCGCGGTCGGCTACGGTCATCGGTTTTTCGCTGGTCATATGTTCAATCTACGGTCGAAGCCGTACTCTCGTCGAAGGGGGCCGTCAGCAGCCCGCGCCCCGCACTACGAGCCATGGGAACGTGAGGTTCAGAATTCACGAAACGCGTGGAGGACGGCCCCGGAGAGACGGCTAACGAACAGGTGAAGTGTGACGTCAGGAACGAAACAGGGGCGGAGCCGTAGGAAGGAATCCCGCCGCGTCAAAACCGGAAACCACGTGCCATGAGGCGACTCTTCCGCTCCGGAACCGTCTCGGTCATCGCCGCATCCGCGCTGGTCGTCTCGGCCTGCGGAGGGCTGGACCGCGACGCGAGTCACGCCCGCACGCCAGACGGACCGGCCGAGCGCGCCTCCCACGCGGGGCCCGACGTCCCCTTTCCGGAAGATCCCATCTCCGGAGCGTTGGACCTGGGTGCCTCGTTCCTCGGCCAGGAGGCTCCGCCGGCCGTGGGACGACCCATCACCGGCGTACTCGGCGAGCGCATGATCCAGGGAGAGACCCCGGGACGTTGGCCCTTCTACTGGACCCGGGCCATCTACTCCGGGAACGGAGGGTGGTACGGTCGGCGCCAATCGTGGGCCACCGACTTCCCCAAGGGCGACCAGCAGTTCCTCGTGGTGCTCAAGCGCCTGGTGAAGCTCAGCGCCTACGACTGGGAGAACGCTGTCCACCTGGCCAACCCCGACCTGCGCCGCTTCCCCGTCATCTACGCCGTGGAAGTGGGCAGGATGCGCCTCACGGAGGAGGAAGCCGACGGCTTGCGAGGCTACCTCGATGCAGGCGGCTTCCTCATCGTCGACGACTTCTGGGGCACACGGGAGTGGCAGATCTTCGAGTGGAACATGGCCCAGGTCTTCCCGACCCGGACCATCGAAGAGATCCCCCTCGACCACCCGCTCTTCTCGACCTTCTACGACATCGAGGAGATCCGGCAGGTCCCGAACATCTCCAATGCCAGCTGGGGATACCGGACGCACGAACGGGACGGCTACACGCCCCACGTCCGGGGCATCTTCGATGACGACGGCCGCCTCATGGTGGCCATCAATTTCAACACCGATCTGGGCGATGCCTGGGAGTGGGCCGAGGATCCTCGTTATCCCCTCGAGTATTCGACCTTCGCGTACGAGCTCGGCACCAACATGATCGTCTACGGCTTGAGCCACTGAGGGGCGATGAACGCGATCTTCGAATTCCTCTTCAAGTTCCGGCCGGCGGTCTTCGAGCAGGGCGAGTTCATCTTCGGAGCTCCGGCGTCCGTTCGACTCTGGCTCGGCGTGGCCGGCCTCGTTGCGGCGAGCGCGGTGGCCACCTACACCATCGCGCGTGGGCGCAGCTCGGTAGCCGAGCGCGGGGTCATGGCGGGCCTTCGCGTGGCGCTCCTGGGGCTCATCGTCTTCTGCCTCATGCAGCCGACGCTGGTGCTATCCACGGTGGTGCCCCAGCAGAACTTCGTCGGCGTGGTGGTGGACGACTCCCGGAGCATGTCTCTCGTCGATGCCGACGGCACGCCCCGCAGCGACTTCATCGCCGAGGCGTTCACGCCGGGTGAAAGCGAGCTTCTCGAGCAGCTCTCCGAGCGCTTCGTGCTTCGCTTCTTCCGCTTCTCCGAGTCGGCCCGACGTATGGACGGCATCGGAGAGATGACGCTGGAGGGCCGCGCCACCGACATCGGTGGAGCGCTCGATTTCGCCCGGGAGGAGCTGGCCGGGGTTCCCCTGTCGGGTCTGGTCGTGGTCTCCGACGGCGCCGACAACGACAGCCGTCCCCTCACCGAAGCCCTCGTCCCGCTCCAGGCCGCCGGCGTTCCCGTCTTCACCGTGGGGGTCGGCGACGAGGTCGTCGAGCCCGACATCGAGCTCGGGCGCGTGGAGCTGCCTCGTCGGGTGCTGGAAGGCTCCACCCTCATGGTGGACGTGGTGGTCACCCAGAACGGGTTCGGTGAACGGACCGTGCCCCTGGTGATCCAGGACGAGGATCGGATCCTCGCCGAGGAGACGGTGGAGCTGGGTCCCGACGGAGAGCCGGTGGTGGCGCGGGTGGCTTTCCAGGTGGAGGACTCGGGCTCCCGACGGGTGGACTTCTCCATTCCCACCCAGGACGGCGAGCGGGTGGACCGCAACAACCGGCGCAGCGCGTGGGTCGAAGTCCGGGGTCAGACTGACAAGATCCTCTATCTCGAAGGCGAGCCCCGAGCTCAGGTGAAGTTCATGAGGCGGGCCGTGGACGAAGACGAGAACCTTCAGCTGGTCGTCCTCCAGCGGACGGCCGAGAACAAGTTCCTTCGCCTTTCCGTCTCCGACAGCCTCGAACTCCAGTTCGGCTTCCCGACGACCCGCGAGGAACTGTACCGGTATCGCGGTCTCGTCATCGGGAGCATCGAAGCGTCGTTCTTCACCCACGACCAACTGCAGATGATCGCCGACTTCGCCTCGGAGCGCGGCGGCGGCATCCTCTTCCTGGGCGGGCACGACGCCTTCGCGGAGGGGGGGTGGGACGGCACGCCGGTGGAGGAAGTCATGCCCGTCGTCCTCGGTGAGGCCCAGCCGGGCCCGGGACGGGACGGCTACTTCGCCGAGGTGAAGGCGAGGCCCACGCCGGCGGGTCTGGCCCACTCCACCATCCAGCTCGATGCCGACCTGGACAGGGTCGTCGCGCGCTGGGATTCGCTCCCACCCGTGACGGTAGTGAACCGTCTCACCGAGACGCGGCCCGGAGCGACGACGCTCCTCACGGGCACGGCGACCGGCGGGGGCGCCGATCAAATCCTCCTCGCCTTCCAGCGCTACGGCAGCGGCAAGGCCATCGCCTTCACCACCCAGGACTCCTGGCTCTGGCAGATGCACGCCGACGTGCCTCTTGAGGACATGAGCCACGAAGTGCTGTGGCAGCAGATGCTCCGCTGGCTCGTGGACGGTGTCCCCAACGCCGTGTCCGTCGCCACCGACAAGGAGCGGGTGGAGCCGGGCGAGACGGTCCGCCTCGTGGCCTCGGTGAGCGATTCGACCTTCATCGAGATGAACGACGCGTCGGTCACCGCCCGGGTGACGAGCCCCACCGGCGTGGTGGAGGAACTGCCGGTGGAGTGGACGGTGGAGCGCGACGGCGAATATGCCGTGGAGCTCCGCCCCGGCGAGCTCGGAGACTACGAGGTGGAGCTCACGGCGGCCCGCAACGGCACGCCCATGGGATCGGCCAGCACCTACCTCCACGTGGCCCCCAGCGACGCCGAGTACTACGACTCGGCCCGGCGCACGCCCCTGCTCCGTCGCATCGCCGACGAGACGGGCGGCCGCTTCTACACGCCCCAGACGGTGGGTGACCTGCCCGAGGACATCACCATCTCCGGGGCCGGTGTCACCCTCGTGGAAGAGCACGACCTGTGGGACATCCCGGCCCTCTTCCTCCTGCTACTCGTCCTGATGGGAGCGGAGTGGGCCTTCCGCAGAGTCCGGGGGCTGGTTTGAGGAAGGCGGCTCACCCCTCCCGCAGGCTCCTGGGTCGAGCTCGACGCGCGACTCTTCGCCTCGTCGGGGCGCCCTTCGTCGCGGCGCCGTTCGTCGCAGCCGCCAGCGTGGTTCTGGCCGCCGAGTGGACCGATCTCGCGGCCCAGGGTCGGACCCATGCCGTCATCGTGACGGGGCTCGGGGGGCAGCCGGAGTATTCCGAGAGCTTCCACGCCGAGGCCTCCACCATCTACGACGCCCTCATCGAGAAGCACGGGCTGGCGCCGGAGAACGTCACGTACCTCGGCGAGAGGGTGGAGACCGACCCCGAGCGCATCTCCATGCGGTCCACGAGGGCCAACGTCCTCCAGGTCCTGGCCGAGATCGCCCAGAAGGCCGAGCCGCTGGACCGGCTCTTCGTGGTCCTCATCGGTCATGGGACCGTCGGACGCGAGGAGCCGCAGCTCAACCTGCCCGGCCCCGACCTCGTGCCCAGCGATTTCGAGCGCGGCCTCATTGCCTTCCCCACCCAAACGCTGGCCCTCGTGCATACCGGAACGGCCAGCGGTGGCTTCATCCGCTCCCTTTCGGGTCCCAACCGCATCCTCATCGCGGCCACCAGTACCGAGCGGCAGCTCAACGCCACCGAGTTCGGTCAGTTCTTCGCCCAGGCCATCGCCGGAGACGGCACCGACCTGGACAAGGACGAGCGGGTCTCGCTCCTCGAGGCCTTCCTCTTCACGCGTCAGGAAGTGGCGCGCCTGTACGAGGAGGAGAACGAGATCCTCACCGAGACGGCCGTCCTCGACGACAACGGCGACGGTAGCGCCAGCAGCGACGCGGGTCAGGACGCGGCCGACGGTCCGTTGGCGGCCACGTTCCATCTGGGAGGGATCTCCGGGACCGCCGGGCAGACGCCCGACGACCCGGTCCTCGCGCAACTCTATGAGGAGCGCGCCGAGATCCAGAGCCGCATCGACGGACTGAGCGCCAGCCGGTCGGCTCTGAGCGAGGAGGAGTACCTCGACGCCCTCGAGCCCATCCTCATCGAGCTCGCCTTGAAGAACCGGGAGATCCGGGATCGGGAGGGCGGCGGGAGCTGATGCGCGTACGGGGTGGAGAGGGAGTGGTGAGGGGGCAGTCCGGCGGGTCGCGCGCGCTGACCGCGGTTTCCGGGTCGTTCTTGGCCCTCCCCTTCGGCGCCGCGCTTCCCTTCGCGGCGACCCTCACGTTCTCGGCCGCCCTGACCTCTGGGGCAGGATTGGGCCTACCCGCGCCGCTGTCGGCCCAGGACGCCTCAGAGGCGCGTGCCGCTCTCCGATCGGGGGAGTACGTCGAGGCCGTCGACGCGTACGAGGAGATCCTCGACGCCGACCCGCGGGCTGCCCGAGCCCGCGTCGAACTCATGGAGGCGCTCCTCGCCACCGGGCGGTACGAGGACGCCGTTCAGGTCGGCCGGGCTGCCCCGGATCCGGGGGTCGTGGCCCACGCCACCGGCGATGCCCTGCAGCGCTTGGGTCGCCTCGACGAAGCGGCGCAGGCCTTTCGTGAGGGCGTCGCCGACGGCGGTGCCTTCGCCCTGACCTCGCAGGTCGCCCTCGCCGAGCTCCTCTTCCTGAGAGGAAACGTCGACGAGGCCATGGAGCGCTTCGACCGCTTCATCGACATCTACAACGGCGCCGACGGCGAGTTGGGATCGAGGGACCTGGCGGCGGTTGGACGCGCCGTTCGCTTCCTCGGCCGCCGTGAGCCCAACCTCTTCCAGGACGCCCTGCGCGCCTTCGACGAGGCCGCCCGGGCCGACCCCACGTGGGCCGACCCCGTGGTCCGCGCCGGCGAGCTCTTCCTGGAGAAGTACGACAGCCCGTCGTCGAAGGCCGAGTTCCAGAAGGTGCTGGCCGCCAACCCGCGTCACCCCGAGGCGCTCCTCGGTCTGGCCCGCTCCCTGGTCTTCGACGGGTCACCCGAAGCGCGGACGACGCTGACCCGTCTCCTGGAGGTGAACCCCAACCACGTCGAGGCACGAGCCCTGGTAGCCGAGATCCACCTCACCAACGAGCGGATCGAGGAAGCTCGCGCGGAGGTCGACAAGGCACTGGCGGTGAACCCCCGGTCGCTGGTGGCGCTGACGGCCCTCGCCGCCGTCCACCTCATCGCCGACGAGCCCGCCGCGTTCCAGGAGGCACGCCGACGGGCTCTGGCCATCAACCCACGTTACGCCGACCTGGACGTCACCCTCGCCGATCTGGCGGTGAAGACCCGTCGCTACCAGGAGGCGGTGGAGCGGGCGGCGGCGGCGGTGGAGCTCGATCCCGAGTCGTGGGAGGCATGGGGACTGCTGGGCATGAATCAGCTTCGCGTCGGCGCCATCACCGAGGGACAGGCCAGCCTGGAGCGCGCCTTCGAGGGAGACCCGTTCAACCCGTGGTTCAAGAACAGCCTGGACCTCCTCGACACCTTCGACGGCTTCGAGACCGTTCGTACCCGCCGCTTCGAGCTCTTCGTGCACTCCAGCGAGGCCGACCTGCTGCGCGTCTACCTGGAGCCCATCGCCGAGGAGGCGTACGACAGCCTTTCCGCACGCTACGGCGTGGACCCCGACCTCCCCGTGCGCGCCGAGTTCTTTCCCAGCTCCGCCGACTTCTCGGTCCGGACGTTGGGCGAAGCCGGACTCGGCGCCCTGGGCGTGAGCTTCGGCCGGGTGGTGGTCATGGACTCTCCGTCCGCCCGACAGCTCGGCGACTACAACTGGGCGTCGGTCTTCTGGCACGAGCTCGCCCACACCTTCCACCTGGCGGCCTCCGACAACCGGGTGCCCCGCTGGTTCTCCGAGGGGCTGGCTGTCCACGAGCAACGGAAGGCCCGCGAGGGGTGGGGGCACCAGGCGACGCTGCCCTTCCTCCAGGCGCTAGGGGAGAACCGCCTCAAGAAGGTGAGCGAGCTCAACGACGGCTTCATGCGGCCCGACTATCCGCAGCAGGTCATCTTCTCGTACTTCCAGGCCTCCCTCGTCTTCGGTCTCATCGAAGAGAGACACGGCTTCGACGCCATCCGGATGATGCTCGACGGGTACCGCCAGGGCCGCCAGACCGAGGAGCTCTTCGAGACCGTGCTGGGCATGCCGGTCACCGACTTCGACGGCATCTTCGACGATCATCTCCGCGAGCGGTTCCGGCTGCCACTGGCCGGTTTGTCCACCATGGGAGAGAGCCCGGGCCCCGACGCGGGAATCGAGGCGGTGCGGGAGTTCGCCCAGCGCCAACCCGGCGACCTCCTGGCTCGCCTTCGCCTCGGGATCATGCTCTTCGAGCGGGAGCAGTTCGACGAGGCCGAAGACGAGTTCCAGGCGGCCATGCGGATCTTTCCGACCTACGGCGGTCCGGACAGCCCCTACTGGTATCTCGCCCGCATCAACGAGGCGCGCGGGGACCTGGAGCGGGCCGAGGCGGCCCTCGCCCGGTTGAACTCCATCTCCGAGTCCAACTACGACGCGTTGGTGCTCCAGGCCGACATCCTGCGGGAGCTGGGCCGACTGGAGGAGAGCGCCGGGGCATTGGACAAAGCCGTTCTCATCTGGCCCTATGAGATCGCGGTTCACGAACGGTTGGCCGACCTGCACGCTGAGTTGGGCAACGCGGAGGGAGCGGTGCGGGAGCGGGGCGCCATCCTCGCCCTCGACCCGGTGGACAGGGCAGAAGCGTTCTACGAACTCGCCGTGGCGCAGCGGGAGGCCGGCGACACCGAGGGCGCCCGCCGATCGGTCATGGGCGCCCTGCAGATCGCGCCCAACTACGAGGCGGCCCTCGAGTTCCTCCTGGCGCTGAGGGGAAGGGGCTGATGTCCACCACCTCACGGGCGCGCGGACCGTTCTCCAAGGCCTTCGGCGGCGCCATGTCCCTCGTACTCGGCGGCGCCAAGCCCGGTGCACTCGGCGGCGCGTTCGCGACCGTGGCGCTCCTCGCCACCGGCGTGGTGGCCTCCAGGCCGGACGCCCCTGAGGCGCCGCCACCCCTCACCGTCGATACCGGCGCCCCCGCGCCCCAGTCCTTCCAGGACATCAACGCGCCGTACGACGGCCTGTTCCACTTCGCGCGGATCTACTTCGAGGCAGGTGGCGGAGGAGGATTCGGCTGGGGTGGGCGTCGCGGCGCCCTCTGGGCCCACGACTACCCGCGGGCGGACTACAACTTCCTCTCCATCCTCCAGGAGACGACCTACGTCCGCTCCCACGATCGGGCCTCCAACGTCATCCCCCTCGATGACCCCGATCTCTTCCGTTACCCCATCGCCTACATCGTCGAAGTCGGGTTCTGGAACCCCACGGACGAGGAGATCGAGGCCCTCGGCGCCTACCTCCAGAAGGGCGGATTCCTCATCGTCGACGACTTCCAGGGGTACCGGGCGCTCCAGAACCTCCAGTTCCACCTTGGCCGAGCGGTTCCAGGAGCGACGGTCCAGGTGGTCGCGCCCTCCGACGAGATCTTCGACTCCTTCTTCCGCATCAATCCCGACGAAGTCATTCCGCCGTACGGGGGGCAGCCGCCCCTCTGGCTCGGCGTATACGAGGACAACGATCCCACCAAGCGCGTCATGGTGATGATCAACGCGAACAACGACATCGCAGAGTATTGGGAGTTCAGCGATCAGGGGTACTACCCCATCGACCTCTCCAACGAGGCGTACA
>ERZ869936.1703-NODE-1703-length-14939-cov-31.449409_pt1 | contig 14939 bp, 10 predicted proteins | sample MGYA00520876_ERZ869936 | MGnify/ENA primary metagenome ERZ869936 (study PRJEB32218, sample SAMN09650985) | biofilter metagenome | isolation source: enrty point of leading RO module | place: Saudi Arabia: Thuwal, RO plant located on Red Sea | collected 2016-02-17...
AGATCGCGAGCCAGCCATTTGCCCACGGCGCTCATTGTGGGCACGCCCACGAAGCGCTCGTGGTTCTCCGACGATGGCGTGATTGTGCCCCGCTCCAGCTTTGCGATGCGGCCGCCCCAAGGCGCCACGACGCCGTCGGCCTGCATGTTCTTCACGACGCGTCGGAAGCGAGCGTCGCGAACGGTGAAGTACTGAGCTCCGTGGTCGAACTGCGAGCCCTGCTCGGTCCGCCGCGTCGAGATCCGTCCGCCTACGCCGCGGCCCTTGTCGAAGATGGATACTTTGCCCGCGCCAGCCTGCAGACGTCCAGCCGCGACAAGTCCGGAAACGCCCGCGCCCACGATGGCAATACGCGGCGCGGCCTGTGCTGGCTGTGGCGACGTCTGTTCCGCGGGCTGCGAAGGGGTCACGAAGAACCTTCCTCGATCTTGGGCGTGCACTCGATGCGACGCCCGTTCACCGTCGCCGGCAGGCGGATGACGTTCGGCCTGACGGACTCCGTTACCCCGGGTCCTTGGCGTACTCCTTGAGGAAGCCCTTGAAGAGAATCAGGTGTTCCTCCTCATCGGCCAGCAGGCGGATGCAGAGGTCTTGCGTGACGTAATCCTCGCCATCCGTGGCCTTAATGACTTTGTTGTAGTGGGCGACGGCGTCCTCCTCGGCAGCGATCACGGCCTTGATGGCACTCACTACATCCGTCGTGTCCTCGCTTGGCTGCTGTTGCCGGCCCAGCGTGACACTGGCCGAACCCGGAATGAGCCCGCCGAGCTGCTTGATCCGCTGCCCGAGCTGCTGGGCATGGCCGATCTCTTCCGTGATGTCCGCGGCCAACGACTTTTTGATCTCTTCGGCCCGGACGCCGTCGAGGTTAATGCTGTTGGCCAGATAGTTCACGACCGTCTCCAACTCCATGGAGTAGGCCGTCTGGAGTAGTGCGATTGTTTCGGCGGTAGGCATGCGGCTTGTCTCTCCGGTTTGGCGTTGAGCGGGCGGACGCCTGAAAGGACGGACGGGCCCGCCTTGTTGTTCAAATTACACGTCCCAATCTTCCCACAGTCTAGTGACTCTCGCATTCTGGGCAACCAACCCCGTCCGCGAGGGCCATCGGCCCAGGAGGCTGGTCGAAGCCGGCGATCGGCTGCCTTGTCGATTTCGCCGGCGGCCCTACGTTTTCAAAGATGCTGCGGCTCAGCACGAGCTTCGCCCCTCGCGACGGACGTCGGAAACGCGTTTTTGAGACAAAGGCCGGCGTGCCGCACGCCGCTTCCATCTTGGCACCTGAGCTCGCTTATCGCGTCTGTTGGAGATGGCGTCGAGTGACGAAGCGGCGATAGGCGAACATGACGTAGAGGTTCGGGCGGGCAAACAAGAATCGCGTTACGAGCCCCCACCAGCCGGTCTTGTGTTCGTACTCGATGTGTTCGTGAATCTCGGTCTCGTCTGCGGTGAGGGGAGTGAACGTGTGGGTGTGCTCCCACTTTCGCGCGGGTCCTTCTGCCTGGACGTCGGTGAAACCGCGGTCGCTGACGTCGCGATGAACGGCCGTCCAACGCAGCGGCAGCGGACCCACCCAAAGGGTGAACTTCGACACCGAGCCTTCCGCGAGCGGCTCGACCGCATGGAGTTGGACGATGGTCGGCGGCGGCGTGAGTCGTTTCAGAGCTCGCGTGTCGTGGTGAAACTCGCGGACGCGTTCGAGCGACGCCGCGACACGGAAGAAAAAATCGAACGTAGGCATCGAGGTGGCCACGCGGGGGTTTGCCGGGCGATTATGCCGTCATGTGAGTCCGCGTATGCCGAGAACGACTTCTGGGACTTGGCAGCAGGGCGACTCTGGCAACAATACTACGATATAGTACTCGCAGTCGATTCTTGCACCGGCAATTTCCAGGATGTTCGCTGAGTCGCTCCAACTGTCCTCCGACTTCAGTGGCGAGGTGCGGCTGTTCCCGTTATCCGACCTCGTGTTGTTTCCGGGAGTCGTGCTGCCGTTGCATATTTTCGAAAGTCGCTATCAGGAGATGCTGCAGGACGCGGTCGATGACGATCAGTTGATCGCCATGGCGACGCTACTGCCGGGTCACGAACACGACTACTACAGTCGACCCCCAGTGGCACCGATTGTCTGCATCGGCCAGGTCACCGCGCATGAGCGGACCGAGAGCGGGACGTACAATCTGGTGCTCGTCGGGGTGCAGCCTGCGGAGATTCTGCACGAGATCGAACCCGTGCGGGCGTTCCGTCGCGCGTCCGTCGAGGTGTTGCGAGCGGCGTCAGAGGCGTCGGACGCGTCTTCCGATAAGATGGTCGACGAAGACTTGGCCGCCCTCGTTCAACAACGCATTCCGGCCGCCGAGAAGCTGGTCCGCATGTATCGCGAGGGACGCCTCGACACGACCAAGATGGTCGACGTCCTGGCGTTTCATCTCCCCTTGCCAACCGATCTGAAGCTGCAACTACTGGCGGAATCACGCACCGAAGTGCGCGTTGAGATGCTCGTGGGTGCCTTGCCCGCAACCTCCGCCGCCGAGGCCCCTCCTGCCCCCCCGAGCGACTTCAGCGATAATTGAGGAAACGGTCCGCAGCCCGCGTGCCTAGAGCTGGAGGCTACACGGATCGCCAACGCCGCGAGCTGAAACGTGAGCGACTCACCATTTCTTGTTGTTAGCCATCTGGTCAAGCACTACGCGGATGATCGCGTGGGCTACACCGCGCTGCGGGACGTGAGCTTTTCGATCCAGGCGGGCGAGTTCGTCGCCGTGCGCGGGCCTTCGGGCTGCGGCAAGTCGACGTTGCTGCACGTGCTGGGGGCGATGGATCGGCCCACCACAGGCGAGGTTCTCCTGGCCGGTCGCCGCCTCGATCGGCTCTCCGACGTTGAACTGGCGGTCGTGCGGCGTCGCCAGGTGGGGTTTGTCTTTCAGGCCTTCAACCTGCTGCCCACGCTAACCGCCGTCGAGAATGTGGCCCTGCCGCTCACGCTCGATGGCATCGCTGTGGCAGCGGCTAACGAACGTGCCGGGGAGGCCCTCGGCGAAGTGGGACTGGCCGCGCGTCGCGACCACTATCCGTCGCAGTTGTCCGGGGGCGAGATGCAACGCGTCGCCATCGCGCGGGCCGTTGCCATCCGGCCCGACCTGGTCATTGCCGACGAGCCGACCGGAAGCCTTGATAGCGGCAACGGGACGCGCGTGCTCGAGCTGCTGTCCGACCTGAACCGCACCCGCGGCCTGACCATCGTGATGGCGACGCACTCGGCCGATGCCGCGGCCTTTGCCGAGCGCACGCTGCAGCTGGCCGACGGGTGCCTCGTCGAATCGAACGAAACGCAACCTCTCGATGCGCCTGTTTAAGCAGTTCATTCTTCGCGCGCTGTGGCGGGAAAAGGTGCGCAGCGTCGTTGCCATCCTGGGCGTCGCGCTCGGCGTGGCCGTGATGGTCGCGATTCGCCTGGCCAACGTGAGTGTCGTTGAGACGTTCTCGGCGGCGGTAGACTCGGTGGGCGGCCATGCGTCGCTGCGAATTCGTGGACGCGCTGGACGCTTCGACGAACGGCTGCTGCTCGAGCTGGACGGCCTGCGGCGGTTTGGTCAACTCAGCCCGGTCATCGAGACCCAGGCCATGATTGCCGAGCCCCGCATCGACGAGGCCGAACGGGTCGGGTTTCCTCGCGGAGATCTGCTGCACGTCTTGGGGGTCGACATTCTGCTCGATTACCCGCTCCGCGATTATCACGTGCTGGCTACCCAGCGCGGCGGCGAACAGTCGGCCCGAGAAGTGCTGTCGCTGCTCAGCGATCCCTACTCGGTGATCCTGACCGAGAAGTTTCTCCGCCGTGCGGGGTTGCGGGTCGGTGACAAAGTGCCGCTCGTCTTCGATTCGACGACGCAGGAGTTCACGATTCGCGGCGTGTTGCTCAATCGCGGGCCGGCACGCACGCTCGACGGCAACTTCGCGCTGATGGATATCGCGGCAGCGCAGTGGGCGGCCAAGCGACTGGGGGTGCTCGATTACGTCGACATCCTGCTCGAAGAGGGCGTCGATCCCGCTCGGGCGGAAGTCGAAATTGCCCAGCTGCTTCCTGCAGGTTTGCTGGTCGAAACGCCCGAAGCCGCCTCGGGTCGTTCGCAAACCATGATCGCGGCCTTCCAGTTCAATCTGGCGGCGCTCAGCGCCGTGGCGTTGGTGGTCGGCCTGTTTCTGATCTACAACACGGTGGCGATTTCCGTGGCCGCCCGGCGGCGTGAGATTGCCCTGCTGCAAATTGCCGGAGCGCCGGGGCGGACGGTCCTGCGCCTGTTCCTGGGCGAGGCCTTTCTGCTGGCGTTCATTGGTCTGGCGATTGGTCTGCCCACGGGACGACTGCTGGCGGCTCAGGCGGTGCAGGGCACCGCCCAAACGGTCGAGACGTTCTATATCCAGGGCGTTGCCGAATCGTCGGCCGCGGCATTGCGGCTCTCGCTGACCGAGGTGGTGGTGGCGGCGCTGATTGCGATTCCGCTCGCGCTCTTGGCCGCGCTGGTGCCGGCCCTCGAAGCAGCTTCCCTGTCGCCGGTCGCGACGGCCCGTGGACTGGGGTCGCGATGGGGGGCCCGGCGACTGCGGTTGCTCTTGCTCGGCTCGTTGACGGCCGCCGCGGGTGGTTATGCCTTGACGTTTGGGCCACCGTTGTGGGGCCGGCCGGTCCTGGGCTTCCTGGCCGAGCTGTTGTTCATGATCGCGGGTGCCCTGCTGGTGCCGTCGATTCTGCGGGTCGGTTGCCGACTGGCGCAGCGTTTGGCGGAGCTGCTGCCACGCGGTGGCAACGAGATGCGCCTGGCGGCGGCCAACCTGCTGGGGGCCCTGCCACGCGTTTCGATCTCGGTGGCGGCCCTGTCGGTGAGTCTGTCGATGATGATTGCGATTGCGGTGATGGTGGGGAGTTTTCGCGAGACGGTGATCTACTGGCTGGAGTCGGCGCTGTCGGCCGATCTGGCGGCGAAGCCCGTGATGCAGACCTCGGCTGTCTCCGAAGCGACGCTTTCGCCGCAGGCGGTGAAGACCATCCGCCAGGATCCCGCCGTCGCGGACACCATCTGGTTTTCCTCCCGGCAGGTCGTCTATCGCGAGACGAACATTCGTCTCGCCGTAACCGAGCTCGACAAGACGTTCGAGCGGGCCCGACTGTTGCTGAAGGAAGGACCCCCGGATCGTTACACCGCCGATTGGGGCACTCAGGCCGACGTGCTCGTGTCCGAGAGCTTCGCCATTCACTTCGATTGTCGGGTCGGTGATGTCGTTGAGCTGCCGACGCGCGTCGGTCAGGAGCCGTTTACGGTGGTCGGCGTCTACTACGACTACGCCAGTAATCAAGGAACGGTCATGATGGATATGGCCGTCTACGAGCGGCACTACGCGCTGCCTGGGGTGGCGGTCACTCCCCAGGCGATGTCTGTGTTTTTGGCCGAGGGTGCCGATCCCGGTGAAGTGCGCACGCGTATCGTGAACCAGCTCGGCGCGGATGAGCAGATCTATCTCGTTACCAATCGCGAGCTTCGCCGCGAGGTGTTGCGGATTTTCGAGAGCACGTTCACGGTAACCTACGCGCTGCAACTGATTGCCATCGTCATCGCGGGACTTGGCGTGGCGGCCACGTTGATCACGCTGATCTACCAACGCCAACGCGAACTCGGCCTTCTAAGTCTGCTCGGAGCGACCTATCGCCAAATCCGGCGGGTGATCGTGCTCGAGGCCATCTTGCTTGGCGGGGTGAGTCAGCTTCTGGGCACCGGGATCGGCATTCTGCTGGCCCTGGTCCTCATTCATGTGATCAACGTCCAGTCGTTTGGCTGGACGATTCAAGTCTATCTTCCGTATGCCTTCTTCTTGCAGTCGACCCTGTTGGTGCTGATCGCCTCGGCCCTGTTCGGCCTCTATCCGGCGATTTGGGCGGCCCGCGAAAATGCACTCGCCGTGGTGCGGCAGGAGTAATTCGCAAAATGCGTGCACGTCCGAACCCGCTTGCCTGGCTCGCGCTTGCATTGTTCGCCGCCGCCGGATGTACGCAACCGGCTGCCGACAGCGACGCGGACATCACTGCTCTTCTGCCGGCCGTCGGCGAGGGCGGGGCACGGAGTATCAAAGAGTCGTCCTCCTGGAGCCGGGCCACCGAGCCGCGCACGTTCGAGTTTCCCCGGGACCACGGTCCGCACGAAGACTTCCAGATCGAATGGTGGTACTACACCGGCAATCTCAGCACGAGCGCCGGTGAACCTTTCGGATATCAGCTCACCTTCTTCCGCACCGGCATCAACCAGAAACCACGGAATCCTTCCCGCTGGGCCGTCCGCGATCTCTACACGGCGCATTTCGCCCTCTCCGATATCGGCCGACAAGAGCATTACGGCTTTCAGCGAAATCGTCGGGCGGGTGTCGGCCTGGCCGGGGCGGCCCGCGACAAGTACCACGTCTTCAACGGCGACTGGTCCGTCAAACTGCAGGGCGACGTCCATCACCTCCAGGCCGTCGATGGCGAGTACGCGCTCGACCTGCGACTTCGCCCCACCAAGCCGGTCGTGTTGCAGGGTGAGCAGGGCCTGAGTCGCAAAGGGGCACTGCCGGGCAACGCTTCCTACTACTACTCGCACGTGCGGATGGCTAGTGAAGGTACTCTCACGGTCGATGGCACCACGCACCAGGTGTCCGGGGAAAGCTGGATGGATCACGAGTTCAGCACGAGTTTTCTCGAGCCCGGCCAGGTCGGTTGGGACTGGTTCTCGATTCAGCTCGACAACGGCCACGAGCTGATGCTCTTTCAAATGCGGCGCAGCGATGGCCCGAGTCGTTATCGTTCCGGAACGCTCGTGGACGCGGACGGGCGAAGCGAGTCACTGAAGACAGCAGACATCCAACTTCAGCCGCGAGCGTTATGGAAGTCGCCCGAAAGCGGCGGCAACTATCCGGTGGCTTGGGACGTCGAGTTGCCCCGGCACAGCTACCGCTTGGAAGTCGTCGCCGCCTTCGACGATCAGGAGATGATCACGGCCGCCAGTACCGGCATCGTCTACTGGGAGGGGAGTGTGGTGGTCCGCGGCCAAAGCGGTGAGGGACCGGTTGGCGGACGGGGCTATCTGGAGATGACAGGGTATGCCGGACCGAGCTTTGGGCCTTTGCTGACCGGGACCGCCAACGAAGCTCCGACGCGTGCCGCTGGTAACGCAGGTGGGTAGCCTTGCCCGGCCGTTGCTACCACAGGCGGAGTTGGTCCAAGTGTTGCGACGCTTTACGACGACCAGGCACCACGCTAACTTATTGATGGCTGTGTTGTTAATGAGCCCTTTGCGGCGGCGGTGATGGCGGAAATGCCGGCCTCCCGCGGGTCGGCTTGGTTCATTGGCTGCGCAGGGCTCAATAAGTACGCTCCCGCTCTCGTCCGATTGATGTGCACCGTCGAGACGAAATGAATCAGACCGAATCCGCCGAAGGCAGCCGCGAGCGCGAGAAGCCGCGGGTGGCATTCATCTCCACGCGCATCGGTTGTCCGCGAGTCCTTCAGTTTCGAGGTGCTGCAAAACCGAGTTGCGGCTGATGATCGAGCGGCCACAGAACATTTATCGGTTTCTGCAGCGGGGTCGGCAGCGACGAAATCGATTTGTCAACTCGCGACGATGAAGCGACACCGGTCGGCGGCAAGACATTACGAATGTCGACGCGGAGGCGAACCAGGGAGCAACGATGGCACTTCAACAGGACGATCTTCAGGTGGGCTCGCTGGGGCCCTGCACGATTCCCACGCCCTTGAACTTCGCCTCGCCCAGCCATCCCGAGCAGTCGCATTTCCGCAGGGACAAAGATCGCATTTGCCTCGATCTCACGGCACGCAGCGACGACAAGCCCAAACCGCTTACTTTCGAGGAGGCCGGGCCGCGAGAGAAACTCTTCTTTGACCCGGCCAAGACAACGGCGGCGATCGTCACGTGCGGGGGCCTTTCGCCGGGGCTCAACAACGTGATTCGCTCGGTCTATCACGAGTTGGTCGAGAACTACGGTGTGTCTCGGGTGCTGGGGATTCGCAACGGCTTTCGCGGCCTCGATCCCGCGGCGGACCTGACGCCCATGGAGTTGACGCTGGAGGTCGTCGAGCGAATCGACAAGGTCGGTGGCACCGTGCTGGGCAGTTCGCGCGGGCCGGTCGCGCCCGCGGTGATGGCGGACTTTCTGCAGGCGGCCGGGATCGACATTCTCTTCTGCCTCGGCGGGGACGGAACCCAGCGCGGCGCGCATGCACTCGACGAGGAACTGCGCCGACGCGCCGCACGCCTCGCGATCGTGGGAATTCCGAAGACGATCGACAACGACGTGCCGTTCGTGCGGCTTTCCTTTGGCTATGTGACGGCCTTGGAAAAGGCGGCCGAGGTTGTTCGCGCGGCCCATGTCGAGGCTCGCGACACCATCCACGGCATCGCCCTGGTCAAGCTGATGGGGCGTCACGCCGGGTTCATTGCGGCCGGGGCCTCGGTGGTCAGCCAAGAGGTCGACTTCACGCTGGTGCCGGAGATTCCCTTTCCCCTCGAGGGCGAGCAGGCCCTGTTGGGCTCGCTGGAGCGGCGGATGCGCAAACGGGGGCACGCGGTGATCGTCGTTGCCGAGGGAGCGGGGCAGCACCTGTTCGACGAGCAGGAAGTGCGGCGCGACGCCTCAGGCAACTTGCTGCACCAGGAGATCGGAGAGTTCTTGCGGCGCCGGATCGCGGCCCACTTCGCCGAGCGTGACTTCCCCGTGGCGATCAAGTACTTCGATCCCAGCTATTACATTCGCAGCGTGCCGGCGAACGTCTACGACCGCTACCTCTGCGACCAGATGGGGCGACATGCCGTCCATGCGGCGATGGCCGGCAAGACCGGGCTGATGATCGGCTGCGAGCACGACCACTACTTGCACGTGCCCATCCCCGCGGTCGTTTCGCAGACCAAGTGCATCGACGTGTCGGACGATCTCTGGCGGGCGGTGCTGGAAGCGACGGGACAACCGCGCTGGTAAGGCCGGCGATCTTCCTCGTCACGAGGTGTGGCCAGCGCCATGAGGGCGTCCGCGGCCCAGACGGCCATTTGTGCGTGAAGTCGTGCAAACCTGGAGACATCACGGGGGTGCGCGCCCCGCTCGCGATGGCGTGTTTCGGGGGACGCGTCTAGAATGGAGGTCTGGGGGCATCGCGGCAAAGGCCGGGTGAAAGCCCCGGCGGACGGTGCAGGTCGCTTCGCCATGACGAGTCGGCGAGTTTCGGAGACGGCGACCCCCAACGGAGGCGACAGTTGACCAAAGGCAGATTTATCGCGATCCTGGTGCTGCTGGGCTGCGCGGCCGCGGTGTGGGCCGGATGCAGTCGCACGCGGCGTCCTACCGCACGTCCGAACGTGATCGTTATCCTGGTCGACACGCTGCGGGCCGATTACCTGGGCTGCTATGGCTTCGCCGGCGACGTCAGCCCGCACATCGACGAGTTTGCCGCGCGCAGCGTGCGATTTGCCAATTGTTCGTCCCAGTCGCCCTGGACGGCTCCCTCGGTCGGATCGCTGTTCACATCGCGCTATCCCTTTCCGGTGCCCCAGCCGGGCGGTCAGTTTCGCATCTCCGTGCTGCCGGAGCACCATGAAACGCTGGCGGAGTCGCTCCAGAATGCAGGGTATGAAACGCGGGCGTTTGTCGAAAACGGTCTGATCATTCCCCAGGCCGGTTTTAGCCAGGGCTTCGATCGCTATCAGCAGAAGCGTTCCGCGTCCGAACCGTTCAACGCGTTCGTCAAGTTCTTCAAGTGGTTTGAGTCTCGCAAAGAGGACCGCCCCTTCTTCGCGTACATCCACGTGATGGATGTGCATGGACCTTACCGTTACCTGGAGGAGAACTTCGCGGCGATCGCGGATAGCAGCAGCCTGGGTCCCGAACGGGAGCTGACCGCGACCGAAATCGAAGAACGCCCCGGCCCGATCGGCACTTTCGTTCCCTGGGCCGATGCCGCGAAGGGAAGCCAACGGCGCGCCTGGCGCGGCGCTTACGCGGCGGGCATTCGGCTGTTCGACCAGAAGTTTGGAGAGCAGGTCGAGCAGCTCGAAGCGGCGGGGCTGTTCGAAAACAGCCTGATCATCTTCACTTCCGATCATGGCGAGCAGTTGCTCGATCACGGCGGCTGGGGGCACGGTCACAATCTACACCATTATCAGACCAACGTGCCCCTCATGGTCCATTACCCGCCGTATACGAACGAGGGCAAGACGATCGACGAGGTCGTCAGCCTCATCGACCTCACGCCGACCATCGCAGAGATCTGTGGGCTGACCGCAGCGGAAGAATGGGAAGGTGAGAGCCTGGTCGATCTTCTCGACGGTGGCACGCGATCGCTTCTCGACGGCGGCACGCGATCGAATCAGGTGGCGTTCGCGACCTCGATCATCGGCGATCCCTACATCTTTTCCATCCGATCGCGCGATCGCTTGTTGATCTACGACGGTCGCGAGCGAAAGAGTGAAATGTTCGACATTACGTTGCCGAGCTGGCAGCGCGAAGACCTGGCCAGCGCGGAACCGGAAAGCGCCAAGAAGCTCGGCGCGGATCTCCAAAATCACATTCGACGCCAGCGTCAGCAGGACCCGGCGATGGGGTCGCTGCCGATGCCCGAAGACATGATTGACCATGTTCGCGAGCTTGGGTATCTCAAGTGAGCCGGTTGCTGGACGTGATCAAAGGCGTCGTTGGCTAGCAGATGGCGTTGAAGGGCTCACATGGACCGACGCAAATTCGTCAAAGCCGTGGCAGGCGGCGCCGGAACGACGCTCTTCGGCGGTTGCTATCTCTCGGGTGGCCAGAAGTCGTCACGAGCAGAGAGGCGGGTCGTGATGGTTGCCTTCGACGGCCTCGACCCCCGCATTGCTGCGGGGCTCATGGACGCGGGCAAGTTGCCCAACTATCGAAGGCTCGCCCAGCGCGGCGGCTTTTCGACGATAGCCACCAGCACCCCTCCGCACACGCCGGTTGCGTTTTCCAACATCATCAGCGGGGCCGATGCCTCGGTGCATCAGATCTACGATTTCATACATCGCGATCCGCGGCCCCCGGGACTCTCGTCGGCGGTGAGTCCTTTCTTTGCCGCCGCGCAGGCGCTGCCGCCCAGCCGCGACTGGAAGATCTCCTGGGGCGAATGGGAGTTGCCGCTTGTCGGCGGCGAGATTCGCAACTTGCGACAGGGGCCCGCCTTCTGGGATTACTTGATCGAGGCAGGAGTCGACGTCGATGTCTATTTCGTGCCGTCGAATTACCCCGCCACGACGCCTGAGGGACCAGGTCGTTTTCGGGCCGTCACCGGCATGGGTACGCCGGATCTTCGTGGCGGCTATGGAGAGTTCACGTTCTACGGTCCGCGGCGCGGAGGCAAGGTCGCCGGAGGTCGATTTGTCCGAGTTCGCGCCGACCGCGAGCATCGCATCAAGACCAAGCTCGAAGGCCCGCCCAATTTTCTTCGCAAGGTGACACGAGGCAGTCCGCCGTCGGTGGCGGCTCCCTTGGAGATCATTCGCGATCCTGAGGCGGCGGTCGTCAAGGTCCGGCTGGGCGGCTCAACGGCGCTACTCGCCCAGGGAGAGTGGAGTGACTGGATGCCGGTCGACTTTCCCACAGGGATTCCCGGTGCGGCGGCTCTTGGTGCTGCCGGGGCGCCCACGACGATGCGCGGGATGGTGCGGCTCTATGTCAAGCAGGTGCATCCGGACGTCGAACTTTACGTCAGTCCGATCAACATCGACCCGATGGATCCGTTGAATCTGGTCAGCGCTCCGGCCGAATTCTCTCATGAGTTGGCGGCACGGCACGGTCGCTACGCGACGCTCGGCATTCCCGAGGATAACAAAGCCCTGCGAAGCGGCGCCCTGAGCGAGGATCAGTTTCTCTCACAGTGCGCTCACGTCGAAGAGGAGCGTGCGGCCCAGTACCTTCATGCGCTCGCCGAGCACCAGTCGGGCCTGCTGTTCTTCTATTTCGGCACGACCGACCTGCTTCAGCACATGTTCTGGCGCGATCGTGACGAGGCTCATCCCGGTCGCGACCGGGAGCAGGCCGAGCGTTATGGCGAAGTCGTTACCGATCTTTACCTCGCCAGCGACCACCTGGTGGGCAAGGCGCTCGACAGTCTGGGGCCCGAGGATACGCTGATTGTATTCTCAGACCATGGGTTCACGACGTTCCGTCGTGGCTTCAATCTCAGTCGTTGGCTCGTTGACGAGGGCTACATCAAGCTCCTGCAATCGGGCGGACGCGGCCGGACCGATCCGTTTCGTAACATCGATTGGTCGCGCACGCGGGCCTATGGCCTGGGCATGAATGCGCTCTACGTCAACCTGGCCGGACGTGAGAAATTCGGCATCGTCGAGCCAGAAGAGGCTCGTTCCCTGCTGGAGGAGATCCGCGAGAAGCTGCTCGCCGTTCGTGACGACGACGAGCACGGCGCCCGACCGATTGTGCAACGCGTCGACTTCAGCGAAGACATCTTTGCCGCGGCCGATCCGGAGAAGGCGCCCGACATGATCCTGGGCTACGCCGATAGCTATCGGGTGGGCTGGGACTCCGTACTGGGGAACATGCCGGCGCGACTTGTCGAAGACAACCTCGACCGCTGGTCGGGCACTCATCTGATCGACCCCGAGCGCGTCCCTGGGATGCTCCTGGCGAGTCGACCCATCGCGGCGGAATCCGCGTCGCTGGTCGATTTGGCACCGACGATACTCGACCTCTACGGCGTCGAGAAGCCGAGTCAAATGACCGGGAAGGCCCTCCTGAGTGTGGCCCCGGACCGTTCTGGAACCTAGGCGGGCGGATCGTCACGCCTTGTCGACCTACGACACCTCGGGGTTCGAGGCGGCGACAAATGATCGCCTCTAGGAACCGGGAGCGGCTGCGCGAACCGCTTCATCGACATCCGCTTCGTAGTTGGTGAAGTTCTCGCGAAACAGCCCGGCCAGCTTCGCCGCCGCCTGGTCGAAGGCCTGCGGGTCGGACCAGGTGTTCTTGGGCACGAGAATCTCCTCGGGCACCTGAGGGCATTTGGTCACCACATCGAAGCCAAACGACGGATCCGCCTGGCAGGGCGCATCGGTCAAGGCACCTGAATGGATCGCATCGACGATCGCACGAGTGGAAGCCAGCGGCATCCGCGAGCCGATGCCGTAGGGACCGCCGCTCCAGCCGGTATTGACCAACCAGACGTTCGAGCCGTGCTCCTTGAGCTTGGCCGCCAACAGCTCGGCGTACTTGCCGGGGTGCCAGACCAGGAACGGACCGCCAAAGCAGGGCGAGAAGGTGGCCTGCGGCTCGGTGACGCCCATTTCCGTGCCAGCGACCTTGGCGGTGTAACCGCTGATGAAGTGGTACATCGCCTGCTCGGGAGTCAGACGACTGACCGGCGGCAACACCCCGAAGGCATCGCAGGTCAGGAAGATCACGTGGGTAGGATGTTCCGCGAGACAGGGGATCTTGGCGTTGCCGATGAAGTCGATCGGGTAGGCCCCGCGGGTATTCTGCGTGATCGACGCGTCGCTGAAGTCGACGTGGTGATCAAATTCGTCGTAGACGACGTTCTCGAGTACAGCCCCAAACCGCAATGCCTGAAAGATGTCGGGTTCCGCCTCCGGGGTCAGGTCGATCGCTTTGGCATAGCAACCGCCCTCGATGTTGAAGATGCCGTGATCCGACCAGCAATGCTCGTCGTCGCCGATGAGAAACCGCTTTGGATCGGCGGAGAGTGTGGTCTTGCCCGTGCCGGAGAGCCCGAACATCACCGACGAGCGGCCGGTCTCTTGGTCAGCCGTTGCCGAGCAGTGCATCGAGAGCACGCCGTTCTTGGGCATGTAGTAGTTCATCATGGTGAAGACGCCCTTCTTCATCTCCCCGGCGTACTCCGTGCCGAGGATTACCATCTCGCGGGCCTCGAGATTGACATCGACGCTCGTCTTCGAGGTCATGCCTGCGGTACGCTGATTGGCCGGAAACTGGCCCGCGTTGAAGATGACCGTGTGGGGATCTCCGAACTCGTCGAGTTCCGCGCGCGTCGGGCGGATCAACATGGTGTGCATGAAGAGGGCGTGGTAGGGCCGTGTGCAAATGATGCGCACCTTCGCCCGATACTTTGGATCCCAGCCGGCGAAGGCATCGACCACGTACAGCCGCTCGCGGGTGTTCAGGTAGTCGATGGCCCGCTCGCGATTGACCTCGTAGGTGGTGTGATCGATATCGATGTTGACCGGACCCCACCAAACGTCGTTTTCCGATTCGGGATGGCGGACGACCCGCTTGTCCTTGGGCGACCTGCCGGTCTTGGCCCCCGAGTAGGCGATCAGAGCGCCGGAGTCGGCGATCGCGGTGCCAATCTCAGTCTTGATCGCTTCCTGATAGAGCGCCGCCGGCGAGAGATTGTGGAGCAACTCCTGAACGGAGATGCCATACTTGCTCAGATCGATTTCGGACACAGTCGCCTCCCTGGATCGTTTTCGCTGTCGCGGGCCTGCGAGGCGACCCGCCTCGCGCGTGTAAGGCAAGCGGTGATGCCGTCGACGCGGACGTGGTAGCGGCCGCTGACGAGGTGGTTGCCTCTCTCTCCGTGATTCTGACGAATTTGTCAGTCCCACGGAACGGGTACTGGCAATGGCTGGTAACCAACAGGAGTCCGGCGGGCGTCGGCCGGCCCAGATGCCGGCCGGCAAGAGCGGATACGCTCATCTGGCCAGGAAAGACGTGGGCGGTCCGGCCGTTCGTACCCTTCAGATTGTCCGGCGCTGCAGACGCAGGATGTGAGCGTATTAGCACTCGACGCGTGCAGCAATCGTCCGCTGCCGGCCTCGCCAGCAAAGTGCCAATAGTCCACCAAGACTCAGAGTCGCCATCGCCCAGGTCGATGGCTCGGGAATCGGCGGGGCGGTCGT
>ERZ869936.1704-NODE-1704-length-14935-cov-5.390188_pt1 | contig 14935 bp, 15 predicted proteins | sample MGYA00520876_ERZ869936 | MGnify/ENA primary metagenome ERZ869936 (study PRJEB32218, sample SAMN09650985) | biofilter metagenome | isolation source: enrty point of leading RO module | place: Saudi Arabia: Thuwal, RO plant located on Red Sea | collected 2016-02-17 ...
GGCTCGTAGTTCAGCACTGAGTTCAGTTTATTGATCTAGCCGTGGATGCCGATCTCGTGCCCGTCGGCCACCAGCGCGCGCTGCTCGTCGGGATAGGTCATCGCCACCACCGCCGGCACGTAGAAGCTCGCGCGCACGTCGTACTGCTTCAGCAGCCGGGCGATGCGCGGCACGCCGACGCGGGCGCCGTACTGGCCCCAGGCCATGCGCCCGATCGACTTGCCGCCGTCGCGCAGCTCGGTGGTCTCGTGATCGGAGTCGAACGACAGCGCCACCGCGCAGCGCGCGCCGTTCGGCCACTTCGCCGGCGCCAGCCGCCGCCCGGCGCGCACCTGGTTCAGCAGCCCGCGCCAGTGCGCCTCGGGCCATTGCCAGGGTTGCAGTTCCTTGTCGCTCATCTCACACCTCTTCTTTGCCGTTCGCCTCAGGCGAGTTCCTTGTGCGCGGTCTCTGGCAGCCGCAGGATGACCAGCGTCGATATCACCGCCGCGCCGATCACGTACCAGGTCGGCGACAGCGGCGAGCCGGTGCGCGCGATCAGCCAGGTGGCGATGAAGGGCGCGAACCCGCCGAAGATCGCGACCGCCAGACTGTAGCCGGCCGACATCCAGGTCGCGCGCAGCCGCGTCGGAAAGATCTCCGAGATCGCCGCCGGGCCCGGCCCCGAGAACGCGGCGATCATCAGCGCGAACACGATCTGCGCGCCCATCACCACGGCAAGCGAGCCCTGCGTGATCATGGTGTCGAACAGCAGGTGCGACAGCAGCGCGAAGCTCAGGCAGCAGGTCAGCAGCAGCGGCTTGCGCCCGAAGCGGTCGGACAGCGCGCCGGTAACCGGGATGATCAGCACCAGCACCAGCAGCCCGAGCGTGTTCGACCACAGCGCCTCGGTGCGCGTAAGGCCGACATGGTGCTGCGTGAAGGTCGGCATGTAGGTCAGCATCATGTAGTACGCGCTGGTCCATAGCACGGTAAAGCCGAACGCCTTGCCGGCCAGCGCCAGCGGAGACGAGGGCGCGGCGTGCGCCACTTCGGCCTGCGCCTTGCGGAACGCGGGCGTCTCGTCGATGTTGCGCCGCATGTAGATGCCCACCGGCGCCAGGATGCCGCCGAGCAGGAAGGGAATCCGCCAGCCCCAGGATTCCATGTCCTCGGGCGTCAGCATTGTGCTGAACAGCGCCGCGATGCCGGAGCCGAGCAGCAGGCCCGCGGCCAGGCTGGACTGCTGAAAGCTGCCGTACAGGCCGCGCTTCGCCCTGGGCGCCCACTCCACGATGAAGGCGGTCGAGCCGCCCCACTCGCCGCCGGCGGCGAAGCCCTGCAGCAGGCGCGCGAACACCAGCAGCGCCGGCGCCCACAGGCCGATGCTGTCGTAGGTCGGGATCAGGCCGATCAGCACGGTGCCGAAGGCCATCATGAAGATGGTCAGCATCAGCGCGGTCTTGCGCCCGCGCACATCGCCCAGCCGCCCGATCATGATGCCGCCCAGCGGACGCACCACGAAACCCACGCCGAAAGTGGCAAAGGCCGACAGCAGGGCCGTCATCTCGTCGCCCTTGGGGAAAAAGTTGCGCGCGATGAGGGTGGCGAGGTAGCCGTAGATGGCGAAGTCGTACCACTCGAGCAGGTTGCCCATCACCGCGGCCGTCACCGCCTTGCGGCCGCCCTGCGGGGCCTGGTTCGCCTGCGTGCTCAGTTCACCCATTGTCCGCCGTCCACGTCGATGATTTCGCCGGTCATGTAATTGGGCTCCACGGTGGCGAGGAACACGATCACCGCGGCCACGTCCTCCGGGGTGCCCACGCGGCCGAGCGGAATCGACTGCTCGATCGCCGCGCGCTTCGCGGCGATCAGCGCCGAGGTCATGGCGGTCTCGATCGACCCGGGGCACACCGCGTTTACCGTGATGTGCGGCGCGAGTTCTTTGGCGAGCCCGCGCGTCAGCCCGAGCACGCCCGCCTTCGAGGCGCAGTAGGCGAACTTGCTCACGGCCGAAGGCGCGCCCCCGGTGTGCGCGCTGACCGAGGATACGTTCACGATACGGCCGGCGCCGCGCGCGAGCATGGCCGGCGCCACCGCCTTGCACCAGTTGAAGCAGCTCTTGAGATTGACATCGAGGGTGCGGTCCCACTCCTGCTCGGTGATGTCGAGCAGGCGCTTGGGCTGCGACATGCCGGCGTTGTTGACCAGCACGTCGATGCGCCCGAAGCGCTCGAGCACCTGCTGCCCGTGCCGCTGCACGCCGGCGAAGTCGCTGGCGTCGCCGGCCAGCAGCATGCAGCCGGCATCGAGCTCGCGCAGGCGCTGCGCGGCGGCGTTCAGTGCGGCTTCGTCGAGATCGGCCAGCGCCACGCGGAACCCCTTGCGCGCCAGCCCGGCTGCGGTGGCAAAGCCGATGCCGCGCGCGGCGCCGGTGACGATGGCTACCGGTGAGGCGGGATCGGACATGTCTTCTGTGCGGCGCGCATGTTCAGCGCGGGATGCTAACACCATCTTCCGCCCGTCCGCGATGCGCTACCCGCCGGCGCCGCGGCTGACACCCGCCCCCCGTCACACGGATTTCGCGGTTTGTCCGATCGTCGCGCGCAACACCAGGCGCGCCGGTTCAGCGCTCCGGCGGCGCCCCGCCCGGCCACACCGGATTCTGCGCGAGCTCGGTCCACGCGATCGGCGCGCGGCAGCGTTCTTGCGCCCGCGCCGGCGCCAGGCTGGTGTCCCAGTGGGCGGCGATGTAACGATTGCCGGTAATGCCGTCGGCCGCCGGCGAGCACAGCCACACGATCGGCGGCGCCATGACGCCGGGCGGCACCAGGTCCTTGCGCGCGTAGCCGGACTCCTCCGGCACCATCGGCGTGTCCGCCGGCCCGCCGGGAATCACGACGTTCACCGTCACACCGGTGCCGGCGAATTCCTTGGCGTGCGCCGCCGCCATCGCTTCGAGGCCCGCCTTGCAGGGGCCGTAGGGCTGAAAGCCGCCGCGCAGCATGCTGAACAGGCTGGTGGTCACATCGATGATGCGCCCCCAGCGCTGGGCCAGCATCGGCGAGATGCAGGCGCGCGTCATGTTCCAGGCGCCGCTGAAGTTCACCGCCACGAAGCGCTGCCACATCTCCGGCGTGATATCGAGAATCTTCACCGGCTTCGTCATGTGGTCCCGGCTGATGACACCCATGCCCAGCGCGGCGTTGTTCACCAGGATGTGCAGCCCGCCCAGTTCGGAGCGCGCCCGCGCCGCCGCCTGTTCGCAGGCGGCGTAGTCGGCGATATCCGCAACGAGCGTGATCACGCGCCCGCGCAGCGGCGCCGGCAGCGCGCCGTGCATCGCCGACAGCGCCCCGGCCTCCACGTCCAGCGCGCATACGCGCGCGCCCTGTTCCGCAAGCGCCTTCACCAGCACGCGCCCGAACCCGCCGGCCGCGCCGGTCACCAGGGCCACTTTGTCCGCCAACAACTGCTCGCTCATGCAGTGGTACCTCTTCGATGTTGCCGTACCGCCGGTTTCGTCTTCTCTCGGCCGCGCAGGCAGGGATTCTCTTGCGTGGCGAACGCCACTGCAACCGGCAATCGGTGCAAGGCGACCGGTGAGAGAAGCCTTGCCCGTTCCAACCATAGCACGCAAGGATCCATCCGCGCCGCGGCAGCAGGCGGCCCCGCACGTGCCGGGAATTCGCGCACGGCGCTGCCTACTTGAACCTGCTGCCCGTCAACACCACGCGCACCAGCTCGGCCTGCCGGCCGGTGTCGGTCTTGCTGAAGATGCTCCTCAACTGGGTCCGCACGGTCGCTTCGGTCACGGCGTAGTCGGCCGCGATGTCCTCGATGGTCTTGCTCATTGCGAGGGCAGTGGCAACGCGGCTTTCGGCGGCGGTCAGGCCGTAGAGTTGCTGCAGCCGCCAAGCGAGATATTTCTCGTCCGGGTCAATGGAAACGGCCATCAGCGCCAACGGTCGCTGCGAGGGCGAAGCCACCTCCTGCGCCGGCTGCAGCGGCGCACTCAGCATTTCGGTTCGCGTATCGTCGAGATCGAGCGGGATTGCGGCCGGAAGGCCGAGCGGGCAGGCGGCCGCCCTTACCGCTCTGGCAACGGCGGCATCGGTTCTCGCGTCGTTGAATTTCAGCCTGCCACCGTGAATCGCCCACTGCCGCGTGCGCGCGACCAGCGCTTCGGCGGCGGCGTTCAGATGAACGATCTGTCGCTGCGCATCGACGATGAACAGGGCGGCGGCGAGGTGCGAGAACACAGCCTCGAGATCAGACCTTGCCTGCAAGGCTTCGCCGAGCTTGGCCTGCACCCGCATGGCAAGGCTTATGTGCTGCGCGATCAATCCGACGAGCGCCTTGTGTTCCGCCGGACAGCCCGACGCGTCCACCCCGCGGTCGATCGCATCGACAGGCTGATCGCCCTCCGCCGCCACGGTGCCGGTTCCCAGCGCCTCGCCGGCGCCGGCGTCCTGCCCGGCGAAGTCAAAGCACGCATGCAGCGCCCGCGCACCTTCCGGAGAACGTTCGAGCGCAGGCCCGGGGGGCAACGGTTCCGTGCCGGGCGAGACACGCTGCGTGGCATCGACCGGGGAGCAGTGCCCGGCGTGGCGCCGCTCGGCAGCCGGCACCTGGCCGGCTCGCGACGGGCCGACTCCGTCGCCTGCCGCGTCCCGGGCCCTCGGCGACGCACGCGAGGCTTCCACCAGGTCCATCAACGCCGTCAGCGCCGTCAGCGCCTCGCGCCATCGCTCCGGCGCAACGCCGGCCTCATGGATAAGGGCGATTGTCTGGGGAAATCTGGCCAGCGAGATCTGCATATCGACGCACCCCCATCGGATGTCGTCGACATTACGGTGCACGGACTTACAGCGAGCTTACAAATCACCCCTTCCGACCCGCTCCCCGCACAGGCCGTGTGCAGTTGCGGACCCGGCGTACTCCATTTGGATGACGCGGCACACCGACCTCCGATGTACGGTCGGGTTGCCCAGAAACTTTCTCTTTCGGGCGACAACACGGAGGAAAAAACCAATGTCTCGCTTTATCTCAGTCGCAATCAAGACCGCCTCGCTGCTTGCAGGGTTCAGCCTGATCTCGGCCGCCGCGGCGGCCGACATCAAGGCCGACCTCGCACCCTGTCTTGCCAACAAGACCGCTATCGGCAACGTCGGATCGTGCGGAAAGATCTGGAAGCTGAAGTCCGGCAAGGCTTCGCTGAGCAATAACGGCAAGCTGAAGGTCGTGGTCAATGGACTGGTACTCAACGACGTCACGGTCGGCGAGTACAACGGCACCCCGGACGGCGTCGACGCCGTCGCGGCCGCCGTCATCTGCCACGGCCCGGGCGGCGCGGCCGTTGCCGCCCAGACCGATCCGGTTCCGCTCAGCCAGAAGGGCGACGCCCAGGTCGAAGCCAACATTTCCCTGCCGAACGGCTGCGTCGGCCCGGTCATCGTGCTGCGCGAGCGCTACGAAGGCAAGATCGGCGGCTGGCTCGCCGGAACCGGGCTCTGAAACAGACTGCGGTCAGTCGCAGTCAGCAATCGGTCGGGTTGAGCAAGGGCACCGCATCAACCTGACCGGTTGCAAGCAGGGAGCAAAGAAAACAAATCTGCTCCCATAGTCTGGCGCCGGATCGGTTCTCCTTCCATCCGCGTCGATTCGATTCCGAGCGCGTTCCTAATCTCCTCGCAAGGCAGGCAACCCTCTTCCTGCGCGCGGCGTAACCGGCAATGCTGAACGGCGCGCGGTAATCGGCTACGCTTGCGGCCTTGCCCGGGAGGATGAAGCATGCCAGATGCCGCGCTCGCGTTCGAGTCGATCACCCGCCTGTCCGCCCGCCTGCGGGCCGGGGAACTCAGTCCGGTGGCGCTTGCGGAGTCACTGCTGGAGCGCATCGGCGCGTACGACGAGCGGCTGCATGCGTACATCCGCGTGCTGCCGGAGCGCGCGCTGGCGCAGGCGCGGGCGGCCGAGAACTTGCTCAAGAGCGGCGCGGACCTCGGGCCGCTGTGCGGCATTCCCTACGCGGCGAAGGATCTGTTCGACGTGAAGGGCGTGCCCACCACCGCCGGCACGCGGCTGCTGGCGGACAACGTGGCGAAGGAAGACTGCACCGTCGTGCGCCAACTCACCGCCGCGGGCATGGTGCTGCTGGGCAAGACCTACACCGTGCAGTTCGCCTATGGCGCCGCGGGCATCAACCACGACCAGGGCACGCCGCACAACCCGTGGCATCCGATTCCGCACGCGCCCGGCGGGTCTTCGAGCGGCAGCGCGGTGGCGGTGGCCGCGGGCCTTGCGCCGATGGGGCTGGGCAGCGACACCGGCGGCTCGGTGCGCGTGCCGGCGGCGCTGTGCGGCATCGTGGGTTTGAAAACCACCGTCGGCCGCGTCAGCCGCGCCGGTGTCTACCCGCTGTGCTGGACGCTCGACAGCGTCGGCCCGATCGTGCGCTCGGTCGAAGACGCGGCGCTCGTCTACCAGGCGATGCAGGGGCCGGACCCGCGCGACGACTCCACCACCGGCGTCGCCGTGCACGACGCGACGCGCGGGCTGAAGGATGGCGTGAAGGGGCTGCGCCTCGCGTTCTGCGAAACGACCTTCTTCGACGACGTCGATCCGGAGGTGGAAAGGGCAGTGCGCGAGGCCGGCAGGGTTCTGCAGTCGCTCGGCGCGCAGGTTACCGGCATCGCGGTGCCCGAGGTCGCCGCGGCATGGGCCGAGAAAAACCGGCCCCTGCTGATTCCCGCCGAGGGCTGCGCGGTGAACCGCGAGTTCCTGGACAGGCATCTCGACGCACTCGACCCGGTGATCGGGCCGCGCATGCTCACCGGCCGCACGCTGTCCGCGCCCGACTACCATGCGCTGCTGCGCCGCTATGCGCAGCTGCGCGAAGACCTGCGCTGGACGCTGCGCGACGTCGACGCACTGCTCGTGCCGACCACGATGGCGCCGGCGCGCCCCCTGGCGGTGATCGACGCCGACAACGATGCCTACCTCGACTACAACATGCGGGTCCACCGCAACACCGGCATTGGGAACATCCTCGACCTGTGCGGCGTGTCGCTGCCCTGCGGGTTCACGTCGAAAGGCTTGCCGATCGGGCTGATGGTCTACGCCAAGCCGTTCGCCGAGGACATGGCGCTGCGCGTGGCCTATGCCTACGAGCAGGCGACCGACTGGCACACCCGTCATCCCGATCTGGCGTGGACCGCGCGCTGATGCGCGGGCAGCGGCCAGCGGCGGCCTGAACGGATCGCGGGCGCGCGTCGCCGAACTCGTAACCGGCACTGTCGAATACGCACCGGGCGATGCGTTTCGCCTGCGCTGCCTCGGTTACACCGGCGTCAGGTTCAGCATGATGCCGGTGAGGTGGCTGGCACGCGCCGACGCGAGATAGGCGACGGTGTCGGCGACCTGTTCGGGTTGATGCATGCGCACGCCTTCGAGCAGTTCCTGCCAGCGCGACTCGTCGCCGAACTTCTGCTTGGCGAAATTCTTGTTCAGGCTGATGATGCGATCGGTCATCGTCGCGCCCGGGTGCAGGCCGAGCACGCGCACACCGTGCGCGATCGAACCCTTGCCGACGCCCTTGGTGAATGCGCCGAGCGCCGCGTTGCCGGCGGTGCCGCAGATGTATTCGGCCGGATGCGTCTCGCCCGCCATGCCGATCACGTTGACGATCACGCCGCGGCCGCGTTTCTGCATTGCGCCGAGCACGGCGCGCGTCAGGTTGATGTAGCCGAACACCTTCAGGTCCCAGGCGTGGCGCCATTTTTCCTCGTCCAGGTCGACCAGGCTGCCGCCGGGAATGTCGCCGGCATTGTTGACCAGGATGTCGATCGCACCGGCGTCCGCGGCGAGCCGGTCCGCGGCGTTCTTTGCCCGCAGATCGACTTCGTGGGTATCGACCCTGACGCCGTACTTCTTCGCGATCTCCGCCGCAGCCCTGGCCAGCAGGTCTTTGGAACGCGCGGCCAGCCGGACGTTGGCGCCTTCGGCGGCGAAGGCATGCGCGCAGGCAAGGCCGATGCCCTTTGAGCTGCCGGTGATCAACACCGATTTGCCTTTCAGTTCCAGATCCATTTCATGTCTCCATAAAACTAATAATGCCGTTCGTTAAAGAGAGCGTAGCCGACCCTGTTGCAGAAGACCGAGATTGCCGGCGGCATTGCCACCGGCCCGAGCACCGGTGCATCAGTTGCGGCAAGTTGTGGGGACAGGGGGCAACAGAATCTGCGCCCCAAAATCTCGGACGACGGCTGGACGGGGTATGGCTCGCAAAGAAGTAACGATCAGGAAGGCGAAGCCCGTTAATGCGGGGCCTACGTATGACCAAGCGCCATACTGGTCTCAAGAAACGTCTTTATACAATTATGCAGGCCTGACCCGGTTACATTCTCCTTGCGATATCCCATCTCAGGACGTCGCAGGGGCTTCACTCGCACTCTTTACACGGGGCGGCTAATGGGCGACCCGCCGAAGGCTCAAAAGACGCGCTTCAGCCACTCCACAATGTGTGGCCACACGAAGCTTAGAAATACAACACTCGGGACAGTGACTCCGACAAACTTCAGCCACGTTCTCCAGTAACCGAGTCGAGATTTACTTCGCCCAATGCCCAGCACCAAGTTAGGGCAAATTGAAAGCATCGCACAAACGAAAAGCCCGCCAAACACTATGATCGCAAACCAGCTAGGCATTTCGACCCGCAGTTCCTGAGGGGCCTCTTTGGCGTGAAAGCGCACCAAGAGTTCTAGTGCGCTCGCAACCTCCTCATCGGAGATACCCTCCATTAGCATTTCTCTGGCGGCTACTCTCAGTTGCTCCTCGACCACCTCTGATTGCGTTGGCACTGCTTGAGAAAGCAATACAACTAGAACTAGCCAAACGAACCAGTGAAACCCTGTAATTCTTCTCCAAACTCTTTGCCAGGTTGGGGCCTGGTTCGCCATGGCCCAATGTTGAAGTGCCGAAAATGCCTCACGTGCGCTCTTTGCGGTTTCTGGAGAGGCTGCTATGCGCAAAGCAGCATTCTCGAATAGTCCCGCACGTAACTGTAGGCGAGCATTGCGTTTAGGGCCGTAAACTTCGACTTCGATACCAATTGGAGCCTCATCGTGCAATTCTGGATTCGCTAAGAGGTCCTCGAGTGTCTCATCCTGAATATACTTCGAGTGAGATAGCATGAGCTTGGCGCTTCGGCGAAGTTTCATCCTCGGCGTTATCTGCTCTCGCCACCACATGCGCTTCTCGTCCAGACCGTCCGAAGTATTGCCCTTGATCGACTGCTCGATCTCCTCCTCAATTAGTTGAGCTGTGTCAATTTCGAACCGTTCATAAATGCCATCCATCGCCCTGTCGAGATCGAGTAGTGCGTCCCGGCTGAGCAGCCAGGGACCATCAAATCTCTTTTCGAGGGTATAAACAAGAGCACTCATCTAAGCGGCATAAGCATCAAGGTGACACTTCGGGTCAGACTCGATTCTCTTGTCCGTCATCGTTCGGCCCGGGCAGGGAAATTGTGTCAAGCCCACTTCCTCCTTTATGCTCTCCAATCGAGTGTACGTAACAGCCGTCACTTCGTGACCGGCGAAATAAGGGTTTCGATTGCACGACAACCGCCACCTCTGTGAACTATGGCATGACAGTTGGCACACAAAACGGCGAGGTCCTTAAGCTTCGTCAACACAGGCGTGTTTGCTTCTGCAAGTGGGCGTAAGTGATGCACTTGAGCATAACCGGCGCCAGCAATTCCATAGGTTGCTTCAAAATCAAAGTTGCAGCCGGGCACCTCACAGCGAATACGCCCATCGCGGCTTCGACTGCGCGCTTCCGCAAGTTTCGCATCTCGAAGGGCGCGCTCGCGAGCACGATGGCTGACAAACCCGCGTCGCTGTTCGCCTTCCATTGCGCCCAGTTCCGGATCTCCTTTGCCAAGTGGCTGGCCATCGACTCCGAGGTGCTTTGACCACGCCTCCGAGAGTGCGAGCGCAACCTCGTCTGGTATAAAGTTTCCCGATGCAGGGGCATCCAACTGAACTTTGGATAGCGGTCCGGTTGCGTTGACGCGTAGGTCTAAAGGCACACTCACACTGGGATCAAGTAGTGCGTCAGCGACAAACACAATGAAGTGGGCTTGCTCGCCTGTTGCCGCGCGGTCGCTGTTCCAGTGAGGCGCCGCAAAGGGTGCTTTAGTAACCCAACCAGAGGCAATGATGCCTTTGGGCTCGACGCCTTGGCGCAGCAAGAAGACTCGGGATCCGACAGGGATGCTGCGAGAGTTCCCGCAACTCCAGCGTTGCTCGACAGGCGTGCCATTTTCAACGCTCTCGGCAATGTCAGCGAGGCCCGCCCAATGCCAGTTCTTCGGGTTCCAGGTGAGGAGATAGGCTGACATGATCGTGTGTGGCGGCTAACGTCCACGCTAACCGGCGCGCGCGGCACGGCGGCTCAATAGCTGCGACGCCCGCGCGCGCGTCCGGTGCGGCGTGCTGTTAGGGCTCACCTGCTCCAATCCTCTTGCGAAACGTTTTCGGGCCCGCGAATGTGTTGGCGTCGGGTAGCGGAGGATTGATCTTATAGTCACCGTCCTCGCCGAGGCTCCATTTATTATTTTTGATATTGACGTTGACCTCGCCTTTCGAGAAGACCCAGCCTTCACTCCCGGGTACCAGCAGGACCAGGTAGTAGTTGTCCAACGCATTGAGGAAGTCAATGACCTCTTTTCCAACACCCCAAAATGGCTTCTTGGAGCGGCTGATCTTGATGATTAGAAAGCGGCCCTCAAAAAGGAAGTAGTTGGAGCGTTTGAACATCTTTCGGAACCCAGCGTAGAGCTCATCTCCCAGCTGAGGTTCGGTTGCGCCGATAGCTTCAACGAACTTCGCGATGTCGGCGTCGGCTGCCACTTTTGGTGAGCCCTAACGATCGGGCTCAGCCGCAGGAGCCGGCGGGCAGAGCCCGCCGGTGACTGTCGACTGCAACCCGTGGTTAGGCCGCTTGGCTCGCATAGGCTACGCCCTCCGTGAGGAGACCAAAGCCCCAACTATTATGAACAGCAGGAAGTAGACAATCACTGCAACAAGTAACAGCACCCATAGACTACGCTTCTTTTGAGCATAGGTTGTTTCAGCATTCGCACAGATTGATCGTGTGACCATATTGCCGAACCTGTACCCCGCGTAACCAAGTAGCACTGCGGATAACCCTGCCCACAAGGCCCCAAGGAGAACCCCTGCTTGATTCAGCGCATACTGGACCGGCGACCACGCCGCCATCATGAACACCAGTTTGCTGGTCATTGCGAGCTTGCTTTTGTATAACTCGCGTGCAAGGTTCTCCTCGGCGGCATACTCTTTCACCGGTGCGGCCGTCGCATACCGGGCGAGTATGTCTTGATTGATTCCCTTTTCAGCGAAGACAGTATCCAGCGCAGCGACCGCCTCGGCAGCAAGATTCTCTCGCTTGCCATGGAGTTCGACGAGTTCGTCTCCGTCCATCGCTCTATACCGCGCGACAAAATGCGAAAGCTTCTTCGGGTCCATATAGCGGCCTAACTAGATTTATACGGCATTAGAAAGTCACTACATTTAGTGACAGGTCGCTACTAATTCATACGAGTGTCTATATGTACAAACATTAGCCCCGGCGAACAAACATGACAATAGGGTCATGCAACCCGCCGGCGCAAATAGGGGCCTGACGTTGGCTTGCCGTCCAACTGCGCTCGCTACTCCGGCACCTCGAATATCAGCACCCCACCCGCCGCGTCGATGTCGACCCGGTCGCGCACCAGGCCTTTGCTGCGCTCGTCCACGGTGAAGGGCTGTTCGGTGTGCAGGGCGTGGAGGGTTGCCGGGGTGAGAACGCCCGCTTCGGCAAACTGCGGGATCTCGTTGCCCGGCCAGGGCTGGACGGCGGCCAGGTTGATGCCGGGCTGCACGTTCGCCATCAGGCCGAGCTTCGCGGTGGAGGCGTAGAAATCCTTGCTGGCGAACACCGTCCGGTAGGCGTCGCTGCTGGCCTGGATGTTTTCCGCGCTCGCGAGGACCGGGCCTTCGGAGGACACATCGAGAATCCGACCCCCGGTCGTGCGCAGGGTCTTGGCCACCGCGGTGGCCTTGCTCAGCGCGAACGCCAGCACATCGGGATCGGAAAGGTCGACCGTCGGCGAATCCACCAGCGCCATCGCCACCGTGGGCGTGGTGGTACACGAGGCGCCGCCGCCGGGCGTCTCGACGCAGGTGTGCGAGAACGACACCCGCGGCTGCAGCTTCCAGTTGGGGCCGAAGGTGGACACCGCCCAGTACAGGAACTCCGCCTTCCAGCGTTCGACGCCGGAGGCGCGCATGCCGAAGTAAAAGTTGCGGTGGGTGTCGCGCGCGTCGCGCTCGCGCGTGCGGCAGTAGTGATCGTGAATCACCGAGGCGTTGATGTACCTGCCTTCGAACGGCCCGCCGATGAAAGTCCAGAAAAACTGCGGAATCGACGCGCCGTCGACCTCGGTGCCGGCGGGCGTCAGCCACCGCAGCCCGTCGGGGTCCTCGAAGCGGAAGTCGGCTTCCAGCCTGAAAGTCGGCCGGGGCCGCGCGTCGATATTGAACTCGCCGCGCAGGCTGTCCAGGAATCTGCCGAAGTATTGCTGCGACAGCGCAGTCGAAGGCAGCGACGCCGCCAGTACCAGGAGCACAGTCCAGACGATCTTGGTCATGGGTTCCTCCTTGGAATCAATCGGGAGGAAGTACGGTCAGGCGCCAGCGCCTTTAGGTCGCTCGGACGACGCCAAACCGCCTATCCAGTCTTTCCGAAGTGCGCAATACGCTCGTCATCCAGTCACGTCATGCAAGGTCTTGCATCTTGTTCGCGAAGTCGCGACCGGAAGTTGCCGGCGGCAGCGGTTTTCCGTTCTCGTGGCAAAGGGCGATTGCCTCCTCCACGATTTGGCATAGCTCAGCGAATACGGCTTTCTCGTCAAGGCCGTGGCAGCCACCGTGCACCAGTCCCGGAGCGCTGCCGATGTAGCACCCATCCTCGTCCGACCATTCCACGATCTTCGCGTACCTTGCGCTCTCGCTCATCGGGTCCACATTCAATCTCTGGCCTTTGCGGGCACGGCAAGGACTTCCACCGTCGAGAGAATCCCAATCCTCGCATTACTTCGCAGCAATAGTGTCCAGCAACGCGAAAGCGCGGACAAGAAAAAAGCCCGGACCATTGCGGCCCGGGCTTTTCGCTTTGACTAGCCGCCGATGCTCAGGTCAGCGTGCCGCCGCGGGTTTCGACGTACACCGCGTACAGCGAGGTCGAACTGGCCATGAACAGGCGGTTGCGCTTGGTGCCGCCGAAGCACACGTTGCCGACGATCTCGGGCATGCGGATCTGGCCGATGCGGGTGCCGTCGGGCGCGAAGATGTGCACGCCGTCGTAGCCGTCGCCCACCCAGCCCATGCCGGCCCAGACGTTGCCGTCCTCGTCGCAGCGGATGCCGTCGGCGAAGCCGATCTTGCCGTCCATTTCCATGCTGGCGAACACCTTGCCGTTGCGCAGGCGCTTGCTGGTGTCGACGTCGTACACCCAGATCACGCTCTTCGCGCTCGGGTAGTGCGAAAGCCCGGTGTCGGCCACGTAGCACTTCTTGTAGTCCGGCGAGAAGCACAGGCCGTTCGGCTTGAACGGCTCGTCGGCGACCTTGGCGACCTTGCCGGGCGCGTCGATGCGGTAGATGGCTTCCTTCTGGATCGGCTGCGGGCTGCCGGTATTCAGGCGCTCGCCCTCGTAGTTCATCAGGCCGCCGTAGCCGGGGTCGGTGAAGAACAGCCAGCCGTCGGGATGCGCGGCGCCGTCGTTCGGCGCGTTGAAGCCCTTGCCGTTGTCGGCGGTGTCGGCCAGCACGGTGTAGTCGCCGTTCAGCTCGTAGCGGCCCACCCGGCGGGTGCCGTGCTCGAAGGAGATCTGCCGGCCCTGGTAGTCGAAGGTGTTGCCGTTGGAATTGCCGGACGGATAGTGGAAGCGGCGGCCGACGTGGCCGTCTTCCTCGCACCAGCGCAGCTGCTCGTTGGCGGGAATGTCGCTCCACACCAGGTAGCGGCCCACGCCGCTCCAGGCGCAGCCCTCGGCCCACATGGTGCCGCGGTACAGGCGCAGGATCGGAGTGTTGCCGAGCTTGTACTTGAAGCGCTTGTCCAGCACGATCACGTCGGGGTTGGGATATCGCGCGATCGGGCCGTCGGCGTCGTACTTGTCGATGAAGTTGCGCGCGAAGGCCTGCGGCGCCATCGAGGTGATCGCCGCGACGCCGGCGCACTTCGCCAGGAAACTGCGCCGGGTGGGCTCGTCGACCCGCGACTCGACCGGCTTCGACAGATCGATGAATTCGTGTTCTTGTACGCGTGGCATTGCTTTTTCCTCCTCAGGTCTTGGTCTCGGGCCTGGTTGCGGCCCTGCTGTGCGTCCGCCCGTCCCTCACGGGGGCGCGCTCCGCGCCGCGAAGTCGCGGCACGGCTTCGAAAAAGCGCGAAGCACTGCGCTTGCACGCATTCTCAAATCCGGAAACTGGGTTGCAGCCGTGGCAGCTTCACCGCCCGGCGGATTTTTTTAAGAACTGGATTCTGCGCCCGGCGCGCGGCCGGCTGCAACCCGGCTACCGGTGCAGTGCACCATGCGTGCACGCGCGCGCTTCGAGCCTTGCCCGTCGAACGGGCGGCGTCTACGCTGAACGCAGCGCAACGCGAAACGCCCGACGCATGACCCGCCTGCTCGCCATCGCACTGCTCGCTGCCGCCCTGCCGGCAACGCCGTTGCACGCCGCAGCGCCGCTGCTGGTGGCGACCGAGTTCGAGCTGATCGACGAGTTGTTCTTCGCGCTGGAACGTCTGTGAAAGCTGCTGCTGGCGCGGCTGAGCCTGCGAGGGTTCGTTGTTCTTGATCTCCTGCTGGCGCGTGTTGAGTC
>ERZ869936.1705-NODE-1705-length-14923-cov-30.342144_pt1 | contig 14923 bp, 15 predicted proteins | sample MGYA00520876_ERZ869936 | MGnify/ENA primary metagenome ERZ869936 (study PRJEB32218, sample SAMN09650985) | biofilter metagenome | isolation source: enrty point of leading RO module | place: Saudi Arabia: Thuwal, RO plant located on Red Sea | collected 2016-02-17...
CCGACTTCGTCCTTGCCCGACAACAATGAGCCCGCGCGCGGCTCGTCTCTTCCCGTGCGGACGTCGACGGTCGTCACTACGTGGTGGGCATCCGGCTCACCGTGCCCGGCACGACGGGCTGGCCTGACTCGGCACTGGCGACGGCGGCGAAGCAGAGCTCGAGGCTTCGCAGATTGTTGCGAGCGTTGTGGCTCGGTTCGCGTCCCTGCTCGATAGCGCAGAGCAACTCGCCCATGGTGCCGTGAAATCCGTCGGGAAACCAGCGGCCCTTCAGCTGCGGCGAGGCAGAGTTTTCGCCGATCGTCACCGTTGCCGTCTGTTGATTGAGGTCGGCCCCCAGGCTGCGAAACGTGCCCAGCGTGCCGGCGACGAATGTCGAGTCGTGCCCTCCGTTGGTCACGCTCCCATCGAACACCAGCGAAGCTTGAGCCTCGTCGTATTCGACCTGGGCCTGTGCCAGGAGGTGGGGTGCGATTTTCTGTTGTGGCGACCGCGAGGTCGTCGCGTAGACCCCGCGCGGCACTTCGTCTCCCATCAGGCACGTGAGCATGTCGAACCAGTGGATGGCGAAGTCGAACAGGATTAGATGTTTGACCTTCTCAAATTCCGTGCCGGCCACCCAGCTATGATCCCAATGGACGCCCGTATGGACGGCCAGAATCTTGCCCAGCCAGCCCTCGGCGACGAGGCGACGAACGTAGCTGAAGTGGGGTGCCCAGCGTCCGTTCTGGTTGACGGCCAACGCGACGCCCTGCCGCTCTGCCAAGTCGGCCAACTGACGACCGACGTCCAGATCGAGCACGAAAGGCTTCTGGCTCAGCACGTGCTTGCCTGCGGAAAGTGCGGCCGCGACCAGCTCTGGTCGCACGTCGGGATGCGTGGCGATGTCGACGACTTCGACGTCGTCGCGTTCCAGGACGTCCTGGGGGTCCTCGTAGATATTGGCGTCGGGATAGAACTCTTGCTGACGCTTCCGGGCTGCCTCCCAATTGACATCGCAGAGTGCCACCACGCGATACCCTGCGGCGCGATAGGCGGTCAGGTGCTCGACCGTAATGCCGCCGCAGCCAATCAGCCCGATCGCCGGATCGTAACGGGCGGGATCCTGGGGCTCGTACCCGACCGGCGGTGCCCTCCATTTCTCAGACGACGCGGAAGCCGCATCTTCGTTGCTCATAGTCTCCTCTGTTGAGTGCCGTGATTCGGGACGTGCGACGACGTTGGGGCCGCAAATGCTGGTTCCAAAGCGGCCAAGTGGGGACGTTAACGACCCATTATTGAGTCAAATCGACCCCAATTAATTGGGGCAATTCGACCCAAATGAGGCCCTCAGGGTCCAGTTGTCGACCAAACACCTCTCGACACCTATCCAAATCGACCCATCCGAGAAATCCACAAAACCCAGAACATCTTTTATCACAAGTACTTAAGCAACGAGATTGTCGCCCCGCAACGCTCCTGGCGCACTGCTTGCATACGTAATCGCGAGATTCGAGCGCTGGCGGTGCGTATCTGCCGGCCCAAGAACCCGTGTCACAGCAGGCGACCACAAGGAGCAGCTCATGTCCTGGAACTCGGGAGTCCTCCTCGAAGATGCCCCGGAGCGGACCGTCTTTTCCTACTCGTCGACGTCGTTCCACGGCAGTCTTCGCAAGCCCAATGAATATACCAGGAAGCGCATGCCCCAGCGATCGCGGATCGTGAAATCGCGGCGGGGCCGCACTGTTCGAAATAGCCGTTAGCCTCGTCCTTGGCATGGTCCAAGACGGGGTTCTTTTTTTGCCCCCCTTGTGTTCCATCACCCCGACAAACACTGCATTTGGAGTTAGAGCTCATGATGAAGTACGAACTGGACTCTCTCATGGACGACGCGGATCGAGAAGACGAAGATCAGCAGCGATCGATCGATCCTAAATTCAAGAAACGGCGCCGTCCCGACTATTGCCGCAAGCGGACCCCCGCTCGCAGTGGTATCAGCCAGCGGAACAACTGGCGACGCACCCGCTAGCCGTCTTCCCTGCCTTGCACGCGAATCAGCCCAGCCACCGGTGTGCGCCGGTGGCGCGCGCTGGGCTCTCCTCGGAGCCTTGTAGCCGCTGCAAAATTTGTGAAGTTTACACAAACTTTGCGGCCGCTAGCACGCCGGCACCCCCAGGGCTCCGCTAACATTCTCCGGCACGCCAACCGATTGGCAACCTACCACTTGCGCGCGTCGGTCGAACGCCAGTCCGTCGCTCGTGTCGAATTCGGCACGCGTTTCGCAAGCGATTGTTCGTCCGTGGGGCGAGATGACCGTGCTCGTTGCTTGAGATGCGGCTCGCCGACCATTCGAAAGGGAATTCGAGGGTCCGACGTTCATGCTGTCGCTTTCTACAACAGGGCTTATCTGGCTCACTGTCGCAATCTACCTCGTGGGTGCCGTCTGTACTTGGGCCGCTCGTGCTAGCGAGGGGTCCTGCGGGGCCATGCCCTGCCAGTGCATCTACTTCTTCTGCCTGGCCGCCGTTAGCATCCTGAGCATCTGCCTGATGCGCATCTGCACGCCGGCCTGGCTGCTTTCCGGTGCCACGCTGGGGACGATGATCGTCGGGGCCACCTGTCGCGGACGCCGCGCGACGGAGCCCGGCATCGCCTGAGAATTCGCCCTGCTGGCGAAGCTGAGTTTCGCTGCTCGCTGCGCACTCTCCTGCCGCGTGGCATCGCTAGCGTCATCGCCCAATTCCACGCCAAGACCGAAGATCTGCTAGCGACACTGGCGTGCGAATCATCGGAATTGCCCGCAAAATCGAAAAAAGTCTCCCTCTCTGCCCAATCATTAGCCGAAACCTAATGTCAGGCGAGCTGAAGATCTCGGTGCGCGGACTCCCGCGGTGACCGAACGCGGGCATCTCAATGCCCGGCGCGTCCCAGCTGAACATGCATTCGCGCGAATGAGGAGAGAATGATGCGACGACCTCGGATTTCACTACTGGTTGCCTGTGGCGTGATTCTGACTGCGTCGCTGGCCGAAGCGCAGGACGGGGCCCGACAGGGGGCCGTTGTCCAAGCGGTGTTGCCGCCGCAAATGAACGACTCCAGGAACGACGCCACCGGCCAGCTGCAGCTACGCAGCCGCGGCCCCGTTCCGGCGGGAGCCGTTGTGCCTGCTTCGGGCATGGAGACGGCCGGCCGCGTGCGTATGGCGGGCGGTGCCGCCATGCATCCCGGGATGATGCCGCCGGGAGGCACCTATCCGGCCTACCCGCCGGGCGCCGGCACGGGCGTGGCCCGAGCCAGCTACGATCAGCCGCATCTGCCGGCCTATGCCTGGCCGAGTTATGCGGCGCACCCGAACTACGCGGCACTGACGTACCCGCGTCAGTACTCCGCGACCGCCTGGCCGTACATCGGCCCGTTCTATCCCTACCCCCAGGTACCGCTCGGCTGGCGCAAGGTGCAATTGGAATGGGACGACGGCTGGTGGTTCCTCGACTTCAAGGACTAAGGCGAAGCACCGCGCACGCAATCTGCCTCGCCGCCCTGTCGCATCGCCCCCGCTCGGCCCCGTGCCGCGGGGGCTTTTTCGTTGGCAGCCATCACGGCCACGACCTGCCGACGCTAGCGGACGAAATTCCTGCAGAACCGGAAAAATCCGCAAGTTCCACCCAGATTAACACGATAAGTAGTTCCAGATGTCGGTCGGGTCGTTCCCCCAGTCGAGGATGCGTTCATGTTGACGAAGTTCCCTAAGCACCTCCTACTGCTTGCCATGCTGTTGGCCGTCGTGGGCAACACCGGTTGCAACATGACGCAGGGTATCTATCTCGGCCCGCTGGCGATTCCCATTCCGGTCAGCCCTTACTTCCAACATGCGTTGGAAAAGAAAGCCGAGTTCAAGGAACGCTACGGACGGGCCCCGATTCTTGGTCCGCTCAGCGCCGACACTCCAGATGTCGGCATGGACCCGCCCAGTGACGAGCAGGTCTGGCGTGAATTCCTCCGCGTCAAACAGGCCGAGGGTACCTATCCGTTCCTGCACGAGTTCCAGTTCAACGACGTGCAGATCGTCAAGGACAAGATCACCGATTACGTCGATCCGCCGCGGGTCTACCCGTTGATCGGTCCGGCCCAACTCCACCACGTCCATTACAAGTGCACGGTCTACTATCGCGAGAAGATCCGCGTCGGGTGGCCGATTCCGCACACGATCCGCAACGAAGACGGAGCCGAAGTGATCTACATCGATAAGAACCACTTCCACATGGTTGGCAACGTCGACACCGGCCCGGGTGCCAAGTACTAGAGCGTGTCTAGGATAGGTGTAGCGTCGTTGGCGTGGGCGCGGCAAGTTTGGCAAGGAGACCGAAGCAGACGAATTGGTAGATTCGTCGATGCAGGTCGACGACGTCAAACGCAGTCGTAGCCCGCCAAGACGCTAGAGATAAACGAGACGCGCTCTGGGCGGTCGATCGGCGATCCGGGACAGCCGTCCCGTCTCGTGACAAAGACAACGTGGCAGGTGCATCTGGAAACCCAGGGGGGACGCCCTCTGGGTTTTCTGCGCTGCCAGAGAAGAAGAACTGACTCGACGGAATGAAGGCGGACCAAAGGTCTGCCAGAACAAGAGCATGAGAGCTCTCCCGCAACAAGTGCGTCTCTGTGGCGCTCTGGTAACCCTGATTCTCACAGGCACCATCTTGCCTGCGGAGCTGCTTGCGGACGCCGGCGACGACCAATATACGGTGGCCGCCAGTCACTACGCGGCGCAGCGCTGGGAACTAGCGGTCGACGAATTCGCGGTGCTGCTCCGCGATCACGCAGAGCACCGCCGCACGGCCGACGCGCTGTTCTTTCGTGGCGAAGCCCTCATGCAACTGCGGCGTTACGAAGAGGCGACCGAGTCGTTTCACCAGCTGCTCCGTCGTGATCCCGATCACCGCTACGCCCGCCAGGCCATGTTTCGGCGGGGTGAAGCGGCCCATCTGTCGGGCGGCGGTCAAGCTGCCGCCGATCACCTGCAGGCCTTCGTCGATCACTACGGCGACGATGAACTGATCGCCTATGCGCTGCCGTATCTGGCGGCCACGCGGCTGGAACTTGAGGATCGCGACGCGGCCGTCGAACTCTACCAACAAGCGGTGGCGCGGTTTCCCACCGGCCCCTTGGCTGCGGAAGCGACACTGCGGCTGGGCGTGCTGCTCTACGAGCGGGACAAACTGGAATCGGCCGACGAGGCCCTTGCCAGATTCGACGATCAGCTTGCCGGGCGTCCGCTGGCCAATCAGGCCCGCTATTGGCGGGGCATGATCGCACTTCGCCAAGGGCAACTGGACGAGGCGACGACACATTTCGACACGGCCCTGAACGCCGAACCGAACGGCCCTTGGGCCGATGACGCGTTGCTGGGAAAGTTGCGCGTCGCCGCCGCGGCTGGCGATGGCGAATCCATCCAAGCGCTATCGACGAGTTTCCACGAACGCTTTCCGCAAAGTCCGCTGACCGACGAGGCCCTCGACGTCGCCCTGCGCTTCCGTCAGTCGCAGCAGGATTACGACGGGGTTGTGGCCCTGCTGAGACCTCGAATCGACCGCGGCACTGCCGACGACCGAAAGCTCGACCCGCGACGCTTTCAACTTGCCATGGCCTACATCGCCAGCGGCGAGCTGGACAACGGGCTCGCCCTCCTGGATACACTCTCTGGTACGGCTGAGGGCAAGTTGCTGGGAGACGTCCTCGTTGCCCAGGCAGCCGTCAACGCCTCGCGTGGAGACCATGCGGCCGCAATCAGGCCGCTCACACGATACCTCGCTGTCCAGCCAAACGGAGAACACGCGGCCCGCTGTCTCGCGCAGCTCGCTGTCTGTCAGTTCAAGTTGGGCGAGGAAGCGGCGGCCATCGCGCGGTACAACGCGCTGGCCGAGGACTACAGCGACGATCCTCTCTTTCTTCCCACAACACTGGAGCTCGCCGAACTGGCATTACGGTCGGACAATCCCGCCTGGGCGAAACAGCTCTTCGAGCGGTTGGCCGTGGCGACGAATCCTCCCAGATTTGTCGCCCGTGGGATCGCCGGCCAGGCGTGGTGTGCCTGTTTTGGAGATGACTTGGAAGCTTCAGCATTGGCCTTCAAACGCCTGTTGGACGAATTCCCAGACGATCCGCTGGCCGCCGAAGGAGCGATGGCCCGCGGCCGCGTGCTCGAGAAGCTGAAGCGACCCGAGGCCGCCCTGGCGATGTACCGACTTGTGGTCGAGCGTTATCCCGAGAGTGCGAACGTCGTGGCCGCGTTGCTCCGCTGGGGACAAGTGGAAGCCGAGCTGGGACACGACGGGCCGAGCGAAGCCGCCTTCCAACGCATTCTCGAAGAGCACGGCGAGGCCGCTGAAGTCGCCGAGGCCCGCTACTCGCTGGCATGGATGTACCTGGAGCACGAACAGAACTCAAAGGCGATCGCCCAGTTTCGCGAGCTCCATCAACATCACCACACGAGCGAGTTCTGGGCCGATGCAACGTATCGACTGGCCCAAGAGGCCTTCGAACGGCAGGCCTATGCGGAAGCCCAACAACTCGCCACCGCACTTGCCGACGCGCAGGCCACCAAGGACATGCGGGCGCGTGCCCTGTACATCTTGGGTCAGGTGGCCATGTCGACTCGGCGCTGGACCGATTTGGAAGTGCCGCTCGCGAAGCTCATCGAAGAATTCCCGGAAAGCGCTCTGCGTCTACCCAGCGAGTATTGGCTCGCCGAAGCGGCGTATCGCCGCGGAGAGTTTGATCTGGCCCGGCAGCGATTTGCCACACTTGCCGAGAAGATCGACGACCGCGACGACACCTGGCTCGGCATGGTTCCCTTGAGACAGGCTCAGATTCACGCCCAGAAGAAGGAGTGGGCCGCCGCGGAACAAGTCGCCCGAACCATCGAGGCGACGTACCCAGAATTCACTCAGCGGTTCGAGGCCGACTATCTGATCGGACGGGCGTTGGCAGCCCAGGGCAAATTCAACGACGCCCGCCGCGCGTATGAAAAGGTGACCTCCGCGGCTCCGGACAAGGGTGGTCGCAGCGAAACGGCGGCCATGGCCCAATGGATGATCGGCGAGAGCTACCTGCACCAAAAGGACTACGACGCGGCGATCCGGGCCTACCTGCGCGTGCCGCCTCTGTACGCCTATCCTCGTTGGCAAGCGGCCGCCTTGCTGCAGGCAGGTAAGTGCCACGAGTACCGCACCGAGTGGCAGCAGGCCGTTGAGCTTTACGAGCGTGTGGAACAAGAATTTCCAAACACCATGTTCGCCGCAGAAGTTGCCGAGCGACTGGAAATAGCGCGCCGACACCTTCGTACGGCGGCCAAGTAACCAACCAAGCACGATTCGATAGGAAGCAAGTGAGGGACAAAATGTCGACAATCCATCCATCGAATGGTCGGCTTCGATTGCTCGGTCAGCCAACGGGTCGCTCGCGAGAGACGACGGTGCTGGCCCTCGCGTTGATCTTCGCAATGGTGGTTGCGTGGGGATGCCTGCTGGCGGTGGCACCGGCCCGCGCTCAGTCGGCCGAAGCGGCCGTCGGCAGCCAGCCCGGCGAGGAGAATCGCAGCGTCGAACCGCTTGCCGAGAATGACGTCATCCCCAGCACCAATCTACTCAGCATCGTCAAGGACGGCGGCACGCTCATGCTGCCAATCCTCGCTTGCTCGGTCATCCTTCTGCTGTTCGTCTTCGAGCGGTCGATTAGTCTGCGGCGGGGTCGCGTCATTCCGCGACCGTTCGTAAAGAAGTTCCTCCATCAGCTTCGCGAAGGGGCTCTCGATCGCGGCGAGGCCCTGGGACTTTGCGAGGCCAATCGCAGCGTCGTCTCCGACGTGTTTGCCGCGGCCATCAAGAAGTGGGGCCGGCCCGCCGTGGAGGTTGAACAGGCGATTCTCGACGCGGGCGAGCGAGCCAGCAACGGTCTTCGGCGCTATCTGCGGTTGCTCAATGGCGTGGCCACGGTGTGTCCCCTGCTGGGTCTGCTCGGCACCGTCGTGGGCATGATCACCGCCTTTAACAACATTGCTACCGCGGACGCGATGGGGCGGCCGGAACTGCTTGCCGGCGGCATCAGTCAGGCGCTCTTGACCACGGCGGCGGGACTCTCGGTCGCGATTCCCGCGCTGATCGCCTACATGTTCTTCATCAGCCGCGTCGATCGTCTGGTGATGGATATCGATGCCCTGGGCCAGGAGATCGTGTCGATCATATCGGCCGAGGCGGACATCGCACCGGCCAAGAAGACGTCGCGGAAAAAGGCCGCCTAGACGGATGCGCAAGGCCGGCGTCGTAGAGGCCTGCCTGGGCAACCGGCGAGAACCGATTCAGGGAGCCACGTCATGCCGCTCAAGACGCACCACGACGAGCAGCCGTCGCTGAACCTCACCCCGATGATCGACATCGTCTTTCTGCTGATCATCTTTTTCATGGTGGGAACGAAGTTCACGGAACTCGAGCGGAAGCTGAGTTTGACGGTACCGAACGTCAGCGCTCCCAATTTGACCGCCGCGCCGGAGAAGAAGGTCGTCAATGTTTACCGAGATGGTCAGGTCGAACTCGATCGGGAAATAGTTACTTTAGAAGAACTCACGAGCAAGCTCGCCGCCGCCCGAAGCCAATATAGGGATATTGGGGTCCTGATTCGCGGCGACGGCGGCGGATCGTATCAGTCGGTCGCCAGCGTGCTAGCAGCCTGCAAGCAAGCAGGGATCTCCAAACTCGGTGTATCCGTTCGGGTCTCTGACGGCGAATAACGTTTCATGACCGACACGGCCCTACTCGCGACGTGGGTGCCGCAGGCTGTTCATCTCTTCTGGGTGATCGTCTGGGCTGCGCTGATTGTCGTGCTCACGGTCGCCCTCTTCACGCTGCTGCTGACCCGCAAGGGCCGTTCGAATCCGCTGCGAATCTGCGTCGTGTTGTCGCTGTTGGTCCACGCGCTTCTGGCCGGCTATGCGACGACGATTGAAATCGTGGCCGCTACCTTCCAGGGCGAAGACGAAGCGATCGAAATTGTCGTCGTCGCCAAAAGTCCCCAGGGCACCGACGTGAGCGACGAAGAGCCGCAGCCGTGGGATCAGACTTCCACAGAGGCGATCGAGCCGGAAATCTCCCACGTCGATCGCGTCGCGATGTCCGCGTTCGATGTCCCATCGCCGGCACCGCTCCTCGAGAAGCCACAAGCGCCACTGGAGCTGCTGCCGGTCGAGGTCGAGCCGAGCACCACCGGAGCCAGCGACGCGGTGAACGAGGCCTTGGCCGCGACCGACGCCGACACTCCCGAGCCAGAACAGATCGACGCTCCTGCGGCCGCCGCCGGCGAAGCGGTGGAAGTGGTCCGTCCCGAAGTTGCCGAGCTCGACCGAGTCGAAACGCAAGAGGCGGAAGTGAAACCCGGCCTGCCCAGCGAACAACCGGCGTCGCCGCTGCTCGAGGCGTCGTCGATTCTGCCCAAGCTCGCCGAAGTTCGCGAGGCCGATACTCCCGAGTCGGCCGTCTCCAGCGCCGACGACATTCTGGCCCGTGCCGTGGCGGCGGCGCCCGCTCCCCTGGTCGCCCTGGACGCTTCGCTACCGACCGCCAGCGGGGAGGAGACCAGCGATACGGCCGAGGCCGAGTCGAGTCCCGCGCCCGCGCCGGCAGCGGTCCATGATCTTCCGGCGCCCTATCGATTGCGAACCGATCCGAACCGGGGCGAGTTGGCGGAGCGACACGGCGGAGGACCGGAAGCCCAGTCTGCCGTCGATGCGGCGCTGGCGTGGCTCGCCTCGGCGCAGTCGGAAGACGGACGCTGGGACGTCGACCACTGGGCCGGCGGACGCGAAGGTCGCATCGACGGTACCGATCGGCACGGAGCCGGCGCGCGGGCCGACACGGGTGTCACCGGCCTGACGATCCTCGCCTTCCTCGGCGCCGGACACACGCATCAGCAGGGAGATTATCAGCGGACCGTTGCCAACGCGCTGACCTATCTGATGCGGCAACAGCGGAGCGACGGCAATCTGGCCGGCGACGCACGACTCTACGCGCGCATGTACTGCCACGGCATGGCCGCCTTCGCGCTCTCCGAGGCCTATGCGATGACGGGCGACGAACGCCTGCTGCCGGCCGCCCAACGGGCCATCGACTACGTTGTCGCGGCACAAGATCGTCGTGGAGGAGGTTGGCGCTATCGACCCGGCGACAAGGGCGATACCAGTCAACTTGGCTGGCAGGTCATGGCGCTCAAGAGTGCCGAGCTGGCAGGCATTGAGATTCCTTCGACGACGCTCACCGGTATCGAGCGATTCCTGCGCAGCGTGAGCACCGGAAGGCACGGCGGCCTGGCGAGCTACCAACCAGGTCGTCCGGCGAGCGCCGCCATGACGGCCGAGGCCCTCGTCTGTCGCCAGTTTCTCGGCCAGTCGACGAATCATCGAGCCGCCGACGAGGCCGCCGACTATCTCGTGCAACGACTCCCCTCGAGCGGCAGGCTGAACCTCTACTACTGCTACTACGCGACCCTGGCACTCCACCCGCTGCAGGATGACCGCTGGTCGCGCTGGAACAGTGCGCTGCAGCGATCGCTGATCGAGTCGCAGCGGACCGGGGGCAGTAGTTTGCGCGGCCCGGTCGCCGGGAGTTGGGACCCCGACACCGTTTGGGGAGGGCACGGCGGTCGGGCTTACACGACCGCCATGGCGACGCTCTGCCTCGAAGTCTACTATCGCTACGCACCCACCGGCGAAAGCTCGCCGCGGGCGGCCTGGCGACGCTAGTCCCGGCCGATTCTGGCGAGAGCGAGTTGTGCCTCGGCGGTACCCCATGCGGGGTCTCGGCACAGCACCTAACCCATTGCACCGCTGGGCCCTAGGCACGCTCGATGCCCCGCGGCTCCGTTTGACACTCCGGCAGGCCGCTGTAAAATAAAGAGCGGTAGGGATTTAGACTTCGGTAGCGGGCCGCCTGGCGATCTCTACCGAGTTTTTCACGCCAGGCCGCGGAGTGCGGGCTACTTGCTCGCGGCCAAACCCGCCTTCGTGGGCCGAGATTGTCCCGCCTGGCCTATCACTTGTGATCACATACGAGGGGAGCTGTTTCCCATGGAACCCATGATTGGAATGTTCGGTTTTTCGGGCCCTTGGGAGTTGATTCTCATCGCCGGGATCGTGCTGTTGCTCTTCGGCAACCGCCTGCCAGGCGTGATGCGCTCTTTGGGCCGTGGCGTGGTGGAGTTTAAGAAGGGCGTCTCGGGCATCGAAGATCAGACCGAAGCCGGCGAGTCGCAGACGTCTCCCACGTCGAGCAGCTCGACCACGGCCCCGAGTGAGAAGGAGCCGGAAACGGCGACCTAACGTCAGGACTTTCAGGGCAGAGGTAGAGCATGCCATTTCTTGCCGTGGCAGACATCGGATTGCTCGGGTTCATTGGTGGTCTCGGTCCCCAAGAGATGATCATTATCGCCGTGCTCGGAGTGTTGCTTTTCGGCAAGCGTCTGCCCGAAGTCGGTCGCTCGCTCGGTAAGGGCATTGTCGAATTCAAGCGCGGCATTCAGGGGATCGGCGACGAAATCGACTCGGCGGTCAGCGATGTCAAGCAGGCCACGCACGTGGCGGTCGACGATTATCAAGAGACGGACGTGCCGAAGTTCGAACCTCCGACGAGCGAGCCTCAGCCGGAGAAGCAATCGGCGGAGTCGACCTAGCTGGCAACACGATCTGCGATCTCGCGGAGGCCGCGCCGGCGACCAGCGCTTCTGCATCTTGACGCGAGCCGCGCGAGATGTTTCTCTGGGGGCACGATCGGGCGGCTAGCTCAGTTGGTTAGAGCGCAGCTTTCACACGGCTGAGGTCACTGGTTCGAATCCAGTGTCGCCCATTTTCTTGCAACTCTCGCCGAACTCTTCAGTTAGTACCTGCCGGCGGTTCGCAGTGCGGCCCACTCTGATCAGGCGCAAGACGGTAATTCCTCCGTTTTGGCACCTCACAGGAGGCCGCAAGATGCCGAAATTGACACGTTCCCTGTCCAAGTATCGCCGCCACAGAGCCAGTGGACAGGCCGTCGTCACGATCAATGGCCCGTGATCATTACCTGGGAAAACACGGCACCTCTGAGAGCGTGATCGCGTGTCAGCGGCACACCAACGAGTGGATCGCTGCCGGCAGCAGTTCGGTCCCTGACGGGGAAACACTCTCGGTAACCGAATTGTGCTGCCAGCACCGGACGCAGCATGCCAACGCCTACTATCGGCCCCTGGCCCAGCCGGGCATAAAGCGGGCCCTGCGTTTCCTAAAGGAACTCTACGGATCCGTGGACGTCGACCGGTTCGGGCCCAAGAGCCTCAAAGCCATTCGACAGCACTTCGTCGAGCAGGACTTCAGTCGCAAGTACACCAACAAGAATCTAACTTAGTCCCCGGTATCATCGTGGGGATAGGTCAGCACCATCGAACCAGAAACCCACAATCTCGCAATGAACCTGATTGAAGACATTTGCCAACGCTGAGTCTCGCGCAAAACAAGATGCATCCATTCCACGACGCCCGATCGAGAATCAGGCACGACGCCAAGCGTACGGCGACATGCAAGGCCGTAGTACAGTCGGCGTAAGGCAGCCATCGTGGTCATACCACGCCATAGCCAGAGTTCGCTATCGGGGTGCGCTGTGCGCGAGAGCAGAATGTATAACGTGATCACCGCCAGGTCGATTCTGGCGTCATGAAGCGTTACTTCCGTAGTCTAGCAATGACTTCAATCCCTGTAGGTTAGCCTGCACCTATGCCAAAGGCTGTCGATCACAATAAAGGCAATGCCACCAAGCCCCGTCACCCACCACAAGTTGTACTCCCACCCACAGAACTTCGAGAAGAACTGTTCCTCCAAAATTGCACACCAAAAGAGCACGAGCAGCACAAAGACGAGAGACAAAGAGTTCCACGTGTTCCAGTACCACCTCCACAACTGCCTTCGGAACAGTGGCCAGAACTGCCCCGACCAGCGGCTGGACACTCGTCTCACGGATTGTCTCAGCGATCGCTCGCAAAAACGGCGCCAAAACACCCGCCAGAATCGCCTCCAATTTGGAGGCAGATCAGGAGTGCTTCGCAAGCAGGTTGAGAGCGTACCGTTCGCACGGTCAATGGAGTCATAGACTCTTGCCCTCAGACGTCGGAAACCGCACCCAAGGTGTACTGTGATCAGCGTCAGAAAGTAGCCAAGCCAAGCTAAGCCGCTGGTGCAGTCTTTGTCCCAGCAATAGATCAGCAAACCACCGATGGCCGCCGCCATGATCGTCATGATCGTCCACAAGATCGTGTCGTAGTGGAGGCTTATCGTAAGGAGGTTGTCGCTGAGTGGAGGGTCTGGTGCTTCTCGATCATCGGGCACACGCCGTCCAGGACCGCCTGGCTCACCAGTGGTTGCCATCACATCATTCTCCAACTATGACGACCGTAGCGCCGCCGCCAAGGCGATCCCCGCTCCCAAGCGATGCTTGACGCGTCGTCTTCGCCAAGCGGTGGTGCCAAATCCAATAAGAACGAGCAAGGCCAAGCCATATGTCGACGGTTCGGGCACACCAATGTTGGATTCGTCGGCTCCAATCTAAATGCGAACACCGTCAACCGATGCACCAGGTAGAATGTCTCCCCAAAAGCTGATTGCGCTGAAGGTACCGCTCAATTGAATCGTCCCATTGGCGTCCGTCGGGAATGATCCATCATCGATCGTGCCGGTTACCATATCGCCCGCGACGACAAAGGTCGACTGACCGCTGAGTTTCGTGATGACTTCACCTGGAAAGGTGAGTTCTGAGGCGAGCGATTGAAGATGAATTACCGGGTCAGTAATTGGTGTGTCAAACGCAATGGAAAAGGTTGCCGTTTGGGACTGACTGAATGAGATTTGAAGAAAATCTGACATTGCCAATTGAGGCGTAAAGAAGGCTTGGTTGAAGAAGGTCGATGTGCCATCCAAGACGCCAGAAGCCAGATCGGTGCCCGTTAGGGTGACGCCTGCCGCACCGAGATCGCCGGTCGCGACGTTTGAGGTCGTGTTGAGTGTCTGGAAGTCCGTGAAGATGACTGCCGCACCCGCATCGCCCCCAGGAATCAGGGCAGGAATCAATCCCAAACAGACAACGGCTTTGATCAGGGTGCGGCTGGAAGTGTTTGTAGTTCGCATCATTCGCTTCATGGTCTTGCCTCCGTAGCTTCTGCTAATGGCCAGAAATACGATGTCGACTGCGTGGCTAACCTGAGCACCACGATTACACGCCGCGCAACAGAAAAAGCCACCGGAAATCCCTGATTCCGGCTGATCGCCCTCGGCAAACTCCGGATGAGATTTCGAGTGGCTACGAAGTTATTGGCGATACCCCTGAACACCCTTGAGCCGTCGGAGAGATGGAAGAGCGCGAGCCGCAAAATCGCCGGTAGACTACATCGCAGGAGGGGCCCCGTCAAGCAAGTGTTTCGACATAGGTATACGCGCATCTGTAGCGACAAAGCCGAAGCGACCGAGTCGGCTTGGGATAGCGCGAAAACCAGACCCTACTAAGCCTTGTGGCTTTGGTAATCCAATGAGCTCTGGTTCCCGGGTCTTCAAGAGCTCTACCGAAAGGCAACGTCGCCTACAATCCTGAGATCACGGAACAAGAATGTTCGGACCCAACGCGCGGGACCCAGGACAACCTCTATGACTGAGTTATGGGAATGCTCGACGCGTTACCGGAAACTACCGCCTTGCGTACCGACTTGGCCATTGGAAACCGCAATGCTCGAACGAGAAGGCAATCCTTGCAAAGAGAATTCAAGCAGCGAGAATCAGTCAGAGTCTTGTCAGAGCGGGTATTCGGAGATAGTGCACTCATGGCCACCCACCTAAGGTCACTGGTTCGAATCCAGTGTCGCCCACTGCCACTTGTTCCTCGCGGCCATT
>ERZ869936.1706-NODE-1706-length-14896-cov-32.424837_pt1 | contig 14896 bp, 14 predicted proteins | sample MGYA00520876_ERZ869936 | MGnify/ENA primary metagenome ERZ869936 (study PRJEB32218, sample SAMN09650985) | biofilter metagenome | isolation source: enrty point of leading RO module | place: Saudi Arabia: Thuwal, RO plant located on Red Sea | collected 2016-02-17...
GCCCTGCTCTTGGTGCATCTCGACCAGCCGCCGAAGCAACCGCGCGACTAGAGCGTGTTTAGGATAGGTGTCGCGTCATTGGCGTGGGCGAGGCAAGTTTGGCCACCAGACCGAAGCCGACGAATTGGTAAATTCGTCGATACAGGTCGACGTCGCCAAGCACAGCCGCAGCTAGCCAAGACGCTAGAGATAAACTAAACGCGCTCTGCGGACGCTTCGACCCGCACGGTGGGCGTGTGCGACGCGGCGCCTCCTTGCACACCAACACGGGTTCCCCCCGCGCGGCCGGAAGAGCGACTGCGCGGGAAAGACAACCAATTCTCGCATGTCATTACGTGGATGAATTAACCGGTCATTCGACTCAGAAAAGTTCCCGCTAGCGTTCTATAAATCCAAGGTAATGAATCATTTAGGTCAACGAGATTCATGTTGACCCATTTTGGAAGATAGCTATAATCTCGCCTACATGGCAACGTTGGCAAGCAAGGGAACGCCAACGAATGACGCACGTTTCGCAATTTGAAGCGTTCGTCTACGGAACTGTTTGTAGACGCAGAGTGCTAACGCGCTAGAATTCATCTAGCGGAACATGGAGGACTAGGTACCCTCGGTGCTCCTGTCAAAGAGCCCAATTCTGAGGGTGCCGATTGTCTGGCTTTTCCCCTCGGCCAGGAAGGTGGTTAGCAAGAATGAAGACGGTGTTTACAACCGGAGAAGCGGCGAAAATCTGCAAGGTCTCGCAGCAGACGATCATCCGCTGTTTCGATTCGGGACAACTCAAGGGATTTCGGGTGCCCGGCAGCCGCTTTCGCCGCATTCCGCGCGACCAGCTCTTCGCGTTCATGCGTGAGAACGGCATCCCCACCGATGCCCTGGAGAGCGGCAAACGAAAGATCCTGGTCGTCGACGACGACGAAGAGCTCGTCGAGCTGATCTCCGACGTCTTGGAGCGGGACGGCCGCTTCGAGGTAAAGACCGTCAATAACGGCTTCGGCGCCGGCATGATGGTCAAGGAATACCAGCCCGATCTGGTCGTGCTCGACGTGATGCTGCCGGATATCAACGGCAAAGAAGTTTGCCAGCGAGTCCGCAGCGATAGCACGATGGACGGCGTACGCATCATCTGCATCTCCGGCATGGTCGAAGAGGACAAGGTCCAGGACCTCAAGGATGCCGGGGCCAACGACTTCATGCGGAAGCCTTTTGAGGTCGACCAGTTGGTCGATCGCATCTGCCAACTGCTCGATATCGAGACGGCCGCCGCGACCTAGTGGCCGTCCGGGCCGAGCCGGCCGCACCAAAGTGGCGTAAGGTTCGAGGGAGTTCACCGTGCGCTGTTTGCCAACGCTCACGCTGGCGGGCCAACCGGTGCAGCTTCCGCTTTGCGACGGCACCGCCGAGCTGCTGATTGCCGCGATGCTGGCCGACGAGCCGTCGTCGACGGTGGACGAACTCCGCGGCGCGCTTGCCGTCGATCCCGCGCTTGCGCTCTGGTCGCTCATTCAGTGCAATCCGCCTGCCACTTCGGACAACGGCGGGCGCGCGCAGCCGCCTCTCTCGACGCGACTCGTCACCTGGCTCTCCGCGGCGCTGCCCGAGTGCTTCGACGTGGAAGAGCCTGCCGGCTTTCCCGTCTCGCGCGACGACGGCGACGAGTTCGCCGAATTTGTCGAGCATGTCTGCGCGAGTGCGGCCAAAATGCGCGAAGATCCGCGTGGCGTTGCCAGCGAGTGGCTCACCGCGGAACAGGCCGCCTCGCTTGCCTCGCGATGGGACGGCGAAAGCTGTGAGCCGCTGGAAGTGGACGACGACGCCGCGATTCGCGCCCATTGGCAACGTTCCAGCGCCTCGGCGGCGCTCGTCTATCCGCTGGCGGCCCGGCTCAGCCGGCTGGCCTCGCTCGAAGAGCGCTTCGACCGCGAACTGCACGAAGCCAAGTTGCGGGCGATGTACACGCTCGCCGCCGGCGCCGGTCACGAGATCAACAATCCGCTCGGCAGCATCGCCGGGCGGGCCCAACTCCTGCTCCGCGACGAGCCCGACGCCCAGCGGCGTCGCACGCTTGCCAAGATCAACGCCCAGGCCTTCCGGGCCCACGAGATGATCTCTGACATGATGCTGTTCGCCCGGCCGCCCGCGCCCGAGCTGCAGGAGATCGACCTCGGCGCGGTCGCCGCCGAGGTTGTCGAGGAACTTCACGAGCGGGCGGAGGCCCAGGGCACGCGGCTCACACTTAAGCGGCCGGCGGAACCGGTACGCGTATCGGTCGATCCGACGCAGCTCGCCGTGGCCCTGCAGGCCCTCTGCGTCAATGCGCTGGAGGCTCGCGGAAACGGCGGCCACGTCGAAGTCGGCTTCGACAACGTGTCCCGCAACGGTTTCGAGCCACGCGTTGAGCTGTTCGTCGCCGACGACGGTCCCGGCATCGAACCCGAACAGCGCGAACAGTTGTTCGACCCCTTCTATTCCGGACGCGAGGCGGGTCGCGGGATGGGGTTCGGGCTGTCAAAATGCTGGCGCATCGTGACGAATCACGGCGGCGAGATCCGCGTCGAGAGCGAGCCGGGACACGGGGCACGATTTGCCCTCTCGCTGCCCGCTGCGACACCTTAGCCGTTCGCGCGATGGCCCCCAGCCCGCCCACGTCGGCCGATCGCGTATGGAATCCTACTACGGAGCTTGGAGTCTCGTGCCGCCGCTGCTGGCGGTGGGACTGGCGATTCTGACCCGACGCGTCGTCCTCTCGCTGTTGCTGGCGGTGGTCTCTGGCTGCGCGATCTTGGCGTTCGTGGGCCAAGAGGTTGGCATCCTTCCGACCCTCTTTCGCTTTCTCTGGAACGCCCTGCCGGGCAACTTCGATCGCCTCTTGGTGATGAGCTTCTCACTCTTCATGGGTGCCATGATCGGCGTGGTGCACAAGAGCGGCGGCATGCGCGGGCTCGTCGAACTGCTCCAACCGCTGGCGAAAGACCGCCGACGTGGTCAACTCACCGGCTGGCTCCTGGGCATGATCATCTTTTTCGACGACTATGCCAACACGCTGCTCATCGGTCAGACGATGCGGTCGGTGACCGATCGCTTGCGGATCTCGCGAGAGAAGCTGGCCTACATCGTCGACTCCACGGCCGCGCCCATCGCGGGCGTCTCGCTGCTTTCGACCTGGGTGGCAACGGAAATCAACCTGATCGACGAGAACTATCGCCTGGCCTACACCGCGACCGACTTCGACTCGGTGACCGTCTTTCTGTTGACGGTGCCGACGCGGTTCTATCCGATCTGGGCCTTCCTGTTCGTGATGCTCGTCGCCGCCTCGCGACGCGACTTCGGTCCCATGCTCGAAGCCGAGCGACGGGCGGTCGGGGGCGACGTCGGCAGCGCTGATGCCGCGATCGAAGCGAGCCCCGCACTCACGCCCGCGGCGGGCACCAAGGGTCGCTGGTATTTGGCGGTCGTGCCGATCGTGGTGATGATCGGCGTCGTGGTCGGCACGATCACGCTGTGGGGCAGCGACTCGATCTACTACGCCTTGCTCTACGGCTCGGGAAGCGGTTACTTGACAGCCCTGGCGATGGTCTTGCCGACACAGTTGGTCAATCTCAGGGACGCCGCGGCAGCCTCCCTAAGCGGGGCCCGGGTGATGCTGCTGGCGCTGAGCATTCTCTGGCTCGCCTGGGCCCTTTCCGATCTGACCAAGAAGCCGATCGACACGGAATTGAAACAGGAACCGGCAACCGCCCGCCTGGCCACGGCCGAATACATCAGCGCTCAGATGGACCGCGTCGACGTCCCGGCGGGTTGGATGCCGACCGCGATCTTCCTGCTCGCGGCGGTGATTTCGTTTTGCACCGGAACCAGTTGGGGCACGATGTACATCCTCATGCCGTTGGCGATTCAAGTCACGCACCAGGTGCTCGGCGGGGCGAACGGCTCGGTCTCGCCGCACGATCCGATCATGCTTGCCTCGGTGGGCAGTGTTCTGGGGGGATCGATCTTCGGCGATCATTGCTCGCCGCTTTCCGATACCACGATCCTCTCGAGTCGCTCCAGCGGCTGTCACCACATGGCCCATGTCTACACGCAGCTTCCCTACGCGCTGCTCGTGGGGCTGGTGTCGATCGTCTTCGGCACGCTGCCGGCCGCCTACGGTGTCTCCGCCTGGCTGCTCTTGCCCGTGGGGCTGATCGTGTTGTGGCTGGCACTGCGTCTGCTGGGTCGCGACGCCGAGTCGCCGTCGTCCTGATCGTGAACACGATGACTCCAACCCCATCCGCGCCATCATCGCTAGCAATGGAGCTATTGTTTCCGCGGCTCGACCGATCCGTCTGCCGGACCGAGGGCGATGATGGGCGATGATATTGTGGTCCAACTCAGATTGCGCTAAGCTCAGAGTAACTGCACACCTCGCCTGCTGGAGCGGGTGAACCCCAGGCAACGAGGCCACGGCTCGGCCTTTACGACAGGGTCAGGATGACCAACGTCATGGACGCGCAGCGCCATCTTCGTCTCGTTACGGACGACCAACCCGCCTTACGAATCGCCGCATGTGGTCCGACGCCCCTCGCGCGGCGCCCGGGACCCTTTCGCTTCGTCTCGACCGAAGAGAACGTCGCGCCGCTACGGCAGGCCATCGTCCGCAGTCGCCAGGCGATCGTCGACGCCCAGCGCGACGACGGCAGCTTTCGTTGCGCCGCTCCGGCGAGCCCACGCGACTACGCCACGTTCATCTTGCTGCACGCCTATTGCGGTCGGCTGCCTAATCCCCGCGTAGCACTGGCCGCGACCTCCCTGTGGCAACGGCAATTGCCCAGCGGCGGCTGGTCGCGCGATGAACAATCGGGCGACGACCTGGGCACGACGGTGCTGGCCTATTTCGCCCTGAAGCTCGAAGGCGAACCGCTTCGTTCACCGCTGCTCAAAGCCGCTCGTCGCCAAATTCACCACCTGGGCGGCGCGGACGTGGCCGATGCAGCAACCCGACAATGGTTGGCCGCCTTGGGCCAGGTTTCCTACGACATCTGTGCCGAGGCACCGGAGTCGACCGCCGCGCGAGAAGCGTACGTCGGTCGGCGGTGCCGGGAGCTGTCGGCTCGCGAGGGGGTGCGTGAGCTGTACTTGGCCGACCCGCAAGACTGGCCCGCACGATCGTGGCCCGACGCGACTCCCGAATCCCAGCTGCAAGAAGCCGCCTGGAAACACGTGGCCGAGTTGACGACCACACCCTCTCAAGCCGAGGAGGATTTCGCACCGCTGCTCGACTCCTTCGTGCAGCCGCTCTCGAACGGCGACGACGACCAAGTCTTCGCCCTCAGTTCAGGCGACGCTCCGCTTCTCGACACGGCCGCGGCCATCGCCGCCCTCTCGGCGAGCGGCCTGGAGGACGAGTCGCCCGCGGTGGCCGCAGCCCTCGACTGGCTCGACGCGCAGCTGGCCGACGACGCTGGCAGCGAGTGCACGGATTCGGAACGCCGCGCGATTTCGGAAATGCTCGCCGACCGTCATTCCGTTACCCGCGGTGCCTTGCCGCCCGCGCTTCAGTTGAACGACGGCAGCGAGTCCCGCATGGACCGGCGGGGAACTGCCAGCGTACAGCGAGCAACGGACGCCGCCGGGCGTCGTCGCACCGATGTTGAGGGTCTCCTGAAGCTTCAACGACCCGACGGCTCGTGGCACGCCCTGCCAGCTGAAATCTTGGTGAGAGCTTCCGCATGTTCGCCCGTTCCCAGCACCGCCACGGCGCTGAGGCAACTTGGCACTTCGCTGTCGGTGGACCGAAACGGGAAGTCGGCACGGGAGGCCATCGCCGCGGGTGCCAACTGGCTCGCCGCCGCGCAAAACGCGGATGGTGGCTGGTCGCACGGTGCCGGCGAGCCATCTTGGCGAGCCGACGAAGAGCCCCCGACCGATCTGGCGATTACCGCGGACGTCGTCCTGGCGCTGTTGGCCGCCGGAGTCACGGACCACGACCTACTCGATGCCGCAATCGAATGCCTCATCGAGAATCAGCTACCCACGGGAGATTGGCCGCGGCGAGATCGAGGCGACGTTCTGTTGGCTGACGATGGCATCGCGGCCGCCGATCTCACAGTCACGCTTCGGGTTGTGACCGCCCTCTCGCGTTGGGCCTCGGTCGACGCCGCACCGCAACCGCGCGTGCGTTCCCCCGTTGTCGAGCCGCCCGCCCTCGCCATCGCGCCGCTGACCACGGCACCCTAGCGTGCCCGCTTCAGGTCGGCGACGGCTCACGCGTTCTCCCTGCTCTATAATGGACAAAGTGGATTTTTCTCTGTCCTTTGCCGCCTGCAACGGGTTCGTTCGGGCTCTGCCATGTGGCAACATCTGATTCGAAACTGGATTGCCGGCTACGCGACCGATCAGGTTCGCAAGGCCGCCGTGGAAAAGGCGCGGCAGTTCGCCGAAGACGACGCAACCTCACACGAACGCGAGACACTCGCGCCGGTCGACGTGGCGGTGATCGCTTCCGATTCGTCCGTGGCCGGCGCGTTGTCGGACCAGCTTGCCGACAAGACATCGCTCCGAGGCGAGAAGCTACAGGTCGAAGTCGGCACACTCGGTCGACACCGCCTGGTGGTCGCCGACCGGAGCAAGTCCGAGGCGCGCGCCAGCGATCTGGCCCGGGCCGTCGTCGAGGGGCATCAGCCGCGGTGGGTCTTTTCGGCGACGCTGGCCCGCAGCCTCGACGATTCCCTCGCCGCGGGCGACGTCGTGTTGGCCACCCACCTGCTCGGGCCGCAAGGTGAGCGACTGGCGACGGGCGTCGAAGTCGACGCCCGCTCGGTGAAGCCGGGCCAGGGGATGCACCTGGGCGCGATCGCCACGTCGGGCGAGCAACCCGAACCAGCATCCGCCGCGGACAACGCCCTCTGTTTCGACGCTCAGAGTTGGGCGGTGGCCGAAGTCTGTCGCGAGCGTAAGGCACCCTGCCTGGCCGTGGCAGGAATCACTGCCACCGGTGACGACGCACCGTCCGCCGAAGTGGCCAACCTGCACAAGCAGGCAACAATCGCCGGCAAGCTGGGGGCCTTCACTGGTGCCATGATGCGGCGACCGAGCAGTGTGAAGGATCTCTGGAACGAGAAAGAGAAACAGATTGTGGCCGCGGACCGGCTAGCCCAGTTCCTGGTTGGGATGATCGCCCAATTGCCACCCCCCACAGACAAGTCCGCGGAGGCCGATTAGCGATTCGTCCCGCACGTTGCGCCTCTTTCGAGGCGCCCCTTGCTTGGCGTCTCGGCCAAGCTCGATCTGTCTAGTCGTCGGTTAGCGGCACCGATTATGATGCGGTTAGCTAACCAATGGCGGATCTTTCCGACTCTTGCTTGTGGCGACTCCCAAACCCACGGCGAACCAATCGACGATGAAAGTGCTTCTGGCCAGCCCCCGTGGCTTCTGTGCTGGCGTCATCATGGCGATCGACAGTCTGGAACTGGCGATCCAGACGCTCGGCACGCCGATCTACGTCTATCACGAGATCGTGCATAACAAGTTTGTGGTCGAGAAGTTTCGCCGTGACGGGGCCATCTTCGTCGACGACCTGGACGAAGTTCCCGAGGGAGCCAATCTGCTCTTCTCGGCCCACGGCGTCTCACCGGAGGTTCGGCGCAGGGCGCGCGAGCGAAATCTGTTCGCCATCGATGCCACCTGCCCCCTGGTGACCAAGGTCCACCTGGAGGCGATCCGCTATGCCAAACAGGGGCGGACGATTGTGCTGATCGGTCACGAAGGTCACGACGAGGTGATCGGCACGATGGGCGAGGCGCCCGAGGCGATCGTGCTGGTGGAAACCCCCGACGACGTCGATCGTCTGGAAGTCGCCGATCCGCACCACCTGGCCTACCTCACACAAACGACTTTGAGCGTCGACGATGCCAATCGGGTGATTGCCCGCCTGCGCGAGCGTTTTCCCGACATCGCCGCGCCGCCGAAGGACGACATCTGCTACGCCACGCAGAATCGCCAAGAGGCGGTCCGCCTGCTCGCCCAGGAGGCGGACCTGGTGCTGGTCGTCGGTTCGCAGAACAGCTCGAACAGTTTGCGGCTCGCGGAGATCGGCCACGAAACAGGTTTGCCTGCGTATCTGATCGACGGGGCGGGCGACATCGACGACGCCTGGCTTGCCGACAAAGAGACCGTGCTGGTCACGGCCGGGGCCAGCGCCCCGGAGGTCGTTGTCGAAGAGTGTCTCGACTACCTGCGCGATCGCTTTGCCGCCGAGGTCGAAGTGCGCACCGTCCGCGAGGAGGAGGTGCACTTCAACCTGCCGAAGGAGCTGCGCAATCTCGTCGAGAGCAAGTGACCGGCCGCGAAGGCCGCGCTAGCTCTGGATGTACGACTTCAGGTAGTGATTCTCGAGCTGCACCTGGTCCGCTTCCGCTTTGACCACGTCACCGATCGAGATCATCCCCACCAGTTCGCCACCCTCGAGCACCGGCAAGTGCCGGATGCGATTCCGCGTCATCTTGCTCATCACCTCGCCGACCGATTCGCTGGGAGCGCCGGTGACAACCTTGCGGGTCATCACGTCGTCGACGACTTTCTCGCCGTAGCTCGCACCTTCGGCGCAGCAGACGCGGAGGATGTCGCGTTCGGTAATGATGCCGACCATCTTCTGCGTTGCTTCGTCGCGCACGACGAGCGAGCCGCAGTTCTTCTCCACCAATCGACAGACCACCTCGCCAAGTTTGGCATGGGGCGTCGTCGCGTAGACATCGCGTCCTTTGCGATCCAGTATCTCCCGCAGAGTCATGACCCACATCCTCCAGAACGAAGTTTGGGCGAACCGCCATCTTCGGGACGAGAATACGTCCCACGAAATGCTCTTCTCTGCCGGGCGGCCACTTCCTTGTACCACTTGAATCTTTGTACCACTTAAAGCATAACCCGGTAACTTCGTCGGCGTCAAAGGAGATGCGCGACGAAAGGACCGCGCCGCAGCCGAAAAACAGATCATCAATCACCACTGCCGAGGTCGCAGCTAGCGACTGGCTCGTCGCGGCGCCAGCTCGACGGCGCGAATTTCGCGAAAGCGAAGGTCGGTCGTCGGGTCGTGCCCCTGCAAGATGATCGTGCCCTTTTCCAAGCGTAAACCCTTGCGCGGATTCTCGTTTGCGTCACGCCGATCGGTCCAGTCACAGACCTGAACTCCACTGACCCAAACGGCCATGTGATTTCCTTCACAAACAATCGTCTTGTGAAACCATTCACGATCTCGCGCCATGATGAGTCGCGCCGGCTGTCGTCGAAAAATTCCGCCGGTGCCAAAATTACTCGGCCGATTGCGGTCTCCGTCGACCATGCCGTTGTGAATCTGGCTCTCGTAGCCCATTTGATACTCACCGGGCATCGAACGAAAGAAGATGCCCGAGTTGAGTTCGTCGCCGTCGACGCGAATCTCGGTTTGCAGAATGAAGTCGCCCCACTGTCGCTCGGTTTCGAGCTGCCCGGGACCGCCGACCATCCGCAGCGCGCCGTCAACGACTGAGAACTCACTCTGTTTGTCGGGAAAGATCTTCCAGCCGGCCAGATCGCGGCCGTTGAAGATCGACTCGGTCCCCAGCGGCTTGAGCTTGATGTTGCGAAAGGCGACGCGACCTTCATTGAGTTGCAGCCCGATAAAACCGCGGCCGAGCGGCCGGGGGTCCTCGTACTCGAGCGACAACTCTCCGTCGAGATAGACGCGAAACTGACCACCGACCGCGCGGACGTGGTACTGATGCCACTGCCCGTCAAAGTTGTTGTTCGAGCCCATCTTGCGACCGACGAAACTGCCGGTGGGAAAGGGACTCACTTCGGGGCGGGCAATGTTCAGCTCGTAACAACCGTCGGTGGGACTGTTCGGTCGCGGTGAAGTGCGGAGAAAGATGCCGCTGTTCGTCTCCGCGTCGGCTTGAAAGTCGAGCTTCAACTCGAAGTCGGCGAACTGGGTGGTCGTGTGAAGCAGTCCCGGTTCGCCTTGGTCGACCATGATGGCCCCCTCGACGACCCGCCACGGCGCGTCGCTGGCGGCCCGCCAGCCATAGAGCGAGCCGCCGTCGAAGAGTTGAATCCAGCCCGCCGCCAGTTCCTCGGTGGTGAGCCGATTCTCGATCGGCGGTCCGTCCGTCGACGTCAAAGTCTCCTCGGCCCGCGCGAAGGCCACCAACGCGCAGAGAACCAACACGACGAGCAACCAACCCGAGTGACGTCTTGCCCTCAGAACCAAGCCCACACGCATCACGCTGCTCAACTTTCCAAAGGTGCCAAGCGAATCTCGATGGTGACCGAATCGCCCAACGTCATTTCGCCGGACGTCGCCGGCAGCTGAATCACCAACTCGTTACGATCTTTTAGAAACGACGTCGCGTCCCCTTCGATTGTACCCCGCTCCCCGCGCACCGTTACCAGGGGGCGCCCGTTGAGCGACATCGACAACGACGCTTCGGTCTGCGGACACGCGACGAGCAGCCACAGTCGCTCGCGGTCGTCTAGACCCGTTGGCCAATTGAAGTGCCGGCGCCAGCGTACGGCCCCGTCGTCGGCGGCCTCGACCTGCCAGGGCTGGCGCAAGCGAATTACGTGGGGATAGGGCATTGGTGCACCGTCGGCGGCGAAGGGTTCTCAAGCCAAGTCGGGGGCCGCGTGCCAAGTCGGGCAGGGCCTCAGCGGGCGATCGGCGACCGCCCTTTCTAAGCAGGATGCCGACTCTCGCGGTCGCTCGCTAGAGCCCCGCGACGCCGCGGCCGCAACCACCGCCCCTTACGCCGCGGCCACTGACGGCAGCGAGATGTAGATTCGGTAGGCCATGTAAGCGAAGTAGGTGGCGATGAACACGATACCCCACGACCGATTGACGCCCCCGCGCAGCGCCGCGAGCAGCAAGAACAGGATCGAGACCAGCACGACCATCGCATAGTCCCGCACCTGATACAGATCGCCGCCGGTGCTCAAACCGCTCTGGCTGGCCAGCAACGTCGCGCTCAGCACAACCAGAACATTGGAGATGTTGCTCCCCAGCAGATTTCCCACGGCAATTCCGTGCTCGCCCTGACGGGCGGCAATCAGCGAGGCGAACGTGTCGGGCACACTGGTGCCGGCCGCCACGATCGTCAGACCGATCAGCGGAGCAGGGATGGAAAGCTGGCGAGCCGTTTCCACAGCGGCCTCGAGCACGACTCGACCGCCGGCGTAGAGCATCGCCACGCCCAGCAGAAACAGCCCCACGTGGGCCAGCAGCTTGCCACCGCCGACCACTTCGCCGTTCTCCTCGGGCCTGGCCCGGGCCCGACGCCGGAGCGTTACCAGGTAGGCGACCAGCAACCCCGCCAGCGGCGCCAGCGACCAGAACGGCAATCCCGCGGTGCCCCGGACGACGAGAAAGCCCAGGACGAGCGCTGCCGAGGTCACAGCCATCCAGCAATCGGCCCGAAACGAACGCCAATCGACCACGACCGAGGCGGCCAGCGCACACATGCCGAAGCCGACGCAAAAATTGGTTAGATTGCTGCCCGACACATTGGCCAGCGCGATCCCCGTCTCGCCGCGAAAGCCGGCAATGACGTTGACGAACATCTCCGGAGCACTGGTGCCAAAGGCCACGAGCGTTAGCCCGATGACCATCTTCGAGATTCCCAATGCCGTGGCGATCGTGACGGCGCCGCGAACCAGCCAGTGGGCCCCGTAATAGAGCAATACGCAGCCGACCAACAGAGCGCCGGCGAGTACCCACGGGGAACTTCCAGTGAGCGTGGGTACGAAAGCAATCAGCAAGTGGTCTCTCCCGCGCTGCCGTGACTCGACGACTCGCCGTCCAGTGCGATCGGTCGCGCCGGCCGAAGTGCGGATTCAAGGACCGTAGAGGGACCGTGGTCGAAGGTCCCCCGGCGCCGAGCTGCCGTGGAGCGTCGGGTCAGACGAGTTCAACCGTCTTCTTGCGACCCTCTTCCTCAATGTGAACCTTGTCCTCGCGGGCGAGCCATCCGAGAGCCTGCATCACCGTGTCGCGCGGCGCGTCGATCTGCTTGATCAACTGCGTCATGCTCAACGGGCCCGATGCATCAAGCAATTGCCATACTTCTCCCGCCGTTTCGCCAATCTGCTTTACCGCGCTGTCGTCGACCGCAGTCGCCATCGGTCCTACCTCCGCTGCAAATGATCCGTTTACCAGCGTCCAACAACTGCCTTCCCGCGTTCGCAGTCGGACCGCTGCGAAATTATAGCTCGCAGCGCAAGGCCTTGAAAGCAGACGACGCGGTCGCGTCGCGCCGAACGTAGCGATCGTGCCACCGGAGCGCACCACCAACGCCTACCATGTGCAGCGCGTCCGTCGACGAATCAATTCCGACCGATGAACGGGCGGCCGGACGAACGAACGGGGGGCTGTCCAGAGGGGCAACGGTCCGATTAGCGACCGCCGCAAGACAAGAAGAGCGAGCGGCGCAAAAAAAGAGCCCGATCGGCTCTGCGGGGTTAGCCGATCGGGCACTCGTTGACCGTGAAAAACTGGCTGCTGCCCGATGTGGGATAATGGTCGCCGTACCTTGGCGATCGGTTGCCTAAGATTCACAGTGCGTCGCGTCGCCCGGTTACGGGAACGGTCTGGCGGACGCGGGAATCCGCCAGACCTGTGGGTCGAACGCGATTGTTGAATCTCTCTTGCATCCGGCGTGCCAAACGACCTCGCTCCACGACCGGGACCCCGAGGAACTTGAGCGAAATCGTGCGGAAATCACTTTTTTCTTCGAGTCACTGCCGGCAACGAAAACGCGCGGGAGCCCTGTCCGACTGCCGGCACTGCCAGCAGTTCTTTGTAAGAGCTACAAGGGAGCTGGCACCGCGATCGTAATTTCGAGAATCGAGAAACGGCCAGCTAACGCATCAAACTGGCCGTGATCGCGGCGAAAACCGGCGAAATCTGATCGAATTCGCGATCTTCCGCCTGCCACAAGATCACGTAAGTCGCATCGCCGTGCTCGCAGGCCCGCACGCTCGCCGAGTTGGTCAAGTCGAGGCAATAGAAGTTCATGTCGTAACCGGTCAACTCGACGCCCTCGACCGAATCGCGCGCCGGAACGACCTCGAGGTCTTCATACTCGCTCCGCATCGCCTCGACCGCAGCACCGGCCAGCTCGTCGGGCGGGCTCAGCGGGGGCTGAATGTTCAACGACCAGAAGGCCCCACCCGGACTGTAAACGGTAATCGTGTCGCCGCCGGCGCGGGCCTCTTCCTCGTCGAGTTGCCACGACTCGGGGTACTCGAAGCGGATTCCCAGTTGTTCGAAGACTGCTGGCATCGGAGCTGAAGCGACCGCCGCGGGAAGACCATTCTGCCGGCACCACGGCCGGTTCCTCAGCAATCCTAGCAGATTGAGCAGTGCCGCAGCAGCGGGCAGAACTAGCTGCCTGCGCGCGGGGCACTCCGCTGCGCCGCTGCGCGAACGGCGTCGTTTCCCTTGTTCCCCATGGCCGCGCTTGCTACCATCGCGACCCCAAAATAGACCCCGATCTGCCAAATTGCGGTCCCTGCGGCCGCTGGCCTTGCCCATGCGCTTCCGCAAATCGACGCACGCCCGATCGCCGACCCGCGACCACCTTCATGGTCGCAGGCGTTGTCGCGGCGCGCGGGGTCTCTGGTTGTGCGTCGTGCTTCTCTGCGGAGCGCCGCTCACCGGCTGCCGAGTCCTGCCGTGGCAACACGGGCCCGCTTCGAAGTCGGTGACCACGTGTCGCGAGCTAACGCACCAGGGTCTGGCCGCGATGCAGCGTGGCGATTGGCAACAGGCCGAACTCATGCTGGCCGATGCGATCGAATCGTGCCCCGTCGACGCCCAGGCCCGCTCGTACTACGCCGACGTGTTGGCAAACCGCGGCGAGCTTGACCTCGCCATTGCCCAATTGGAAGTCGCCCGCGATCTTTCCGCAGGCGATCCCGACCTCATCGTCCGCACCGGGCAGATGCACTTGCGACTGGGGCAAATCAATCAGGCCGAAACACGAGCCGCCATGGCCCTGCGGGCGACACCCGACTCGGCCGACGCCTGGGCCCTGCGGGGTCGCGTGTGGCTGGCCCGAGGCGACTTCCCTCGCGCGCTGGCCGATCTGCAGCGGGCCCTCGGCTACCGTCCGAACGATCGACAACTGCTCGGCGAACTGGCCGACCTCTATCTCCGGCTCAACAAGCCCGAACAGGCCCTGCTGAGCCTACAGACGCTCGTCGACACCTATCCCACCGGCGAAGAACCGCCCGATCTCCTGCACCGCCAGGGAGAGGTCCTCCAGCGGCTCGAGCGTCCTGAGGATGCGGCGGCCCGTTTTGCCGAAGCCGCCCGCCGCGGCGGGGCGCGCCGATAAGCTAGACTTGGTACCGCGAGCGGGGCGGTTCGTGTTTCTATAGCTGGGTCGGATTTCCCCGCCGTCAAAGTCGTTACGACGGTCACAGCCTGTTTGACGCTTGCCTTTTCACGGGCTACGGTTTCTCGACACGGAATCAATCGAGGGCGGGGCCCAGGCGACTTTCGCCGATCCGCGGCGACCCGTCCCCCCGGACAACCCCAGGCCAACTCGCGCGCCCCGCGAGGCGGCGGGGAGAAGAAGAGGACAAGATGACGGAAATTACGCTGACCGACGCCCAGGCATTTGTCGATCGCCGCAGCTACGAACCGACCGATTCGCCCGTCGACCGCGAGCGACGTCAGTTCACCAACAGCCACGACGGCCTCTCGCCGGAAGCTCGTGAGCTCGCCCAGGCGATCGATTCCTACAAGCTTCGCCATCGTCGTCGCTTCATCACCTTCGAAGAGATGTACGATGTGATCGCCTCGCTGGGCTATCACAAGTAGGGCTTCGCTCGTGCGGCTGCGGTGCGGTCGCGGTCGAGCTGCCGAGACGTTACGCCGAGACGTTAC
>ERZ869936.1707-NODE-1707-length-14869-cov-5.443162_pt1 | contig 14869 bp, 11 predicted proteins | sample MGYA00520876_ERZ869936 | MGnify/ENA primary metagenome ERZ869936 (study PRJEB32218, sample SAMN09650985) | biofilter metagenome | isolation source: enrty point of leading RO module | place: Saudi Arabia: Thuwal, RO plant located on Red Sea | collected 2016-02-17 ...
ATGTTGTCGTCAAAAGACGGACTGTTCGACCGCGCCCGCGGGAGCATCGTCGGATCAAGCGAATACCTGACAAAACCTTTCAGCCGGGAAAGCCTGCTGCAGGCCGTGAGGGACAACCTGCCGCGCGAGCGGTCGTGAGGGCAGTGCAATCGAACATGGAGGTCAAGTGGCCATGACGGTCAAGAAGATTCTGGTGGTCGACGATTCGCCGACCGATCAGCAGTACCTGCGCGAACTGCTTACCCGGCAGGGCTACCAGGTGCTGTCCGCATCGGGCGGAGACGAAGGAATCGCGAAGGCGAAGTCGCTGAAGCCCGACCTGATCCTGATGGACGTGGTGATGCCGGGGCTGAACGGCTTTCAGGCGACTCGGCAGCTCGCGCAGGATGAGGACACCAAGGCAATACCGGTAATCATCTGCACGACCAAGCAGCAGGCCACCGACAGGATCTGGGGCCTGAAGCAGGGTGCAAAGGACTACATCACCAAACCCATCGACGGCGCGGAACTGCTGTCGAAAATCGCGGCGCACGGATGATATGAACGGCATCGGCACGGGCCGCGTCGGACGCGGCAAATCGCGCGGACGGTTGCGCGCGTTTCAGGAGGCGCTGTCGCGGCGCATCGGCGCTGCCGGCTCGGTGATCCAGAAGGATCTTCGACTCGGCGTGCGGGTGGGCGAAGACGAATGGCTGGTGGCGCTGGCCGATGCCGGTGAGGTGGTGCCGGTGCCGGCCATCACGCCGGTGCCGCTGACCAAGCCCTGGATGCTCGGTGTTGCGAACATCCGCGGCCGACTTTACTCGGTGACCGATCTGGCCTTGTTTTTTGGCGGGGCGCCGACGCCGGCGACGTCCTCGGCACGGCTTCTGCTCATCGGCCAGCGTCACAACAGCAACGCGGCGATTCTGGTGAGTCGGGTACTGGGATTGCGGGCGCTTGCAGACCTGGAACTGCTGCGGCAGGAGACGGCTGGCTGGATGCAGGCCGAGTTCCGCGATGAGCAGGGCCAGCACTGGCGTGAGCTGGCGGTGGCGCGGCTGCTTGCCGCGCCGGAGTTTGTGGCGGGAGCGGCCTGACGGCCGCGCGCGCAGAACGGCAACCAATATAAGTGTTAGCGAGGCAGACATGGAACTCACCGATACGATGAATAACCTGGATCGCGCCCAGGGCGCGCCGGCCGCAGGCGCGCGTCGCGGCCGGAGCAAGCCGCTTGGCGAGTTGCAGCTGCTCGGCCTGGTCGGCCTGCTGTGCCTGCTGCCGTTGCTGGTGCTCGCATTGTTCGCCGCGCGCGCGCACATGACGGCCCTGGCCAATGCCGGCGACGAGATGCGGGAGCAGGCTTACGTGGCTTCGCTCGAGCGCTTTGTCACGGCGGTTGCCGCCTACCAGCGTCACGCAGGCGAGTGGCTCGCCGGCAGCGCGGAGGCACGGCCGGCGATGCAGCGCGCCGCCAGCGAAGGAGGCCAGGCAGTCGCCGCGATCGAGGCCGCCACCGGCCCGGATCCGCTGGCGCCGGCGCCGCAGTGGAGGCAACTGAAGTCCGGCTGGACCCAGTTGGCCTCTCTGCAGGGCGTTGAAGCGCTGCGCGCCCCGGAACTGGCAGCGGCGCTGCTGCCCGCGGTCGAGCAGTTCCTCGATCTGGCCGCGCGCAATCGTAGCGAGCGTCAGGCCGCGCGTCTGGCCGCGGTTCAGCAGCAGGCGACGTGGGCCGCCGTCGCCGCCGGCGCGGCGCTCGCCGCGGCGCTGGCCGGCGTCGTGATATTCGGGCGCAGGTTGCTGGTGCAGCTTCGCCGGCGCCAGGCGCAGGCAGCGCAGGCAGCGCAGGAGAACGAGCGCAACCAGGCGGCCATTCTCCAGCTGATGGATGAGCTGTCCGTGATCGCCGGCGGCGACCTGACCGCGCAGGCGGCGGTCACCGAGCAAATCACCGGAGCCATCGCGGACTCGATCAACGTCACCGTCGGCCAGCTGCGCAAGGTGGTGAGCGACATCAACCGTGCGTCGGACAAGGTCGCGCAGGCGACCGAGCAGGCACAACAGACCGCGCGCCGTCTGATCGCCGACTCGACACGCCAGGCGGAAGACATCGAGGCGGCGGATGTGTCGGTGGAGATGATGACTGCCTCGATGAGCGAAGTGTCCAGCAACGCCAACGAGTCGGCGCAGGTCGCCCGACGCTCGCTGTCCACTGCCGAGCGTGGCGCGCGCGCCGTGCAGGATTCGATCGGCGGCATGAACGAAATCCGCCAGCAGATTCAGGAAACGGCGAAACGGATCAAGCGCCTGGGCGAGAGCTCGCAGGAGATCGGCGAGATCGTCGACGTGATCACCGAGATCGCGGAGCAGACCAACGTGCTGGCGCTGAATGCGGCAATCCAGGCGGCGGCGGCCGGAGAGGGCGGCCGGGCGTTCGCCGTCGTCGCGGAGGAGGTGCAGTTGCTGGCCGAGCGTTCGGCCGAAGCCACCACCCAGATTGCCGGGCTGGTGCGCGCCATTCAGGCCGACACCCAGGAAGCGGCGGCGGCGATGGAAAGCAGTATCCAGGGCGTGGTCGAAGGTGCCCGATTGTCCGATACCGCCGGACGCTCGCTGCACGAGATCGAGGCTGTCACCCGCGACCTGTCCGAGATGATCCAGCGCATCGCGGTCAACACCGAAACCCAGGTAGTGGTGGCCGAGGAGGTGCGCAAGATCATGCGCGACGTGCTCACGGTGACCGGCACCACCACCGAGGGCTCTCAGCGCGCCGCCACCGCGGTGACCGAGATTGCCGCGCAGACGCAGTCGCTGAAGGCTTCGGTGACTCAGTTCAGCGTGGCCTGAGGCAAGTCCTTAAGGCGCATTCCGATGCTGAAAGAAGGCACACTTGGCTTGATCGCCGTCGAGGTCGACCGCACCTTCGACCGGGCGGCGCGCGCGCTGCTGCGACATCGCAGCGGCACGGCTGCGCGTGACGCGCTGGACGAGGCCCGTCGGGCAATCGGCCAGGTGCGGGGAGCGCTTGAAGTCGCCGACGTGGCCGGGGTGCCGCTGGTTCTGGTCGAACTCGAGCAGCTGCTGAGCGAGGCAGAACGCCATCCAGAATGGCCGGGCGAACGCCTCGAGCGCGGGCGTCTCGGACTGGATGCCGTCCGCCGTTACGTGTCCGGCCTGGTCGCGGGCTCGGCGCAGCAGCCGATGGCTCTGGCGACCGTGCTGCAGGATCTTCTGGCCATTCGCGGGTCGGACCGGCCGGCGGGCCTCGAGTTGTTCGACGTCGACCTGTCCGTTCCCTTGCCGCAAGAGCTGCAGTCATCGGCCGCGCCGCCGCAGGAAGGGCAGCAGGACGCCCTGCGCGCCCGGCGCGCCCAGTTCCAGAAAGCATTGCTGACCTGGTTGCGCGGAGGCGCGGACGGTCTCGATGCATTGGCCGGGATCGTGTCCGGACTGCAGGCGACCGCGCCAGTGCCCGCGCCGTGGTGGGTCGCCGGCGCCTTGATCGGGCAGCTCAAAGGCGGCGAGCTGTCGGCAACCGTACATGTAAAGCGAGTGTTCGCGGCGCTGGATCAGCACCTGTCGCGACTGGTTGCCGGAGACCGCACGCTGCCGCAGCCGTTGATGCGCGAAATGCTCTACTTCGTGTCGCAGGGCGAAGCAGCGGGCGAGCAGGTCGAGCGCGTGCGCCGGCATTTCGGCCTCGCGGCCATGCCGGCACCGGTGCGTGTCGATCAGCTTGTCGATGTGCGGGAGCGGCTGCACTCGCTCGAGCAGACCTGGGAGCGCGCTGCCGCGGGCGACCTCGCCAATGCTCAGGCCTTTGCAGCAACGCTGGATGATATTCACGAGCGCCTGCCGGCGGCACAGCGGGCGCTTGCAGCGACGCTGTGCGCGGCTGCGCGGCGGATGGCCGGCGGCGACGGCACTGCGCGGCTCGGGCTGGAGGTGGCCGTTGGTCTGCTGTGTCTTCAGGAGGCACTTATGTCGCCGCAGCAAGCCGCTGCCGGTCCGGCGCACACGGCCGCAGCGCTGGCGCGTCTGCAGCAGGCGATCGAGGCGCCCGGTGAAGATGCCGGCGACCGCTCGCCGACGCCGGTGCCGGGCGGTGCGCGCGCCGCGCTGGCGGCACTTGCCACGGAGCAGACGGCGGCAATGGCGCAGATCGAACAGCGCCTGGCGGCCTGGTTTCTCGATGCGGGAGAGCCGAACGCGCTGGCCGACGCCGAACGCGCGCTGACGCAGGTGCGCGGCGCGCTGCAGGTGCTTGGCGAAGCGCACCCGGTGGCTGCGGTCGATTATTGTCTTGGGGCAATCGCGCGGTTGCGCGAACCCGGCGCGTCCAGGGATCGGCGCGCGCAGGCGGAACTGGCGGCGGTAGTGTCTGCGCTGTCGTTTCATGCCGGCGAGCTTGGTGGCGAAACCACCGGTTTCGCCGACGTGCTGCGCAAGGCGGGCGGACCGGAAGACATCGCCAACTGGTCGCCGCCCGCGCCGTCGACGTCCGCCCCGGACCTGGATTTTCGCGAGACACGGGAGGACCCGGCCGCGGTGGATCGGGCGGCGCATACGGAGGATGACGCGGGCGGCTGCCCGGCGAGCGATGCCACGCCGGGCGATACCGGCGCGGCGGTTGCGCCTGCCACGGAAGAATGCGGCGCGGACGAAGCTCGGCAGTTGACGGCCGCGGCTGATGACAAGCGCGATGTGGCCTCTGATCGGGACTTGCTGGCGATCTTCGTCGATGAGGCCAGGCAAGTGTTGCGCGAAGCGGCCTCGGCGACCGATCGGCTGCGCGAGAACCGGCGCGAAGCCGAGGCGCTGTCGATGCTGCGTCGTTGTTTCCATACTCTCAAGGGCAGCGGACGAATGGTGGGACTCTCCCGCCTGGCCGACACCGCGTACGCGTTCGAAAGGTTGCTCGACGGCGAGCTGCGTGGCGCCGGCGACGGCAGCGAGGCGCTGGTCCGGCTGACCGATACCGTGCTGGCGCGCCTGAGCGGGTGGGTGACGGCATTGGAGGCGCAGGGCTGGGCGAGCGTCGACGCCGATGATCTTCAGACGGCGGTCGCGCGCCTGCAGCAAGGAAACGACGCAGCCGTCGATGAGCCTGTTGCGCCCGCACCGGAAGCGCCCACCGTGGAGATCGGCGGCGTCAGAATCTCGCGCACGCTCTACGACGTGTTCATCGACGAGGCACGAACGCTCGTCCGCGCGCTGGCGTCTGCGGTGTCCTCGATGAGCGAGGCGGACGACGCTGACTGCGCCCACGAGCGGTTCAGGCTCGCGCACACGCTGTGCAGCATCTCAGGCACGACCGGCTTCGAGCCGATCCGCGAGTTGGCGGGCGCGCTCGAGTCGGTACTGCGCGCGGCGCACGAGCGCGGACTGCGTTGCGACGAGTCCGAGCGCGCGCTGCTCGAGTCGGCCGTTGCGGCGCTCGCCGCAATGGTCGATGCCGTCGAAGCGCGACGCCCGCCCATGCGCGAGGCCGGGCTGGAAGCCCGGCTGCGCGCCGTGCTGCAGCGCGCACCGGCGCTGCATGCCGGCACAGCGGAACCGGGGGCCGACCAGGAGGATGACGTCGATGCGGAGGTGCCGGCGCCCATCGGGCCCGCGCTGCAGGCGGCCGTAAGGGAATTGGCAGAGCAGCTGAACGAGACCGGCGTGCTGGAGGTGGTGCCGACGGAGCAGATCGAGCGCCGGCGCCTGCGCATTGACGACGACCTCGATGCGAGCCTTCTGCCGGCGTTTCTGGAGGAAGCCGCAGACCTGGTGCCGCAGATCGGCGAAGCGCTGCGCGCCTGGCGCGCGCAGCCGCAGGCCGCCGAGCGCCATCAGGTGCTGACGCGGCTGCTGCATACGTTCAAGGGCGGTGCGCGCATGGCCGGTGCGATGGCGCTGGGCGAGCTGACTCACAGCATGGAAACCCGCATCGCCACCGCGGCCCAGCTGCCGGTGGTGCCAGACGGGGTGTTCGACGGGCTGGAAGCCTCGTTCGACCGCGTGGGCGTTCTGCTTGAGAAGATCTCGCGGTCTGCGTCCCCTGTGCACGACAACCGTTCGACCTCGGAGGATAGCGCGTCGCTGACGCTGCCCGCGGCGGAAGCCGCCGGCGGCGAGGCAGTGCCGGCGGCAGCGCCCGCGACGCCCGCCAGCGATGCCGCGCAGGCGCGTGCGCTGCTGCGTGTGCGTGTGGATCTGCTGGAGCGGCTGGCGATGGAGGCGGGCGAGCTGGCGATTGCCCGGGCGCGGGTCGAAAGCGAAGTGCGCGCGATTCGCGGGGCGTTACGGGAAATGGCTTTGAGCCTTGGCCGCCTGCGCACCCAGGTGCGCGAGATGGAGATTCAGGCCGAGTCGCAGATCCAGTCGCGCCAGGTGCAGGCGCAGGGGGCCGACGAGGCCATGGATCCGCTCGAGTTCGACCGTTTCACCCGCCTGCAGGAACTGACGCGAATGGTGGAGGAAAGTGCCGCCGACCTCGCCGGCCTGCAGCAGGCGCTGGCGCGCAACGTCGACGGCTGCGGCAGCGCGCTGGCGGCCCAGGCGCGCATGACCCGGGTGCTGCAGGACAGCCTGGTCAGCGTGCGCATGGTGCCGTTCGCCAGCCTCAACGAACGACTGTACCGGGTGGTCAGGCTGACGGCCCGCGATGCGGGTCGCCGCGCGAGCCTCGACGTGCGCGGCAGCCGGGTGGAGCTGGACCGCAGCGTCGTCGACCGCATTGCCGCGCCGCTCGAGCATCTGCTTCGCAATGCGGTGGTGCACGGCATCGAGACGCCGGCGCAGCGCCGTGCTGCCGCCAAACCGGAGATCGGTGAGATCGTGCTCGACGTACGTCAGGAGGGCAACGAAGTGCTGGTGACCCTCCAGGATGACGGCGCCGGATTCGACCTCGAGCGCCTGCGGGCGCGCGCCGTCGAGCTTGGCCTGCTGGCGGCCGCAGATACGCCCACGCCGGAGCAGGTTGCGCAGCTCGCTTTTTCACCGGGTGTCAGCACGGCCCGTGAGGTCAGCGAGTCGGCCGGGCGCGGGGTGGGACTGGACGTGGTGCGCAGCGAGGTGGCGGCCGTTGGCGGGCGCGTCGAAGTGACCTCGGAGCCGCAGCGCGGAACCGTGTTCACGTTGCGTCTGCCGCTGACGATGACGGTGATGCAGACGCTGGTGGTGCGCTGCGCGGGGCACCTGCTGGCGCTGCCGGCGATGATGGTCGAGCAGGTGCGCACCCTCAAGCCGCGCGTGCTTCAGCAAGTGTGCGAGGCCGGCCATGTCGATTGGCAGTCAAATCGCTACCCGCTGTACGACCTGCGCGAACTGCTCGCCGTGGGTGCGGGACCCGTCGAGCCGCAGCCCTTTACGCCGATCGCGCTGGTGAGGGGCGGAGCCCAGCGCGCGGCCATTCGCGTCGACGAACTTGTCGGACACGAAGAAGTGGTGATGAAGGACCTCGGCACCCAGCTGTCCGGCATCACCGGCATTGCTGGTGCGGCGGTGCGCGGCAGCGGAGACATCGTGCTGATCCTGAACCCGATCCGGCTGACGCAGCGGCTGCCCGCCGTTCCCGCGCAGCCGCGCGCCGCGGAGGTTGCCGCGCCGGCCGGCGCAAGTGTGCTGGTGGTGGACGATTCGCTGACCGTGCGCAAGATCACCGGCCGCGTACTCGCGCGCAACGGCTATCGCGTGATGGAAGCGCGCGACGGCCTCGAGGCGCTCGAGCGGCTGGCGGAGGAAGCGCCCGCGCTGGTGCTGCTCGACATCGAAATGCCGCGCATGGACGGTTTCGAGGTGCTGCGCAGGCTGCGCGGCGACGCGCGCTGGATCGGGCTGCCGGTGATGATGATCACCTCGAGAACGGCCGACAAGCATCGCAACTACGCAATGGAGCTGGGCGCGAGCGCATTCCTCGGCAAGCCCTTCGAGGAGCAGGAGCTGCTGGCACAGGTGGCGGAGCTGGTCGCCCGCGAGCGGGCCTGACCCATGGGACTCGCGATGCCGAAGCAGGATTCCGGAGATCCGACGGTGGTGGTGGCCGACCCGTCGGAAGAAATGCGCATGCTGTTGATGCAGTACGTGGCCATCGAGTGGCCGAATGCCCGCACGATCGAGATCGGCAAGCCGGTTGATCATCTCGAAGCCGAGGCGGGCGGTATCGAGCAGTGCGACATGGTGGTGGCGGGCGTACGTGCCGGGGAAGTGCTGGACATCGGCTGGCTCGAACGCATGCGGGCAAGCAGGCAGTGCCCCCCGGTGGTCGCGGTGGTCGAGGGAGACCCCGCAGCTGCGGAAGTGCTGCTGGAGAACGGCGTGTATTGCCAGTATCGGGACTCGATGACCACCGAGGATATGCGGCGCACGCTGCGCGCAGCGTTGAGCGAACGCCGCAGCGCGCAGGAAATGCCCGACCGCACCGTGATGATCGACACCGGCGTGCTGCGCGGCGAGCCCGCCAGCCACGGCGCCCGCGCCGCGCCGTCCAGCCGAGTGCAGGTGCGCGGATACCAGCTTCTCAAGAAGCTTGGCCAGGGCGGCATGTCGGAGGTGTTCCTGGCCCAGCGCCAGGCCGATACCACGACCTGCGCGCTGAAGGTCCTGCGCGCGGAGTATGCCAGCGCCTCGGTGCTAGAACTGTTCATCGAGGAATGCAACGTGGTGTCCGCCCTCGAGAGCCCCTACGTGGTCAGGATCTACGAGCACGGCGTTACCGACGATTACCTTTTCGTCGCGATGGAGCACATCCAGGGCGGCGATCTGCGCGAGCGCATTTCCCTCGGCATTGCGCCGGACGAGGCGCTGGACATCCTGCAGCAGCTTGCGCGTGCGCTCGATGCGGTGCACGGCGCCGGGCTGATTCACGGCGATATCAAGCCGCGCAACGTCATGTTCCGCGACGCGCGATCGCTGGTGCTGGTCGATTTCGGCGTATCGCGGGTGATGGAGAACAACAGCGCTTTTCTGCCGGGGCAGATCATCGGCACGCCCGGATACATCAGCCCGGAGCATGTTCTCGACCAGCCGATCGACGGCCGCAGCGATCTCTACAGCGCGGGCGTGCTGTTCTACGAAATGCTGACCGGCAGCAAGCCTTTCATCGCCGACAGCGTGGAAACGCTGCTCAGGATGCATGTGAACAGCCCGCCGCCGCCGCTGCCGCCCGCGCTGGCCTCGTACCAGCCGATAGTCGACGGTCTGCTGGCAAAGCGACCAAACGACCGGTTCTCGACGCCGGCGGAACTGCTTGATTTTGTGCAGAACCAGTGGCCGCGCTCAGCGCGACGCTAGGAAGTTCAGTTCGTTTGAGTGTTCCAGGAGAGTCCAGCATGGCGTACACGGAAAAGTTCAGGGCGCAGCACGGCGAGATACTGAATGTCGCCAAGTCCATTGCGCAGCATCTCGACGCAGAGCGGCTGAGGAAGGATGCCCGGGAGGTCCGGCATCTCCTGTCGGTTCTGCACGGAAAGCTGAGCGTGCACCTGGCGATGGAGGACAAGAGCCTGTACCCGCGGCTGCTGCGCCATCACGATGGCGATATCCGCGCGCTTACGCAGCGCTATATCGACGAGATGGGCTCGCTCGCCGGCGCCTTCAAGGATTACGTCGGCCACTGGCCGACGCCTTCCGCGATCCAGGCCGACCCCGAGCGCTTTATCGCCGAAACCGGCGGGGTGTTCGATGCGCTGGGCAAGCGGGTGGCGCAGGAAAACGGCGAACTTTATGTGCTGGCCGATCAGCAGGCGGCCTGACGCAACGAGGGGCGCGGACCGCCCCGCCGGATCGTGACACTTACTCCAAGGAGAAACAGTGGTGAAGAAATCACTCTATGACAGGCTGGGCGGCGAGGCGGCGGTGGATGCCGCGGTAGACATCTTTTATCGAAAGGTGCTGGCCGACGATACCATCTCGCGATTCTTCGACTCGGTCGACATGGACGGCCAGCGGGCGAAGCAGAAGGCATTTCTGACCATGGCGTTCGGCGGACCGAATGCCTACACCGGCAAGGATCTGCGTAACGCGCATGCGCGCCTGGTTTCGCAGGGCCTGGGGGACGAGCACTTCGACGCCGTGGCAAAGCATCTCGAGGCGACGCTGAAGCAGCTGAAAGTTGCGCCCGCCCTGATCAAGGAAGTGATGACCATCGCGGGCAGCACCCGCAAGGACGTGCTGGGGCGCTGAGGCCGGCTTGCCGCTGCTGGAACTCGACGGCGCGCGCTACCCTGCCGACGCCTCGGAAACGGTGCTGGACGCACTGCTCAGGCATGCGGTGCCGGTGCCGTATTCCTGCCGCAAGGGCGTTTGCCAGGCCTGCCTGCTGAAGAGCGAGGGCAGTGCGCCGCCCGCGCAGGCGCAGCGCGGGCTGCGCGCCGGGCTGCGAGAACGCGGCTTCTTTCTGGCCTGTCAGTGGGTGCCCCGGGGCGACCTGCGCCTTGCGCGCGCCGATAACGCGCAGTTCCTGGGCAACGCGATGGTGGTGGGCAAGGAGCTGCTCGCGGCGAACGTGTGCAGGCTCACGCTGCAGCCGTCGCGGCCGTTCGACTATCGGGCGGGGCAGTTCGTGAATCTTCGGCGGGCGGACGGCACGGTGCGCAGCTATTCGCTGGCCAGCGTGCCGGCGCTGGAGCGGAGGCTGGAGGTTCACGTCAAGCGCTATGCCGGCGGCGCCATGAGCGGCTGGATCTTCGATTCGCTCGAGTGCGGCGGCGAGGTCGAACTGCTCGGGCCGCTTGGCGACTGTGTCTACCGCGCCGGGCGTCCGGACCAGTCCATCCTGATGATCGGTACCGGCACCGGCCTGGCCCCGCTGATCGGAATTGCGCGCGACGCCCTGGACAGCGGGCACCGCGGAGAGATCCACCTGTATCACGGCGATGCCGAGCTGCAGGGCCTGTACGCGCGCAGCCAGCTGCAGGCGCTGGCGGCCGAACACCGCAATTTCCATTTTCATGGCTGTGTGTCTGGCGACGGACCGCTCGGTGGCTGCCTCCGCGGACGCGCCAGCGACATTGCATTTGCCGAGCATCCCGACCTGACGGATTGGCGGGTATTTCTGTGCGGCAGCCCGTCGATGGTGCATGAAGCGAAGAAGGCCTGCTATCTGTTTGGCGCGGCGCTCGCCGATATTCACGCCGATCCCTTCGAACTCAAGGATCTGCGCCATGCGCCGGCGCATGGCGCGACCGAAGCGCGCACAGACCGTCGCGACTGAGCATTTCGCGCTGGCCGGGCGCCACCGCGCGGGCATAGACTGTAGGCCTCTCCAACCGCACTATCCGTGAAGGCCGCCATGTCGAATCACGTCCTCACCCAGACCCGGGATCGCGTTGCCCGCATTCAGCTCAACCGCCCGGACAAGAAGAACGCGCTGACCGCCGAGATGTACCAGGCGCTGGCCGATGCCATCGGCGCGGCCGAGGGCGATGCCCAGGTCCGGGTACTGCTCCTGCACGGCGCACCGGACTGCTTCTGCGCCGGCAACGACCTGAAGGATTTCCTCGAACGTCCGCCGCACGCCGAGAATTCGCCGGTGTTCGGGTTCATGCAGGCGATTTCGCGCGCGCAGAAGCCGATCGTGGCCGCGGTGGCCGGCCCGGCGGTCGGCATCGGCACGACGATGCTGCTGCACTGCGACCTGGTCTATGCGGCGCCGGACACCCGATTCCAGCTGCCGTTCACCAGTCTCGGCCTGGTGCCGGAAGCAGCCTCCAGTCTGCTGCTGCCGATGATCGCCGGTTACCCGCGCGCCGCCGAGCTGCTGTTGCTGGGGCAGCCGTTCAACGCCGAAAAAGCGCTGGCCGCCGGCCTGGTGACGGAAGTGATCCCGGGCGACCTGCTCGAGTACGCGCACACCGCGGCGATGACGCTGGCGGCGCTGCCGCCCTCGTCGGTAAGACTCACAAAGGCGCTGATGAAGCGCCGGTTTGCCGACACGGTGGCCGAGCAGATGCACCAGGAGGGCATGCTGTTCAGGGAACGTCTGGCCGCGCCCGAAGCGAAGGAAGCGCTGAGTGCGTTTCTCGAAAAGCGCAAGCCGGACTTTTCCCGGTTCTGACGCGAGGCACCAAGGCCGCATGCCCGGCATCGGCACGCCAGATCCGGTCCGACCCGGCATGTGTGCCCGGCTGGGTGGCTAGCCCGAGGCCAGTTCGATCAGCGCCTGGCCGTAGCGCGCGAGCTTTTTCGAGCCGATGCCGCCGACGGCGGCGAGCGCTTCCGCCGAGCGTGGACGTGCGCGCGCGATCTCTTCCAGCGTGCGATCGTGCAGGATGACGTACGCCGGCACGCCCTGGGCGCGCGCCTCGGCGAGCCGCCAGGCTTTCAGCCTTTCCAGAAGGGCGCTGTCTTCGGTTGACAACGTCGGCGCCGTACCGGCGCGCGAAGCCTTGCGCGCGCGCTGCGCGGTCTGCCGCATCGGCACGCTGCGCTCGCCCTTGAGCACCGCCCGGCTGGCATCGCTCAATTTGAGGGCGCCGTGCGCATGGTGATCCACCTGGGCGTAGCCTTGCGCGATCAGCTGGCGCAGGACGCTGCGCCAGGCGGCCTCGTCGAGATCCGCGCCGATGCCGAAGACGCTGAGACGATCGTGCTGCCAGCGCCGCACCCGTTCGCTGTCCTTGCCGCGCAGCACGTCGATCAGGTGCAGCGCACCGAAGCGCTGGCCGGTGCGATAGATCGCCGACAACGCCTTGCGCGCGGCTTCGGTGCCATCCCAGGTGAGCGGGGGCGACAGGCAGGTGTCGCAATTGCCGCAGGGGTCGCTGTCTTCGCCGAAATAAGCGAGCAGCCGCACGCGCCGGCAGCCGGCCGTCTCGCACAGGCCGAGCAGGGCGTCGAGCTTCGCCGCCGCAATGCGCTTGAAGTCCTCCGAGCCTTCCGAGTCGGCGATCAGACGCCGCTGCTGCACGACGTCGGCCAGGCCATAGGCCATCCAGGCATCGGCGGGCAGTCCGTCGCGGCCGGCGCGACCGGTCTCCTGGTAATAGCCTTCGATGCTTTTCGGCAGGTCAAGATGGGCTACATAGCGCACGTCGGGTTTGTCGATGCCCATGCCGAAGGCAATGGTCGCCACCACCACCACGCCGTCCTCGCGCTGGAAGCGCGCCTGGTTGTCGGCGCGGGCGGTGTTGTCCATGCCGGCGTGATAGGGCAGGGCGCGAACGCCTTCGGCCGCGAGCCAGCTTGCGGTCTCGTCGACCTTGCGCCGCGACAGGCAGTAGACGATGCCGGCGTCGCCATCGTGCTCCTCCCGGATGAAGCGCAGCAGCTGTGCCCGCGGCTCGGTCTTGTCGACGATGGTGTAGCGGATATTGGGCCGGTCGAAGCTGGAGACGAACACCTGCGCCTCGCTCAGGGCGAGGCGCGCAATGATCTCCCCGCGCGTCTGCGGGTCGGCGGTGGCGGTGAGGGCGATGCGCGGAACGTCTGGAAACCGCTCGTGCAGCATCGACAGCTGCAGATACTCGGGGCGGAAATCATGGCCCCATTGCGAGACGCAGTGCGCCTCGTCGATCGCGAACAGCGCGATGCGGCTGCGCGCCAGCAGGTCGAGGCAGCGTGGCGTGGTCAGCCGCTCCGGCGCGACATACAGCAGGTCCAGTTCGCCGGCGGCGAGCGCGCGTTCGACGCCGCGGGCTTCCTCCGCGCTCAGTGCCGAGTTCAGGCAGGCGGCGCGAACGCCAAGCAGGGTCAGCGCGGCGACCTGGTCCTGCATCAGCGCGATGAGCGGCGAGATCACCACGCCGGTGCCCTCCCGCAGCAGCGCCGGAAGCTGGTAGCACATCGACTTGCCGCCGCCGGTGGGCATCAGCACCAGCGCATCGCCGCCGGCGGCCACGTGGCCCACGATCTGCGCCTGGGCGCCGCGAAAGCTGTCGTAGCCGAAGACATCGCGCAGGATCGCAAGCGCGCGCGCATCAAGCGCGGGAGATGCGGCGGTCGTGTTGCGTCGGCTCACAGGAATGCCGACAGCAGGGCTTCCGAACGCTGCCACAGCGCCTCGGCCAGCGCCTCGTCGCACGCCTCGCGCGATGGCGCGGCCGCGCGGCAGTCGACGAAATACCGGCCGGAGACACCCGCCACCTCATCCGATGCGGCGAGGTAGACCGACGTGCGCGCGCCCTGTTGCACGCTGGCGCCCCGCATGCTGAAGGCGGCGCGCAGCAGCTTGGTGCCGATCACGCCGGGGTGCGGGGCGTTCGCCGTGACGCGGGTGCCCGCCACGCGCCTGGCCAGTGACCGGGTGAAGAGCAGGTTCGCGAGCTTTGAAGCGGCATACGCACGATAGCCGTCGAAACCGCCCTCGAAGGCGAGATCGTCGAGATCGATCGAGGCGCCCTGGTGCACCATCGAACTGACGGTCACGATGCGTCCCGCGGGCGCGGCGACCAGGCGGTCCAGCAACCGGCGGGTCAGCAGAAACACGGCGAAATGGTTGACTGCCATCGTCAGCTCGAAGCCCTCGCCGGTGACGTGGCGGCGCTTTTCGTAGACGCCGGCATTGTTGACCAGCACGCGCAGGCCCTGTGCCAGCAGCCCGCGAGCGGTTTCCCGGCCGATGCCGTCGGTCGCGCCGGTGACCAGTGCAGTCTTCATCGTCGATCCGGGTGCGTTTGATCCTTGCAGGCGAGTCTACTTCAGAGCGGCGGCGGTCGCGCGACATGCTTTGCCCCCGCGTTGGATTGCGTCTAACCTTGGCCACAGAACGGCGGGGCGGCTGCGGCGTGGCCAGGATGCCCGGCCGGACCTGGAGCCGCGCAATGAATCGTGATTCGAACCTCAACGCAGCCGATCTGCTGAAATCCGTGCTGGCGCGGGTACGCAAGCGTCTGTCGAGTGCCGAAGGCGCGCAGGCCGAGGCATTCGAGCGCCACTTCAATGCACAGGTCGCTCCCGCTGATCGGGA
>ERZ869936.1708-NODE-1708-length-14865-cov-4.643349_pt1 | contig 14865 bp, 17 predicted proteins | sample MGYA00520876_ERZ869936 | MGnify/ENA primary metagenome ERZ869936 (study PRJEB32218, sample SAMN09650985) | biofilter metagenome | isolation source: enrty point of leading RO module | place: Saudi Arabia: Thuwal, RO plant located on Red Sea | collected 2016-02-17 ...
GCCGCCGGCCCCTGGGTCGCGGAGGTTCTGGGCGCGGTCGTCGGCGACAACCGGGAAAGCCGCCTGCGCCTGGTCAAGGGCAGCCACATCGTGGTGCCGCGCGTGACCGCCGGCGAACACGCCTACATCCTGCAGCACACCGACCGCAGGATCGTGTTCATCATTCCCTACGAGCGCGACTTCTCGCTAATCGGCACCACCGATATCCCCTTCGACGGCGACCCCGGCGAGGTAAAAATCAGCCCGGAGGAAACCCATTACCTGTGCGCCGCGGTCAACCGCTACCTCGGGAAGCGGATCAGCGCCGACGAGGTGGTGGGGACCTATGCCGGCGTGCGCCCGCTGTACGACGATGCCAGCGCCAATGTCTCCGCGGTCACGCGCGATTATGTCTTCGACATCGACCGCGGCGCGGACGAAAAGGGGCCGCCCCTGCTGTCTGTGTTCGGCGGCAAGATCACGACCTATCGCAAGCTGGCCGAGCACGCGCTGGAAAAGCTGCTGCCGCTGCTCGACAAACGCGCCGCGCCCTGGACGACGGACGCACACTTGCCGGGCGGCGACATTGCCGGTGCCGACTTCGATGCCTTTCTCGCGGACCTGAAACAACGCAAGCCCTGGCTGCCCGCGGACCTCGCACGCCGCTACGCGCGCGCCTACGGCACCCGCGTCGAACGCCTCTTGGCGCAGGCGCAGGATCTGGCCGGACTGGGCGAGGACCTGGGCGATGGGCTCTACGCGGCCGAAGTCGAATACCTGCGCCGGCACGAATGGGCGGCCAGCGCGGACGACGTGCTGTGGCGGCGCTCGAAACTCGGCCTGCATATCTCGGCGCAGACCCAAGCACGATTGGCCGCATACCTCGGCGAAGTCGGCGCGGCCGGCCATGACGGCGCGATGCAAAGGAGCGCGGCGCCATGACCCTGCGTCTTGAAAACGTCAGCCGCAGTGTCGCCGGTGAAATCTATCTGGCGGACATCGACCTCGCGCTTGAACCCGGCACGGTCAACGTGCTGCTCGGCCCGACGCTCGCGGGCAAGACCTCGCTGATGCGGGTCATGGCCGGTCTGGACCGACCGGGGCGCGGCCGCATCCTGATCGACGGCAAGGACATGACCGGTGCGTCGCTGCGCCGGCGCAACGTCGCGATGGTCTATCAGCAGTTCATCAACTACCCCTCGTTCACCGTCTACGACAACATCGCCTCGCCCTTGCGCCGCGCGGGCCTGAGCCGCGACGAGATCGACAGCAAGGTGCGCGGCGCCGCCGCGTCGCTGCGCATCGATACCTTGCTGGACCGGCTGCCGGCGCAGCTTTCCGGCGGCCAGCAGCAGCGCACCGCACTGGCCCGTGCACTGGTCAAGGAGGCCGACCTGCTGCTGCTCGACGAGCCGCTGGTCAACCTCGACTACAAGCTGCGCGAGGAGTTGCGCGAGGAGCTGCGCGAAATCTTCAAGGCGCGGCGGTCGATCGTCGTCTACGCGACCACGGAGCCGGTCGAGGCGCTGATGATCGGCGGCAACACCCTGGTCATGGACCGGGGCCGCATCCTGCAGGCGGGCCGCACGGTCGAGGTCTATCACAACCCCGCGACTCTGCGCGTCGGCGAGGTCTTCAGCGACCCGCCCATGAACATGATCGACGGCCGGGTCGCCGATGGCGAAGGGGTGCTGGGCGGCACCATGCGCACGCCCGCGCACCGGCACCTTAGTGCGCTGAACCCCGGCGACTACCGCTTCGGCATCCGTTGCAATCACCTTTTCGTCGCCCGCCAGAGCCCGGCCGATATCGAGTTCACCGCGCGGGTCGAGCTGGCCGAGATCAGCGGCTCCGAAACCTTCGTCCATGCCGGATTCGCCGACGTCTCCTGGGTCGTGCAGGAGGAAGGCGTGCACACGCTCAGCCTGGGACAGGAGATTCGCGTCTACCTGGACCCGGCGAATCTTTTCGCCTTCGACCGCGACGGCACGCTGATCGCCGCGCCGGCGCGCCGCGGCGCGTCCTCGGCGGCGGCATAGGGAGAGCGCCGATGGCCCGCATCCATCTCGACAGAATCGCGCATTCCTATGTCAGCAAGCCGCGCGGCGAGAGCGACTATGCCCTGCGCAGCATCGACCACGTGTGGGACGACGGCGGCGCCTATGCGCTTCTGGGACCCTCGGGCTGCGGCAAAACGACGCTGTTGAACATCATCTCCGGCCTGGTGCAGCCGAGCCAGGGGCGGGTCATGTTCGACGAACGCGACGTCACCAACCTGCCGACGCAGCAGCGCAACATCGCCCAGGTTTTCCAGTTCCCGGTCATCTACGACACCATGACCGTGTTCGACAATCTGGCCTTTCCGCTGCGCAACCGCCGGATCGACGAAGCCCAGGTGATTAAGCGTGTCGAGGAAGTCGCCGCGACCCTGGAGCTGACGGCGGACCTGAAGAAGCGCGCGCAAGGGTTGAGCGCGGACGCCAAGCAGAAGATTTCGCTGGGCCGCGGCCTGGTGCGTTCCGACGTCGCGGCGATCCTGTTCGACGAGCCGCTGACCGTCATCGACCCGCACCTGAAATGGGAGCTGCGCCGCAAGCTCAAGGAAATTCACGAACGCTTCGCGCTGACCCTGGTCTATGTGACGCACGACCAGAACGAGGCACTGACCATCGCGGACAGGGTCGCGGTCATGCACGAAGGCCAGATCGTGCAGTTCGGCACGCCGCAGGAGCTCTTCGAGACGCCGCGCCATACCTTCGTCGGCTATTTCATCGGCACGCCGGGCATGAATTTCCTGCCCTGCACGCTGGACGGCGGACATGCAGTCGTCGAGGGCGTGCAGGTGCCCCTGGCGGCCGACGCCGCGCGGCCGCAGAACGGCGCGGGCGGCAGCTTGCAGATCGGCATCCGGCCGCAGTTCCTGAAATTGAGTCGCGCCGCCACGGCATCGAGCGTGCCGGTCGCGATTTCCACGGTCGAGGACCTGGGCAATTTCAAAATCGTGACCGCGCGCCTTGGCGCCAACACGATCAAGATCAAGCTGCCCGAGGACGAAGAGCTGCCGGGCGAGCAGGGCCACCTGAGCTTTCCGCCCGAATGGACCCGGCTCTATGCCGACGGCGTGTTGGTCGAATGAGAGGCGCGGCACATGAATAAATGGGAAGACAACCGCGCTTGGCTGCTGGTGGTGCCGGTGTTCGTGATCGTCGCCTTCTCCGCCATCATTCCGCTGATGACCGTGGTCAACTATTCGGTGCAGGACATCTTCGGTCCGGGCAACCGGGTCTTCGTCGGCACCGAGTGGTTTGGGGAAGTGCTGCACGATTCGCGCCTGCACGACGCGCTGATCCGGCAGCTGATCTTCTCCGGGCTGGTGCTGCTGATCGAAATCCCGCTCGGCATCGCGATCGCGCTGGCCATGCCGGCGCGCGGCTGGGGCGTGCCGGTCTCCCTGGTCCTTCTGGCGCTTCCGCTTCTGATTCCCTGGAACGTGATCGGCACGATCTGGATCATCTTCACGCGGCCCGACATCGGCTTGATGGGCGTCACCATCAACACCCTGGGCCTCGATTTCGATCACACCGCCTCGCCCTTCGATGCTTGGGTGACGGTGATGCTGATGGAGGTCTGGCATTGGACGCCCCTGGTCGTGCTTCTGGCCTATGCCGGCCTGCGCGCGATCCCCGACGCGTTCTTTCAGGCGGCGCGGATCGACGGCGCCTCGGCCTGGTCGATCTTCCGCTACATTCAGCTGCCCAAGATGCGCGGCGTCCTGATCATCGCGCTGCTGTTGCGCTTCATGGACAGCTTCCTGATCTATGCCGAGCCCTTCGTCCTGACCGGCGGCGGGCCGGGCAATGCCACGACCTTCCTGTCGATCTACCTGGTCAAGCTGGCGGTCGGCCAATTCGACCTCGGGCCCGCGGCCGCGTTCTCGCTCATCTACTTCCTGATCATTCTTCTGTTGTGCTTCGTCTTCTATCAGGCGCTGCAGAACGTCGGCACGGGTGACAAACGATGAGAATACGCCGCAGCACCCTGTTCCTGATCGTCTACCTGATCCTGTTGATGCTGCCGATCTACTGGATGCTCAACATGTCGCTCAGGACCAACGCGGACATCCTGCGCAACTTCACCCTGATCCCGACCGACCTGACGCTGGAGAATTACCGCAAGATCTTCACCGACCCGTCCTGGTATTCGGGCTACATCAACTCGATCCTTTACGTCAGCATCAACACCGCGATCTCGCTGTCGGTCGCCCTGCCGGCCGCGTACGCTTTCTCTCGCTACCGCTTCCTCGGCGACAAGCACATGTTCTTCTGGCTGCTGACCAACCGCATGGCGCCGCCGGCGGTGTTCCTGTTGCCGTTCTTCCAGCTCTATTCGACTTTCGGATTGATCGATACGCACATCGCCGTGGCCCTGGCGCACTGCCTGTTCAACGTGCCGCTCGCGGTCTGGATCCTGGAAGGCTTCATGTCCGGCGTGCCGCGCGAGATCGACGAGATGGCCTATATCGACGGCTACAGCTTCCCGCGCTTCTTCGGCACCGTCTTCCTGCCGCTGATCCGTTCCGGCATCGGCGTGACCGCGTTCTTCTGCTTCATGTTCTCTTGGGTCGAGCTACTTCTGGCGCGGACCCTGACCACGACCGACGCCAAGCCGATCGCCGCGACCATGACCCGCACGGTCAGCGCCACGGGGCTGGACTGGGGCCTTTTGGCCGCGGCCGGCGTCCTGACCATCGTGCCGGGCGCCTTGGTCATCTATTTCGTGCGCAACTACATGGCCAAGGGCTTTGCCCTGGGCCGGGTCTAGGAAGGAGACGCGCGATGGAACTGGAGTGGATGGCATGGACCCTGCCGACGGCCGTGTTCTTCTGCGTGATCGCGCTGCTGCTCTGCGCCATGACGATCTGGCAGGTCATGCAGCCGGCCGGCGAGCGGCGCGGCCTGCTGCCGATCGCAACCTCGCGCGGCGACCGCCTGTTCATTGGATTGCTAGGCAGCGCCTACATCCATCTGGCGTGGATCGGCCTGAGCGGCGCCAACATTTGGTGGGCGCTCGGCATTTCGATTCTGTTCATGATCGCGCTCATGCGCTGGGGATAGGCCGTGCCATGAGCAGGGAGATTACCAATTCGGGCATTCATGGTTCCGACAGAAGACAGCTTAAGAAGCGGCGTAACGCGGCCTGGCCTCTGCCACGCGGCGCCGCGAATGCCTGTACACGTGTGTTGAGGCCAATCCAAAAACCCAAACAGGGGAGGATCTAATGAAACCCGTAAGACTACGACACGCAACGAGAGGCTGGGCGGCAACGGCCAGCGTTCTCGTGCTGGCCGTCGCGGGCTTTTCCGCGCCGGCAGCCGCAGACATGGCGGCGGCCCAGAAGTGGGTCGACAACGAGTTCCAGCCGTCGACGCTTTCCAAGGCCGACCAGATGAAAGAAATGGAATGGTTCATCAAGGCGGCCGAACCGTTCAAAGGTATGGAGATCAAGGTCGTCTCGGAGACCATTCCGACGCACAGCTATGAGTCGGCGACCCTGACCAAGGCCTTCGCAGAGATCACCGGGATCAAGGTCACGCACGACCTGATCCAGGAAGGCGACGTGATCGAGAAGCTGCAAACGCAAATGCAGTCGAACGAAAACATCTACGACGCCTATATTAACGACTCCGAACTGATCGGAACGCACTTCCGCTATCAGAAAGTGGGCAACCTGACCGATTGGATGGCCGGCGAAGGCAAGGATGTGACCCTGCCGACGCTCGACGTCGACGATTTCATCGGCAAGTCCTTCACCACCGGGCCGGACGGCAAGCTCTATCAATTGCCGGACCAGCAGTTCGCGAACCTGTACTGGTTCCGCTATGACTGGTTCAGCGACCCGGACCTGAAGGCCCGGTTCAAGGCCAAGTACGGCTACGAGCTCGGCGTGCCGGTCAACTGGTCGGCCTATGAAGACATCGCCGAGTTCTTCACCAACGATGTGCGCGAGATCGACGGCAAGGCGGTCTTTGGGCACATGGATTACGGCAAGAAGGCGCCTGACCTTGGCTGGCGCTTCACCGACGCCTGGCTGTCCATGGCGGGCATGAGCGACAAGGGTTTGCCGAACGGCACGCCCGTCGACGAATGGGGTATTCGGGTCGATGGCTGCAGGCCGGTCGGCGCGAGTGTCTCGCGCGGCGGCGGCACCAACAGCCCCGGCGCCAAATACGCCTTGCGCAAATACATGGAGTGGCTGCGCAAGTACGCCCCGCCGGGCGCCCTCGGCATGGACTTCTATCAGTCACTGCCCAGCCTGGCGCAAGGCAACGTGGCCCAGCAGATCTTCTGGTACACGGCCTTCACGGCTTCGATGGTCGAGCCGCGCGACAAGGGCAACAACACGGTCGATGCCGACGGCAATCCGCTGTGGCGTATGGCGCCCTCGCCGCACGGGCCCTATTGGCAAGAGGGAACCAAGCTCGGCTACCAGGATGCCGGCTCATGGACGCTGATGAAGTCGACGCCGGTCGACCGCGCCAAGGCGGCCTGGCTCTATGCCCAGTTCACGGTCGCCAAGACCGTGTCCTTGAAGAAGTCGCATGTCGGCCTGACCATCATCCGCGACAGCGACATCAACCATCAGTCCTTCACGGACCGCGCGCCCAAGCTGGGCGGGTTGGTTGAGTTCTACCGCAGCCCGGCGCGCGTCGCCTGGACGCCGAGCGGCACCAACGTGCCGGACTATCCGAAGCTGGCGCAGCTTTGGTGGCAGAATATCGGCGAAGCGGTTTCGGGCGAAGTGACCGTCGATACCGCCATGGACAACCTGGCCAGCGAAATGGACAAGGTCATGGCGCGCATCGAACGCTCCGGCGCACAGGGCGACTGCGGACCGAAGCTCAATCCCGAGGTCGACCCCAAGGAATGGTACGCCAAGAGCAACAACGGCGAGTTCGAACCGAAGCCGAAACTGGCCAACGAGAAGCCGCAGGGCGAGACCGTCGATTACGACAAGCTGATTCAAGCCTGGCGCGAAGGCCGGGTGAAATAACCCCCTAGAAGAAACCACTGCGAAGGGCGGGAGCATGCTCCCGCCCTTTTTTCATGCGCGGTGCGGATCTTTCTGTCCGCCTAGAGTGTTTTCCGTTCGGACGGCGCCAGCCCGCTCCCCCACCCGGCCACCCATAGGATACTGGCGTTGGGTGGCCGGGTGGGGGAGCGGGCCGGTGCGATACCGCGTGAGCGGAAACAACCCTAGAGCCGGCTGCGCGGCGGTCCGCCGTCGACACGCGCGCGGCTTTTGCGCGTGGCCCAGCTATGCCGCAGCCAATGGGACGCGGGATAAACCACCAGGACCATCATGAGGCCCAGGATGACCAGACTTAAGATGTCGGAAATCATGATTCGGGCTCCCGTGAAAGTTGCCCACATCAGTTCCTCAGTATCGCGGAATCGCCGCGGAAATTCAACGCATGCGACGCGTCCGGAAGCCGAGAAAACCGCGTTCAAATAAAATCTTTCCAAACAACGATTTGAACCTGTTTGTTCAGATTTTATCCACCATCTTCTCCACAACCTCCCGTGAAATTCGTTTACCAAGGCCGCCGTTTAATAGCTGCGCAACCCACCTCGGCTAGTCTTTCCATCATCAGGAAGCATGGCCGCCGGTAAGAAGGGTCGAGGGCAAATGCGCATAGGTCGGCATACCAAAGGCGGCCCCGATCCGCAGGGCCTGCGGGATGAACTCAAAGAGGTTCTCGGGTCCGAGCGCCCGAACGAAAAAGTGTGCGGGCCCGCGTGTCAGCGGACCGGTCCGTTCAAGTGCTCGCGCGATTGCCCGGACATCGCGAAAGCCTTGTCGAGCGACCCGGAGCGGTTTCCGCTTGAAACCCGAATCGCACCGCTGGTGTTCGAGTTGAAGCGGCTCGCGGTGTTCGAACCCTGCTGGTCCTGCGAGGGGCACAATCATCCCGACGGTACGCTCTGGAAATTACCGCAGGTTTGGTTTTATTGCCGCTCGGTCGCTCATTTGCGCGTGCTGGGCGAAGGCGTGAAAGGCCTGCACGTGGCGGAAAAGTTGAACGTGCCTTGGCAGGTCTCGGTCACGCACTCCGACAGCGACAACACGGACACGACCTTCTCGCTCCACCCGAACATCGATCTCGACACGACGAATTTGGGCGCGTTGCAGAAGGACATCGACACCATCGCGGCGCATCTGCGCGACAGCGTGTTCGCCTCAGCCCTGGCCTTGTCCCGGCAGGCCCACGCATGAGCGCGGAGATATTGGACCCGGCCGCGCTCAAAGCCCTGCAACTCAATTCCGGGTCACCGGTCGCCGGCCGATTTGGCACCGCCGATTACACCGCCAGCATCGCGATTCCGCGGCATCTGGACTGGGTCGCCGAACGCTACGGGGCCGAGATCGGCGCCATGCCCCTGCCGCTCGCATTTCCGCAATTCGGACTCGTCGTCGAATTCGAGCGTCAGGTCGAAATCGCGGTGTGCGATAACGACAGGGTTCTGGATGCCAACCTGCGCGCGGCCGTCGAGAAATTCGGCCCGATCATATTGCGCAATGCCTGCCTGCCGCAACGCGACCGGCACGCAGGACAACGCAACATATTTCCCAGCCTGCGCTTTCATCTGGACCGCGGCGACACGCAGGACGATCGCTATTCGCTGTTCTGGCGCGACCCGTTCGACGGGACGCACCGGATGCCGCGCACCTCCTCGACCCTGATCGTCATCAATGCGGTCGCCTATCTTCAGGCCCGGCGCGAGGGCGAGTGCGCCACGCACCTCAAGTCGCTGTACCAGCTGTTCGAGAACGAGAACCTGCGGGACCTGATCGGCAAAGTCGTCCTCGAACAAGGCTGGCGCGCGCCGCCGGGCACCGGCGAAATCTGTATCCTGGACAACCGGACCGTGATGCACGCCAGCTACTACGCACAAGAGAGCGACCGCGGCTACCCGATCGGCGTGCGCTATATGTATTGAAGGGCCGCGCGGCCGATGGCCATGCGCTGCTATGGTGCCCCTGGCCGGACTCGAACCAGCACGGTGTTGCCACCAACAGATTTTGAGTCTGCCGCGTCTACCAATTCCGCCACAGGGGCACGGAGGGAAATCGGCCTGGTAGAACCGGGGCCGCATCATAGGCATGGCCACGGCCAAGGCAAGCGATCCGCGGGGCGCGGGACAGGCCCGGTTTCGCGCCCCGCGCCAGGCGCCGCCCCAGGCCCCGCGCCAGGCCCCGCGCCAGGCCCCGCGCCAGACCCCGCACCGACTTCCATGGCGCCCGCGGGCACCCGGAAAGAACACGGCAAGTCGTCGCCCACACTTGACCCAGGTGCGGCAAAGTCCCGCAAAGTACCGAATACTGGCTCTAGAGAAACCCGCAAGATGCTGATTTGTCGATTCTTATGGCGTGGAAAGCCATAATTCGCTATGAAGTAATGTTTGTCTTCGACCAAGATTGGACGTGACGTAGGATTTTAGCGATGAACCCAGTGCGGTCCGGGATGGCCCCGGCCGCCAGCGATTTGTAAGCCGGTTCGCGGGCTAGGCAGCGACCAACCTCCCCAATGCGATCGCCGACATGCGAAGCCCCCATCAGGCGGGTGGCGATGGACGCGAAGCCATCAGAGCGAGGACGTCGGGACCGCGGTCCGGTCATGGGCAGGGCCTTCGGGAGGGCCTCCAGGGCGAGGTTTACGACTGGGCCCTGCGCGTTGATGTGGAGTGCGTGCAGGATGATGGATAACAGGGGCTACGATCAGCCGGAAATTACCCACCGCGAAATCACCGCGGTCGTGAAATGGTTCAACCCAACCAAGGGCTTTGGCTTCGTGCAGCCGAGTGACGGCTCACCGGACGCGTTCATGCATGTGTCGGTCGTCACCCGCTCGGGCATTCGGCATTTGCCCGAGGGAGCGACCATCGTTTGCGACCTCTGCGCCGGACCCAAGGGGCCGCAGGTCGCCGAGGTCCACAGGGTCGAGGACATGCCCGAGGCGCCGCCGCCGCGTGGCGGCTACGGCGGTGGCGGCTACGGCGCGGGCCACGGCGGCGATCGCGGGGGCGATCACGGCGCCGGCGGCCCGGCCAGCGAGATCGAGGGCACGGTCAAGTTCTACAACCGCGACAAGGGCTTCGGCTTTGTCGTGCCGGACGACGGCAGCAAGGATGTCTTCGTTTCGGCGCGAATCCTGGAGCGCGCGGGCCTGCAGAACCTGGGTCCCGAGCAGCGCGTGCGCATGATGGTGCGCAGCGGGCAGAAGGGCCCCATGGCCGATAGCGTCGAGGTCATCTAGCCGCACCAGCCGGCCCCCGCTTCACCGCGCCGGCCTTTCTGCGCAGGCCTTACTGGACCGGCGGAGCCTCCGGTTCCTCGCCCAGTTGCGCGGGGGTGATATGGCACGGCCCGGCCTGGTGATGCACCATCTTCCAGGCGGCGCCCTCCTTGGCGAACAGATTGGTCGCGACCAGAAGGTTCTGGCCCATCTGCTCGTAGCACAGGACCATGCCGAGCCCGCCCAGAACGGCACCCCGCGCCTTGCGGCATGTGATCGCCGGCGAATTCGCCCCGCCCAAAATCCCGCGCCAGGACTCCATCACTTCTTCGCGACCCGAGAGCACATCCCAACCGGGGGGAATGCAGGTGACGTCGCGGCGTTCGGCCCAAACCGCGTCCATGGCCGCGAGGTCGCGGTTGTTGAACGCCAGGTAAAAGGCCTCGTTTGCGAACAGCAGGCTGGCGGTTTCATTCATGCGGGGCTTTTGCTCGTCGAAAGCTCAAATCTGCGTTGGCAACGGTACTCTAACAGATGGCCGGTAAGATTGCCCGGGCCTGGCTGGCCTGATACACGGATGGACACGGCCCCCACCCTACGGATCCCCGACGTGCTGCGCAGCCTTTATAACCACACCCTGGCTTGGGCCGGACATCGTCATGCGATGTGGGTTCTGGCGGCCGTGGCTTTTATCGAAAGCTCGGTGTTCCCAATCCCCCCCGATGTGCTGATCATCCCGATGGTCCTGGCGGCGCGCGAAAAGGCCTGGCGTATCGCCCTGGTCGCGACCGTCGCCTCGGTCCTGGGCGGTTTGCTCGGCTACGTCATCGGTGCCGGCCTCTACGAGGGTATCGGGCGGCCGATCCTGGAATTCTACGGCTATCTCGACAAGTTCGAGGTGTTCCAGGCCAGGTACAACGAATGGGGCGCCTGGATCGTCGCCGGCGCCGGCTTCACCCCCTTCCCCTACAAGGTCATCACCATCGCCAGCGGCGTGACCGAACTCGATCTCGGCGTTTTCATGATCGCCTCCGTTCTGTCGCGCGGCGCGCGTTTCGCGATCGAATGCGGTCTGCTGTGGTGGTTCGGGGCGCCGATCCGCGACTTCATCGAGCGTCATCTGCCGGCCCTGACGATCCTGTTCTTCGTGCTGCTGTTCGGCGGTTTCCTGGCCGTGAGGTTCGTGTTCTAGCGATGGCAAACATGGCAAAGCGCGCGGCACTGCAATCCTGGCTCGACCATCCGCGGCTTGTGCCGTCGCTGATCATTGCTGTCAGCCTTGGTGCGCTTGGCACCGCCTACGCGTCCGAGGTCTGGGGCGGCCTGCAGCCCTGTATCCTGTGCTACTATCAGCGCTATGCCTACGGCATCGCGTTCGTCTTCGGCCTGCTCGGCCTGGCGTTCGGCGGTAATCCGGCTGCGCGGCGCGTCTTTGTCGTGCTGGGCGGCTTGTCGTTCCTGGGCGGCGCGGCGGTCGCCGGGTTTCACAGCGGCGTCGAGCAGCATTGGTGGCGCGGCACGGCGGAATGCCACGCGCCGGCACTCGATCTCAATGCCTCGATCGAGGACCTGCGCAAGCAGATGCTGCAGACCCGTTTCGTGCCTTGCGACGAAATTCCCTGGTCCCTTTTCGGCCTGTCCATGGCGGCCTATAATTTCCTGGTCTCGCTGGTACTGGCATTCGCATGCTTCTATGCGGCCCGGCACATGCGGATGAAACCTCGCGGATGACAGAGCGCACAGACTCCAGAGCGAACACCGGCGACGGGCGTCTGCCGGGCGACCCCGATCCGGAAGCCCTGATCGACAGGATTCTACGTGTCGATCACGCCGGAGAGTACGGCGCGCGCCGGATTTACGAAGGCCAGCTCGCGGTCTTGCGGCGCAGCGCCAGCGGCCCGGCCATCGCGCACATGTACGAGCAGGAACTGCGCCACCTGAAACACTTCGAGGACCTCATGGTGGCGCGGCGCGCGCGGCCGACGGCGTTGCAGCCGGTCTGGCACGTCGCCGGTTTCGCGCTCGGCGCCGCGACCGCGCTGATGGGCGAACGCGCCGCCATGGCCTGCACGGTCGCGGTCGAAGAAGTGATCGACGAACACTACGCCAAACAATCCGCGCAACTGGGCGCGGACGAATCGGACCTCAAGGCCAAGATCGAAGAGTTCCGCGCGGAGGAACTGGCGCACCGCGACACCGGCCTTGCGCACGGCGCCGAACAGGCACCCGGCTACGAGGTGCTGAGCGCCGCCATCAAGACCGGCTCGCGCCTCGCCATCTGGCTGTCGGAAAGAATTTAAGCGTCCAGTTCCGAATCCCAGTACAGGAAGTCGCGCCAGGATTCGTGCAGGAAGTTGGGCGGAAAGCCGCGGCCGTTTTCTTGCAACTGAAAGGTCGTCGGTTGCGCCGCCGGCAAGAGCGGATGCATCTGGCATTCCGCCGGCGTTCGGTTGCCTTTTTCCAGATTGCAGTCCTGGCACGCGGTCACCACGTTGGCCCAGGTCGTGCGGCCGCCGCGCGAGCGCGGAATGATGTGATCGAAGGTCAGTTCCTCGGAGGAATAACCGTCGCCGCAATACTGACAGCGGAAACGATCGCGCAGGAACACGTTGAAGCGCGTGAAGGCGGGGCGCCGGTCGAGGTGCACGTAATCCTTGAGCGCGATTACGCTCGGCAGGCGCATCTGCGTTGTCGGCGAGTGCACCAGAGTGTCGTATTCGGAGACGATGTTCACGCGGTCGAGAAACACCGCCTTGATCGCGTCCTGCCAGGACCAGAGGGACAAGGGAAAGTAACTGAGCGGCCGGAAGTCAGCGTTCAGGACAAGCGCCGGAAACTGGCTCGCCAATGCTGTCACGCGTCACGTCTCCCCAACAGGTCGATCCGTGCATCCCGCGCCAGGTCCCAGAGCTATTGGCCGCGTGGCGTCAGGCCGTGGTCCCCGTCTTAATACGACAAGCGGCGGCGGCGCACAATATGTGGTGCTGAGGCGTCCGATAAACTTCATATTTGGCACATATACCGAGCATTGGTCGCATCAAGATACGCAAATAGTGTGCGCCGGGACCCTTGATGAATGGTAACCGCGCATTCACGCCCGGCTTAACGATCGCCAGTCAGGGTTTCGCGCAGTAAGGCCATCGCGGCACCGATGCCGGCTTCGTCGATGCCGTGGCCGAGACCCGGACGCGCCAAGGCGGTCACCGCGACGCCATTGGCCTTGAGCGCCTGTTCGGCCGCCGCCATGGCGCTGAAGCCGACCACCTCGTCCGCTTCACCATGGACCAGAAGAACCGGCGGACGGCTCTTGATTTCGGCGCCGAGACGCTCCGCGCCGACCAGCATGCCGGAATAGGCAATGACCGCCGCGCAAGGCTGGACGCGCCGGAGCGCGACTTGCATGGCCATCATGCTGCCCTGGGAAAACCCGATCAGCGCCAGTCGATCCTCGGCCAGACCATAGGCCTCGCGTTCCCGGTCCAGGAAGGCGTTCAGATGCGCCGCCGCATCCTGAACCCCGGCCAGGATCCGCGCCGGTTCGCGCGTCTGCAGGCTGAACCATTGGCGTCCGAACGGTGCCATGTCGCAAGGGTAAGGCGCGTGCGGCGACACGAAGGCGGCGCCGGGCAGCACTTGCGCCAAGTGCGGCGCCAGGCCGATCAGGTCGTTGCCGTCGGCGCCCAGCCCGTGGAGCAGCACCACGAGCGCGTCGGCCTGGCCAGCCTCGCGGCCGTGGCGCGGCCCGTCCATCTGCTCAGCGTGTTCGCTCATCGTGCCTCCCATGCCGGCCAAGGCGCCTGCTTAGCCGAATTCCGCCGCGCGGTCACGCCAAGCCGAGGGTCAGCTTATGCCGGTCAATCAATCGGGAATCCCAGTGTGGCGGTAGAAATGCCAGAGGAAGCGCGCCGCCGTGCTCCGGTGGGGCCGCCAAGCCTCGCCGAGCGCGCGCATGGCGGTGGCGTCGGGCCGCGTGTCCAGGTTTTTCAGGCGTTGTAGCGCGACCTGCACCGCCAGGTCGCCCGCCGGCCAGACATCCGGACGGCGCAACGCGAACAGCAGATAGATTTCCGCGGTCCAATGTCCGACGCCCTTGGCCTGGGTCAGGTGCGCGATGGCCTCGTCGTCGTCCAGGCGATGAAGCCGGCGCAGATCGATGCGGCGCGCCAGCACGTCCTCGGCCAGGGCGCGGCCATAGCGGATCTTCTGTCCGCTCAGCCCAATGCGCCGTAGCTCGTCGTCGTCGAGCGCCAGGAAACCGCTCGGCGTCAGCGGGCGGACCGCCGCGTTCAGGCGCGCCGTGATGGCCGCGGCCGAGGCGGTCGAGACCTGCTGCGCCATGATGATGCGCAGCAAGCCGCCGAATCCGGTCTGATGGCGGCGCACCGGTGGCAGGCCGCAGGCCGCGAAGTGACGGGCGATATCGGCATCGCGCGCCGCCAAGGCCTCGAGCGCGGGCCGCAAGCTTTCGTCTGGTCGTGTCACCGCTATCGACGCATCCGCGTTGTGTGGCCCAAGCCGAGGTCCATTGGCCTTTCGAGGCGCGGGCCGCCCCTGTTACACATGTTCCCCCAAGCAAACACGGACGACAACGC
>ERZ869936.1709-NODE-1709-length-14863-cov-4.403903_pt1 | contig 14863 bp, 11 predicted proteins | sample MGYA00520876_ERZ869936 | MGnify/ENA primary metagenome ERZ869936 (study PRJEB32218, sample SAMN09650985) | biofilter metagenome | isolation source: enrty point of leading RO module | place: Saudi Arabia: Thuwal, RO plant located on Red Sea | collected 2016-02-17 ...
GTCGTCCGCATGCCTGCATTCGGCCTCGAGTTGACGGTGCGGCAGCGCACGCTGCTGGCGGCGCTGTATCCCGTCCTCCTGCTGGTCATCCTGAATCCCCTGCTCGAGGTGGTCGCCAACAACTGGCCGCTCGAGGCGGACAACCCGCGCTGGCGCGTCGGATTCCTCGGCGCGATGCTGGCGGGCGCGCTGCCGATCCTCACCGGCTTGGCGCTCACCGCGCTGCTCGCCGGCCTGATGGGCCACGGCATCGCGCTTCGCCTGGTGGCGGTCGGCGCGTTGGCGCGGGTTGCCGGGAGGGTGATGGGCGGCATGCTGTTCGGGCTTGATGCCCTGCAGGTCCGGCGCATGGTGCGGGTCGACGCCAAGGCGACCTTCGACGCCGCGTCGTTCAAGACCCTCGTGATGACGGCCGTGATGGTGATCGTGAGCGGCTGGCTCGGCGTGCGCGCGTGGGTGGCCTCCCGGGGAGCGCAGGGGCGCCGCGGCGAGGGGAAGGCCGGCCTCGTGGTGGGGCAGTAGCGCGGCTCCACCGGCAGCCCGGCTGTTCACCGCGGCGGCAACAGGGCCGCCGCGGCCGCCACCATCCGCTGGCTCACGGCGGTGGCCAGCGAGTCGGCGGCGGCCAGATCGCCGGCCACGACCGGCACCCAGACCCGCACCAGCGCCTCCTCGGTGCGCCCGAGCAGCGCCGCGTCGCGCAGCAGCTCGTACTTCACCCGGTACTCGTCGTGCGCGACGCGGCCGCGGCCCTGATACCAGTAGTACACCACCGACTGGTCGCCTTCCTTGACCAGGTGGTAGCGGTTGACGGTGACGGTGCTGTCTCCGCTCGCCAGCGCGAGCGCCCGGAACCCGACCGGTTCCCAGCCCGCGCCGGGGAGGCAGTTGCGGGGTGAGTGGATCGACTTTCCCTGCCGCTGCTCGTCGTAGTACCCCACGTACACCTGGAACGCCATCGGGCCGTCGGCAGGCGCGAAGCTGCGGAGGACGAACGACGTCATTCCGGCCAGCCGGCGCTCGGCCTCGCTGATCGGCACGTCGGTGCCCTCGAGCCCCATCACCACGCGCGGCAGGGAGTCGAGCGGCACCGGCAGCGGGGTGGGTTGCACCCGTCCCGCAACGAAGAAGAGGTTGACGGCCGCGCCGACCGAGAGCATGCCGGCGGGAACCCACAGCCTGCGCTCAGGCATCGACCCTCCGCAGCACCCGGCGCTCGACGAGGCGGATCAGCAGCGCCACGGCCGCCACCAGCCCGAGGGCTCCGACGAACAGCGCCCAGCCCTCGCTGGTGTGCATGAAACCGGTGCCGAGCGCCGGGTCGACGAAGTGCATGAGGAACGCGGTGAGGAAGATCCGCACCGAGTTCACGACGATCGCGATCGGGATGGTCAGGGCGAGCAGCACGCCGCGCCCCGTCCAGCTGTGGAGATAGATCCCGCCGACCATCACGCCCAGTGACAGCAGCGCGGTGAGCGAGCGCAGCCCCGAGCAGGCCTCGGCGACGAAGAGCCGCTGGCCCGGGATCAGGATGACGTTGCCGGTGGTGAGCACCGGGATGTCCCGCCACGCGATGAGCGCCGTGCCGAGTTCGGAGGCGCGGAACTGCAGCGGGATCGCCAGCGCGTTGGTGAGGACGCCGGGCAGCGGGATGGCGAGCAGGAGCAACGCGAACGGCAGCCACCAGTGCCGCAGCTGCCGCCAGCCCGCCGCGACCAGCACCAGCGCTGCCAGCGCCAGCCAGGCGGCGAAGCGCATCGTGAACAGCTCGGCGGCGAGTCCGCTCGCCCAGCGCAGCAGGATCGCTCCCCCGAGCACCAGGGTGCCGAGAAGCAGTTGCGGCCGGCGCGGCACCAGTCCGGCACGCCAGGCGAGCCAGGCCGCCACGGGCACCAGCAGGAGGCCGTGCCCGGCGTCGGGATTGTTCCACCAGTCGCGCCACAGGGTGCGCAGCGGATCGGCGAAGAGGACGACGAACGCCGCGGCGGCGACGCCCAGCGGCAGGGCCAGTGCGGGCCTGCGGGCCACCTGGAGGACTCGCGGCAAGGTGAGCGGCGTGGCGCCGCCCACCGGCGGAGCTACCACCCGCCCCTCCGGAAGAACATCACGGGAAGCGTCTTCAGCATGATCACGAGATCCTGCCACACGCTGCGCCGGGCGATGTACTCGAGGTCGTGCTGCACCTTGCGCCGCACGTCGTCGATCGACGTGTCGTACTGCAGGTGCACCTGCGCGTGCCCGGTGATCCCCGGGCGCACCCGCTGGCGCTGCTGGTAGGCGGGAATCCGCGAGCGCAGTTCCTCGACCAGCTGCGGCCGCTCGGGGCGCGGCCCGACCACGTTCATGTCGCCCCGCAAGACGTTGATGAGCTGCGGCAGCTCGTCGAGCCGGGTGCGCCGCAGCCACTTGCCCACCAGCGTGACCCGGTCGTCGTCGGTGCTCGCCCACACGGCGCCGCGCCCGGCCTCGGCGTCGGGCTGCATCGTCCGGAACTTGATGATCGAGAAGGGCCGACCGCCGAGGTCCTGCACGCGGCGGGTGTCGGGGCGCGCCCGGTCGCCGCCGCGGGCGTCCAGGCCGACCCGAGTCTGGGTGTAGAACACCGGCGCGCGCGACGTGGGCTTGATGAGCGCCGCGATCACGAGCCAGAGCGGCAGGGTCACCGCGATGCCGAGCAGCGCCACGGCCACGTTGAGCACGCGGACCGCGCGGTTCTCGCGGACCGGGGCGGGGGCCACCGTGTCGGCGGCCGCCTCCCGCTCCCAGGTCTCGGAGGTTCGCAGGCGCTTCTCGGAAGAGGTCATTGCCGGCATCGGCCCGATCAGAAGATCCGCACCAGCAGGAACGTGAGCGACGCGGCGCCGCCGAGCACGCCGAGGGCGCGCCCGAGGAAGTTGCGCGCCGGCTTGGCACCCATCTCGATGCGGTCGCCGCTCTGCAGGTTGAGCGCGTCAATCGAGCGGGCCTCGCGGATCGCTTCCTCGATGGCCTCGCCGGGCAGCACCTCGCGGTCGCCTCGGGTCACCTTGCTCCGGTCCGGGTCGATGTTTCCCGAAGGGCCGCCCGCGAACTGCATGATGATGTCCGGCAACGGCATCGAGGCGGGCACGATCAGGAAGCCCGGCCGATTGACCGCGCCGAAGATCGAGACCCGCATGAGCGGTTCCACCCACACGCTGGGATTGCGCACGTACTGCGCGATCACGCGCGCGAGGTAGTCCTCGATTTCGCTCCGCAGCAACCCGTTGACCGAGATCTCGTCGGGGATGCCGGGGATCAGCAGCGTCCGCCGGGGCGTGACGGTGTAGTTGTTGGTCATCTGGGGATCGCCCAGGACCTGGAGCGCGATCACGTCGCCGGGAAAGAGGTCTCCCTCCTCAAGCCGGCGACGGATCAGCTCCGCCTCCGCCTCGCGCACCGACTTGATGGCGCCGCTGTAGCCCGAGGAGCCGAGCGCCGCCTCGATCTGGCTCAGGGAGGCCTGCAACTGTTCCCGGGTGATCTTGGCCCGACGGGACCCGGCCAGCAGGGTGACGACCGAATCAACCGGGGTGAGGGTCACCGACCCGGCCTGCGGCACGGGCTGCTGTCCGAGGACCGCGGTCCAGGGTGCCAGCAGGAATCCGGCAAGGATCAGCTGTCGCATGCGGTACACGGCGGACCTCGATCGATGGTGGATGGGACACGCTCAGGAAGGTGCTACAGCAACTCACGGGCCGGGAGGCGCCGCGTCCGACACCGCTTCCGCACTGGAGAACCCTGCGGTGTCGCCATCCCGCCTCACCAGCTGTGGTCAATTCGCCACAGTGGTGTTGCGACCCGCCGCAGGCCGCCCCATCAGTCAGTGCGAGGCTGGCGTGACCGGTTTCCGGTCACGCGCGCCATCGTACTGTCGGCAGAGCACTTGCATCATTCCGCACGACGAGCACGCACCCGTGGACGCGGGCCGGGGCCACGGCCGTTCGATCCAACGTGTTGTGCCGCAAGCACTTGCCTCCGTATGCCGCGACCGCTCGACAGCGGTGGCCCGGGGGAATCGTGCTGGAGAACTGTGGCGATATCGCGACAGATCTGTACCGCATTGGGGACAGCGATGGCACCTGCCGAGGCCGGACCGATCTTCGTCGTCAACGATCACGAGTGGACTGCCCGCTCGATCGAGACGTTGCTCGCGACAGCGGGACACCGGACGGTCCGGGCCTTCACCGGGGCCCAGCTCGAGGCCCTCCTCGAGTCCGAATTTCCCGATGCGATCATCCTCGACACCCAGCTCCCCGACACCACATCACTGGACCTGCTCCCGCGGCTCAAGGCCGCCGGCCTGATCGGGCCGTGCCTCCCGGTGATCCTGACCACGGCGGGACCCTCGGGTCGCAGCATGCGGTTGCGCGCTTCGGAGGCGGGAGCCTGGGAGTTCTTCGGTCAGCCGCTCGACGGCGGGGCGCTGCTCGCCAAGCTGCAGGTGTTCCTCACGGCCTACCGCGCGAGCCGTGAGCAGCGTCCGGAGCGGTTCCCGGTGGGGTACTACGCCGGGGAAGCGCTGCACCACCGCGCCCTGGAGCTGGGCGCGCTGGCGCGCCGCACCGGGGTTCCCGTCTCCTGTCTGTCGCTGGAGCTGCCGGGGGCCGGGAGCGACGCGGAGGTCGAGCTGGCGTCGGCGATCCGTCGGGTGGGGCGCGCGGGGGATGCGCTTGGCTGCCTCGGGCCGGGACATTTCGTCGTGCTGGCGTTCGGGGCCGATGCCTCGGGTGCCGATCGTCTGGCCGACCGGCTGCGCGCGGCGGTCACGACCGTGACCGAATCGGTCCAGCCCCGCATCCGCCTGGTCCGCGCCGACGACGGCGACGAGACCGGCAGCGCCGTGTCGCTGCTGGCGGCTGCGGCGTCGGCCCGCGCCGCCTGAGGAGTCCCCCCGCCCCGGCGGGGACTCCGCCTCACTCCCCGCTCTTGTCGCGCCCCTCCGCCACCGGCAGTGTCGGGATTCCCGGTTAGTCGTCCGCCCCGTCCTCGTCGGTGGTGCCGTACCCGTACGAGTACGAGTAGTACCGGTACTCGCGCATCGAGGTGCGCACGTCGTTGAGGATCGCACCGACCACCCGCACCGGCAGCTGGTCGAGCACCTGCAGCTTGGCCTCGGTGAACTCCCGCTCGGTCTCGCCCACCCGGACCACCATCAGCAGGTTGCCGGTGAGCGTGCCGAGCAGGAAGGGATCGATGCCGGCGCCGAACGGCGGCGAGTCGAAGATCACCACGTCGAATTCCTGGCGCAGCGTGGTCACTGCCTCGCGCATCCGGGTCGAGCCGAGCAGCTCGGGACCGTTGCGGTGCCGGGAGCCCCCCGTGATGACCGTGAGCCGGGGATGGGTCGTGCCGCGATAGGTCTGTTCGAGCGGGATCCCTTCGGCGAGGTGGTCGAGCAGCCCGGGACGGCGGTCGAGCGCGAACATCCGGTGCAGCTCGCCCCGGCGCGTGTCGCCGTCCACCAGCAGCGTGCGAAATCCCGCCTCGGCGAACGACAGCGCGAGGTTCGACGACACCAGCGACTTGCCGTCGCCCGGCATCGGGGACGAGACCGTGAAGCAGATCGGCCCGTTGCCGACGACGTGCATCATGTTCAGGCGGATCGAGCGGAATGCCTCGATCACCTGGGACGCCTCCTCGGCAGCGGCGGTCACGCCCTTGGCGCGCCGGATCTCCGGCACGGCGCCGAGGATCGAGAGCCCGAGTTCCGAGGTGATCTGGTCGGAATAGCGGAAGCGGCGATCGGTCATGTCGAGCAGGAACGCCAGTCCCAGCGCAAGGCCGAGCGAGCCGAAGGTGCCGGCGAGGAGGATGAACTTCGAGCGGTTCTTCAGCGGGCCCACCGGCGGCACCGCGCGGTCGAGGATGTCGATGTCGGGAAGCTGCGAGGCTTCCTGGAGCTTGGCGAGCTCGGACCGGCGCGTCAGGTCGCGGTAGCGCTCGTCGGCCAGCGTGAGCTCGCGGCGGAGCTCGTCTTCTTGGATAGTGCGCTGCGGAATCGACCGCAGCTCGCGCTCGGCGGTCTGCAGGCGCCCCTCCATTTGGCGCTCCTGGCCCTCCAGTCGGTCCAGTACCGCCTGCACATACTGGGGCAGCACCACGTTGCGCAGCTCGGTGATCCGCGCGTCGACGGCTCGGACCTGCTCGTGCGTCGGGAAGTACTGGACCAGCAGTTGGCGACGCTTCGTCTGCTCTGCCGCGATCTCGCTGAGCACACCCGAGAGCTCATTGGCCCGGGCCACCGCGCCGATGCTGCGGAACCGGTCGACGATCAGCTCCTGGCCCCCCTGCGCCTGCGCCAGCGCGCGGCGCAACTCGTCCTGCTCGCGCTTGAGCGAATCGATCACCACCCGCTGCATCAGGTAGTCGCCCACCACGGCCGGCTGGGTCTGCTGCGTCCCGGCGGTGATCGGTACCCCCTCGTTCGGCAGGGTGATCGCGCGGACCCGGAACGACTCGAGGCTGGCCTGCGCCTCGTCCAGCCGCGCCTTGGCGGCGATCAGCTGGGTGTCGAGGACCGTCGCTTCCTGCGTCAGGTTGGCACTCTTGATCTCGGCGGCGGTCTCGACGAATTCCTCCGCCACGGTGTTCAGCGTGTTGGCGAGTCCCTGCGGGTCGCGGCCCTCGAGGAAGAGCCGCATGAAGCGGGCGCCCATGCGCTGCATCTGCACCTGGATGCTGCCGAAGAGGGTGCCGGCCACCTCGGAGGGGGTCAGCAGCTCGAATTCGAAGGTCCGGCCGACGTACTCTGCGAGGTCCGGAGTCCAGCTCATCCCGAACGCCGTCCCGACCGGTTGCCCGGCGCTGCCCCGAACCGTCCGGCCGGTGCGCTCGTTGGTGAGGGTCCAGCCACCGTTGGTGGCGACCTCCAGCTTGTACCGCCCCGGCTGGGTCTCGTCGTCGCGCCACTCGAAGGAGTCGAACAGCGGTGCATCGGGACCCCAGGGTCCCTCGAGCGGCGGCGGGATCAGGCCGGTCCCGTACGGGCCGCGGATGTAGAGCTTCCGCTGGATCACCGCCGGGCGCAGCACCGCCTCCGTCTTGAGCAACTCCTCCCACTGGGTCGAGGCCAGCAGCTGGCCGGCCTGGATCGGCGAGGCGCCGTCGTCGCCGCGGGGGTAGAGATTGAGGGTCACCCCGACCCGATACCGCGCGGGCATCAGCTTGGTGATCGCAACACTGGCCGCGGTCCCGAGGACGAACACCCCGAGGACCAGCCACTTGAACCGGCGGACCGCCGCAAGGAACCGGGCGACCGGGGAGATCGGCGGGCCGCCCCCGTAGGCCGACGGCATCGCGGGGCCGAGGGCGTAGCTCTCGTTCGCTGGGGCCAACGGGCCCTGGGGGCGATTCGTCAGGGAAGAACCGGTCATCAGAGCCCGCCGGAAGTGTGGAATGCCTCAACCGTCATGAGTGTCGGACCTCCGCAACAACGATACCACCCTGATTCGACCCCCCCAGGGCACGGTTTCTCGGCCCCGGCCGGCCGGTAGTGGGGCTGGGGCAGCAGGGGGGCGCCCCAGGCGTGGTGTTGTTGCCACGACAGGGCATGGGGCTGTTGGCGTTCCACTACATAATTAGTGGTGATGCGGTGCTTCCCCGCCACAGGTTGGGCACGGATCATGCTGCTCGGTCGTTGCAGAGACGCATCGAGTCCCGTCCCTCGAGGAGCACAGCAGCGATGAGTGCCGCCACCAGCCGTGGCTCCGCCGCGGCGCCAGCCGCGCCCGGCGCGGAACGCGACCATCTGGCCATTGCGCCGGAGATCGCCGAGACGATCCGGATCCTGATCGCCGACGACGAGCGCACCCTTCGGGAGAGCTGCGCCACGGTGCTCCGGGGGGACGGTTACAACGTCACGCTGGCGGGGAGGGGGGAGGAGGCGCTGGAGCTGATCCGGCGGCGGACCTTCCACCTGATCCTGGTGGACCTGTTCATGCCGCAGGTGTCGGGGCTCGAGCTGCTCGACGCCGCGCTCACCGCCAACCGCGATGCCCTCGTGGTGGTGATGACCGGGAACCCGAGCGTGACCTCGAGCATCGAGGCGCTCCGGCGCGGCGCCTGGGACTACCTCCCCAAGCCGTTCTCGGCGACCCACCTGCAGGTGCTGATCGGCCGGGCGTCGCACGCGATCCTCAAGTCGCGCGAGGCGGCCGAGTTGCGCGAGCAGGTGATGCGGCAGCACTCGGCGGGCGACGGCACCGCGCTGATCGGCATCTCGCCGGCGTTCCGGCGGGCGGTCGAGCTGGCGCGCAAGGTGGCCCCGACCGATGCCTCGGTGTTCATCAGCGGCGAGAGCGGCACCGGAAAGGAAGTCATCGCCCAGTTCATCCACCAGCACTCGCGGCGCGCGCGCAAGGCGATGGTGCCGATCAACTGCGCCGCCCTGCCCGAGCCGCTGCTCGAGAGCGAGATGTTCGGGCACAAGAAGGGCGCCTTCACGGGCGCCGATCGCGACAAGCCGGGGCTGCTCGAGACCGCCGACGGCGGCACGCTGTTCCTCGACGAGCTCACCGAGATGTCGTTGCCGCTGCAGGCCAAGCTGCTGCGGGTGGTGCAAGATGGCGTGGTGCGGCGCGTGGGCGCCGAGACGGCGGGCGACCCGGTCGACGTGCGGTTCGTCTCGGCGACCAACCGCGATCCGCTCGACGCGGTGGAGCGGGGCGTGCTCCGCGGGGACCTCTTCTACCGCATGCGGGTGGTGCCGATCACCCTGCCGCCGCTCCGCCAGCGTCCCGAGGACATCCCGATCCTCGCCAACCACTTCCTGGGCGTGTTCTGGCACCGCCACCGCCAGGTCACCGACAAGCAGCCCCGGCTGACCGAGGAGACGGTGGAGTTCCTCAAGCAGCGGCCGTGGCGGGGCAATGTCCGCGAGCTGCAGAACGTGATCGAGCACGTGGCGGTGCTGGCCGAACCCGAGGCGGCGATCCGGCCCGAGGACGTGCCGATCTACGACGACGGGGAGCCGGTCGAGGAGCGCACGTACCTCCCCGCGACCGACGGACCGTTCCACGAGGTGAAGGAGCGGGTGATCGGGGCGTTCGAGCGGGACTACCTGACGCGATTGCTGGCCCGGGCGAGCGGCAACATGTCCAAGGCAGCGCGGCAGGCGCACATCGACCGGACGACGCTCTATCGCCTGATGGACAAGCACGGGCTCCAGCGCGAAGACGTCACGGAGTAGCGCGCCATGCCGCTTCCACCCAGCGCGCGGCGCCGGCTCGACGAGGCGGCCGCGAGGCTCGTCGCCGAATGGCGCGTCGAGAGCGCCGATGCGGTGTCCGAGGCCGAGGTCCGTGGCGCGGTCGACGACCTGATCGCCTGGTCCGAGGACCATGCCGCGGCCGCCGCGGCCGCGGCGGCGACGCCGCTGCACGCCCGGCTCCTTGCCCGGCTGCGTCGCGAGGTCCTGGGCGACGGCGGTTCGGCCGACCCCGCGGTGACCCTGTCGGTGGTGGTCGCGCTGGAGCGGGTCGCCGCCCTGATCCCCTCCCGGTGGGTCGATCGCTTCCGCGACCGCCTCGAAGGGCCGAGCGGGGTGGAACTCGTGGTCGAGATCGCCCACGACCTCCGCTCGCCGCTGACCTCGATCCTCTTCCTGGCCGAAACGATGCTGCAGGGTCGCAGCGGCCCGCTGTCGCCGCTGATGGAGCGGCAGGTCGGCCTGATCTACGCTGCCGCGCTCGGCCTGAGCACCGTGGCGTCCGACATGGTGGAGCTGGTGCGCGGCGGCGACCGCCTCACCGACGCCGACCGCAAGCCGTTCTCGTTCGCCGAGGTGCTGTCGTCGGTGGAGGACATCGTGCGGCCGATCGCGGAGGAGAAGGGGCTGACCCTGACGCTCCATCCGCCGGCGCACGACATCCGCCTCGGCCATCCCGCGGCGATCAACCGCATCCTCCTCAACCTCACGACCAACGCACTCAAGTTCACGTCCTCGGGCAGCGTGGAGATCCGGATCGACGAGGAGGGCGACGACCTGGTCCGCTGCGCGGTGAGCGACACCGGTCGCGGCATCCCGGCCGAGGCGATGGCCACGCTCTTCGAGCCGTTCCGGCGGCGCCAGCAGTCGGGCGAGTACGCCTTCTCCGGCTCCGGCCTGGGGCTCTCGATCTGCCGCAAGCTGGTGGAGGCGATGGGCTCCGAGCTCGAGGTGCACACCGAACTCGGCAGCGGCACCACGTTCGCGTTCCGGCTCGCGCTGCCGGTGCGCGAGGAGGAGGTCTACTTTGGCTGAGCGTGCCCAGCCGGGTCGGTCGTCGGCGCTGAAGGTACTGGTCGTGGCGGGTGCGCGCCCCAACTTCAGCAAGGTCGGTCCGGTTCTTGAGGCGCTCGGCGCGAGGGGGCATGCATCGGTGCTGGTTCACACCGGGCAGCACTATGACGCGGCGATGTCGGACGCCTTCTTCGCCGACCTCGCGCTGCCGCCACCCGCACACCACCTCGAGGTGGGCAGCGGCAGCCAGGCAGAGCAGACCGCCCGGGTGATGGAGCGCTTCGATCCGGTGCTGCTCGCGGAGCGCCCCGACTGGGTCGTGGTGGTTGGCGACGTGAACTCCACTCTGGCCGCCGCACTGGTGACGGCGAAGCGCCGCAGCGAGCTCGGCAGCCGCCTCGCCCACGTGGAAGCCGGGCTGCGGAGCAACGACTGGTCAATGCCCGAGGAGGTCAATCGGGTGCTCACGGACCGGCTTGCGGACCTGCTGCTGACGCACTCGCCCGAGGCGGCCGACAACCTCGCGGCGGAGGGCATCGAGGCTGACCGCGTTCGCTTCGTCGGCAACGTGATGATGGATGCCCTCTTCGCCACGCGCGCCCGGTGGGCCGCCGATGCGCCTTGGGAGGGGCACGGCCTGGCGCGCCACCACTACGGGCTAGTGACGTTGCACCGTCCCAGCAACGTCGATGATCCGGATCACCTCGCCCAGGTCGTCGACGGGCTGCGTGCCGTGGCCGAGGAACTGCCGCTGCTCTGGCCGGTGCACCCGCGGACCCGCAAGACCCTCAACGGCCGGGTCGCGACCGATGGGGAGCGCCTCCGCTTGATCGAGCCGGTCGGCTATCGCGAGATGACCGGCCTGACGGAGGGCGCTGCCGTGGTGGTCACCGACAGCGGCGGATTGCAGGAAGAGACCACGGCGCTTGGCGTGCCGTGCGTGACGCTGCGCGCCACCACCGAGCGTCCGGTGACGATCAGCGAGGGGCCCAACCGGCTGGTATGGGCCCCGCGCGCCGAGGCGCTCCGTGCTGCCGTCGCGGCGGCGCGGACGGCGGGACCCGGGCCGGGAAGCCGGAGTGGCCGCCCGGCCGGCTGGGACGGCAGGGCGGCGGAGCGTGTGGTCGCGGCGCTGGAGTCCGCAGGTCGCCCCGCGAACCCCTGACATGGCGGCGTCGTCCGGCACTCACCAGGAGAAGCCGTGGTACCCGCTGCGAGTGCGGTCGATCGTCGGGTCGGCCCGGACGAGGTCGATCACCGGCGTCCGGCCGGCATCGCCGGCCAGCCACCGGCGGACCTCCGGCGAGGCATTGCCGACCACGACCCGCTCGGACTCGGTCGTGGCTGCCTCGAGCGTGGGCGTGAGCAGCTCCCAGAGATGCGGAATCTCACGCTCGACGTCCTCGCGGGTCCCGCCCGTCGCACCCGCCAAGCGCACGGGGGCCGCGTGAACACGCGAGTGGCCGCACCGACCGAGCAGCATCTCGACCAGCGTCACGAGCGGCGACTCTCGCAGGTCGTCGGTCCCCGACTTGAAGGCGAGCCCGAGCACCGCGACCCGGCGCGCGCCGGTGGCCTGGATCATCTGGAACGCGCGGTCGATCTGGCACCGGTGGGAGTCGAGCAGCCCGGAGAGCAGGGGTGTGTCGACGTCGCGCTCGCGCGCGCGGTAGATCCAGGCGCGGAGGTCCTTCGGGAGGCACGAGCCCCCGAACGCGAATCCCGGTCGCAGGTACTTCGGGGAGATGTTGAGCTTGGTGTCCTGGCAGAGCAGGTCCATGACCACGTGGCTGTCGATGTCCATGCTCTTGCAGATGGCGCCGACCTCGTTGGCGAAGCCGACCTTCAGGGCGTGAAACGTGTTGCAGGCATACTTGACCGCCTCGGCGACCCGGATGTCGACCAGGTGACGCGGCGCCTCGGCACGGTACAAACCGGCCACGCGCTCGGCGGTGTGCGGAGTCGCGGATCGAGCTCCCCTCCCGCAGGAACTCGGGATTGCTCGCGACCCCGAGGGTCTCCCCGACCCGCCGTCCGGACGAGCGCTCGAGTGCGGGGATGACGACGTCGTGGATCGTCCCCGGGAGCACCGTGCTGCGGATGACGACGGCGTGCCAGGTGGACTTCTGGCGCAGCGCGCGACCGATCTCCTCGGCCACCCGCGTGATGTACGTGAGGTCGATGTTGCCATTGCGCCGACTTGGCGTACCCACCGCCACCAGCGTGATGTCGGAGGCGGCGACCGCCTCCGCCGCGTCGCTGGTGGCGCGCAGGCTGCCCTCGCGCACCACCTGGGCGACGAGCGCATCGATGCCCTCTTCCAGGATGGTCGCGGCGCCGGCGTTGACGCGAGCGACCTTGGATTCGCTGACGTCCATGCCGATCACCTGGTGCCCGTCCCTGGCCAGGCAGGCGGCGCTCACGCAGCCGACATACCCAAGCCCGAAGACGCTGACCCGCTCCATGCGCCGCTCCCCGTGTGTGGATCCCTTTGTCGGGTCCGCAACTTGCATGCCTCGACAGCCCCAACACCGAACAAGGTCGGCTGATGCGCCTGCTCTGGCTCAAGTACGGTGAACTGCTCCCGGTGGACACCGGGGGCAAGCTCCGGTCGTTCAACCTGCTGCGTCAACTCGGCTCGCGCGTCGACCTGTGTTTCGTCTCGTACGCCGATCTCGCTCACGATCCCGACTACCCCGCACGCATCGCCGAGGTGCTTCCCGGGAGCCGCTTCATCGCCGCCGCGGACGTGCCGGGGTGGCGCGAGGTCGCGGCGGCCCCCGTGCTGCGATCGATGCGCACCGGGGCGCCGCTCAACGTGTCGCGCTTCGCCTCGGCACTCGTTCGCCGCCAGCTCGCGTCGTGGCTGCGCGCCGAGCGGTTCGACGTGGTGCTCTGCGACTTCCTCACCCCCACGCTCTGCCTTCCCGCCCTCGACGGCATCACGTCGGTGCTCTTCGAGCACAACGTCGAGTCGGCCGTCTGGGCGCGGCGCGCCCGGACGATCGCCCCCGGACCGCGCCGGCTGCTCTACGAGTGGGAGGCGCGAGCAACGCTCCGCTGGGAGCGCCGGATGCTGCACCGATTCGATCGGACCCTTGCGGTGAGCGAGGCCGATCGCGCCGAGCTGCAGGCGCTGGCACCGGGGGCCCGCGTCGACGTGGTCGAGACGGGAGTCGACGTGGCCGCGTTCCAGCCCGAGGTGCCGAGGACGCGGAGCGACAACGTCGTGGTGTTCCTCGGATCGATGGACTGGCAGCCGAACGAGGACGGCGTGATCTGGTTCGCCGAAGCGGTCTGGCCGCTGGTCCGTGCGGCCGTTCCCGACGCCGTGTTCCGGGTGGTCGGCCGGCGCCCCTCGGCTCGCGTGCAGGAACTCCGCGGACCGGGGATCGAGGTCACCGGCGACGTGGTGTCGGTCGTGCCGCACCTGGCCGAGGCTGCCCTCACCGTGGTGCCGCTGCGTGCCGGGGGCGGCACCCGCCTGAAGATCTTCGAGGCGATGGCGGCCGGGGCCCCAGTCGTCTCGACCACGCTCGGCGCCGAGGGGCTGCCGGTCGTGCATGACCGGGACATCGTCATCGCTGATGGGGTGGCCGAGCTGGCGTCCGCGGTGACCGGCCTGCTGGGGAACCGGGACCGCCGGGAGCAGGTCGCCGAGGCGGCCCGTCGCACCGCGGCGAGCCACGACTGGTCGGCGATCGCGGCCCGGCTCGTGGATCAGCTTGCGGCGTGACGTGCGCCGCCCTTCCCGCCCACCCCGGCGATCCCCTATACTTGAGGCTGTCCGCGAGCCATTGGGGCTCCGCGGACGGACGCGCCGTCTCGATCGTCGGCGCCCCTGAGCGGAGCCAGCGCGCGGCGCGGCACGTGGCGGGGACGCCGAGACCGGGGACGGCCCAGACCACAGGACCGTCGTGAACACCATTCCCGCCCACCGGGGCAGCCGGAGCACGCCTGCTTCGGCTCCCCACGCGCCCAATGCGGCGCTCCTCATCGATTTCGACAACGTCACGCTGGGCATCCGCTCCGACCTGACCAAGGAGCTGCGCCACCTCCTCGACAGCGACATCATCAAGGGGAAGGTCTCGGTCCAGCGCGCCTACGCCGACTGGCGCCGCTACCCGCAGTACATCGTGCCGCTGTCGGAGTCGTCCATCGACCTGATCTTCGCGCCGGCGTTCGGCACCAACAAGAAGAACGCCACCGACATCCGCCTCGCCATCGACGCCACCGAGCTGGTCTTCACCCGGCCCGAGATCGGCACGTTCATCCTCCTCTCGGGGGACAGCGACTTCTCCTCGCTGGTGATCAAGCTCAAGGAGTACGGCAAGTACGTCATCGGCGTGGGGATCCGCGAGTCGGCGTCGGACATCCTGATCCAGAATTGCGACGAGTACTACTCGTACAGCGACCTGGCGGGCCTCACCAAGGAGACCGACGTCCCGTCCACGCAGCGCGATCCGTGGGAGCTGGTGGTCGAGTCGGTCGAGCAGATGGTGGCCAACCGCGACGTGCTGCGCGCCGACCGGCTCAAGCAGGTGATGCAGCAGCTCGACCCGAACTTCGACGAGAAGAACGCCGGCTTCAACCGCTTCTCCAAGTTCGTGCAGGAAGCCGGGA
>ERZ869936.1710-NODE-1710-length-14854-cov-4.547875_pt1 | contig 14854 bp, 12 predicted proteins | sample MGYA00520876_ERZ869936 | MGnify/ENA primary metagenome ERZ869936 (study PRJEB32218, sample SAMN09650985) | biofilter metagenome | isolation source: enrty point of leading RO module | place: Saudi Arabia: Thuwal, RO plant located on Red Sea | collected 2016-02-17 ...
CTCATCAGCTACAGCGACGCGGTGGAGGAGCTCCAGAAGAAGGGGAGCACCATCGAGTGGGGTCAGGACCTGGGCGCCAACGACGAAACGCTCCTCATGGAGGACCGGGAGCTCCCGCTCTTCGTGCACGACTACCCGAAGGGTGCGAAGGCCTTCTACATGAAGGAGAACCCCGACGACCCCCGGACCGTCCTGTGCGACGATCTCCTGGCGCCGGAGGGGTACGGCGAGATCATCGGCGGTTCACAGCGGGAGGACGACCTGAACCGCCTTCGGGAGCGCATCAGGGAGGAGAAACTGCCGGAAGAGGCGTACGCCTGGTACCTGGATCTGCGCCGGTACGGGACCTTCCCGCACTCGGGCTTCGGGTTGGGGATCGAGCGCACCGTGGCGTGGATCAGCGGGCGGCACCACGTCCGTGAGATGATCCCCTTCCCGCGTCTCATGAACCGCCTGTACCCCTAGCTCGCCATGCCTCGCGCCGTTCTCGACATGATGGACCGGCGCCCCATCTGGGCCATGCCGTCGTGGGTGCCCGACGAGCTTCGGGACCGCCTTCCCACCGAGTGGGAGCTCGTCGTCATCGACGAGCCCACCGACGGATCGGGTGACGGGGCCGCGCGGGTCGCCCCCGAGGTCCTGGATGCCGTGTCCGAGGCGGAGGTCTACTTCGGCTACGGGATCCCCGAAGAGCTCCTCCACGCCGGGCGGAAGCTGGAGTGGGTCCACTCTGGGGCCGCCGGCGTGGGTAGCTCCCTCACGGCGACGATGCTCGACAGCCCCGTGGTTTTCACCAACTCGGCGGGTGTCCATGCCCCGCCCATGGCCGAAACCGTGCTGGCCATGCTCCTGCACTTCGGACGGGGGCTCGACTTCGCGCTGGACGCACAGCGGCAGGCCGAGTGGACCAAGGAGCCGTACTACGTCGACGGAGCTCCCCTCACGGAGCTTTCCGACTCCACGGTGGGCATCATCGGATTCGGCGGGATCGGACGGGAGGTGGCGCGTCGCGTGGCCAGCCTCGGTGCCCGGGTCATCGCGGTGAAGCGTCGCCCGGCCCGGCCGGGTGAGGCGAATCTGAAGCCCGTGGCCGGTGGAGGCGTGCTGGGCTCCCGCATCGAGATGGTGTGGGGTGAATCAGGCCTCGATGCCGTCTACCGGGAGTGCGACGCCATCGTCGTCGCAGCACCCGACACGCCCGAGACCCGCGGCATGGTCGATGCCGACGCCTTCGCCCGCATGAAGAGCGGCGCCGTCTTCATCAACGTGGCGCGCGGTGGGCTCGTGGACGAGCAGGCTCTGGTGGACACGCTGTCGGAGGGCCGGATTCGCGGGGCGGGACTGGACGTCTTCTCCGAGGAGCCCCTGCCGTCGGACCACCCGCTGTGGGGCCTGCCCAACGTCGTGATGACGCCCCACGTATCGGCGGTGACCCGGGGCTTCTGGCGTCGGGAGGCGGACCTGATCGTGGGGAACCTCGATCTCTACCTGGCGGGGGCGCCGGTGGAGGAGTGGCGCAACGTGGTGGACAAGCGGGCGGGGTACTGAGGATTCGGCTCTCGCGGTCTTTTCGCTGAATCTCGGCGGGTGCCGTCACTCCTCTTCTTTGACCTCGTTCCAGATCCCGTCGAGGGCCTCGAGCCCGGCACTGCCCAGCTCAAGATCCCGTTCCCGCGCAACCGCTTCCACGCGCTCGAAACGACGCTGGAACTTGGTATTCGCTCGAGCCAGCGCCGTGGTGGGGTGGACGCCGATCAGGCGGGAGAGGTTCACCACGGCGAAGAGAAGATCACCGACCTCTTCCTGGATCGCGGCTGGATCCCCCGATGACCCATGGGGCGTTTCAGGATCCCCCGATGACCCGGCCGGGGCTTCGCTCACCGAGCCCGGGTTCGAACCCGTCTCCAACGCCTCCACGACCTCGTCCAGCTCCTCCCGGACCTTGGCCAACGCGCCGTGGTGGTCGGCCCAGTCGAAGCCCACGCCGGCCACGCGTTCCTGGATGCGGAACGCCTTGGTGAGGGGGTCGAGTCCCCGGGCAAGGCCGGCCAGCACGCTCTCGTCCGCCGGACGCTCGGCCGCCTTCGACTCCTCCCAGCTTCGGTGCTCGGCGTCGCCGAAGACGTGCGGGTGGCGAGCGATCATCTTGGCTTCGAGTCGTCCGTACACGGAGTCGGCGTCCATCTCGCCGCCCTCTTCGGCCACCACGATCTGGAAGGCCAGGTTCAGCAGGAGATCGCCGAGCTCCCCCTCCAACTCGTGGGGATCCCCGTCCCGAATGGCGTCGACGACCTCGTGCGTCTCCTCGAGGAGGTGGGGGATGAGCGACTCCGCGGTCTGCTTGGCATCCCAGGGGCATTCGGCGCGGAGATGACGAACGAGGGCGAGGGCACGGTCGAGGGTGCCGGGCCCGGGAAAGTGATGTGACGAGTCGCCCACGGATCTCGGGGGTGGGGAGTACGGCACCGTTGTCCGGAATCGGGTGCGCGGCGGTGCACGAAGTGCCCTGTTCTTGGCATCTTTGACGGCCTATGTCAACGAACCCCCGAGGGCGCGCCTGGGTGCGCGCGAGCCCGGACGCCCTGCGCCGAAACTTCCGGCGGATCGCCGATTCCGTCGGTCCGGATTCCGCCGTTCTCCCCATGGTCAAGGCCAACGCCTACGGCCTCGGGGTCCGTGAGGTCGTGGCGATCCTCGAACGGGAAGACCCCTGGGGCTTCGGGGTCGCCACCGTAGGCGAAGGGCTGGCACTCCGGGACGGGGGATTCTCGGGACGCATCCTCGTATGCAGCCCGGTCCCTCTGGGTGAAATCGAGGCTGCCCTGGGCGCCGACCTCGACCTTTCGATCTCGAGCCTTCGTGCTCTCAGCGGCGTTGTGGACGTGTCGTCGCGGACAGGAGCGTCACCCCGTGTCCACGTCGACGTGGACACGGGGATGGGACGCAGTGGATTCGACGCGCAGGCGGTGGATGCCTGGTTGCCCGCCCTCGGCGATGCCGGCACGGCCGTCACGTGGGTCGGGGCGTACACGCATCTGCACTCCGCCGACGCGGACGACGCGGCCACCGCCGAGGAGAGCATCCGGCTCCAATGGGAGCGCTTCGACGGCGTGCGCCAGCGCCTCGCCACCGAGGTAGGCGTCCCGCTGGTCCATGTCCTCAACAGCGCAGGAGTGTTTCGGGCTCCGGAGCTGGGCAACGCCATCGTGCGCCCGGGCATCTACCTTTACGGTGGCCGGATCGGAGGCGGACAGCCGCAGCCCGAACCGGTCGTTTCGCTTCATGCGCGTATCGTTCACCTCCGCGACGCGGCGGCTGGTACGACCCTCGGATACGGATCCACCTATGTGGCGTCGAAGGACGAGCGATGGGCGACGGTGTCCATCGGGTACGGAGACGGCTTCCCCAGGGCGTTGGGGAATCGGGGACACGCCCTGGTGCACGGGGTCCGCGTTCCCATCATCGGACGGATCTCCATGGACGTCACGGTGGTAGACATCTCCGGCGTTCCCGCGGTGGCCGAGGGCGATGTGGCGACACTCATCGGGACGCAGGGTGCGGAGACGATCTCGCTGGACGAGGTCGCCGGCCTCGCCGGCACCATCAGCTATGAAATTCTGACCGGTCTGACCCCGCGCCTGCAGCGCGTTTGGTCCGACGACGAGGAAGGGCCAAGCATTTGAGCGTTTTCGAATCGAAGGCACGGTGGATGCGTATGGCGGCATCCACGGCGATGCTCTGTGGTGTCGTGGCCGCGTGCGACGAGGAATTCCCCGTCGGCATCACCGGCACGCCCCTTCCGGCCGGGCCCATCACGGTGGAGGTGGAGATTCCCTGGAGCGATTTCGCCTCCAACCTCGAGGTCTTCGGGGGCTACGGCTCGCCCGAGGATCTCGGAGTCGGGTTCGTAGCGAACCAGTTCGCCGGCACCCTCGACGCACGGACGCTCATCCGGTATCCCGGGTATCCCCAGGCGGTGACGGTTCGCGACACCACCGGCGCCCAGCGTCCCGACTCGAGCATCACCGGCATCGGCGGGCGCCTCGTCGCGTTCTTCGACACTCTGGCGAGCACCAACACCGGTCCCGTGACCCTCGGGCTCGGGCGGGTGCAGCAGGAGTGGGACCCGACGACGGCAACGTGGACCGCGGCCATCGACACCATCAACGACACGAGGGCCTGGACGGAGCCCGGCGCAGGCCCGGTCCTCGTCGTCGACACCGCGGTGTGGGATCCCGCCTCCGGCGATTCGGTGGTGTTCATGCTCGATTCCGCCGACGTGGCGGCGTGGGCCGACACGCTGGATCTGTCACGCGGCGGCCGGATCGAGTCCTTCGATCCTGGTCCGCGGCTGCAGATCAGCCAGACGCGTTTGCGCCTGGACGTTCGCCCGGCGTCGAATCCCGACACCATCGCCGAGCTTACGGTGAGCCCTCGGTCCACCACGTTCATCTACGCACCATTCCCCGATCCGCCGCCCGACGGCGTCCGCATCGGCGGCGCCCCGTCGTGGCGGACCATTCTCGACGTGGCGATCCCCGCTCAGATCACGGGCCCGCCCGAGTTCTGCGCCGAGGTGGGGTGCCCCTTCGAGATCGAGCCGGGGCAGGTGAGCTTCGCGGCCCTGAAGCTCACGAGCCGGACCACCGACGCGGCGTTCCAGCCCACGGACACCGTTCGACTCGACGTGCGTCCGGTCTTCGACCGGGCGTCCATGCCGAAGTCGCCCCTGGGGGGCTCCCTCGTGGGTGCTGCATTGGGACGGGCGGTGGCGCCCGATGCCTTCGGGAGCAGTCCCGGCGTCGTCATCGAGATTCCCTTCACGTCCTTCGCCCGCGATCTCCTCAGGGGTGAGGACGAGAACGGGAACGAGCCGCCGGGTACGCTGGCCCTCCTGTCGGTTTTCGAGCCCCTCTCCATCGCCTTCGCGTCGTTTGAGGGACCGGGGAGCGCGCTCGAACCGGTGTTGAGACTCGTACTGACCATCGGACCCGACATGGAGCTCCCATGATGAGCCGCCTCGTACGATTCAACGTCGGCGCGCTTGCCGTGGGACTCGCTGTGTGTGGGCTCGCCAGGGAGGCAACCGCCCAGTCGGTCTTCAACGCGGCGGGGCTCGGAGTTCCCAGCGAGGCGCTGGACGGGCGATCGCGGGCCCTGGGCAGCATGGGCATCGGCCTGCCTGGCGGCGCCTTCATGCCCACCGACCCGGCGGCCCTGGGCCGGCTGGCCGTGGCCACGGGTGTCTTCGCGAACCAGCCCAGCTGGGTCGACTACTCCGCCGAGGGCGGACCCAGCGGAAGCTTCCAGGGCAACCGCTTCCCCCTCATGGGGCTCGCGTATCCGGTCTTCGACGGGATGATGTCGTTGCAGGTCGGCTCGTTCCTCGACCAGAACTACACCGATTCCAGGACCGGCAGCGTCGATCTCAGCACCGAGACCGTCGCGACCAACGACGAGTTCGTCCAGGACGGCTCCGTCTCGAACCTGAATCTCGGGTACGCACAGACCCTGGGGACCGACGTCTCCGTCGGTCTGACCGTCGGCCGGTACGCCGGCACCATCGTACGGACGCTCACCCGGACCTTCGGCGAGGAGATCGCCGCGGACGTGAACTCGTACGTCGAGCGCGGTCGCTGGGCCTACAGCGGCTACCATCTCACCACGGGTGTCTCTGCCACCCTCACCGACCGCTACCACGTGGCGGCCAGTGTCCAGATTCCCTCCGATCTCGATGCCGAAGCCCAGGACGACACCGACGGGGGTGACCGGACCTTCAGCCTTCCCGTCCAGTATCGGGCGGGGGTCAGCGCCACGTACGGACCTGTCCTCTTCGCGGCCAGCGCGGTGCTCGCCGATTGGTCGGACACGCAGTCAGACCTCACGGGATCGGTGCAGGCCGGCAGCGCCAACGGATTCGGGCTCGGGGTCGAGTTCTCCCGGGCGCGCCTCTGGGGGCGCGACGCTCCGCTACGGTTCGGGTATCGGCGTTCGACGTTGCCCTTCTCCTTCGACACCAACGACGTGACGGAGCGGATCTACTCCGGCGGCGTCGGCCTCGCCCTGAACCGGACCAACGACATCACCCTCGCCGCGGTGGACTTCGCCGTGGAGCGCGGCCGCCGGTGGGCCGGGGGCATCGCCGAGAACTTCTGGCGGGCCACGCTGTCGTTCCAGGCCGCCGGCTTCTGATCCCGCCCCGAGACGCTTCCGGGGAAGGGGGTCGCATGCGTGTCCACTACCACACCTTCGGGTGCAAGGCCAACCAGTACGACACGGAACGGATGCGCCAGGAGATCGAGGCGCGCGGCGGTCGGACCGTGCCGGCGCGCGACGATGCCGATCTCTTCGTGGTCAACACGTGCACCGTCACGAACCAGGCCGATGCCGAGGCGCGTCGCTTCATCCGACGTCTTCGACGGGAGCGACCCGAGGCCGAGATCGTGGTGGCCGGATGTTCGGCGGCGCTGAAGGCGGACGACTACCGCGACATGCCGGGGGTCGTGGCGGTCATCCCCGGCCACGATCCGGCGGAGGTCGGGGCGGCGGTCTCGTCGACGGCCGGTCAGGGACTCGTGCAGATCGAGATGCGGACCCCCTTCGACCGGATGGATTCGGAGCCCATCGGAGGCGAGCTCCTCCGGCGGCGCCGCGGGGCGTCACGCGGCTGGCTCAAGGTCCAGGACGGGTGCGACCGGAAGTGCTCGTTTTGCGCCACCCGACTCGCCCGCGGGGCGTCCCGGTCGCGTTCGCCCGACGACGTCGTGGCCGAGGCTCGGCTCCTGGCCCAGGTGCATGCCGAGCTGGTCATCACCGGGATCCACATCGGCCACTACGGTCTCGACCTCGAGCCCTCCATGACGCTGTCGCGCCTCTGTGCACGCCTGCTCGAGGCTCTCCCCGGCACCCGCTTCCGCCTCGGCAGTGTGGAGGCGACGGAGGTGGACGATCTGCTCCTGCGGCTCCTCGAGGAGTCCCGGGGAGCGTTGGCGCCTCATCTCCACATGCCGCTCCAAAGCGGCGCCGATCCGGTGCTTCGGAGGATGCGCCGCTGGCACTCCCGGGAGCAGTACCGAACGCGCGCCCTGCAGATCGCGGAACGCATCGCGCCGCTCGGCCTCGGCGCCGACATCATCACCGGCTTCCCCGGCGAGACCGCGGAGGATCACCGATCGACGCTGGATCTGGTCGACGAGCTGCCCTTCACCTATCTCCACGTCTTTCCCTTCTCTCCCCGCGAGGACACGGTGGCAGCGACACTCTCCGACCCCGTCCCGCAGCGCGTGGCGGGGGAGCGGGCGCGATCCCTGAGGGAACGGGTCCAGGAGAAGGGCGCCCGCCACCGGAAGAATCGCCTGGGTCAGCGCGCCGTTGTCGCCGTGGAGGGTGACGGGGGAACGGGCCTCACCGGCGACTACCTGAGGGTGGGGGTCCGGACGGAGAGGCACGCGGCACCCCCATCGATGGTGGAGGGTGCCCTGCTCGGAGACGCGGACGATCTGTATATTGTGGCGCCCCGCGAATCCGGCCGTATTTCAGCATGACCCCACCATCTCCCAAGCGCGCCTACGTCGAGACGTACGGCTGCCAGATGAACATCAGTGACGGCGAACTGATGGAGGGCATCCTCGAAGGCAGAGGGTATCGAATCGTCGATGCCCCGGAGGAGGCCGACGTCGTCCTGGTGAACACGTGCGCCATCCGCGAGCACGCGGAGCGACGGGTTCTCGGCCGTGTCGCACAGCTCAACGGCTTGAAGCGCGAGCGACCCGACATGGTGTTGGGCGTAACCGGATGCATGGCCCAGCGCATGGGAGAAACGCTCCTCGAGCAGGCCCCGTACGTGGATCTCGTCATGGGTCCCGACGGATATCGGGGCCTCCCCGAGACCTTGGCGAAGCTGGAGAAGGGCCACCGCCCCACCGCTCCGGCGCCCCGTAAGAAGCGCGGGCCGCAACTCGCCGTGCTCCAGCTCGACATGGACGAGAACTACCAGGGGTTGGAGCAGCGTCGTACCGAGGGTCCGACGGCGTGGGTGCCCATCCAGCGGGGGTGCGACCACCGCTGCACGTACTGCATCGTTCCGTACGTGAGGGGCGGGGAGAAGAACCGGAGCGCCGTGGAGATCGTGGCGGAGATCCGAGGGCTCGTCGAGCAGGGTGTAACGGAGGTGACCCTCCTCGGGCAGACGGTGAACTCGTACGTGTGGGAGGACGTGTCTTTCCCCGATCTGCTCCGACAGGTCGCCCGGGTGGACGGCATCCGGCGCGTCCGCTACACATCTCCTCACCCCAACGACGTGACGCCCGAGCTCGTGGCGGCCATGGCCGAGGAGCCCGCCGTGTGCCGGCACCTGCATCTGCCGGCGCAGGCGGGCAACAACCGCACGCTGAAGCGGATGCTCCGTCGTTACACCGTCGAGAGCCTGCTCGAGAAGATCGACATGGTGCGCACCGCCATGCCGGACATCGCCCTGTCCACGGACATCATCGTGGCCTTCCCCGGCGAGACCGACGCGGAGTTCCGGGACACGCTGGACCTCATGCGCACGGTCCGGTTCGACGACGCCTACACCTACAAGTACTCGCTCCGCGACGGTACGCCGGCCACGCGCCTGCCCGAGTCCGATTTCATCGATCCCGAGGTGGCGCAGGCGCGTCTGGAAGAGCTCATCGAGGTCAGCCGGGCCATCCAGGCGGAGATCAACGCCTCGGAGGTGGGGCGGGTGGAGGAAGTCCTCGTGGAGGGAGAGGGACGTGACGAGGGCCAGATCCGCGGGCGTACGGAGCGGAACAAGGTGGTGGTCTTCGACGGGTCCAAGGATCGGATCGGGGAGTACACCGAGGTCGTCCTCGAGCGGACGACGGGTGCGACGTTCTCGGGGACGGAGGTCGACGCGCACGTCGCGGTGAGCGTGTGAGTCGTTTCGCGGGGTTCGTCGGGATCCTGCTTCTCCTGGCGTCCTCGCTGGCGTTCGCCTACTTCAACTCCGGCCATCGCGTGACCCTGCGGCTGGGCATCACCACCCTCTACGGTGTGCCGCTGACCGTGGTGGTCTTCGGTAGCGTCATCGTGGGCATGGTCGTGATGCTCGTCGCGGGTGTGCGCTCCGACCTCAAGGTGCGGCGCATCCTCCGAGTGCGCCTCGCCGACGAGGACCGGGAGGAGCGCGAGCGCTTCGTCGATCTCAGCCAGCAGGACCTCTTCAACGATTCCCAGGACGCCGAGCAGACACCCCGTCTGACCAACGGACTCGACTCGTGACCGGGAGGCGACCCCCGCCACCATGACTCCCGACAGGGGCGCGCCGTGTAGGTGACGCACGCCGCCCCCCTCGCGCGACTCGCCACGGCCTTTGCCGCCGGGGTGGTCGTGGGATCCCTGGGCGCTCCGCTGTGGTTTGCGCCCCTCGTCGGGATCGTGGGTGGGGTAGCGCCCAAATCGACATGGAAGGGCCCCGGTGGGAGGGCCCTTTGGCTGGCCGTCCTAGCGGGGTGGATCGGCGCGAGTGTCGGATCCGACGGGTGCGCGACCGTCGAGGGTCGGCCGGGGGATGTGCGAGGGCACTTCCTTGCCACGCCGGTGGAGGGCTCGGCTCCCTTCGTCGAGGCCGACGGGTGTGGGCCCTTCACCGTCGTGATTCCCCGCGACCTCGCTTCGCCGGCCGCGGGTCGTCCCGTTGTCGTCGTGGGCACCTGGGTGGAAGGGCGCCATCGTACGTGGTTCCGCGCCTCGTCCCTCAACCCGACGGAGAGCACGGGCGGCGCGCGTTTGACGCTGGCGCGCCTGTCCGTCCGCTGGCGCGACGGACTGGTGGCGCGTCTGCCTCGTCTCTACGGAGAGCGGGCGCCTCTGGTAGCCGCCCTGGTGTTCGCGCGCCGCGAGGGGCTGGACGACGACGTCCGCAACGGCTTCGCCGTGACGGGTATCGCCCACCTTCTGGCCATCTCGGGCTTTCACGTCGGTGTCATCGCCGGCCTGGTGGTCGCCCTTCTCCGTGCGGTGGGCTGGTCGCGGAGGAGGGCCGCCCTGGGGGCTGCGCTCGGTGCGTGGGTCTATGTGGCCTTCATCGGCTTCCCCGACGCGGCCTGTAGAGCCGCGCTGATTTTGGCCTTCGTGGCGCTCGCCAGGGCGCGGGGACGACCTCCCGCCCGGTGGGCGGCCTTGGGCGGTGCCGGGCTCCTCCTCCTCGTCCTGGACCCGGGTCGGGCGTCGTCAGCTGGCTTTCAGCTGTCCTTCGCCGGAGCGGCCGGGCTCATCGCGTGGGCCGGTGCGCTGGGGCGGGCCCTGCAGGCGTCGGCCCGGGGTCGACTGCCGACGGGCTTGATCACGGCCCTTTCGGCCGGCGTCGCCGCCACACTCGCGACTCTGCCCATCGTAGCGTGGCACTTCGAGCGGGTGTCCGTGGTGGGGATCCCCATGACCTTGCTGGCGTCCCCCCTGGTGAGCCTGGCGCTGCCCGGGGCCATTCTCACCATCGCGCTGGACCTCGTGAGCCCCGGGGTGGCTTCGTTTCTCGCAGGAGGCGTCGACGGACTGCTTCAGGTGCTTCTCCGGCTCACGGCTCGGGTTGCGGGGCACGCCGGTGTCAGCGTGTCGGTGGCGCGCCCCTCGGTCGTGGCGGGGATGGTGGGACTCGCGCCGGCCGTCGCGGTGGCTCGACACCCTCGGATCGGTGGACGCGGTCGTCGGCGCTTGATGGCTGCGTATGTGGCCGCGGCCGTGCTCGCATGGCCGACGGCCGTGTCATTGGACGGACGCGGGACCCTGGAGCTCCTGGCCATCGATGTGGGCCAGGGGGACGCCGTCGCGGTCCGGACTCCACGAGGACGCTGGCTCCTGGTGGATGCCGGTCCTCCGCCGGATGGACCGGGCGGGAGCCATGCAGTGGTCCGGGAACTGCGCGGGCGGGGCGTTCGCCGCCTAGAGGCGGTCGTGCTGACGCATCCCGACCTCGACCATTTCGGTGGGGGGCAGGCGGTCCTCGAATCCTTCCGGGTGGGCCGGGTGCTGGACCCTCTGCTTCCGACGCCCAAGGAGGCGTATGCTCAGCTCCTCGAGGTCGCCCGACAACGGAAGGTGCCGTGGACGGCCGCCCGGGAGGGGATGACGTGGACGGTGGACGACGTGGAGTTCCACGTGCTCCACCCGGGAGACGAGCTGTCGTCCGAGGCCAACGAGGCTTCGGTCGTCCTCCTCGTGCGGTGGCGGACGTTCGAGGCCCTCCTGACCGGGGACGCGGGTGTGGGTGTGGAGCAGATCATCGCCGCGGAAGCGGGCGACGTCGACGTGCTGAAGGTCGGACATCATGGTAGCCGCACGTCCACGGGGCCTGAACTCCTCCGCTTGACCCGACCCGAGTACGCCATCGTCTCGACTGGGCGGCGGAACCGATACGGCCACCCCCACTCCGAGGTGGTTCGACGACTGGACGAAGCGGGCGCCCGACTCCTCCGCACGGACGTCCACGGCAGCATACGCATCCTCGTGGGCAGGGGAGGCCGGATCGACGTGCGCCTCGACCGCTGAGCGAGGAATCCTATAGTTTGAGCGCGTCCACGAGGCGCGAGAAACCGTCAGGACGCCACCGCCCCCCCTTCGCCTGCAGCCCCCGTACCATGCCCGCTGACACCCATGTCGTGACGATCTCCCGGTTCCTCATCGAGCAGGAGCGAAACTATCCGGAGGCCACCGGCGCATTCACCAACCTCCTCTCCGATATTGCCCTGGCGGCGAAGGTCATCGGGCGCGAGGTCAACAAGGCCGGCCTGGTGGACATCCTGGGCGCGTCGGACGACGAGAACGTCCACGGGGAGACGCAGCAGAAGCTCGACGTCTTCGCCAACAACGTCATGTATCGCGCCTTGGATCACACGGGCCTTCTGGCGTGCATGGCGTCGGAAGAGAACGAGACCTTCATCCCCATCCCGGACAAGTTCCCCACCGGTGACTACGTCGTCATCTACGACCCCCTCGACGGGTCGTCGAACATCGATGTGAACGTCTCAATCGGGACCATCTTCAGCATCCACAGCAAGATCTCGCAGGGCGAGCGAGGTGCGCTCGAGGATTGCCTGCAGGCCGGTCGCAAGCAGGTGGCCGCCGGGTACGTCCTGTACGGATCGTCGACGATGCTCGTCTACACCACGGGCGCGGGGGTCCATGGCTTCACCCTCGATCCGTCCATCGGCGAGTTCATCCTGAGCCACCCGAACATGCGGATCCCCGAGCCACCGAAGAAGGTGTACTCGGTCAACGAGGCGTACTTCGCCCGGTGGTCGCCCGGACAGCAGCGTCTGGTGAGTCACATGAAGACGGAGGGGGGCTTCGGGTCCCGCTACATCGGGTCCCTGGTGGCCGACATCCATCGGACCCTCCTCCAGGGCGGGATCTTCATGTATCCCGGCGAAGCCCAGAACCCCCAGGGCAAGCTACGCCTCATGTACGAAGCCGCGCCCATGGCCATGATCGTCGAACAGGCCGGGGGAAGGGCCAGCGATGGACACCGCGACATCCTGGACATCGAGCCCGAGTCGCTACACCAACGGGTGCCTCTCTATATGGGGTCGGCCGAGTTCGTCGATCTGGCCGAGGAGAAGCTCAGGACGGAGTAGCGTCGTCCAGCGTGGCCGCTGCAGCGTCGAAGGTCTGCAGGAGTCCTGCTCTCGTAGCCGGGTCGACGAAGGCGTGCTCGAAGCCCGTGCGTGCTACCGCCCGGAGCTGTGGCCAGTCGAACTCCAGCTCGCGTTCGGCGTTCCGGAACTCGTCGGTGAGTGTGACCCCCGACATGAGGCGGTTGTCGGTGGAGAGCGTCACGGGTACGCCGGCCCGCAGATAGTCCCCGGCTGGGTGCGTCGCGACGGATGCAACGACGCCGGTCTGGACGTTGGAGGTGAGGCAGACCTCCAGCGGGATACCTCGGCGGCGGACCTCGGTGAGAAGACCGTCGTCCTCGCGAAGGCGGGTCCCGTGACCGATGCGTCGGGCGTTGCCGACGTCGAGGGCCTGGCGGATGGACGCCGCGCCGTATCCCTCGCCGGCATGGATGGTGATGGGGACGTCGCGGGCTGTGGCCAACCGAAAGGCCTCGGCGTGATCCGATACCGGGAATCCGGACTCCGCGCCGGCAATGTCGAAGCCACACACACCGCGCCCCAGGAAAGCCGAGGCCAACTCGGCCATCGACGTCGATGCCGACGGGGGCAGCGACCGAAGCGCGCACACGATGACGCGGGCGACGAGCTCGGTCTCCTTCTCGGCCCGGCGCAGCCCCGCGAGCGCCGCTTCCAGGACCTCGTCAGGGGACAGTCCTGCCTCCGTGTTCAGCAGGGGACAGAAGCGAACCTCGAGGTACCGGACGTTCTCCTCGGCGTGATCGATGGCGAGCTCGTAGGCGGTTCGCTCGAGGGCTTCGGCGTCCTGCAGCACGGAGAGGGTGACGGCGAAGCGCTCGAGGTAGTCCTCGAGGCTGGTGGCATCGGAGACCACCATGAAGTCGGCCAGAGCATCGACGTCGTCGGCGGGAAGACCAACGCCGCGGTCGCGAGCCAACTCCAGAAGCGTCGCAGGGCGCAGCGAGCCGTCGAGATGGACGTGGAGCTCGGCCTTGGGTAGCCGGAACAGGCGGTCGCTCACGCCTTCCATCCCCGGCTGAGCGCGCTCGAGCCTGGGATCCCCCCGAGGCGTCGCCGCGCCCACGCTGTGCCCATCACCCCTCGAGGGCTCAGGTCGCCCCGGCGGGGGCACCGAGCGGCGTCGGCTCCAATTCCTTCGTGGCGGGCCCCTCGAGTGTGAGGTACCCCTCGTCCACATCCACCAGCGGCGCCCGGTAGTCGCCCGAGAAGCAGGCCGTGCAATACGGCCCCGCGTGCTTCACCGCCTCGACCATCCCGTCGAGGGAGAGGTAGCCGAGGGAGTCCACACCGATGCGCCGGGCGATGTCGTCGACGCCGAGGTTGGCGGCAATGAGCTCACTCTTGGTCGGCATGTCGATCCCGTAGAAGCAGGGCGACCGGACCGGAGGACTTCCGATGCGCAGGTGGACCTCGGAAGCACCGGCCTGCCGAAGCATCCGGACAAGGCTACGACTCGTGGTGCCCCGAACGAGGGAGTCGTCCACCACCACCACGCGCTGACCGGCCAGGACCTCCCGAACGGGGTTGTACTTCATTCGGGCCCCGAAGTCGCGGTCCTTCTGGTCGGGCTGAATGAAGGTTCGTCCCACGTAGTGGTTCCGCAGAAGGCCCAGCTCGAAGGGGATCCCGCTCTCCTCACTGAAGCCCAGGGCGGCGGAGTTGGCGCTGTCGGGCACGGCGATGACGCAGTCGGCGTCCACCGGATGCTCCCGGGCGAGTGTGCGTCCGAGACGGCGGCCGGCGAGATCTACACTCACACCCCAGATCCTCGAATCGGGCCGGGCGAAGTACACGAGCTCGAAGATGCACGGTGCAGGCTCCGGGGCCTTCGTCAGGGAAGGCAGCGCCTCCATGGACCCCGCCCGGATCTTGAGCACCTCACCGGGCTCGATGTCCCGGATGTACTCCGCGTTCAGGATGTCCAGAGCACACGTCTCCGAAACCACGACGAGCCCGTCGCCCTTCCTGCCCAACACGAGTGGCCGGAATCCCCGGGGGTCCCGCGCCGCGTAAAGGATGTAGTATACAGAGAGGAACATAGAGAAAGCAAACAAAAGAAAAGACAAAGAAGACTTGCAAAAGAAGGAGTTGTAGATGCCATTGAAGAAAGGATCGAGTCAAAAGACAATCAGCAAGAACATACGCAAGTTGAAGAAGGAGAAGTATCCGCAGAAACAAGCGATAGCGATAGCGTTGTCGAAAGCGGGGAAATCAAAGCC
>ERZ869936.1711-NODE-1711-length-14835-cov-6.588769_pt1 | contig 14835 bp, 16 predicted proteins | sample MGYA00520876_ERZ869936 | MGnify/ENA primary metagenome ERZ869936 (study PRJEB32218, sample SAMN09650985) | biofilter metagenome | isolation source: enrty point of leading RO module | place: Saudi Arabia: Thuwal, RO plant located on Red Sea | collected 2016-02-17 ...
CCTGTCGGTCGAAACAGGGCCTCCAACGCAATCCAGCGATGAACACTCCCGAGGAATCATGTGACGCATGTGGAAGCGCCCCGAAGCTCATCTTCTCCTGTTCCGGTGCCGCGGATGTGGGTCTGCTCGCCGACCAGGCAGCGCGCAAGCTCACCCGTGACGGGATTGGCAGGATGTTCTGCCTGGCGGGAATCGGCGGTCGGGTGCCGGGGATCCTGGCAATCACCCGCTCAGCCAAGAAGATCTTGGCCATCGATGGATGCCCTAGTGCCTGCGTGAAGCATTGCCTGGAAGAGGCGGGCTTCGACGATTTCGAGCACTTGCAGTTGGCCGACCTGGGGCTGTGCAAGGGGGAGAGCCCGATGAGCGAGGAAAGGCTGGCCGGCGTCTGCTCGAATGCCGCGACCCTGCTCGCGTCCTGACCACCGAGAGGGCAAACACCGGAACCACCCCCTTCATTTTCCGCATGAAATCGAAGTCATCTCCCGCCCGGCAGACACTCATCCGCCAGGCCGAAGTGTTCAAGGCCCTCGGTCACGTCGGTCGCATGGCCATCGTCCACGCGCTGCGGGAGGGCCCGGTGTGTGCCTGTGAACTGGCGGAGGCCGCCGGTTGTTCTCCCTCCACCACCTCGCGCCACCTATCGGTCCTGCGACAGGCAGGTGTCATCGAGGACGAGCGACGCGGTCAGCAGATCTTCTACCACCTCGCCTGCCCCTGCGTGCTCGATTTCGCGGCGTGCATCAACAGGGTCGATGCCGGGGCGGAGCACGTCACCCTGTGCGAGGCCTGCGCATCCTGAAACCCGCGACGCCTTTCCCATCCGCTGCGTCGTGCTCCTTTCTTCGCCATTTCGCCAAATAACAACACACCTGATCGGCGGGGGCCTGCCCCGCGATCCCACCCGCGAAGGACTCATGAAGGACCTCAAGAAGTTCGCCCTACTGGCTGGTGTCTTCCTCTTTGCCTACTACCTCCCCTTCGACCACCCGAAGGTGTCGAACGCGATCCTCGAGGCGTTCCGCCTGCTGCAGTGGTACGCCCTGCATCACACCCTGGCCTGCGTGGTGCCGGCCATGTTCATTGCCGGGGCGATCTCGACCTTCCTGTCCAAGGAGGCGGTGATCAAATATCTCGGGCCCGGCTCCAGGCCGGTGTTGGCCTACTCGGTCGCCTCGGTGGCGGGCATGGCTCTGGCGGTCTGCTCGTGCAGCGTGCTGCCGATGTTCGCGGGGATCTACACGATGGGCGCGGGACTAGGTCCGGCAAGCGCGTTCCTCTATGCCGGTCCGGCGATCAACGTGCTGGCGGTGTTCCTGTCCGCCCGCGTGCTCGGTCTCGACATCGGCGTGGCACGGACCCTCGGGGCGATCGTGTTCGCGGTCGTGATCGGGCTGTCGATGCGGCTGATCTTCCGCCGCGGCGAGAAGCGCCGCAACGACGTGCGGATCCAGACCGCTGACACCAGCAGCGTCCGCCCGCTCTGGAAGACGGCCCTGTTTTTCCTCGGCATGATCCTCTTCCTGGTTTTCTCCGACTGGTACAATACCAACGAGGCGACCGTGGTCATGAACGACGGCATCCGGATCGAGGCCAACATCCGCTACGACCGGCGTGACACGGTCGACATCCAGGAGTTCGACGCCGACGGTCGCCTCGGCTCGGAGATCCGGCGTCTCGACAAAGGGGACATTGCCGAAGTCCGGAGCAAACCGGGCTTCGTGATGACCGTCCACGGCATGAAGTGGCAACTGGCAGGCGCCATGGGCGTGCTCGTGCTGCTGATGGCCTGGCGGTGGTTCTCGCGGGACGAGCTCAAGGCGTGGATGAGTTCCACCTGGGAATACACGATGTTGATCGTTCCCCTGTTGTTTGCAGGGGTCTTCGTCACCGGCTTCGTCGGCGGGCTGATCCCCGAGCAGGCGGTCGCCGGGGTGGTCGGCGGCAACTCGCTGCTCGCGAACTTCATCGCCTCGTTCGTCGGGATGAACTGGTACTTCGCGACCCTGACCGAGATTCCGATCGTGGAGATGCTGACCCGGCTGGGCATGGGCAAGGGTCCGGCCCTGTCCCTGCTGCTCTCCGGTCCCGCCCTGTCGCTGCCCAGCATCCTGGTCATCTACAAGGTGATCGGTGCCCGCAAGACGCTCGTCTTTTGCACCCTGACGGTCGTGGCCTCCACCCTGGTGGGCTACGTCTTCGGGATGTTCGCCTGATTCTCCACACCACAACCAACCATGAAGAAACTCCACGTTCTCGGAACCGGTTGCGCCAAGTGCAACCAACTGATGGAAGTCACCACCAAGGCCAGCGAGGAACTGGCGCTCGACTGCGAGATCGAGAAGGTCACCGACTTGCTGCGCTTCGCCGATTTCGGTGTGATGGTCACCCCTGCACTCGTCATCGATGGCAAGGTCAAGGTCAGCGGCCGCGTGCCGCCGATCGAGGAAATGAAAAGGCTGCTTGGAGAGGAGGGGTCATGAAGGGCAAGCTCGTGATCCGCATCGTACTGCTCGCGCTGGTGGCCGCCGGCATCGGACGCTGGGCTTGGCAGGAATTCGGCGGGGATGAAGTGTCCGCCACCGCCGTCAGCCGTCCCGACGGCGTGAGCGTGCTCGCCCTGCACGGCGAAAAGCGCTGCCGTACCTGTATCCGCATCAGCGAGCTGGCCCGTGAAGAGATCGAACGGGCCTTCGCCGCCGAACTCGCCGATGGCCGCCTGCACTGGGAAAGCCTCAACTACGAACAGCCGGAACACCGCGACCTGGCGCAGCGCTACGAACTGGTGAGTGCCACCATCGTGCTGAGCCGCTGGAAAGATGGCGGGGAGACCGACTGGAAGAAGCTCGACGAAGTCTGGGACCTCGTGGGTGACGAGGCGGAATACCGCAAGTTCATCGACGAGAGTGTGGCCGCGATGCTCGAAACGCAGTGACTGCCGATGGTTCCATGCTGCTGCTGGCCGGCGTGGCCCTGTGGCTGGGCCTGCTCACGGCTGTGAGCCCGTGCCCGCTGGCGACCAATGTCGCGGCGATCAGCTACATGGCGCGCGACAGCCGTTCGGCGGCGCGCACGCTGGCGGCCGGGGTGCTGTATTCGCTCGGGCGGATGGCCGCCTACACCCTGGTCGGTGCGGTCATCGCCGGCGGGTTGCTCTCCGCGCCGGCGGTCGCCGGATTTCTCCAGCGCCACCTCGGCCAACTGATGGGACCCCTGCTCATCCTCACCGGCATGATCCTGCTCGGGCTGATCCCCGGGCTGCCGGGCATCGGCATGCGCGACGGACCGCTGACCCGCCGCCTCGCCCACGCCGGTCCGGCCGGTGCGGTGCTGCTCGGGTTTCTCTTCGCCCTCGCCTTCTGCCCGGTGTCGGCGGCCTTGTTTTTCGGCAGCCTGCTGCCGCTGGCGGTGAAGCATGAATCGATCTGGCTGCTGCCCGGCGTTTTCGGCCTCGGCTCGGCCGCACCGGTGGTCGTCTTCGTCGTGCTGCTCGCCTTCGCGCGCCAGGCTGCGGGGAAAAGCCTCGATCGCCTGAAGTCCGCCGACCGCTGGCTGCTGCCGCTTAGTGTTTGGTTGCTGGTGGGCGTCGGCGTGTGGATGACCGTGGCTCAGTGGTTCTAGCCTGCATTTCCCGCGAGAGGAACGCGGGTCAGGCGCATCGACAGGAATCTCGATTTCCCGACAGGGGTGTCAGACAGTGTCCGACCTCCTGTGCCTGGCCACCGGGAGCGTGAGCAGGGCGAAGAGGACGAGGGCGATCGCCTCGAGCCAGAGGATGTAGACCGGGTGGGGGCCGAGGTGATCGAGGAGACTCGGATTGGCGGGTTTGCGGGAGAGGAAGCCGAAGTTGGTTCCGAGCGCGGCGTTGGCGGCGAGGGCGACGACGAGATAGGCATTGAGCCAGGCGAAGGCCTTGAGCGGGCTTCTCCACCACGGGCGCTCGGCCCGCCAGCCGAGCACGACGGGCAGGTAGATCGCCGTGGCGATCACGGCGAAGTGATGGGAGAAGAAGGAGAGGAAGGCCGGGTGGGGCCACCCGATGTCGAGTGCGGGTGTGGCGACGCCCTGGATCGTGCCGGCGAGGCCCCAGAAGTAGGTCAGCAGGCAGAGCGTGCGGTTCTTGGTGATGAGGGCGAAGCCGGCGAGGAAGGCGGCGAGGTCGCAGAGGTGGAGCGGGACGACGTTGTCGATGTCCGACGCGCGCCGGACGTGGGACCATGCCCAGGAGGTGAAGACCGTCGCGGTGAGGCAGATGAAGGCGAGGACCGCGCGGGTGGCGAGTTCGGTGCGGCCTCCGCGGCGTCCGAGGGCGAGGCAGGCGGCGATGAAGGCCATGCCGACGGCCAGCGTGATCCCGTGCTGGGCGGTGAAGGGCGCGAAGGACGGGTCGGGCATCGGGCGCGAGGCTGAAGTTCCAAGGGAGAAGTTCCAAGTGCCAAGGTGGGAGGGTGGCGCAAAGCGATGCTTCGACCACTGCCAGGCCGGACCCGGCATCACCGTGTCCATCCCTCGCGGGGCATCGCTTCGCGCCACCCGTTCACGCTTGCAGGCCGGGGACGGGCCTCCGCATCCTGCCGGGGTGAAAGGCAGGCGTCAGGGACGTGAAGCGCGCGAGAACCGGCACGTGAAGGCGGAGATCGCGGTGGCTTCGCGTGACGAGGAGGAGCTGATGGCGATCGTGACGGAGGCCGGCGTGCCCTTCCTGCTGGTGCTCGACTGCGTGCAGGACCCGCACAATCTCGGCGCGATCCTGCGCACGGCCGACGGCGCGGGCGTGCATGCGGTAGTGGCTCCGAAGGACAAGCAGGTGGCGATCACCGAGACCGTGCGGCGGGTGTCGGTGGGAGCGGCCGATCACGTGCCCTTCGTGCAGGTGACGAACCTGGCGCGGACGATGGAGCGCCTGAAGGAGGCGGGTGTGTGGTTTGTCGGCACCTCGGACCGGGCGGAGAAGTCGCTCTACGAGCTGGATTTGAAGGGACCGCTGGCACTCGTCCTCGGGGCCGAGGAGAAGGGAATGCGCCGCCTGACCGAGGAGAACTGCGATTTCCTCGCGAAGATCCCGATGGCGGGAACGGTGGAGTGCCTCAACGTGTCGGTCTCCGCCGGTGTTTGTCTCTACGAGGCGGTGCGCCAGCGTTCATGAAGGAGCCGGTGCGCATCCTGTCCGACCTGCACCTCGGTCACGCGGCTTCGAGGATCGAAGAAGTCGGGGGACTGCGTCCGCTGATCGCAGGAGCGGGGACCGTCATTTTCAATGGCGACACCTGGCAGGAGCTGGCGATCGACTACCGCCCGCGGGCGGAGCGTCTGCTCGCGGACCTGCGGGATCTGTGTCGGGACGAGGGGGTGGAGGCGGTGTTTCTTTCGGGAAATCACGATCCGGGATGGCCGGGCAAGGGCTGGATCGAACTGGCCGGGGGGCGAATCGTGGTCACCCACGGCGACGCGGTGTTGTGGGCCGGTTCGCCATGGAGTCGCGAGGCGCTTTCGCGCGAGGCGGAGGTGCGACGCCTGTGGGAGGAGCACCGGGGAGCGGCGGATGATGCCGGCGAGCGTCTGGTGCTGGCACGGGCGGTGGCGCGCGCGCTGCGGGCGGTGTCGTATCCGAGGGGCCGCTCGCTGGTGCGGCGGGTGGTGGATGCGGTCAATCCGCCGCGCCGGGCCTGGGAAATCCTCAGCGTGTGGCTCCGCCATCCCGCGGCGACGGCGGATTTCGCGCGCCGCTATTTTCCGGATGCCGGGATCATCGTCGCCGGACATTTCCACTGGCCCGGTGCGTGGCGGAGGGGCGGACGGGTGGTGGTGAACACCGGCGCCTTCGTCGATCCGCATCCGGCGTGGTGGGCCGAGTGGTCCGACGGCCGGCTGCGCTGCGGCCGGGTGCTCGACGGACCGCCGTGGCGGATCGGAACGGTGAAGGGCGAGTGGACGGTCAGCCGAGCAGGAGCTGTCCGATGACAAGCCTCAGTGCCCCAGCATCCACTCGATGTGCGGCGTGTAGAGGTGCGGCTCGACAAGGAACGAATCGTGCCCCTTGTCGGAGTGAACCGTGATGTGGGTCGTGTCCACGCCGGCCGCGTGCAGATGGGCCACCAGCTCGGCCTGTTCCTCGGGGTAGAAGCAGAAGTCGGAATCGATGGAGAACACCAGCCACTTCTGGCCGGCGGCGCGGCAGCGATCGAGGAGCTCGCCGGGACTTTCGGCACCGCCTTCGACCAGCGGATTGTAGTGCGACCACATGTCGATGATCCGCAGGTAGGTGTTCGGGTCGAAGCGCTTCACGAACTTCTTCCCCTGCGCCAGCATGTAGCTCTGGAACTGGTCGCGCACGTCGTACCAGGCGAGCATTTCCTTCTCCGGCACCACCTCGCGGCGGGCGCGGCGCTCGAAGGCGTCGATGTGGACGAAGGTCTTGTGCGAGATCATCCGCGCCAGCGCCAGGCCGTAGGCGGGGCGGCCGTTGTCGTAGTAGTCGCCGCCGTTGAAATACGGGTCGTTCTCGATCGCGAGGATCTGCTCGAAGAGGATCAGGCGGTTGAGGACGGTCGTCTTGAAACCCGAAGCGATGGAAATCACGTGGCGCACGCGCTCGGGCAGCATCGTCGCGAGACTGAGCCCGACGAGCCCCCCGACCGAGGGTCCGACGACGGCGTGCAGCCTGTCGATGCCGAGGTGGTCGAGCAGACGGGCGAGGAAGTCGACCTGGTCGGCGGCGGTGACGTGCGGAAAGGACGAGCCGTAGGGTTTGCCGGTGCGCGGGTCGGTGGAAGAAGGCCCCGTCGAGCCGTAGCAGCCGCCGAGGTAGTTGGCGCAGATGACGAAGTACTTCCCGGTGTCGAGCGCCTTGCCGGAGGTGACCATGTCGCTCCACCAGCCGTCGTGGAGTTCCGGCTGCCAGAGGTCGCCGACGCCGGGGATCTCCGGATTGTGGCCGGAGGCGTGGTGGCTGCCGGACAGGGCGTGGAGGACGACGACGGCGTTCGAGCGGTCCGCGTTCAGCTCGCCCCAGGTCTCGTAGGCGATGGTGACTTCGGGCAGTTCTCCGCCTGAACGCAGCCGGAAGGGCTGGTCCTCGCGCAGGTGCAGGAACTGGGTGCTGACGGCATCGGCCACGGGAGGGCGTGTCTAGGGCCTCGCGGCGCGGGTGCCAAGTGTGGAAAGCGTGTGTCCGAAAGGTTGAAGGAAAGCCCGCCCCGACCTAGCCTTGGCGCATGGCCAAGGGCTTCAAGGAATGGCAGGTGGTGTGCGACGCGCTGGCGAGCGGCCGGCAGTCGATCATTCTCCGCAAGGGCGGCATCCACGAGGGACGCGAGGGCTTCTCGTTCGCAGCCGAATCGTTCTTCCTCTTTCCGACGCGGTTCCACAACCAGGACCAGTTCGTGCGCGAGGGCGAGGTCGATCCGCAGCCGGAGTGGGAGCCCGGTGAGGAGGTCGCGGTCACCCATCACTGCGACGCCCTGTGGGCGAAGACGCTGACCGACTGGGACAAGGTCGCCGCGCTCGAACCCTTCCACATCTGGACCGAGGACACCGTCCGCCAGCGCTTCGACTGGGAGGGCAAGGGGATGGCTTCCGGCAGCATCCACGTGGCGCTGGTCCGGGTGCGGCACCTGAGCGATCCCTGGGTGTTTCCCTACGAGAAGAAGTACGGTGGATGCCGGAGTTGGATCGACCTGCCCGAGCCGCCGCTGGAGTGGGACGCCAACTGCGGCTTCGCGATGGGCGACGACGCCTTCGCGACGCTCGACTCGAGGCTGCTCGACCTGATCGGCTGAGCGCCACGCCCGAGCCGCTCCGCCCCAAGGCATGAATCCTGGGACCGGCGCCGAAAGATGCCACGCATGCATCCGGAAGATGCATCACGGCGTGTCGGGCGACGATTCGGCGCGGGAAGGACGGCGCGGGGCGAGGCGTCGTCTGCCCAGACGAACCCATGCGCGGACCCTGCCAAGCCAGCGCCGCGACCATTCGAACTCGATCGCGAGAATGGCCAGCCCGGCCGGGATGACCACGAACGCGGGCCCGGGAAGGACGATCAGCAGGATGCCGATGACGAACACCGTGCCGCCAATGATCGCGACGACCACCCGCCTGGCGTGGCGCAGGGCGGGATGCACGGGGGCTTTGGCGGGCCGGTGGGACATGAGCTGCTTGATTCGGGTGAAACTCTCGGCCGGTTTCGCGTCCACGCAAGGGCAAGGGGGCGTTGGACCCGGCACCTATTTCTCCCAGTAGCGACGGCGTCCGTAGTAGTCGTAGAGGCGTTCCTCGTATTCGCGATTGACCGGGGCCGACGGGTCGAACTCCGGCGAGTCCTTGATCTCGTCCCTCGTGTAGTCGATCGCGGCCTTGCGTCCGGCCCAGTCGAAGTCCTCGATCCAGTCGATGTCGGTGATGACCTGTTTGCCGGGAAGCCATTTCCGGGTGTCGATCACCAAGTGCCGGATCCGCCAGGCGCGGGTGTCGACGATCAGGTCTTCGATGTTCCCGATGCCGCCGTCCGATGCCTCGATCGCGTAGCCGACGACTTCCCGGGACGAGCGGACGTGGCACTCGTCGATCTTCTCGATCTGGCGTTCGTGTTTGGAGAATTCCCCCTCGGACGGCTGGACCGAAGCTCCGGCGCCGGGATCGAATCCCATCCCGGCCATGCCGCCGGTGTGGAGGTCGGCCTGGAGCGTCTTCCAATAGGGCAGGTGCTGGTGGTAGCTGGCGTATTCCATTTCATAGCGCCTCGAGACGGGCGCGTCCTCATCGAGCAGGGGCCCGCTCTCGATTTTCTCCCTGGTAAGCGAGGTTTGGAACGAATCGACGCTTCCGCCCTCGCGGGGTGGATCGAGGTGCTCCGGGCTCACCAGGACCTTCTTTCCGTGAAGCCAGCCTCCTGTATCGGCCACGAGGTAGCGGATGCCCCATTGTCGGTCGTCGAAGAGGAAGTCCCGCACCTTTCCAAGGCGGGACCCCCCGCCCTCGATGGGATAGTTCATCAGGTTTCGGATGCTGCGTAACATGGTGTTTTCGGGGTTGATGGTTCAGGCGATGCGTTCCGGTCAGGTATCCTCGCCGCTGCCGCTCCCCGCCATGAACCGCTTCAGCAGCAGGCCGGTGGTGAGCGTCGTGACGATCGCCGTGATCACGACGGCGGAGAAGAGATTGGCAATGACCGGCGGGATCGGCTCGGGCTGGAGGAAAAGCCCCGCGTCGAGCGCGATGCCGGCGATGATGAGTTCGACCGCGCCGCGGGCGTTCATGCCGATGCCGATCGCGGCGGACTCGCGCATGGATGCCCCCCGCATCCTGGCGGGGACTCCGGCTCCGATCAGCTTGCCGATCGTCGCGGCGACGAGGATCGCCACGACGATCCACGGCGTTTCGACCACCGCCGAGAGGTCGAGGTGCATGCCGATCGAGGCGAAGAAGATGGGCGCGAGGAATCCGGTGTTCACGGCCTCGACCTTGTCGAGCACGGACTTGTAGGCCTTGGAAGACATCGTCTCGGGCCGGAAGAACAGGCCCGCGGCGAAGGCGCCGAGGATGAAGTGGAGTCCGAGCAGTTCCGCCAGGACCGCCAGCGCGAGCCCGGAGACCAGTACGAAGGTGAACTCAAGCTGCTCGAGCCGCAGTTTCCTTGCCTGCCGACCGAGCCAGCGGAGGCCGTATCGGCCGACGAGGTAGGCGATCCCGATGAACAGCAGGGAGGAGCCGCCTATCCTCAGGAAGTCCATGGCACCGGGCGTGGTGCCCGTTTCCAGCACCGCGGTGAACACGGCGAGCAGGACGAGGCTGAGAATGTCGTCGATGACGGCGGAGGCGACGATGGTCCTTCCGACGCGCGAGTCGAGCGCGTTGACATCCATCAGCGCCTTGACCGCGACCGGCACGGCGGTGATGGCGAGCGCGACGCCGAGGAACATCATCTGGCTGAAGCGCAGGTCGGACTCCGGCAGGATCCACCAGCCGAGGCCGATGCCGATGGCCAGCGGAACGAGCATGCCGCCGGTGGCGACGGCCGCGGATCGGTCGAGGTCCTTGAAGAGGTCGTTGGGCCGGAGTTCCAGCCCGGCGAGCAGCATGAGGAAGAAGGTCGCGAGTTCGACGATGGCGCTGAAGACCTCGTTGTGCTCGAGCCCGGACAGCACCGGGAAGCGGTCCGGCGCGTTGCCGGCCACCAGACCGAGGACGATCCCGGCGATGAGCTCGCCGACGAGCACGGGCTGTCCCAGGCGCACCGCCACCTCGCCGAACAGGCGGGCGACGACGAGGAACACCAGAAGTATGTAGAAAAGTTCCAAACCGTTCGAAGTCGTGAAGCTGTTATCTTCCCCGGGCCACAGCCGTGCCGCTCCACGGGGTCCAACAGGAAACAGGCTCTCGCATGGAAGCGGATGCAAACGGTTTCCGGCAAAAAATCCCCGCTTCCAATGGTTGGCCGGACATGCGGTGCCTGGCGGGCGAAGCGGGTGGTTGCGCGCGTCCCGCATCCGGCTCTAGGCTGGAAGCATCCATGCAAGCGCTATCCGCATTTCTTTCGACGTCCGCCCGTGTCCTCCTCGCGTCCTGTTGCATCTGGATCGGCGCCTGTCGCGAAAGTCCCCGCGACGCGGAGTCGGATCATTCCGAAACGACGGCCGCTCAGGAGGCGTCATCCGCTGTGGAGGAGGTCACCGCACTGCGGCGCGAGATCCAGGAGCGGGAGCAGACCGTCGAAGACCTGCAGGCGGCCGTCGACATGGAGCGCGCGAAGCTTGAGGAGGATCCCGATTATGACCAGTCGTTCCTTCTCGATGTGCTGGAGGAGCAGGAGGAACTCCGGGAGTCGATCAAAGCCGACATGAAACGTCTCGAGGCGATCTCGCGATCCGGCGGACAGGACTGACGGGCGTCCCGGAAGGCGGGTTTTTCTCTTGAGCCGGGTCCCCTTGCGGGTTCGGTTTGCGGGCGGAATGAGGATGACGAAGATGATGGGCGTGCTGGCGGGGTTGGTCGTGGCGACCGGAGCGACGGCCGGGGATGAGGTCCGGTTCACCAGCGTGCCGGACATTTTCAACTGGAACATCGGCTATCCCCAGGAGGGCTGGGAGGAGACGCTCGATTGGTTCTTCACGCGCCTCAGGGAGGAGGGCCCGGATTTCAACCTGAATGCCGGCGACATCATGGACGCGCGGTGGTGGGACGACGCGGAGCAGGTGAAGCGGAAGACCGAGGAGTACTGGGGCGGCTTCGTGAAGCGCTACAAGGATGCGGGAATCACGGTCTATGTGGCTCCGGGGGACCACGAATACGGCGACGACCAGGGCTTGAAGAAGGGCGATATCGCCCGTGCCTTCGGCGCACAGTTCACCGAACTGATGGGGATGCCGCGCAATGGTCCCGAAGGACACGAGGGCCGGGCCTTCTGGGTGCGCAGGGGGAACCTGCTGGTGATCACGCTCGATACCTTCGAGGACGAGGGCGGGAAGTTCGGCTACACGGTCGGGCCGGAGCAGGTCGCGTGGATGAAGGAGGTGCTTGATGATCACCATGATGCCGAGTTCGTGATCGCCCAGGGCCATCTGCCGATCGTCGGGCCGGTGCGCAGCCGGAATTCGAGCGCGAGCATGATGAAGGGCGGCACCGGTTCGGAGGTGTGGCAGGCGATGGTCGAAGGAGGCGTGGACGTGTACTTCTGCGGCGAGCACCACCGGATCACCACCCACAAACGCGACGGGATCTGGCAGGTCGTACACGGGGCGCTGTGGGGCACGCAGACCGACCTGAACTACCTGCGCGGTGTATCGAAGCCAGGCGAGCTGACGCTTGAGCTGCTGGAGTTCGACGTCGAGTACGAGGGTGGCTACATTCAGGACCATCCGCACCGGGGTGAGACCAACAGGCCGCGCGAGAAGGTCTCGCTGACCGGGGAGACAAAGGAGAACGGAGCCCGGGTGACCGGAAGGTTGGTGCTCAAGGCCGGATCCGATGGCTCGGTCGATGACGCCGTGGTCGAGGGCTGGTTCGAGAAGGGGCTGAAGAAGTAGGCCGCTTCCCTGCGGGGGCCAATTTCAAATGGGTCTCATACCGTCTTCGAGGTCGGGCACATTCATCCGGACGATTGGTCCCAACTCATCGAATTCGCCCGGTATCAGTTCGGGAAGGCATCGGCCGGCAGCTTGCATCCAGGTGTGGATGTTGTGCGGCATCATCAAGGTCTTCGACTTCATCCATGTTGAGAGCCCTTTGTCGCCCGTCCCGAGGCGCTCGGGCGTCCCCTTCACCGCCGGACGTAGCGGAAGCCTGGGAGGGGGCGGACGAGGCGTTTCATCTCGAGCTTGAGAAGGGTGGCGGTGACGGTGGGGGCCGGAAGCCCGGTGGATTCGATGAGGCGATCGATGCCGGACTCGGTGTCGCCGAGGGCGTCGAGCACGGCCTGCTCCTCGGGAGGGAGGTCGGGGCGGTCTTGCGGAACGGGTTCGGGGGCGGACTGAAGTCCGCGGTCCGTCCGGCGCTCCAGGCCGAGGCCGCCGAGGTCGTCGAGGATGTCGGCGGCGTCGGTGACGAGGGTGGCGCCGTCGCGGATGAGGCGGTGGCACCCGGCGGAGGTGGGCTTGTCGATGGGGCCGGGGACGGCGTAGACCGGCCGGCCGTACTCGGCGGCGAGGTTGGCGGTGATGAGGGAGCCGGACCAGGCGGGGGACTCGGTGACGAGCAGGGCGCGCGACCAGGAGGCGACGATGCGGTTGCGCTGGGGAAAGGTCTGCTTGTCGGGCGCGGTGTGCAGCGGGAACTCGGAGACGACCGCGCCGCGGCCGGCGGCGATCTTTTCGGCGAGGCCGAGGTTTTCGGCGGGAAAGATCTTGGCGAGGCCGGAGCCGATGACGGCGATGGTGCGCCCGTCGCGGGCGGCGAGGGCGGCCTCGTGGGCGGAGGTGTCGATGCCGCGGGCGAGGCCGGAGAGGATGGTGTGACCGGCGTCGGCGAGCTGGAATGCGAGCTTCTTGGTACTATTCTTTCCGTAGATGGAGGCACGGCGGGTGCCGACGACGCCGATGGCGTGGCGGTCGCGCGGCTCGACCGATCCCCAGACGTAGAGCAGGACCGGTGCGTCGTAGGCCTCCCGAAGCTGGGGAGGGAAGGCCTCGTCGTCCGGGGTGAGCAGGGAGAGTCCGCGCTCGGAGACCTCTCGCAGCTCGGCGGCGGGATCGACGTGGCTTTCCCAGCCGCGGAGGATTTCCGCGGTCTCGGCGCCGATGCCGTCGACGCGCATCAGGCGGTCCTTGGGGGCGGCGAGCACCGATTGGGCGTCGCCCAGGGCATCGAGCAGGCGGCGGATGCGCACCGGACCGATCTTCGGCAGCGAGTTGAGGGCGACGAGGGATTCCAGCATGGGGGTCGCGGGATTCTATCCGGGAGGGCAGGCGTGGCAATCATCCTGACGGCGTGACACGGCCCGCGTTTTTGCTAGAAAGCGCGAATCCCCTCCGATTTCCAACTGCGCGTGGCGGAAGCCGCGGGCCTGGCGGTCGCGGTCCATCTGGCCGTGTGGTTGTCGTGTGCCCGCGCGTTCCGCAAGGCGCGCCGCAAGCCGCGCGTCTCGCTGCATCTCTTCGCGGCGTCTCTGGGCGTGTGGATCGCGGGGCGGGTGTTCTTCGGGCGTGAGGAATGGGTGGGGCACGCCGGTGCGGTCCTGATCTTCAGCTCGGCCCTTTTCGCCTGGGTGCTGCTGGACCTGCTGCTTTTCACCGCGTGGTTCGGGCGCCGCGCGCACGTGCAGATTCCGATCATCCTGCGCCAGCTCGGTGCGGTGGTGGTGGTGCTGGTGGTGACCGCGGCGATCCTGAAATGGGGGTATGGTCTGGCGCTGACCGGACTGCTCGCCACTTCGGGCATCGCGGCGGTGATCCTCGGCTTCGCGATGCAGGATCTGCTTTCCAACGTGATCGCCGGTTTCAGCATCCACATGACCCGCGCCTACAAGGTGGGGGACTGGCTGCTGCTCGGCGAGAATGGCGACCGGGCCGAGGTCACGGAGATCAACTGGCGGTCGACGCGGCTGATCAACAACGACCAGGTTTCCTTCGAGCTTCCCAACAGCGAGGTCGTCAGGAACCGCATCGTCAACCTGAACCATCCCTCGCCCGAGCACGGGATCCGGCTGCAGGTGGGGCTCGACTATGACGTGCCGCCGGCGCTGGCCAAGGAAGCGCTGCTCGCCGCGGCGAGGGAGGCGCAGGGGGTGATCGAATCGCCGGCGCCGAACGTGTTCCTGCGGGAGTTCGGCGACTCGTCGATCACCTACGAGCTGCGGGTGTGGATGCGGCACGCGCGCCTCTACAACCAGACCTGCGACGAGATCCGCACGGCGATGTGGTATGAACTGCAGCGCCGGGACATCCGCATTCCCTTCCCGATCCGCACGCTGGAGAAGCGCACGCCGAACGTGCCGAGGTCGATCGCCGGGGCGCGCGGGCGGGCGGCGGAGATCGTCGGCAGCGGCAGCGTGCTCGATTGCCTGACGGCGGAGGAGGCGGCGGGACTGGTGGAGCACGGGAAGCTGTCGCTGTTCGGGAAACGCGAGGCCTTGGTGCGTCGAGGCGAGGAGGGGCTGTCGATGTTCGTGATTCTCGAGGGTTCGGTCGAGATCATCGGCAAGTCCGAGGACGGCCCGCGGGTGGTGCTGGCGAAGATGGGTCCGGGCGAATGCTTCGGCGAACGTTCCCTGCTCACCGGCGAGCCGCGCAACGCCACGGTGCGCGCCGAGGTCGACACGTTGGTGCTGGAGATCCGGAAGCAGGCGCGTTCGGCGCTGCTTTCCAAGAAGCCGGAGCTGGCCGACGGTCTGGAGGCGGCGGGCGT
>ERZ869936.1712-NODE-1712-length-14827-cov-5.582792_pt1 | contig 14827 bp, 11 predicted proteins | sample MGYA00520876_ERZ869936 | MGnify/ENA primary metagenome ERZ869936 (study PRJEB32218, sample SAMN09650985) | biofilter metagenome | isolation source: enrty point of leading RO module | place: Saudi Arabia: Thuwal, RO plant located on Red Sea | collected 2016-02-17 ...
GGGTGTCGAGGCCCGGCGACGTGCCCGGCGTTATTCGCGAGGCAATGCGCGCGATGCGCTGCCGGCGGCCGCGGCCGGCGTACATCGAAATGCCGCTGGACGTGCAAAGCGGGGAAGAGGAAGTTCGGCTGCTTCCGCCGGAAACATTTGCCCGGCCGGCGGGCGATCCCGCGGCGATCGAACGCGCGGCACAGGCGCTGCGCAGCGCGCAGCGGCCGTTCATCTTTGCCGGCGGGGGCGTGGAGATCGCGGGCGCGAGCGATGCGCTGGCGCAGGTGGCGGAACGGCTCGGCGCGCCGGTGGTGACCGGCATGTTCGGGCGTGGCGCCCTCTCGGACCGCCACCCGCTGGCGCTGGGCGACGGCTGGGGGCGGCTCGACCTGCACCAGGACCTGCTGCGGCAGGCGGACCTGGCGCTGGTGGTGGGCGCGCGCATCGATGTCGTATCCGACGCCAACCTCGGCGCGGGTTTTCCGCAGCGGATCGTGCAGATCGACATCGATCCGCTGGTGATCGGGCAGCGCCGCGCGGTCGAAGCCGGCGTTGTCGGCGACGCCGGGCTGGTGCTGGCGGCACTGGCCGAACAGCTGCCGGCGAAGCGCAAGGCCTGCTGGCTGGATGTCGCCGACTGCCGCAAGCGCAAGCGCGAGACCCTTGCCCGGCTGGCGGGACCGGTGCTGCCGCTGATAGAAGACCTGCGCTCGGCGCTGCCGGAGGATGCGATCGTGGTGGACGACCTTACCCTGGTCGGTTACTGGATGCCGGTCATCTTCGACACATACCGGCCGCGCACCCTGATCCACCCCGGCACCTACGGCACGCTCGGCTATTCGCTGCCGGCGGCGATCGGGGCGCGGCTTGCGTGTCCGGGACAGCCGGTGGTCGCGATCTGCGGCGACGGCGGATTCCTGTTCACGGCACAGGAACTGGCTACCGCGCGGGCGCTGAATCTGGACCTGGTGGTGCTGCTGTTCAACGATGAGGCCTTTGGTGCGATCGCCACCTACCAGGACCGATTGTTCGGCGGCCGGCGCATCGGCTCGGCGCTGTCGAATCCCGACTTCGTGAAGCTGGGCGAGGCGTTTGGCGTGAACAGCGTGCGTATCGACCCGGCAGAAGTCGGCACCGCGGTGCGTCGTGCAATCGAGCGCGGCGGCATCTGGCTGATCGAGGTGCCGTTCGCGCCGGAAGGCTCGGACAACCGTGTGCCGTGGATGCCTTGATTAACCGGGAGCGAGGCGCAAGGGGCAAAGCGCGTGACTAGGTGATTGGGTGATTCCGTAACTGCGAGGCACGTTGAATGAATGATCTTTCGCCCGGCAATTTGCTTTTCCTTCGTGTCCTCCGCGTCCTTCGCGGTGAACGTCGCCTTGCGCTTCTCCGAGCACCGAGCACTGCGCACCGAGCACTGATCCTCCACCCATGCCTGGCGATGTGACTGACGAAATCGAAGCGCCGTCCCGGCCCGAGTCGCCGCGGGCGCTGTTCGTGGCATTCACCGGGCTCGCCCTGCAGGGCTTCGGCGGCGTGCTGGCGGTGGCGCAGCGGGTGCTGTGCGAGGAGCGGCGCTGGCTGACCCGGGAGCAGTTCGTCGAGATTCTGTCGATCGGCCAGGTGCTGCCGGGACCGAATGTGTGCAACGTGGCGCTGATGGTGGGCGACCGATTCTTCGGCTGGCGCGGTGCTCTCGCGGCGCTCGCGGGCATGATGGCGGTGCCGCTGGCGATCGTGCTGGTGGTGGCGGCCGCATATGCGCAGTTTGCCTACCTGCCGGCGGTTGCCGGGGCGCTGAAGGGCATGGGCGCGGTGGCTGCCGGAATGATCGTCGGCACCGCGCTGAAGCTGGCGGGGACCCTGCGCAGCAATCCGCTCGGCGTGCGGGTGGGTGCCGGATTCGCCCTGCTCGCTTTTGGCGCGGTGGCGCTGCTGCGCTGGCCGCTGGTGTGGGTGCTGCTGGCGCTGGGCTGCGTTGCCTGCGGGCTGGCCTGGCTGCGCCTCGCGCCGGCGCACGCGGGAGGCAAGGGCTAGTGTCGCCGGCCGAGTGGCTGGCGCTGTTCGGCCATTTTCTGCTGCTGTCGCTGCTGGCGATCGGCGGCGCGATCACGGTGGCGCCTGACATGCACCGGGTGCTGGTCGGCGAGATGGGGTTGATCGACGATGCGCAGTTTTCCGCCTCGATCGCCATCGCACAGGCATCACCCGGGCCGAACGTGCTGTTCGTCGCGGTGATGGGCTACCAGGCGGCGGGGTTGGCCGGCGCCGCCGTGACCCTGGTGGGCATCATGCTGCCGTCGACCACGCTGGCGCTGGCCGCGGCGCGCTGGGGCAATGCACGCCGCGACTGGCGACCGGTGCAGGCGTTCAAGGCCGGCATGGCGCCGCTGGTCCTCGGACTCCTGTTCGCCACCGGCTGGATACTCGTGGGCGAAACGCCCGGCTGGCCGCTGGTGCTGCTGACTGCGGCGACGGCGCTGCTGGTGTGGAGAACGCGCATCCATCTGCTGGCGCTGATTGGCGCCGGCGCGGTGATTGGCGCGATGGGCTGGCTGTAACTGAAGAAGGCGCCGTGGCCGGGGGCTGCGTCGCGACAGCGCGACCCGGCGCTTGGTGCCGTGGGCTGCAAACCTGCCCGCTTCACCCCCACGATGGATCTCTCCCGCGCGGCGCTTCAATGGATTGTGCGCGACCGGTTCCTGTTGCTGGATGCCCGTACAGGCATGGCTTATAGTTCCGCGCATGGCTACCGCGACCGTATTCAACCGCCTCAACCCCGCGCAGCGGGCTGCCGCGCGCTTCGGGCAGCGGGACGAGAGCGGCGACTTCCGGGCGGGACCGTTGCTGATCATCGCCGGGGCCGGCACCGGCAAGACCAATGCGCTCGCGCACCGGGTTGCGCACCTGGTGCTGGAAGGCGTGCGCCCCGAGCGCATTCTGCTGCTCACTTTCACTCGCCGTGCGGCGCAGGAGATGACCCGCCGCGCGCAGCAGATCGTCGCCGCCGCGCTCGGTGCCCGGGCCGGCGAACAGGGGCTGGCGGATGCGCCGGCGGTCAGGCTGCCATGGTCGGGCACCTTTCACTCGATCGCCAACCGGTTGATTCGCCGCCACGCCGCCCGGGTCGGGCTCGACCCGAATTTCAGCGTGCTCGACCGTGGCGATGCTGCCGACCTGATGGACGTGGTGCGGCACGATCTCGGGTTCTCGCGTGCCGAGCAGCGCTTTCCGCGGAAGGACACCTGCCTCGCGATCTATTCCCACCGGGTAAACACCCAGAGGCCGCTGGCGGATACCCTGGCGTCGCAGTACCCCTGGTGCGCGCAGTGGGCGGAAGAGCTGGCGCGGCTGTTTCGCGCCTATGTCGAGCGCAAGCTGGCGAACCAGGCGCTGGATTACGACGATCTGCTGCTGTACTGGCAGGCGATGGCCCAGGAGGCGATGCTCGCGGAAGAAATGAGCCGCCAGTTCGACCATATCCTGGTCGACGAATACCAGGACACCAATGCACTGCAGGCGGAGATCCTGCTGCGGCTGCGGCCCTCGGGCGCGGGCGTCACCGTGGTCGGCGACGATGCGCAGTCGATCTATTCCTTCCGTGCCGCCACCGTGGAGAACATACTCGGCTTTCCGGCGCAGTACACGCCGCAGGCCGCGGTAGTGACGCTCGAGCAGAACTACCGCTCCACGCAGGCGGTGCTGGACGCGGCCAATGCGCTGATTGCCGAAAGCAGCCGCCAGTACCGCAAAGAGCTGCGCGCTGCGCACGGTCACGGCGAGCGCCCGCGCTATGTCGCCGTGGCGGACGACCAGGCGCAGGCCGATTACGTGGTAACCCGGGTGCTGGCCGCGCGCGAGCGCGGCATCGCGCTCAAGCGCCAGGCGGTGCTGTTCAGAAGCTCGCATCACAGCGACGTGCTCGAGCTGGAGCTGGTCCGGCGCAATATCCCGTATGTGAAGTACGGCGGGCTCAAGTTTCTCGAGGCGGCGCACGTCAAGGACCTGCTGGCGCTGCTGCGCTGGGCCGACAATCCGAAGAACCGGGTCAGCGCGTTCCGCACGCTGCAGCTCATGCCGGGCATGGGGCCGGCGAACGCGGAGCGCTGCTATCTGCATTTCGAGTCTGCCGGACACGACTGGCGCGCGCTGGCGGCTTTCGTGCCGCCGGCCGCAGCGCGTGAGACGTGGGGCGAATTTGCCGCGCTGATGGACACCCTGTCGCGGCCTGAGGGGTCTTGGCAGGGGCAGGTCGGGCGCGCGCGCGAGTGGTACCTGCCGCAGCTCGAACGCATCTACGAATCGGCCGAGGTGCGCGCCGGCGATCTGCATCAGCTCGAACGCATCGCCCAGCAGTTCGCCACCCGCGAGCAGTTCCTGACCGAGCTGGCGCTCGATCCGCCGCAGGCGACCGGCGACCTGTCGGGCGCGCCGCTGCTGGATGAGGACTACCTGGTGCTGTCGACCATCCACTCGGCGAAGGGCCAGGAATGGGAGTGCGTGCATCTTCTCAACGTCGCCGATGGCAACTTTCCTTCGGAATTCTCCACCGGCCGCGCGGACCTCGTGGAGGAAGAGCGCCGCCTGCTCTACGTCGCGATGACGCGCGCGAAACAGGAACTCAGCCTGATTGCGCCGCTGCGCTACTACGTCACCCAGCAGTCCCGTCGCGGCGACGCGCATGTGTATGGCGCCCGAAGCAGGTTTCTGACGCCGGCGGTGATGGCGCGGCTGGAGCAGACGGCCTGGCCGCCGTCGGGGGAGGCGGGCGTCTCGGCTGCGCCAGCCGGGGCCGCAGTCGATGTCGCCTCCAGGCTGCGATCGATGTGGGAGTGAGTCGCCTGCGCGCGTCGGCGGGCGAGCGTTGCCATCTGCAGGAACGCTGCCGGGGCGCTCAGCGGCCGGGGAAGAGTTCCTGCCCGATGTACTGCTGGCGATAGGTTTCGAACGGAATCGTATCGCTCGTCTCGATCTGCGCCTGGCGCGTGGCGGACTCCACCGCCATCCGTGCGAATCGGGCGGCGACCTCGGGCGAAAGCGGCCGGTCGAGCAGTTGCCGGCGGTGTGCGGCTGACCGTGCCAGCGCAAAGTCGGTGAACGAGTCATCGTGATGCTCGGCCATGTCGCGCAGAATGCGCGCCGACGGCGTGCGCGACGGGTCCCTCAGGTCGGCGCCGGCGCTGCTCAGCAGGCCCGCGTAGGCGCTGCCGCCGTGAGCGGCATCCAGGCGCGCGGCCACCGGTTCGAACTCTTCCAGCAGGCGCAGGCCCCATTCGCCCGGAGCGCGCATCTCGTCGCCGTGCGCGAGGCGCAGCTCCGGATCGCGCCCGTAGTCGGCTACCAGGTGCTGGTTGTGATGAATGGCCAACGATTCTCGCGGCGAGTCGGGCTCGCTCGGCGACAGCAGGCAATGCAGCAGGAAGATATCCAGAAAGCGGATGGTGTCGTGGCCGATGCCGATGTTCAGGTACGGATCCAGGTCCATCGCGCGCACCTCGACGTACTCCACTCCACGCTCGTTCATCGCGCGCAGCGGGCGTTCGCCGGGCTTGATGCGCCGTTTCGCCCGAATCGTGCTGTAGAACTCGTTCTCGATCTGCAGCAGGCTGGTCGATAGCTGGCGGTAGTCGTCGCCGTTACGGATGCCGATCCGGGCATAAGGCGCGTACGGCTCGGTAAGCGCCCGCGACAGCGACTGCGAGTATTCGGCGAGGCTGTTGTAGCTGACCGGCAGCGATGCCTGAACGTCGCTCTGGTACCCAAGCGGTCCCATTCGCAGCGAAGTGGCGTGCGGCAGGTAGAGCACGCCGGGCCTGAGCGGCTGCAGCCGGTGAACACGATCTTCGACGAAACTGCCGCACACCGCCGGAGATGCGCCGAAGAGGTACAGCAGCAGCCAGCTGTGGCGGCGGAAATTTCGGATCAGCGCGAAGTAGGAGTCGTTCTGAAATTCCTGCAGCGATCCGGCGGCGGCGTCGGCGCGATGCAGCGCCGGCCACGCCTCGTCGGGCATGGAGAAATTGTAATGGATGCCGGAAATGGTCTGCATGCGCCGGCCATAGCGGTGGGCCAGCCCGATCCGGTACACGCGCTTTGCCATGCCCACATTGGAGCGGCCGAAGCGGCCGATCGGTATCGCCTGGTCGTCCGGCAGGCCGCAAGGCATGCTGGTGCACCACAGCAGCTCGTCGCCGATGCTGCGGTGGACGAACTGGTGGATCTCGGTGAGCTGCGTCAGGCAGCCGCCGATGTCGTGATGCACGCCGGTAATCAACTCGAGCTGCGATTCGCTGAAATCGGTGGTGATGTGCGGGTGAGTCAGCGCCGAACCCAGCGCGGACGGGTGCGGCTTGTCGGAGAGCATGCCGTCCGGAGTGACGCGCAGGCTCTCCTTTTCGATGCCGCGGCGGATGCCCCTCAGCATCTCCGGCGACAGCGCTTCGAGTCGTGTGTCGAACATTGTTATTGGCGTTCTGAACGGTGTATTCGATGGGTGGGTCGCGCGTCTTTCCGCCCGACCCGCTTTGCCCTGGCGCACGCGGTGCGAACATAATGTCGCCGGAGCCGTCCGCCGAAGCCGGGCGGCCATGATACCCGCACCCCGATACGTCCGCGGCAACACGACCATGGCCCTTGCAAGCCAGCGCGATGATGACATACCCGGCAACGGCGAGCCGCCGCTCGGCCGCTGCCCGTTTTGCGGGCAGGCTGCCGGCGAATGCGATCACCTGGTGGCGGCAATCGACCGCAGCTTCGCCGAGGTCATTGGCGGCGCGCTGTTCGCGCAGTCCGGGCAGGTACTGGAGATGATGGCGAGACTGGTTTGCGTCGAGCCCGAAACGCTCGAGCAGATCGGCGCCGGACCGGCGCTCGAGCATGTGGCCAGCATTGTCGCCAACGACATCGAGCTGGGCGAAAGCCCGGGCGAGGCGGTCGCGGCGAACGCGCTGCCGATCATGGCAGCCCTGAGTTACATGCTTCAGGAAGACGGCGAGGTGCTGCTGACCGAAAGCGAGGAAGGTCCGGGCGAGGTGCCTTCGTACGAAAACCTCTGGGCGTCGGCGCCGGAAGCCGTTGTCGAGCGTCTGGTCGAGCGGCTGCAGGAACTGGTGAACGAAGTCGAGAAATGAAGGCAAGCGAGGCATCCGGCCAGGCGGCAGGAGCAGCGGCAGTCGCCCAAGGCAACCACGTGCCGGCGAAGACAACGCTTCGACCCGATCATCCCCCGCGCCCGTTACAGTGAGCGCATTGGATTCGCGGTGGCGGGCTGCGCGTCGAGAATCTGGCGGACGGCCGGTACAATGCCGGCATTGCGATGCAGCGGCGGGGAGAGAAACGCATGCATGATCTGGTCGTTCGCGGCGCCACGGTGGTGGACGGCAGCGGAGCGCCGCGACGGACGGCCGACGTGGCGGTGACCGACGGGCTGATCGCCGAAGTCGGCAAAAAGGTCTTCAAGGGCCGGCGCGAGATCGTGGCCGACGGTCTGCTGCTGACGCCGGGCTGGGTCGACATCCATACTCACTACGATGGCCAGGCCACCTGGGACCCGCTGCTGACGCCGTCGTCGTTCCACGGCGTGACCACCGCGATCTTCGGCAACTGCGGCGTGGGCTTCGCGCCGGTAAGGCCGGGCACTGAACGCTACCTGATCAACCTGATGGAGGGCGTCGAGGACATTCCGGAGACGGTCCTCGCCGAGGGCATCGATTTTCGCTGGGAGAGCCTCCCCGAGTATCTCGATGCATTGGACGCAATGCCCCGCGTCATGGATGTCGGCGCGCAGGTGCCGCACGCGGCGTTGCGCTTCTACGTGATGGGCGAGCGCGGCGCGGACCACAAGTCGCTGCCCGACGCGGCGGAGATCGCGACGATGGGAAGCCTGGTCGAGCAGGCATTGCACGCCGGCGCACTGGGTTTCACCACTTCGCGCACCATCAAGCACAAGGCCAAGGACGGCAGCTACACGCCGAGCCTCACGGCAGCGGAGCCCGAGCTTGCCGGCATCGCGGCGGCAATGAGGCGGGCAAACAAGGGCGTCATCGAGGTCAACTCGGACTTCGGCGACGGAGATTTCGAGATACTGCGCGCGGCGGCGGAACTGGCGCAACGGCCGTTGTCGGTGCTGCTGCTGCAGGTGAACAATGCGCCCGATCTGTGGCGAGAGACCCTGGCCGGCATTCACGATGCGCGGCGACGCGGCCAGGCCGTCACCGGGCAAGTCGGCACGCGCCCCATCGGCATCATGCTGGCGCTGGAAGGGTCGGTTCATCCGTTCCTGACGCATCCGCTGTGGCAGGCGATGGAGGATCTGTCGCCGGCGGAGCGCCATGCGCGGCTGCGCGGCGATGCCGTGCTGCGCCGGCGGCTTTGGGCGGAGTTGCCCGACAACGAGCACACGCGCTGGATCGCCGGCTTGCTGGATCGAACGTTCCGGCTGCAGGAGCCGCTCGATTTCGAACCCGATCCGTCGACCAGCATCGCCGCCCAGGCGCGTCGCCTGGGCCGGAACCCCTACGACCTGGCGCTGGAGTGGTTGCTGGAGAACGATGGCAAGGCGTTGCTGATGAACACCTTCGAGAACTACACCGGCGGCGATCTCGAAGTGGTGCGCACGTTGCTGGAAGACTCCGCCACCGTCTGCGGACTGGGCGATGCCGGCGCTCACGTGGGTTTCCTGTGCGACGCCAGCAGCATGACCAGCATGCTCGACTTCTGGGTGCGCCGCCGAACACGCGGGCCGCGGCTGCCGCTGGAATTTCTGGTGAAGAAGCAGACCGCGGACACCGCGCGCGCCTATGGGCTGCTCGACCGGGGCGTGATCGCGCCGGGCTACAAGGCGGATTTCAACCTTATCGAGTTCGACCGACTGCGCGTGTTGATGCCGGAACTGGTGCGCGACCTGCCGGCGGGCGGGCGTCGCATGATGCAGCGGGCGCAGGGTTACCGCCACACGTTCGTTTCCGGCGTCGAAGTGCTGCGCGACGACGCGCATACCGGCGCGCTGCCGGGGCGCCTGGTTCGCGGCGCACAGTCGCAGCCGCAGCGTTAGGCCCTGCGCGCTTGCGCCGGGGGCGGGCTTGCCCGCTTCGTGCCAGTCGACCCGATCACAAGGAGGATCTTTGCGAATGCGGTACGAGCTGTATTACTGGCCATCGATTCCGGGCAGGGGCGAATTCGTGAGACTGGCGCTGGAAGCGGCAGGCGCCGACTATCTCGACGTCGCGCGGATGGCGGGGCGCGGGCGCGGGGTTCAGGCCCTGCAGGATATTCTCGAAGACGAGACCCTGGCGCAGCGGCCGTATGCGCCGCCGTTTCTGAGGGCGGGCAGGCGCGTGATCGCGCAGACGGCGAATATTCTCCTTTATCTCGGACCGCGCCTGGGGCTGGTGCCCGCCTCCGAGGCGGCGAGGCTGTGGGCGCACCAGCTTCAGCTTACGGTAGCCGATTTCGTGGACGAGATTCACGATACCCACCATCCCATCGCCGCGTCGCTTTATTATCGGCAGCAGAAGGCCGAGGCGCTGCGGCGCTCGCGCTACCTGCGCACCCAGCGCATGCCCAAGTATCTTGATTACTTCGAGCAGGTCCTGAAGAACAAGCCGCGCGCGAAGATGCATCTGGTCGGCAGCGAGCTGACGTACCCCGATCTGTCGGTATTCCACCTGCTCGCGGGGCTGTGCTACGCGTTTCCCCGCACGATGAAAAAACTGCAGCCGCACTATCCGCGCCTGATCGCGCTGAGCCGCATGGTGCTGGCCCAGCCCAGGGTGGCGGCGTATCTGCGCTCGAGGCGGCGGCTGCCGTTCAATCAGTACGGTATCTTCCGCCACTATCCGGAACTGGACGGTTAGCCGGGCTCTGCCGAACCGGGCAGGTCACGCGAGGTCGGAAGAAGATGAAGCATCGACTGCATGGCTGGCTGGCGGCTGCGGCGCTGATGTTGGCGACGGCTGCGGGAGCCGCCGCGGAGGAAGCCGAGGTGTTTGCCGGCGGCTGCTTCTGGTGCATGGAAGCGGATTTCGAGAAGCTCGACGGGGTGCGCGAAGCGGTCTCCGGTTATGCCGGCGGGCCTGCCGGGCGCGCGACTTATCCGCAGGTCAGCGCCGGCGGCACCGGGCACGCGGAAGTGGTGCGCGTGTTCTACGACCCGGCGAAAATCAGCTACAGGGAGCTGCTGGCGCATTTCTGGCGCAACATCGACCCAACGGTGAAGGATCGCCAGTTCTGCGATGTCGGTTCGCAGTACCGGACCGCCATCTTCTACGCGAACGCCGCGCAGGCCGAGGCCGCGCGCGAAAGCAAATCGGCTGTCGAAGCGAGCGGCCGGTTCGAGGCGATCCATACCGAGATCGTGCCGCTCGAAGCGTTCTTCCCTGCCGAGGAATATCACCAGGACTATTACAAGAAGAACCCGCTGCGCTACAAGCTGTATCGCACCGCCTGTCGCCGCGATGCGCGATTGGAGCAGCTTTGGGGCGGGTCTTCACGGTAACTTTGGCTCGAGCGTCGCGTGCGGCGCAGGCGATCGCCGAACCGCCGGCTGCCTTTACGGTCTGAGGAGCGGTTAGTCTTCGGCCGGCGTGCCACATGCAGTCACTTTGAAGTCATTCACGGTCATCGTCGTTGGCGCCGGAATCGCCGGACTCGCGTGCGCGCGAGAACTGCAGGCGGGCGGGCTGTCGGTATGCGTGCTCGAGAAAAGCGCCGGCGTTGGCGGTCGCTGCGCAACCCGGCGCACCGAGGCGGGTGCCTTCGATCACGGCGCCCAGTACTTCACCGCCCGCGATCCGCGATTTCAGACGCTGGTGCACGACCTGCGCGGGCAAGGGGTCGTGGCAGACATCGATGCCGGGATCGTGCGGCTCGTACAACCGGGTGAGTATCAAGCGCTGCCCGTCGAGCCCCGCTACGCGGCGGTGCCGGGCATGAACGCGCTCGGCAAGACGCTGGCGCAGGGCCTGGACATCCGGCCCGGTCATCGCGTGCTGGCGTGCGAGCGGGCAGGGCAAGGCTGGCGGCTGCGCGTCGAAACGCCGGCCAGCACCGACCAGTTCGACGCGGCGGCGCTGGTGCTGGCGTTGCCCAGCGACCAGGCGGTGGCGCTGGCCGCAGACAGCGCGATGGGCGCCGAGCTGGCGGCGCGGCCGATGACGCCATGCTGGGCGGTGATGGCCGCATTCGATGCGCCGGTGGACTTTTCGCATGCGGGTGTGCTGATCGAGGCGCCCGTCGATCCTGCGCTGTCATGGATCATGCGCGACAGCGCAAAGCCGGGGCGCGGGCCGGGCGAGCGCTGGGTGCTGCATGCCCGCGACAGCTGGTCGCAGGCGCATCTGGATGCGGACCGTGCGACGGTCCGGCAACGTCGGATCGAGCGTTTCCGCGCGCTGACGGGCGCGCCGATGCCGAGCTGCGCCGTGGTGCATCGTTGGCGCTTCGCGGCCGGCGGGCGCGCCGCAGCCGAGGGCTGCCTGGTCGATCCTGCGCTGCGGCTGGCGGCCTGCGGCGACTGGGCACAGCAGGGGCGCATCGAGGGCGCCTGGCTGAGCGGGCTGGCGGCGGGGCAACGCGTGCACGGGCTGTTGCAATGAGTGCCGGGCAGGTGAGCATCCGGCTGCGGTCTTTCGGCGAGGCCTTCGAGGCGGTAGTAATCGGAGCCTCCGGCGGCATCGGCGGCGCACTGACGCGTGCGTTGGCGGCCGACCCCGCGGTGGCCCGCATCCTTGCCCTGTCGCGCCGGCCGGTCGAGTCGGCCGACCCGAAAGTGCGCTGGCAACCAGTTGACTTGCTGGTGGAAGACAGCATCGCCGCGGCCGCCGCGCAGGCAGGAGCGCAGGCGCCCCTTGGCCTGGTGATACTGGCCACAGGGGTGCTGCACCAGGGCGACGCGCTGCAGCCGGAGAAAAGCTGGCACGCGTTATCGGACGCGTCACTGGAGCAGGCCTTCCGTGTGAACAGCATCGGGCCGGCGCTGGCCGCCAAACATTTTCTGCCGCGGCTTGCGAAACAGCGCAAATCGGTGTTCGCCGCGCTGTCGGCGCGTGTTGGCAGCATCTCGGACAACCGTCTCGGCGGCTGGTATGCCTACCGCGCTTCCAAGGCGGCGCTCAACATGCTGATGCGCACTGCGGCGATCGAGCTGCAGCGGCGCAACCCCGATGCGCTGTGCGTGGCATTGCATCCGGGCACGGTCGATACCGCGCTTTCGCAACCTTTCCAACGCAACGTGCCGGACGACAAGCTGTTCACGCCGGACTTCGCCGCCGCCCAGTTGCTCGACGTTGTCGACCCCCTGAGTGCGAGCGATTCCGGCGGGTTCTTCGCCTGGGACGGACAGTCGATTCCATTCTGAGCGGGCGACCTCAGAAGGTGATCATGGGTGCTCCGGCCAGCGCGCGCGCAAGCGTGACCCGATGGGCCCGGTGCAGTCGACAGCCAGCAGTGCGAAGGTGCGGACACTTGCAGGGACGCATGGCCGCGGTTGGCGACGCGGCTGGCGCGCCGGCCGCGCTGCTCCCGGAGAAATCCGCGTTGGCCCGGTCGATCGTCGGCGGCTTTTCAGTGCTGGTGCTCGACAACGCACCGTTTGCGATGAAGATGACGGGCGACCCATGGAACATGAAGGGGTTGTTGCGCCGGATTCTCGAACGCGATCGGCCGGCATTAGAGGCCGGATCGCCGTCCGGCGCGGCGCGAATGCGCATCCGCCGTCCGTGCGGAGCGCATTGTCCGGAGGCCGCGGCACAGTCGACAGCCGACGCCCGCCGCGGTGCTGTGTGCAAAATTGTGTCGCGCGGCCGTAACGGCTGTCGTCATGACGGAGAGCGCTGGGTGGAAGATAAAAAGGCGGTACTGGTTGTCGGCGCGGGAGATGCAACCGGCGGCGCCATCGCGCGGCGCTTTGCGCGCGAAGGCTACCTCGCCTGCGTCACGCGCAGAAACCGGGAAAAGCTCGATCCGCTGGTGCGGGCGATCGAGGCGGAAGGCGGCGTTGCGCACGCCTTCGGATCGGATGCGCGCCGGGAAGAAGCGGTGATCGAGCTCATCGCGCACATCGAGCGCGAGATCGCACCGATCGAAGTCGCGGTGTTCAACGTGGGCGGCAACGTGCGCTTCGACATCACCGAGACGACCGAGCGGGTCTATCGCAAAGTCTGGGAGATGGGTTGCTACGCCGGCTTTCTGGTCGGACGCGAGCTGGCCAAAGTCATGCTGCCGCGCGGCCATGGAACGATCCTGTTCACCGGCGCGACCGCCAGCCTCCGCGGCGCGGCAGGTTTCGCCGCGTTCGCCGGTGCCAAGCACGGCCTGCGCGCGCTGGCGCAGAGCATGGCGCGGGAACTGGGCCCGCGCGGCATTCACGTCGCCCACATCGTCATCGACGGCGCAATCGACACCGCGTTCATCCAGACGCTTTTTCCGGACCGCTATGCCCTGAAAGACCGCGAGGGCATTCTGAATCCGGAGGCGATCGCCGAGAACTACTGGCAGATTCATCGCCAGCCGCGCAGCGCCTGGACTCACGAGATCGACCTGCGCCCGTGGATCGAGCCCTGGTAGGCGCTTGCGCTGGGCGCGCCCTGCACGCGCGGTCGCCATTTCAAAGCGCCTGGATGTAGCCGGCTCTCCGGGCGGCGATTGAAGTCGCCGCCCGCGAATGCTGCCGCCTTGCTTCCAAGTTGCAACCGCGCGAGTACACGCGGGCGCTTCGCGGGGCTTGGTCGATGCGTCTTCAAGCCCGGCGGCGAAACTCGAGGCAACGTGCGGGCACCGAATTCTCGCGAGGGCGCGTCACGAGTCCGGCGTGGCGCGACATTTGCGAGTGCGCCGTCGTTCAGCGGAAGGCGCCCGGCGGTGATGTGAGGGCGGTGCGCTACTGATGCCGGCAAAAACGAGTCAGACACGCCGGACAGCGTTCGCGATCACACAGATGCAATAGTTTTTTGCAAGACAGTTGGTGCTTACTGAGGCAGCGTGCGTCGTTAACGCCATGAATTTCTAATGATCTGTATCAAATCTCACAAAGTGTCAGATTTGATTTCCGGAGAACTGCAACTTATCTTGAAAGCGCTTTAGATAGTCTGTGCAGGAATACGGATTTGCAGGCTCTTTTCGGGTGAGAGCCGCCGCGGTTGCGCAGATTGCGCGTGTACGACGAACGAGATGCCCAAGATCTCACGTTGCGCGCAGATATGAGCACCGCGAGCAAGGTAACGGCAGGGCTGCGAATGGTGGGCGCAGCCCGATCGGCATCGGTGCGGCTGCGCGGCGCGGAAGCGGTGCGTCGGTCTGCGCAATACCGATGAAGTCAGTCTCTGCCGCAAAACGGCGACACGACCGGCGCGGCAGAGATAAAAGGGAGCAACACATGAATCGACCAGTCCGCGTCGGCGGACTGCACGGGTCGGCCGTACCCACAGGGGCGCGGCCGCGATGCCCTCACCAGGCATCCAGGCGCGGAGACCGCTCCGCGCATTCCCATTTTTCCCGGCAACCGGTGCAGTCGCGCATCCGGCGCGCAGTCGCGCGCGCGGAAGCGGCCCGCATGCGGCCGCGGTCAGTAATGTGATGACGGAAACCCTCGACAAGCAGACAACCCTGGCGGGCGTAAGAGTCCTCGTGATCGACGACTCGAACACCATCCGGCGCAGCGCCGAAACCTTTCTCAAGCAGGCACAGTGCGAAGTGATTCTGGCCGAGGATGGTTTCGACGCGCTGTCGAAGGTGGCCGACCACCGCCCGGACGTGATCTTTTGCGACGTGATGATGCCGCGGCTCGATGGCTACCAGACCTGTGCCCTGCTCAAGCAGAGCTCAGGCTTCGCGGACATCC
>ERZ869936.1713-NODE-1713-length-14824-cov-9.774731_pt1 | contig 14824 bp, 14 predicted proteins | sample MGYA00520876_ERZ869936 | MGnify/ENA primary metagenome ERZ869936 (study PRJEB32218, sample SAMN09650985) | biofilter metagenome | isolation source: enrty point of leading RO module | place: Saudi Arabia: Thuwal, RO plant located on Red Sea | collected 2016-02-17 ...
TTATTGGTGCACCTTTTACATTTGGTTTTGAACAAGTAGGTACAAACTGTGGTTTAATTGGTAAGAATGCAGCTGTAGAAATAGATGGTGTTGCGTTTTGGATGTCTAACAATGGTTTTTTTATGTTTGATGGTACAGTTAAATCTTTACCGTGTTCTGTTGAAGATTATGTTTATGATCAAGCAGACACTACAAAAGGACAACAAGTATACGCAGGTATTAATAATTTATTTACAGAAGTAGTTTGGTATTATCCTTCTACTAGTTCTGAATACAATGATCAGTATGTAGTTTATAACTATGGAGAAGGATCAGGAAAACAAATACCTGAAGGTGTTTGGTATATTGGCACAGAAGCTAGAACAACTTGGATTGATGCGAGTGTATATCCAAAACCTTTTGCAACTAAATTTAATACTTCTTCAACTGGAACATTTCCTGCAATTGTAGGTGAATCTGGTCTAGGTCAAACTGTGTTATTTGAACATGAAGTTGGAACTGATCAAGTCAATCCAGATGGTAGTACAACAACAGTTACATCTTTTGTTAAATCATATGACTTTGATTTACAATCTCAAGGAACAGCAGGAGAAGTATTTTTAGCAGTTAGAAGATTTATACCAGACTTTAAAGATCTACAAGGTAATGCAAAAGTAACTTTAGCTGTTAAAAGATATCCACAACAATCTGATACATCAACTAGTTTGAGTCCTTTTACAATTACAACTTCAACAAATAAAAAAGATACAAGAGCTAGAGGAAGATTTGTTAATATAAAAATAGAAAACGATTCTAATTCAGAGTCATGGAGATTTGGAACAATGAGATTAGATATACAACCGGATGGTAGAAGATAATGGCAAAAATAGTAGTAAGATTACCAGAACCTAAAAAAGAATATGATGAGTCAAACCAAAAACAAATTAACAGAGCAGTAAGTTTAATTGTTGAACAATTAAATTCTACATTTTTAGATGAACTTAAACAAGAAACAGAAAGATTTACTTGGTTTAAATCTTCAGGAAGTAATACTTAATGGCTAACATATATAAAAACGCACAATTTGATTTAACAACTACAGGTGCAACAGATATTTACACTGTCCCATCTAATTCAAGAGCAATAGTACAAAATATACACATGGCAAATATTGGATCAGGAAACGTTGTAGTGCACGCGCATATTTATGATAGTTCTGCAAGCACACAATTTACTTTTGCAAAACATACAATTGCAGCAAGTGATTCACAATCTATAGCAGATGGATCTATTGTTTTAGAGGAAAATGATGTCTTGCGTGTTCAAGCAGATAGTGCTAATGATATAGAAGGGACTTGTGCAATACTTGAAATTAACAGAGATTAAGGAGAATTATGGCATTTAAAGAAGAAGGATCAGTAAACTACACAATAATAAACGGTAAAAAAGTACCTGTTGTAAAATGTGAAACTGAGGTAGTATTGAGAAATACTAAAACTAATTACGAATATAATTCAGACAAAGAAGCAGAAGATGACATCGCTGACCCAAGCTCACCTACTCAAAGGGAGTTTATTACAAGGTCTTTAAAGATAAAAGTAGCAGCAATGCCACCATTAGGGGCCGCTTCTGACTCTGAATAATATTGTAAAAACATATAAATTGAAGTATATTGGCAAAAACTATGACAATAACTAGATCTCAAATGTACAGACAATTACGTAGAGGTGGCGGAATTACAAATGCGGTACCTAGAAAAGGTTATTTTTTAGGTGATATTGTTGACGCTGCAGGGGATTTCTTAGGAAGTGCAGCTGAAAAAGTTGGTGATGTTGTAGGTAGTGTTGCTGAAAAAGTTGATATAAAAGATTTAGCATCAATTGCAGCTTTAGCATCTGGCAACCCGCAGCTAGCAGCGAGCATCCAGGGTATGGGTGGTGGTACTGGTAATCAACTTTTAGATACAGGTTTACAAATGTATAGTATGTCAGGTGGTGGTAAAGGATTTCCTGCTGCTGCAATGCCTGACTATGGAACAAAAACAGGTTCAACTGATTTTCTTAGAGCTTTTGGAGATATAGGTAAATATTTTTTAGATAAAAAAACTAAAGACGAAGACAAAGAAAAGAAAACTACAACACAAAGTATATTAGAAAAATTATTATCACCTCAAGGTATTGCAAGTCTTGCTGGTGGTTACTTAAGTTACAAAGATCAAAAAAGAGTTAACGAAGCACTTCAAAGACAATATGAAAATTATAGAAAAGCAGAAGAAGAAAAATACAAACAGTACAGAACTGGTGAAGGTTTAAGAGGAATGACAGTAAGTAATAGAACTGTTCAACAAGATGGAACTGGAATTTCAGGTTTAGATATTAGAACTAATCCACAAGGTGTTAGAGAAATTGATTACAGAGAAAAAGGTGGTTTTGTACCGCCGATAGGTATAAAAGAAAAAGCAGATGACATTCCTGCAATGTTATCAAATAATGAATTTGTATTTACAGCAGATGCTGTAAGAGGAGCTGGTAACGGCGACGTAAAAGAAGGAGCTAAAAAAATGTATTCAATGATGAAAATGTATGAGGGTCAAGCGTAATGTCTATAATGAATGTAGCTAGAAAAAATTATCAAGCTGGAACATATGCTCCAGGTATGGAAGCAGAATTTTTAAAACCATTTGGTGAAACAATTGCAGATTTTACTGTTTCTGAATTAAAACAACCATTAGATATCTCAGCTATTTCACCTAAGATTTCTAAAATGAGTCCTCTTCTTCAAGAGTCTCTACAAAGACAAGCTACACAAGCTGGACTTGGTCAAATTCAATTTGATCCACAAACTGGTGAAGTAACAGGTGTTGGTACTGGAACAGGTATTGCATCTTATGAACCTTTTTTAGAAGCTGCAAAAGCTTCAACAGGCCCTGATGCATACAAAGATTATATGTCTCCATATCAGACAGAAGTATTAGACGCCACTCAAAGACTATTAGACGAGCAGCGAGCGGCAGGAGAAGGTAAAATATCTGAAGCAGCAATAGCTGCAGGTGCATTCGGTGGTGGTAGAGAAGGTGTTCAAAGAGCAGAGTACGGTAGACAAAGAGATATTTACGATGCTGGTATTATGTCTAAATTAAGACAAGAAGGATTCCAACAAGCGCAACAGCAAGCTCAACAAAACTTAATGAACCAATTAAGATTAGGTAGAGGTCAACAACAGTTAGAAACAGGTGTTACGACTTCTTTAGGTGGAGCAGGAACAGCGGCGCAAACTTATTCACAATCAATTCTTGATGCAATAAGAGAACAGAATTTATTAGGACAACAATTTCCGCTTTCTAAAATTGGATCTGCTGCTAATATTTTTGCAAATGTTGCAGGCGGTGTACCAGGTGGTGCTCAACCTCCTATCGTAACTAATCCAGCTTTAGCAGGTATTCAAGGTTTTGCAGGTTTATATCAAGGTCTTGGAGGAGGACAAAGCGGTTTAGCTAGTTTAGTTGGAGGATAATAATGCCAAACATATTAAAAAGACCAATGTTCAGAAAAGGTGGTTCTACATCTGATGGTGTAGGTATTACTAGTGGTCTTAGAAAAAATTATGCTGAAGGAACTCCAAAGCGTTTAGAGTATGACGAAGAAAAAGGTTATAGCATAAAAGACTTAGAAGATGCAGGATTAGTTAGAACAGGTGGTAAAAAAACTACTGAAACAACTATGCCTATGCCGAAACCAACTTCTTCAACTGCTACAACAACATTTTCAGATCCTAGTTTTGATTTAATTAGAAGTAGATACGAAGAATTAAAACCTACTAGAGAAACAAATATACAAGATTTAATTACTGCATTAGGTGCAACAGCTCCGGAAGATGCAACTAAATTACAAACAATTGGACAAGTTTTATCAAAAGCAGGAACTACTACTGCAGGTTTAAGACAACAAAGAGAATCAATGGCTGAAAGTTTTAAATCAACAGCTCTTACTGAAGTATTAAAAAATATGAATGCTCCAGAAAAAGATCAATTAATTAGAAGAGCAAAAGAATATGCAAGATTAAACAACATACCTGAAGATGAAGCGATCAATATGTTTTTATCTAAACTATTAGAATCAGGTTCAACAGGTAGTGAGTTTTTAAAAGATTATTCACCACAAGTTAGAGCTAGACAAATTGGTGAAAAATTAGCAGAAGATGGTTTTACAAGTCCAGGTTCTTTCCAAGAACAAATTACAGCTGGAAACATTTGGCAGTTATGGGAAAACAAACAATTACCTCAACAAGTTCAAGAAACATTATCTGCAACAACATACCCTAATGATTTGGTAGTTGATCCTGAAAGTGGGACAGCTGAATTTAATCCAGATAAAAAAGGAATTAATCAATCAAGATATGTTCCAAATAAATCTTATGTAAATCCAGCAGATGGAGGAATTTATTTATACGAGGGTGACGGTCAGTTCAAAAAGATATATCCATAAGGAGGTTAAATGGACGAAGAAGAAAAAAAAGAATCCTCATCGATAATTCCTAGCAGTTTATTTTTTAATCCAACAGCATTAGAAAAAGCTAAAAAAGCTACAGATCTTTTAACGGGTGAACGTTTAATCACTAGAGTTAAAGAACGAGTACAAGATGTACCTGAAAAAGAACTTACTAAAATAGAAGACGTAGGTGTATTTGAAGGTTTTACTGCAGGTATTATTGATGGTGCAATTAAACTTCCATATGGTTTTGTAACACTTGCAGCTGAAATAAAAGATGCGTTAGGTGAAGATGATATACCTATTGAAGAAAGTAATGTCGCTAAACTACAAGAATATTTTGATAATACAGTATTAGGTAAAATACAAAAAGGTGCAGAAGATACTGTTAAAGAAACAGCTATCGGTAAACTAACTTCTGCTTTCACACAATTATATGGAACTGGAAGAATAGCAGCAAGTGCTAGTATCAAAGCAATAACAAAAGCAAATCAAGTTTATAATAATTATTCTAAAGCAGCAAAATTAAATAAAGTTGTTAAAGCAAATAAAAATGCAATTAAAGCAGGTATTAGAGCTAAAGAATTAAATAAAATCAGTGGTGCTCAAAAGTTTGGAGCCGTAACTGTTGGTGGTGGTCTAGGAACTGGTATGGTTTTAGACATAGAAGACATTGGAACATGGGGTGATGTATTAGGTGGACCCTCACAATTAGATAGAGAACCTCAAAAAGAAGCAGATGATGATGCTATTAGAAAACTTTATAATCGTTTTAAATTTGGAACAGAAGCAGCAGTTGTGTCAGTACCAATTGTTTATGGAATCAATACCGTTGCAAAAAGAATATCTGAAGCGGGTAAAGAATTAAAATATAGCAATGACAAATTAGATAGACTTATTGATAAATACATTGTCAAACCTTTTGTACCAAGAGGCGGTAAACCACAAAAAGTTTTTGAAGGAATTAAAAGAGTAGAAGGTAAAATATCTGGTGGCCAAGTTACTGCTAGAGATTTAATTAAAGATATAGATAAATCTTTATATAAAATTGCTAAAGAATCAGGAATGTCAACTAGAAATCCTGCTTGGAAAAGATTAATAGGTAGAATGGATGAACTACTAACTTCTACAGATGATGTGATCAGAGATGGTAAAATCACTTTTGAGGGTTTTGATTCAAAAAGATTGTCAGAGTTTAATAAGTTTATAAAAGAAATAGGTTTAACTGGTGATCAATCTAAAAAATTAGTTGGTGAAATGTTCAAAGTAAGAAATGAATTTAATAATTTTAAAAACATCTTACTTTCAGGTGGTAATATTAATGCTGCTAATAAAGATTTTATGAAGCTTATGTCTGATAGAATGAGAAATATATTCAACTCAGAGTATAAAATATTTGAAGGTAAAAGTATTCTACCTTGGAAAAACTACAAACCTACAGAGTCTGCTATCAATGATGTGCAACAAGTATTTAAAAGATTTGCAAAAGAAAAAGGAGTTAATCTTGATCCAGATGATCTAGATTCTATTGTAAATGATATTATAGAAAACGTTAGATTAAATCCTGCAACTAAAACACCAGAATTTCCACTATCTACATTTACTGCTTTAGATGATGAAACTGTACAAATTATAAACATTGCAGATAATATAAAAGGTAATACATTTAAACCTACTACTCTAATTAAATCAAAAGAAGAACTAAGATCTTTTCAAAGATTCTTTGGTCAAAAAAGAGATTTAAGAAACACAATCATTAACACTATGCAAGATTTATCTACGCTTACAGCTAAAGATGAGTTTTATAATAATCTAGTAAAAGAATCTGATGAGTTAATTAAAAATGGTGAAAGAAGTATTTTATATCCAACACGTCAACAAGCGGTTGTTAATCAACCATATCAAAAAATTATAACAGATAAAAGAGGTTTAAATATTAAATCACCTTTAGGTGAGCAAGCTTATACAAATCCTGTAAATGGTTACTTTACATCAAATGAGATGGCTGATGCATTAAAGTTTAGTGAGAAATTATTATTTGATAATCTTGCAAAAGATGCTGCATATCAAACATTATTCTTGATACCAAAAGGATTAACACAAATATCTAAAACTATCTTAGGTCCTTTTACACACAGTAGAAACTTTATAACTGCGTCTCAGTTTGCATTAGGTACAGGTAATTTATTTAAAGATCCTAGAAAAATAGTCAGTAATTTTAAACAAGCTTTCAATACAATTCAACCACAATTATTGTACAGAAACACACCAGAAGGACAAAGATTATATAAATTTTTATTAGAAGAACAAGTAGTAAGTTCGTCTGCAAGTGCAAGAGATATCGCAGGTTTGTTAGATGATATTGGTAAAGGTGGTGACGTTTACATGAGATTGTTTGGTAAGTTTGGTGATGCAATGAAAAAAATTTATAATGTTGCAGGTGATTTGTATGTTGCAGAAGATGATATCTGGAAAACATATAATTTTTTATCTGAGTTTGATACTTACAAAAATGCATACAAGTCTGGTTTAGACAAAGGTTTAATTAAAAAAATGCCTAACGATTTAGATATTATGAAAGAGGCAGCGAACATTGTAAGAAACACAGTTCCAAACTACAACTATGTAGGTGAGTTTGTACAAGCGTTTAGAAGATTACCACTTGGTAACTTTATGTCTTTCCCTGCAGAAATAGTTAGAACAGCAGGAAACATAATGCATTTAGGTATGAAAGAAGCAAAAAATCCTGTGCTTAGAGCACAAGGAGTAAAACGACTAACATCTTTTGGCGCAACAATTGCAGCTTTACCAACTGTTGCAAGTGCAGTTGTAAAAGGATTGTATGGAGTTGGATCTGCTACAGTTGCTGCAGTTAGAGAATTTTTACCAAGCTTTTCTGAAGACTCAACATTATTTGTATACAAAGATGAAAACGGAGATATCAAATACATCGATGCTTCTGGTGCTATGGTTTATGATACTGTTATTAACCCAGTTCAATCTGTTATTGCTGGTGTCGATAGAGAAAGAGTTTTTGATGAAGATGCACCTTTAACAAAAGGTGTACTACAAGGACTAGGTAGTGGACTATCACGATTTGTTAGACCATTTATAGATGAATCTATTTACTTAAACGTATTTAATAACTTATTAGTTAGAAAAGGAAAAACTGCTGACGGTAGATCTCTTTGGAATGAAGATGCACCATGGGGAGAAAAAGTATATGCAGCTGCTAAGTATGCATTAACAGAAGTTGCACCTTTATCATACAAACAGGTGAAAAGATTAGGTATTGCAATGCAAGATAAACCAGGGCCACGTGGAGAAAAATTTGATGTCTCTGATGAAGTCGCTGGATTCTACGGACTAAGACCTATTAAAATGGATCCTGTAAAATCTTTGAACTATAAAATTAATGAATTTAAAGGATCTTTAAGAAGAACAAATAGTTTATTTACAGCTGACTTATTAAAAGGTGGAGAGATAACTGAAGATAAAATTATTGAAAGATACATCATAGCAAATGCACAACGTTACAAAGCGTTCAATGAAATGCAAAGAAAAATATTAGCATCAAGAGAATTAGAAGCTAACGACAGTGATCTTTTAGATTTATTTAAAAGAAGACAAGAGAGAAAAAATTATAACTTTATAAACGCTGGGATGTTTAGACCTTTCAGTATCACGAAACCAGTTGCAAAAGAATATAAAAGACAACAAGAAAGACTGTTAGAAAACTTTGATGATTTAGAACTACCACCAAATTTAAGTGGAGAAACAAAAGGTAGATTAAAAGAAATAGAAAGTTTAATGAAACAAATACCTCTAGGTCAAAACTTCTATGACTTTATTGATGTAAAAGATTATATAAGCTCGGTGCCAGTAGCGAGTGACGAGAGGCAGTTAGCTAGTTTACCTCAAATGCCAATGCCAAATACACAGGTCGTACAACCTAAACCAATGATGACAGCAGATGGATTGACACCTACAGAAAATGCGTTATTGACTGAAGGAGAGAAACAGATTAGATTGAAACAAAGAGGAATGGCTTAATGATAGACAAAGGTTTAAGAGTTAGAAAAGGATTTTTTACAGCAGGTCAAGCTCAAGGAGATGACATATCTCCTGGAACTAGCGTTAGTGGTGGTAACAAAAACACTGGTGGAGGTGGTAATGATAATGATAATCGCCAACAGTATTCAGCTAAACAAACTACAACAGGTGTTGTACCAGGTGGTGGTAAAGCTATTAAAGACACTTCTGGAAATGTTGTTGGATTTGAAGATAGAAAAATAACTGGAGATGAAGGAAGAGCAGCAAGACAAGAATATCTTAATGCCGTAGGAGCAAGTCAATTACAAAATTTATATGATAAAGGTGTTGGAGATAGTAATTTACCTGGACTTTTAGGAGTAGGAATGGATTTACTTCAAACACCAAGAGATGCTACTTTAAGAAAAAATATAGATTTTTTTAGAAACGATCCAAGAACAAGAAAAGCAAGATTAAAATATGGAGAAACACTTGAAGGTTATGAAAATTATATGAAAGATAGACTAGCAGGAAATATAGATGCTGCTGGTAATCCTACTATGAGACAAGACGATAATAGACAAGACACTGCTTCTGGAATTTTAGAAGCTTTATTAATTTCTGATCCTGATAGTCCATTGCTTCCAACATCGCCCACAGGTTTCACTTATGTACCTTATTCAAATCAAGTGGTTGTTGCACCAGGGAGAGAAGGACTAGCATCACTTACAGGTGGTCAAGGATTCTTATCAAATATAGTATAATGACAAAAAAAGACGAAGCACTTCAACGAATAGAATCTCACGAAAAACTTTGTCGTATCATGCAAAAACAAACACACGATAAAATTCACGGACTTCAAGATCAAATTAATAGAATTGAAAGAATACTATTAGTATCAGCGGGTGCTTTGATGTCAGGTATGGCTGGTGTTATAGTTGTGTTGTTACAGAAACTTTAGATCCAAGCTTTTAATTCTTCACCCATAACTTCAGTTGCAATATTAACTTTATCACGTAAAGCTTTTACAATCTTTTGATCGATAGTATCTTCTGCAATAATATCAATATAAGTCATAGGTTTTTCTTGACCAATACGATCAATACGAGCTTCTGATTGTTGTCTCTTTTCTAAATCATAACCGTTAGAATAATAAATCATTGTCGATGCACCGGTAAGAGTAATACCATAACCACCTGTTTGTGGTGTACCTACAATAAATCTAACTTCTGATTCTGTGTCTTGAATTTCTCTGATAGCCTTTTGTCTATCTTCAGTGCTAGTGTCACCATAATAAGTTACAACAGATTCTTCACCATATTCTTTTTTAATTGCACTAACTATAGAAGCAATATCATGTCTGTAGTGAGCCCAGATAACTGCTTTACCTTCTATCTCATCAAGAACTTGCATCAACTGATCTAGTCGATTTGATTTAACTTCTTGAACAGAGTCATCATCTGCTTTGAAATGACCACAAGTGATTTGATGAAGTCTCATCATTTGTGTAATAACCGTTGCAGTGGTTGTAACTTTACCATTTAAATGTGCAAGAGCCTGCTCTTTCATTTGTTTATATAATTTCTTTTGTTCATCAGTTAATTGTATAATTCTTTTCATATAAGTTTTTTTAGGAAGATCTAAACAATCATCTTTTAAACATCTGTAAGAAAATGGTTTTAGCTTTTCAGATAATTCTCCAAGATTTCTATAACCCACTACGATCTGTACCTGACGACCAGATACATTTATTGATCTCATCTTTGCATAACGAACTCTAAATGCATAATAAGATTGTTGATCAAGTAACCACGGATCTAAAAAATAACACTGAGCAAATAAATCTAAAGGTGATTTTGTTACAGGGGATCCTGTTAATATTCTTTTGTATTTTACCTTTGCACCTAACTCGACAATTGATTTTGTTCTGATTGCACTAGGATTTTTTATTGTAGTAGACTCATCAATAGCCATCAAAGTTCTATGACAAGATAGAAACTTCCAAGCAAATAACTTACCTTTTTTTGTAGATAAAGCTTCTACATTCATAATTAATATCTGTAGGTCTTCTGTAGTTTTAAATAAACTTTCTAATTCTTTTTCTTTTTTCTTACCACCGCTAGACTCCCAAAGCACTACATCTCTTTCTATATGGTCTGGCATATGATTTGGTATTTCTGCATCGTACCAATTTTTATAAACACCTTTAGGTGCAATAATTAAAGCACCATTTATTTTACCTTTGTCATAAAGCATTGATATATTATCAATTAATACTTTTGATTTACCGGTACCCATTTCCATAAAATAAGCGAAAACAGATTTGTCCCATGACATTTCTAATGCTTTTAATTGGTGCGCAAACGGCTTTGTTTTAAATTTATAATTCATAATATCTTCTTCTTTCTGTTGAAACCCTCTATCATTTAGTATACAAGAAGTCAAGAAATTATGAAAAATAAAGTTTATGTAATCCAGGATGTACCTGGAAGTAGAGAAGGTCGTCCTAAAATAAATATTATAGGCGCGTCTGAATTTGGTGAATTAAAAGTTTTACTTCCAGAAAACTCACAAATTATTTTAAGTTCGGGTCCATTAGTTTTTAAATTAAAAAAATTATTAGACAAGTATACACCTGAAGATTATTTACTACTTACAGGTGATCCCGCAATAATCGGAGTTGCATGTTCAATAGTTTCTGATATTACAAATGGAAAATTTAAATTATTAAAATGGGACAAACAAGAAAGAAAATATTATCCAATTGAAATTGATTTATATCAAAAAGAATCCTCTTGACTTATGTAGTTATAGGATTATATTAGAAAGAAATAGAAAGGTTATATTATGAGTGATGTAAAAATAAAAGTATTTACTGGTAGTGGTAGTGTAAACTTTAGAGAAGATAAAGTTGATCAAATGAAAACAGTTGCTAATCCAAATGAATTAGCAAACAAAGTTCAACAGTTAAAAGACTTAGAAGATGAAATTGCAAACGCAGAAGATTCTGTTAAAAAGTTAAAAGAAAAAGCAAACATACTTTCACAATTTGAAATTCCTCAAATGATGGAAGAAATGAATATTAAAAAATTAAAGCTGAAAGATGGAGAAACAGTCGAAGTCTCCAACTTTTATAGTGCATCTATTGTAGATCAAGATGCAGCTTTTAAATGGCTTCGTGAAAACGGTCGAGGTGATATTATTAAAAATGATATTACCGTTACCTTTGGTCGTGGCGAAGATAACAAGGCGGCAGAATATGCTGTCCTTGCAAAAGGTCAGGGTTACGAACCCGTCCAGAAGGTGGGCGTACATCCTCAGACCCTTAAAGGAGTAGTCAGGGAGTGCAACGAGTCTGGAATCGAACTTCCTGATTGCTTTAAAACTTACGTGGGTAACCGTACAAATATAAAAAGGAGTTAAACATATGAACAATGTAACAACTAAAAAAGAGGCACAAACACCGTCTACTATTTTATTCAGAGACGATGCCTCAAAAGGTTTTGAGAACGTAAGACAAGAATCTCTTGCATTACCAATCTTAAAACTTTTACAAAACGGTTCAGGAGAAGCGCAGAAACGTAATCAAAATTATGTTGAAGGTGCAGAACCTGGAATGTTTTTAAATACAGTGACTAAAAAACTGTATGATGGTGATGAAGGAATAATTGTAATTCCTTGTTACTATAAAATGGAATACCAAGAGTGGGCAGAATTTGGTACTGGTTCAGGTAGACCAGAACAAATCTTTCCTGCTGATTCTGACATTCTATCTAAGACTACTAAAGATGGTGGTAAAGATAGATTACAGAATGGTAATTACATTTTAACTGTACATCAAAACTTTGTAATTATACTTGGTAAAGATGGAAAAGCAGAGACCGCACTAATTTCTATGAGTGCATCTCAAGGCAAAGTTGCAAGAAAATGGCAATCACTTCAAATGTCTCAGACTATGAAAGATGAACAAGGGTCATTTACACCTGCATCATTTGCATATTCTTACAAACTAAGTTCTGTATTAAACTCTGGTAAAGGTAATCAGTGGTACGGTTTTTCAGTAGAGTCTGAAGCACCTGTACAAGACGCTGAGCTTTATCAAAGAGCTAAAGATTTCCATGATAGCATGGATAAACAAAACAGATAATAGCCACATTTGGGCGCTACGTTTGTGGCGCCCAATTTAATTTTAACTTGAGGGAACATGTTAGAAAGATTAAAAGATATATTTAGAGGTTTAGAAAGTGCTCATGGTATCACTAAAAAAACTGATGAAATAAGACACGATGGTAAAAACGAAGTTAGATCTAAAACCATCAGAGAACCTGTAACAGATGAGTTATGGGAAAAGCATTTAAAAGGTGAAGAACCTGGACTAGGTATCATACCTATCAACGAAGAAAACAAATGTAAATGGGGTGCAATTGATATTGATACTTATCCATTTGATCATTTAAAATTAATTAAAAAAATAAGAGAAAAGAAATTACCACTAATTGTATTTAGATCTAAATCTGGTGGTGCACACGTCTATTGTTTTGTAAAACAATTTGTACCTGCATCATTGATGAGACAGAAATTACAACTGATGGCATCGTCACTAGGTTATGCTAAAGCAGAAATATTTCCTAAACAATCTAGGATTATGGCAGACAGAGGAGATGTTGGTAGTTTCTTAAACATGCCTTATCATGGTGGAGATAGAACAGTTAAGTATGCAATCGATGATAATGGTAACTCTTTAACAATAGAAAATTTTATTAAAGCATATGATTTAATTGCACTAGAAGATTTACAATTAAAAAATTTATTAGTTAACAAGACAGAAGAAAAACCAAAAGAAGATTTTCCTGATGGTCCACCATGTTTAAATACTATAATTAAAAATGGTCCTATCATAGAAGGTAATGGTGATGTTGCAGCATCAGGTCGTGATAATGGTTTATTTAACATTGGTGTGTATTTAAAAAAATCTGATCCAATTGGATGGCAAGATAAAATAGAAGACTACAATGTAGAAAAATATATCAAACCACCATTGAAAGCGACAGATGTTATTAGAATTAAAAAGCAAGTTGATGCAAAAGATTATGATTTTAGATGTAAAGACAAACCTATTTGTAATTTTTGTGATGAAAGACTTTGTTACACAAAACAATTTGGAAAAGGTAGTGAAGTTAGAATGCCTGCAATCACAGCGATTAGAAAATACGAATCCGATCCACCAATATTTTTTGTTGATATAGATGAGGATACTGTTGAAGTTGATGCACCTACATTACACGATCATGAAAAGTTTAGTATTGAATGTATGACAGAACTAGGAACGCCTTTGATTCCTGTTGCTAAATTAGTATGGAGAAAACAACTAGCGTCTTTAATGAAGAACATGGATACCATTGAAGCTCCAGATGATACTAAAAAAGATATCCAATTAAAAGAATTACTAACAACCTTTATCAGTAGAGATGGTAAGTCTATGGAGGATGTATTGAAAAGAAAACCATACACACAAAACGGTGTTAGTTATTTTAAATTTAAAGACTTCTGGGCATACGTTATTAAACAAAAAACATGGTCAGAAAAGAAATATCCTAAAAATAAAACCATAAGATTATTAGAACAATTGTTTGGTGCCAAAACAGATGTTGTAAAAGTTACAGTGGGTAAAGAAGAGAAGAGTGTAAAAGTTTGGACTGTAGAAAAGATAGAAGTTGAGAAATACATACCAAGAAGAATAGAGAAACAACCGGCAGCATTTGAATGAGAACCGTAATAGCAGGACCACCAGGTACAGGAAAGACACATACCTTAATACATAAGCATTTACATAACGAATTGATTAACCACAAAACAAACTCTAACAAGATTTGTTACATTACATTTAGTAATGCAGCTGCAAATGAAGCAAGAGATAGGATACAAAAAGAATATCCAACATTTGATTTTGATTGGATTTGTACGATGCACTCAATGGGAACTAAGTTATTAGGTATTGATACCAATACTCAGTTACTAAAAGATAAGAACTGGAATGCATTTAAAAATAAATATGGTCACAATGATTTACATTTTGAAACTAAACAACATGAGAATGGTTTTAATGAATACAGAAATCAATATATGCAGGTCATAGAATATTCAAGATGTAAGAAGATTGACTTACAAGATGCAGCAATAGAATTAGATCTAATAGATTATATTAGTGAACCTTTACTAGAACAAATCAATCAAGACATATTAGATTATAAAAAAGATTATAACATGTATGAATTTTCAGACATGATTTCCAAGTTTGTTGAGAAAAAACTATGTCCCTCCCTCGA